>ERZ772924.664-NODE-664-length-16432-cov-71.344752_pt1 | contig 16432 bp, 13 predicted proteins | sample MGYA00512116_ERZ772924 | MGnify/ENA primary metagenome ERZ772924 (study PRJEB29015, sample SAMEA2737920) | human oral metagenome | biome: human oral; feature: human-associated habitat; material: dental | place: China | collected 2134 ...
CGCGCCCCCGGATGCGCTGGTCGCCGCCGGAGGAGAAGGCCCATCCGCCGTCGCGGGGTGAGGGGCCATTGCCGGTCAGGATGACGGCGCCGACGTCGCCGCTCATGCGGGCGTGATCCAGGGTGCGGTAGAGCTCGTCCACGGTGCGGGGGCGGAAGGCGTTGCGCACCTCGGGGCGGTTGAGGGCGATGCGCACGACCGGCAGGTCGCGGACCCAGGCGCCGTCGGCGTCGCGTACGCAGCCGCGGTGGTAGGTGACGTCGGTGAGGTCGCCGGAGAGGTTCCTGGGGGTGCTCGTTCCGTGGGTGAAACCGTCGATCTCGCGCCAGTGGGCGGGATCGAAGATCTCCGAGACGCGGTGCGGCAGCGGGTGCGGTGAGGCTGGCGCGGCGTGGGTGTGGGCGCGGGCGTGAGGGGCGGGCTCGTTCATGAGGACAGGGTAGGGGCGAATGGCTGTAGCTAGAATGGGGTAGAGGTGGGTTGGCGATGAAGCGCCGGTATTGGGCTTTCCCCGCGTCTGTTGGTTCTGAATATCTTGCGCCGGGTCTGTGCTGGCCGTGTATCGGCTCTGTGCTGGTTCTGTTCTTGTTCTGCTCTGCCTCGATCTGCGGATAGGTGCCGAACTCTTGACGAGGATCGACTGTGGTGACGATGACGTCATTATCTTCAGCAAGGACCAGTTACGGCCAGGTACATAATTAATTCGCGTGTATGTGGATCGTTGGTGTCGATATTGGGGATAATATGAGACCCTTCTATTTATGGGAGGCCACTCGAATGGTCAGGTGTGATACGGCGATAAACCTAGGAAGCGACGGGCCTGTACGCAACTGTATGTCCAAGCGGAGGGGTGGTTCTTCGGCGTCTCTTGAGGTAGGGTGCTTTGTATGCTCGCAGCTGCTGATCTGAGTGAATGGTGGGGGTGACCGTACGGGCGGCAGATTGGGGCAGCGTGTGAGGCGACTGGAAGGTGATTTAGTTGTCGCAATCTCAACCGACTGATCTCGGTGAGGAATGGAGTGACGGATATTGAAGCACAAACGTCACATTTACGGAGTCTTTTTGTCTGCGCTCATGGTCGGAGTTGCCTTGCCATTCCATCCTGGAATTCCATGGATTGCATGGGTGGCGGCATTCATCTTTTTCATACTAGAGGCCGAGCTGCTTCTTGCGATGGTTGATGGAGGTGCTTTAGTTGCGAGGTCGACTGATCCTGGAAAGCGAATGCACTCCCGGAGAATTCTCATTGCGGCTAGTGTTGCAGCTATTCTTCTGCTTCTGGTGTTGGTTTTTGGTGTTTTGTGGGCGGTGTTGACATGAAGGGATATCGCGGATTTCCTGCTGAGTTGACGCCGAATTAGTAATTTCCATGTTTGCGTTTCGGGTGGTCCCAAGAAAGTCGATGCTGTGCGGTAGTAATCTTTGATGGTGGAGATCTCGTGGATCCAAGAAGAGGAATTGCTCAGATAATTGCGGGTGGTGCCGCCTTGGCGGCAGCATATGAGATTCGGGAGGGGTTCTTCGAGGACGATCTTGTTCTATTTGCTGTGTTCGTCGTGATGCACGCGACGATGGTGGTTATGTCCGTGATGATGTTCCTGCGTGCGTGGCGAGAGATCGAGGAGTTCGATGGTCCTCTCCGTTTTGCCAGAATGTGGTACGTTCTTTCGGATGTCGGCGTCATCCTTGGCCTTTATGGAATAGCGTTCAGTCGTAGCAAGTATTCGGTAGTCCTTGTTATAGGTGTTTTCTATATTTGGGTCTGGGTGGGGAAATGGGTTGCGCGGCATGTCCGTAAATGTGGATGGAAAAAACAGTGATAAATACGAGGAAGCAATGGTGATAGGCTCGATTGGTGGTGGTAGCCGAAGAGCGCTGTCCCTTGGCCGATGGTCATCGCGGCTAGAATCGTGCGGCCTTCTTATGATTCTGCTGCTTCAGTAATGTTGCAGATGGGCTTTTCTGTGTGAGGTACTTTAGGCGCTTCTAGCAGTGAAGCAGCCATGAGCTCCTCTCGAGATGCATATCCTAGACGATGTAGGAGATCGGATACGTAGATCCGCGTAGTATTCTCGGAGATACCGCTCCGCCTGGCTATTTGGCGATTAGTGAGATCTTTCAGTATAAAATCGTGTACGTTTCGAAGCCTGGGAGGCAGGTTCATAATTTTACGCTGCGCCTGAGCGGCGTTGCGTTGGCGGCGCTGCTCCGACTGATAGGCGCTCACAAGAAGCTCAATGGGGTGTGCGGACATGGTAGACATGCCCTTTTTTGCGCGAATGAGTGCAGTCGCGACTCCCTCAACACTTTCGTCTTTTGTAATAAACCCTTTCACTCCCTCGGTAAGAGCTTCGGAGAGTGTTCTTTCATCGCTGAAAGCGGTGAACATGACAATAGGAAGGTCTGGTAGATTCCTGTGTATGGCGCGAGCGGTCTGGATACCATTGAGGCCGGGCATGCTGATGTCGAGAAGAATGACGTCGATATGATGACTTCTCCACGACGGGGTATCCAGTGCATGCTCGCCTCCTGCTGCTGTGGCGCATACGGAGATGGTTAGCTGCGCATCAAGTTCTTTGGCGAAAACGGTGAGGATGCGCGGGTCGTCGTCGACGATCAGGACTCGTAGGGGGGGGGAAACGACTTCTTCGGACATGGTCGTCCCCGTCCGACGTCGCGACCTCTGCATCGATTCTCGCCTTCCACGTGAAAGCGTCCTCCGGAGTAATAGCGCAATATTGCTCGGAGGTGATTCGGATCGGAATCTGGACGTTCTTCTCAGGGATGTCACGTGCATGGTGCCGATATAGGTTGTGAGTTGTGCAGAATAGTGATCGGACAGATCTTCTGCATGATAACACGTTTGTCGAGACGTATGATGAGGTGATCTCGGGGCGCGGGGAGAACTGCTCCTGCAGGGGACGTGACGCGTTTTAGAGGGCGAGAAGGGGATTCGAGGGTCAGCCGGCCCACCGTCGTGGTCGGAGAGGGCAGCTCCATGACCATGCGATTGCGCCGTGCAGGCCCGGGCGAGGCCGGAGCCCTGGGGTGCAGGCCGGTCCGCGGCCTCATGCGCGCCATCCATGTCCGAATGGCCGTCCGGTGCCGGCATATGAGAAGCCATGAAAGTGTGATAATTCCTACACGGACGCCCCTTCTGGGTCCGCGGTTGCGGATGCTGTGCGGGTTCGTTATGGGGCGGCGCGTGCGATCGGGGCGGGGTGATGGCGTCGACTGCTCGTCATTCCGCGTCATAGCAACGATTGCTCGTTATCTCGGGTCGGGTGGGCGGGCCCTCTCCCGTTGTGGCGTGCCCCGGCGGATCGCTGACGTGGCCTCAATCACTTCAAATCCGGTGTCAAGGCCGTGCGGGCGATGATTCGACGGGCCGCACGATGTCCAACGCTTGACCGGTCGCTCATCCCGCAGCATTCTGATGCGGGTCTCGTGGTCGTGCCGGGCTCGTCCGATTCATCTCGAAGTCATCCCGAGTGGTGGCGGGTTCGACGCGTTGACGAGCGCCTCCGCCGTCCTGGCAGTCCCGAATCCATTCCATGTACGTAGCGAAGCCATCCGATCCCGGCCCTGGTCATCCAGAGGATGCCCGGAAGTGACTCCTGACATCCTTGCCTCCGGCTTCTTCATGGCCCGAGTTCCGGAGATCGGATCTCGAGGAGCGCTGTGAAAGTAATAGAGGCCGATAACATCTATAAAATTTTTGGTCGGCGTCCGGCCGCCGCCGTGAGGAGACTCCAGGCCGGCGAGTCGCGTGATGATCTCAGGAAAGAAGGTACGACGGCCGCCGTCATCAATACCTCCTTCGATGTCAACGAGGGAGAGATCTTTGTCGTCATGGGCCTGTCGGGGTCCGGCAAGTCCACGCTGATCCGAATGGTGAACGGACTCCTCCCGATCACCTCGGGTGACATGACCCTCTACGACGAGAACCTGGCCAGCATCTCCAAGCAGAAACTGCGCGAGGTCCGCCGCCGGCGGGTATCCATGGTCTTCCAGAACTTCGCCCTCCTTCCTCACCGGACGGTGGGGGAGAACGCCGCCTACGGTCTGCAGATCCAGGGCATCAATCGTTCCGATCGCCGGAGCAGGGCCGAGAGGGCCCTCGCGATGGTCGGGCTCGAGGGCTGGGCGGACTACAAACCGGGTGAGCTCTCCGGCGGAATGCGTCAGCGTGTCGGACTGGCTCGGGCCCTGGCAGCCGAGACCGACGTCCTGCTCATGGACGAGGCCTTCTCCGCACTCGACCCGCTCATCCGCCGTGAGATGCAGGACCAGCTCATCGACCTGCAGGGCGAGCTTGGAAAGACGATCCTGTTCATCACTCACGATCTCAATGAGGCGATGCGCCTGGGGGATCGGATCGCGATGATGAGGGAAGGGCGGATCGAGCAGGTCGGCACCGCCGAGGAGATCCTTCGCGTCCCCGCCTCGGACTACGTCGCGCGCTTCGTCGCGGACGTCGACCGCACTCGTGTGCTGACCGCCGGGTCGATCGCCGAGCCGCCTTACGCGATACTCGGCTCGGATCGCAGCCCTCGCGCGGCTCACACGCTCCTGCGGGAGCACCAGCCGGCCTGGCTCCTCGTGCAGAACCGCGACCGCACTCCCTTCGGATTCGTCTGGGAGGACGACGTCGCCCGCGCGGTGACCGAGGGCTCCGACACCCTCCCGCTATCCACCGTCCACGAGATGCCCGTCGTGCGGGAGGACACTCCTGTCAACGAGCTGTTCGACTACGCGGTGCAGCACGCCGCCCCCATCGTCGTCGTCGACGACGACGGCCGGATCTCCGGCATCATCCCGCGCGTCACCCTGCTCGCCGCGATCAGCGAGCACAGCCAGGACGAGGGGGCCGAGGGGCCCGCCGAGGAGGCCGAGGGGCCCGCCGATGCCGCCGAGACCGATGAGACCGAGCGGACTACCGATGCCGCCGAACAGGCCGAGGGGGCCGAGGAGCCCGCCGATACCGCTGAGACCGATGAGACCGAGCGGACCGATGAGGCCGAGCGGACTGCCGAGACCGAAGGAGACGACGACTGATGCTCCCCGCAGAGACCCCCATCCCCAGGATTCCCGTGGGCTCGTGGGCCGAGCTCATCATCAGGTGGATCCAGAACAACCTCAACGGATTCCTCGACGCCATCGCCCACGCCGGGAACCAGATCAACGACAGCCTCACGGACGTCCTCCTGGTGGCCTCGCCGTTGGTCATGGTGGTGATCTTCGCGCTCATCGCCTGGGTGGTGAAGTCGTGGAAGCTGGCCGTGGGCACCGCCATCACCTTCCTCCTCATCATCTCGATGAATCAGTGGGAGAACGCGATGGAGACGCTGGCCCTCGTCATCGTGGCCACCGCGACCGCCCTCATCATCGCCATCCCCCTGGGGATCTGGGCGGCCCGGAACAGATACGTCAGCGCAGTCGTCCGCCCGGTCCTCGACCTCATGCAGACCATGCCGGCCTTCGTCTACCTCATCCCGGCGGTGCTGTTCTTCTCGATCGGCGCCGTTCCCGGCCTGTTCGCCACCCTCATCTTCGCCATGCCCCCCGGGGTGAGGATGACCGAGCTGGGGATCAAGCAGGTCGACAAGGAGACCGTCGAGGCGGGCCGAGCCTTCGGCGCGACCGACTGGGAGATCCTCACAGGCATTCAGCTCCCCCTGGCCATCCCCACGATCATGGCCGGGGTCAACCAGGTCATCATGCTCGCCCTGTCCATGGCCGTCATCGCGGGAATGGTCGGCGCCGATGGGCTGGGCCAAGAGGTCGTCTCGGCACTCGCGAAGATCAATATCGCCAAGGGCACGGAGGCCGGCCTGTCGATCGTCTTCCTGGCGATCTTCCTCGATCGCGTCACGTCGGCGCTCGGCGCACCGAGGGAGAAGGGGTCCCTGCTCTCCCTCATGAGCGGGATCGGGCGGCGATCCTGAATGGTGCCATTTCTCCGCCATCCTCAGGGTCGTCAGCGCGGGGCGGACTCGCGAGCACTAGTCACCGGTACACACGAAAGGAACACCATGCAGACCTCTCGACGGACATTCAACGCGGCCCTCGCCTCCCTCGCAGTGGGGAGCGCCCTCGCCGCTTGCAGTGGCTCGCGCTCGAAGGGCAAGAAGCTCACGCTCGGCTTCATCTCCTCCTGGACCGACGGCGTGTGCATGACTCACCTCACTAAGATCCAGGTCGAGAAGAACGGGTACACGACCGAGCTCAAGGACCTCAGCGAGCCCAGCGTCCTGTACACCGGCCTGAGCAAGGGCGATATCGACCTCTACGCCTCCGCGTGGCCCGAGGTCACTCACAAGCAGTACATGGACCAGTACGGCGAGTCCATCGAGGACCTGGGGTCCTACTACGGGTCGGCGAAGCTGACCTGGGCCGTTCCCTCCTACTCCGCGATGAACTCGATCGCCGATATCCCGGGGCACGCCGATGAGCTCGATCACAAGATCATCGGGATCGAGGACGGTGCCGGTATCACCCAGATCTCCAAGGAGAAGGTCCAGCCCGCCTACGGGCTCGATGATGGCACGTGGGAGGTCAAGACCTCCTCGACCCAGGCCATGGTCACCGAGCTCGAGAAGGCGATCGATGCGCAGAAGGAGATCGTCGTGACTCTCTGGCACCCCTTCTGGGCCTACAACAAGTACGACGTGCGCGACCTGGAGGACCCGGAGGGCGCGCTCGGCAGCGGTGAGGGACTCCACTTCCTGGGGCGCAAGGGATTCACGGACGACTTCCCCGAGGTGGCGAGCTGGCTCGGCTCTCTCAAGCTGGAGGAGAGCCAGTACGGCGAGCTCGAGAGCCTCGTCAGCAACTACGGCGAGGGCAAGGAGGACGACGCCGTCACCGAGTGGTCCAACAGCCACCCCGAGTTCGACTTCAAGGAGTCCTGACCCTCCCCGGCGCCGTGCTGTCGTGCTGCGGCCCCGTCGTCTCGAGTCGTTGCCGAGTCGACGGGGCCGCAGCACGTGGCGGTGCGCCCTCCATGCCATACGATCCTCCTGTTCCACCTCTCCCTTCCGATTCACCGCACTGAAAGGATCCGCATGACCGCCTTCGCCCTGCCCGCTCCCGATCCCGCCGTTCTCGCCGGCCTCAAGGGCCGCAGCTTCCTGCGCGAGCTCGACTTCACCCCCGAGGAGTGGATGGCCCTCATCGAGCTGGCCGCCCAGCTCAAGGCGGCCAAGAAGGCCGGCCGCGAGGTCCAGCGCCTGACCGGCAGGAACATCGCCCTCGTCTTCGAGAAGACCTCCACGCGCACCCGCTGCTCCTTCGAGGTCGGCGCGGCGGACCAGGGCGCCCGCACCACCTACCTCGACCCGTCGGGCTCCCAGATGGGGCACAAGGAGTCCGTGGCGGACACCGCTCGGGTCCTGGGGCGCATGTTCGACGGCATCGAGTACCGTGGCGACTCCCAGGCCAAGGTGGGGACCCTGGCCGAGCTCTCCGGCGTGCCGGTGTGGAACGGGCTGACCGACGAGTGGCACCCCACCCAGATGCTCTGCGACGCCCTGACCATGCTGGAGCACGCGGGCAAGCCCGCCGGCGAGATCTCCTACGCCTACGTCGGCGACGCCCGCTTCAACATGGGGCGCTCGCTGCTCGTCAACGGCGCGCTGCTCGGCGCCGACACGCGCATCGTGGCGCCCGAGGAGCTGTGGCCCGACGACGCGTGCGTCGAGGCGGCCCGCGAGGTCGCCCAGTCCACCGGCGCCCGCATCACCCTGACCGAGTCGGTCGAGGAGGGAGTCGCGGGCGCGGACTTCGTCCACACCGACATCTGGGTGTCCATGGGCGAGCCCAAGGAGGTCTGGGACTCCCGCATCGCTCTGCTGCGCCCCTACCAGGTGAATGCCGCCCTCATGGCGATCGCCGGTCCGCAAGCCAGGTTCATGCACTGCCTGCCCTCCTACCACGACCGCAACACGGTCATCGGCGAGCAGATCTACGAGGCCACGGGCATGGACGGCCTGGAGGTCACCGATGAGGTCTTCGAGTCGCCGGCCTCCATCGTCTTCGACCAGGCCGAGAACCGCATGCACACCATCAAGGCCATCATGGTCTCGACCTGGAGAGCTGACGCGCCCGCCGCACGGGCACTCGCCCCTCTCCTCCGCCGGCCGACGTCGTCGTGACGATCGTTCCGCAGAGCGAGCGGGACCGGCACCCGGACGGCGGGCACGGCCCGGCGCTCATCCGGTTATCCTGAGTGATGTGCCCGGCAAGAACGAGGTCGTCGACTCGCCGCTCCGCGTGCGCGGCGAGCTCGACCTGCACGCCCTGAGGGCCCAGGACTCCTCCGGGCTCCTCGACGGCATCGATCGCGCCGTCGTGTGGGACATCAAGATGACCACCCGCTTCCGCGGCATCACGCGCCGCGACGGCGTTCTGCTCCACGGCGGCGCGGGATGGGGGGAGGTCGCCCCCTTCTGGGACCATGACCTCGACGCCTCCGTCCCGTGGCTCGCCTCCGGACTCGAGTGGGCCCTGGCGGGAACGACCGGGCTGCCCCGGAATCGACACAGCGTCCCCGTCAACGTGACCATTCCCGAGGTCTCCCCGGCCGCGGCCCGCATCCTCGTGAGACGATCCAGCGCCGACACCGCCAAGGTGAAGGTCGCGGGCGCGCTTATCGCCCACCTGCCGGGCCAGCAGGGCCGAGCCGTAGCCGGCGTCGAAGGAGCCGACGTCGGCGTCGGTCTGTTTGAAGCGGGCGTGCTCGAGACTGGCCAGGGACAGGTCGCACACGACGTTGAGGGAGTGCCCGCCGCCTGCGGCCCAGCCGGGGACGGCCGCGATGACGACCTTGGGCATGGTGCGGATGAGGCGCTGGACCTCCAGGATGTGCAGGCGTCCGGCGCGGGCGGCGTCGATGCGCGAGCGGCGCGCGGCGACTTCGGCGTCGTGGGGGTCTGAGCCGGGTGCGGTCTCGGCTTCCTGCGAGGATGCGGAGGAGGGGGTCTCCTCGCGCTCGTAGCGGTAGCCGTCGCGGCCGCGGATGCGCTGGTCGCCGCCGGAGGAGAAGGCCCAGCCGCCGTCCTCGGGGGAGGGGCCGTTGCCGGTGAGGATGACGGCGCCGACGTCGCCGCTCATGCGGGCGTGGTCGAGAGCGCGGTAGAGCTCGTCGACGGTGCGGGGGCGGAAGGCGTTGCGCAGCTCGGGGCGGTCGATGCCGATGCGCACGACCGGCAGATCGTGCAGCCAGGCGCCGTCGTCGCCGCGGACGCAGCCGCGATGGTAGGTGACATCGGTCAGGACGAGTCCGTCGGGTCCGCCGCCCGCTTCGGGGGCACGGTGCCGGGCATGGCCGAAACCCTCGACCTCGCGCCAGCGGGAGGGGTCGAAGATCTCGGAGACGCGAGCGGGCAGAGGGCGGTCGGCGGGGGAGGACGGGCTCATGGGGCCAGGGTAGGAGGAGGGGGGGAGGCGAGTGCGAGCGGGAGGCTCGACGAGCAGGACGTTCTCAGCGCGGGCGTTCCCCGCCGAGGGCGGCGGGCCGCCGGGTCGATCGAGATACTAGACTAGAGGGTGTTGTTGAGGGCGGGGGCTGCGGCTATGAGGAGCATGAGGGGCATCAACCGGGTCGTCAATGAGACGAGGTACGGGCGGCACGCCTACTGCGTCCTGCTGTCCGGCCTCGCGGTGGGGATCGATGCGCTGTTCCGTCCCGGGATTCCGTGGCCCGCGTGGGCGGGTGCGTTTGTTCTCTTCCTGCTGGAGGCGGAGGGGCTGCTCGTGCTGGTCGGCGGTCGTCGCCGCAGCGGGCGGGAGGCGACCGACGCCGCTGGGTGCGCCGAGTCGCTTCGGATGCTCGCCGTGGTCGGCGCTACGGCGGCCGTCCTGATTCTTGCGTGGGGTGCGCTCGCTGTCGCCCGATGAGCGGTCCTATCGGCCGCAGATCGGTATCGAGCGTCTCGGGGCGGGACCGCGTCGGGCCCTGAGCACCGGCCGACTACCCTGACCCCATGACGCCGACGACGCAGACAACCGAGACCGGGACGGCGGGCGCCGGCCCGGCCGTCGATCGCCCCTTCGTCCCCGCCGAGGACGGCGGGGGCCGCGTCGACTCCGAGACCGGGCGGCTGCACGAGGTCATTGTTCACCGTCCGGGGCGCGAGATCGCCCGCATCACCCCTATCAACGCGGACTCCCTGCTGTTCGACGACGCCCTCAATATCTCCCGAGCCCAGGCCGAGCACGACGCCTTCACCGAGATCCTGCGCGACGAGGGCGTCATCGTCCACGACTTCCGCGAGCTGCTCGCCGAGACCCTCGCCGTCCCCCGGGCCCGCGCCCTCGTCCTGACCGAGACCGTTGGGCCCGAGGCGGTGGGCGTATCCACCTCCGAGGTCCTCACCGACTACCTTCAGGGCCTTCCCGACACCGACCTCGCCGAGGTCATGCTCGCCGGCATCACCCGCTCCGAGTTGCGTGAGCGCCTCGACCCGGCCGACGCCGCCACCCTGTTCGACACCACGTTCCTGTCCACCCTGGAGGGGCAATTCGTCATCACCCCGCTGCCCAACCACGTGTTCACCCGGGACACCTCCGCCTGGCTCTACGGCGGCGTGAGCGTCAACACGATGGCCCTGGCGCCGCGACGGCGCGAAGCCGTTAACTACGAGGCCGTCTACCGCTTCCACCCCGCTTTCGCCGGCCGCGGCAGGCTGTGGACCGAGGCCCACGGCGCCTCACCGGCCACCGTCGAGGGCGGCGACTTCCAGATCTTGGGCAACCGTGCTCTGGTGATGGGGCTGTCGCACCGGTCAACGGCCGCCGGCGTCGAGCGGCTGGCCACCCGTTTGTTCGACGACGGCGCCGCCGACCGCGTCATCGGCGTCCACATGCCCGACCGCGCCTTTTACACCGAGCTCGATGCCGTCATGCACCTGGACACTCTCATGACGATGGTGACCCCCGACACCTACCTGCGCTTCAGCGGGTTCAACGACGTGACGACCGTTGAGATCGAGCCGGGCGCTAGCGGCAAGGCGCTGCACGTGACCGTCCACGACGGCTCCGAGATGGATTCCGTGCTCGCCCGCGCCGCCGGCATCGACTCCTTCCGGGTCATCAGCCCGGACATGTCCGACGAGGCCGAGGCGCTGCGCGAGCTGTCTCGCGACTCGTGCAACGTGGTGGCCCTGTCCCCGGGACGCGTCATCGGCTACGCCCACAATCAGGCCGCCAACGACGTCCTGCGCCGCGCCGGCGTCGACGTCATCGAGACCCCCGGGGTCGAGCTGGTGCGCGGCCGCGGCGGCTCCCACTGCATGACCTGCCCCGTCACTCGCGGTTCCGTATAGCCCCGGCAGCAGTACAACCGGGATCGAGAGACAGTAGAATGTGATGATTTATACATTCTGATGCCTCTCGGGGTCGCGGTTGCAGATGTTGCGAGATTTCGTTATGGGACGTCGTGAACGACTCCGCGTCCCGCGGAGGAGGGACGTGCAGTATCCTGTGTCATAGCAACGATTGCGCAGCCCCTCATGGGCGACCCCGAGGGCTCGGCCGAACCCGGTGCCGGCACTCGGACGACATCTGTGATCGTCGTCACTTGAAATCTGCTGTCAAGAGCGCGTCGACAGTAATGCACGCCGATGTGACGCGCTTGCAGTTGACCGTCTACGTGCACTGCATACATAATCGGACTCGTCTCGCGGTCGTGCTGAACGTCATCCACGTCAACCCAACTCGATAAAACAACTCGATACAGGCAGCAGATTCAACACGTCAACGAGCACTCCGCCGCCCTGGTAGTCCTGTCCATGCAAGTGTAGGAAGAAGCCACCGATCCCGACACCTGGCCGTCCAGAGGGCGCCCGGAGCAAATATTGATTTTCTTGCCTCCGGCCCCATGGCTCGAGCCCCGGATGTCGGGTCTCGAGGAGAGTTGTGAAAGTAATCGAGGCGAACAACGTTTACAAGATATTCGGTCGGCGTCCGGTTCCCGGAGTAAGGAGACTCCAGGCGGGGCAGTCGCGTGACGACCTCAGGAGGGATGGGCTGACCGCTGCCGTCATCGACGCATCCTTCGATGTCGACGAGGGTGAGATCTTCGTGGTCATGGGGCTGTCCGGCTCCGGCAAGTCAACGCTGATCCGGATGGTGAACGGGCTCCTCCCGATCACGTCCGGGGACATGACTATCTACAATGAGACCCTGGCCAGCACCTCCAAGAAGAAACTGCGCGATATTCGCCGCAAACGAGTATCCATGGTCTTCCAGAACTTCGCTCTTCTTCCTCACCGGACGGTGGGGGAGAACGCCGCTTACGGCCTGGAGATTCAGGGCATCAATCGCTCCGAACGCCAGCGCCGGGCCGAGGAGGCTCTGGCGATGGTCGGGCTCGAGGGCTGGGGGGACTACAAGCCCGGCGAGCTCTCCGGCGGGATGCGTCAACGAGTGGGTCTGGCGCGGGCCCTGGCCGCCCAGACCGACGTCCTGCTCATGGACGAGGCCTTCTCCGCGCTCGATCCGCTCATCCGCCGCGAGATGCAGGACCAGCTCATTGACCTGCAGGGCAAGCTCGGAAAGACGATCCTGTTCATCACGCACGACCTCAACGAGGCCATGCGCCTGGGGGACAGGATCGCGATGATGCGCGACGGGCGGATCGAGCAGATCGGCACGGCCGAGGAGATCCTCCGCGATCCCGCCTCGAACTACGTCGCACGATTCGTCGCGGACGTCGACCGCACCCGCGTGCTGACCGCCGGGTCGATCGCCGAACCGCCCTACGCGGTTCTCGGCTCGGACCGCAGCCCCCACGCGGCCCACAAGCTCCTGCGGGAGAACCAGCCCTCGTGGCTCCTCGTGCAGAATCGCGACCGCACTCCCGCCGGATTCGTCTGGGAGGACGACGTCGCCCGCGCCGTGACCGAGGGCGCCCGCAGCCTCCCGCTGTCCACCGTCCACGGCATGCCCGTCGTCCAGGAGTCGACCCCGATCAGCGAACTGTTCGACGACTCCGCCCATCACGCCGCCCCCATCGTCGTCGTCGACGACGACGGCCGGATCTCCGGCGTCATCCCGCGCGTCACCCTGCTCGCCGCGATCAGTGATCACAGCGGGAGCGGGGACGGCGGCCAGGGCGAGGAGTCCTCGGCCGCCGAGGGCGAGAGCGGGCGGATCGACGGGATCGAGCAGACCGAGCAGCAGACCACCGAGGTCGAAGGAGTCGACGCCCGATGATGTCAGCACAGACCCCCATTCCCAGGATCCCCGTGGGCTCGTGGGCCGAGTTCATTATTAGATGGATTCAGAACAATCTGGCCGGCTTCCTCGACGCCATCGCCGATGCCGGGAATCAGATCAACGAGGCCCTCACGAACATTCTCCTGGTCGCCTCGCCGCTGGTCATGGTGGTAATCTTCGTGCTCATCGCCTGGGTGGTGAAGTCATGGAAGCTGGCTGTCGGCACCGCCATCACCTTCCTCCTCATCATTTCGATGGAGCAGTGGGAGAACGCGATGGAGACGCTGGCCCTTGTCATCGTCGCCACCTTGACCGCCCTCATCATCGCCATCCCTCTGGGGATCTGGGCGGCCCGGAACAAATACGTCAGCGCGCTCGTCCGCCCGATTCTCGATCTCATGCAGACCATGCCGGCCTTCGTCTACCTCATCCCGGCGGTGCTGTTCTTCTCGATCGGCGCCGTCCCCGGTCTGTTCGCCACGCTCATCTTCTCCATGCCCCCCGGGGTGCGGATGACCGAGCTGGGAATCAAGCAGGTCGACAAGGAGACCGTTGAGGCGGGTCGCTCCTTCGGAGCCACCGACTGGGAGATTCTCAAGGGGATCCAGCTCCCCCTGGCCATTCCCACGATCATGGCCGGAGTCAACCAGGTCATCATGCTGGCCCTGTCCATGGCCGTCATCGCGGGAATGGTCGGCGCCGAGGGACTGGGTCAGGAGGTCGTCTCGGCGCTCGCGAAGATCAATATCTCCAAGGGTTCGGAGGCCGGCCTGTCGATCGTCTTCCTCGCGATCTTCCTCGACCGCGTCACATCGGCACTCGGCGCGCCGAGGGAGAAGGGGTCCCTGCCCTCCCTCATCGACGAGATCAGGCGGAGATATCGTAAGTGGCGCCACTCCCGCGCCCTCCTCAAGAAGAAGCGCGCCCTCCTCAAGAAGGGCGGCGCGAGGCCGGCTCATGGGAATCAGTGACCGAGACACACGTACACACGAAAGGACTATCATGCAGACCTCCCGGCGCGCATTCAATGCGGCTCTCGCCTCCCTCGCAGTAGGAGGAGCCCTCGCCGCCTGCAAGGGCTCGAAGGGGAAGAAGATCACCCTCGGGTTCATCTCCTCCTGGACCGACGGCGTGTGCATGACTCACTTCACTAAAGTTCAGCTCGAGAAGAACGGGTACTCAACCGAGCTCAAGGACATCAGCGAACCCAGCGTCCTCTACACGGGGCTGCAACAGAGCAATATCGATCTCTACGCGTCCGCGTGGCCCGAGGTCACCCACAAGCAGTACATGGACCAGTACGGCGACTCCATCGAGGACTTGGGGTCCTACTACGGGGGGGCGCACCTGACCTGGTCCGTCCCCTCCTACTCCACCATGCACTCGATCTCCGACCTCCCGGATCACGCCGACGAGCTCGATCACACGATCACCGGGATCGAGGAGGGCGCCGGTATCACCCAGATCTCCAATGAGACTGTCCGGCCCGCTTACGGGCTGGACGACTGGAAGGTCCAGACTTCCTCGACTGAGGCCATGATCACTGAGCTCGAGAAGGCGATCAATGCGCAGAAGGAGATCGTCGTCACTCTCTGGCACCCGTTCTGGGCCTACAACAAGTACGACGTGCGCGACCTGGAGGACCCGTTGAACGCGTTCGGCAGTGGCGAGGGGCTCCACTTCCTGGCGCGCAAGGGCTTCAAGGACGACTACCCCGAGATCGCGGACTGGCTCGGGTCCCTCAAGCTGGACGAGACCCAGTACGGCGACCTCGAGAGCCTCGTCACCAACTACGGCGAGGGCAAGGAGGACGACGCCGCCACTGAATGGTCCGACAACCACCCCGAGTTCGACTTCAAGAAGTCCTGACCTGACCGCCTCCGCCCTTCCGCAGTCGAGTCATGGTCGAGGGCGGCGTCGGCTCGGCCGTGCTGCGGCCCCGTCGACTCGAGCAGCGTTCGAGCCAACGGGGCCGCAGCATGTGGCGGTGCAGCAGTGCATTCGCCATACCACACGATCCCCCGTTCCCCTCCCCGTATCCCACCCATCGCGCCGAGAAAGGACCCGCATGACCACCTTCACTCTTCCCGCCCCCGACGCCGCCGTCCTGGCGGAGCTCAAGGGCCGTAGTCTCCTGCGCGAGCTCGACTTCAGCCCCGATCAGTGGATGACCCTCATCGAGTTGGCCGCCCAGCTCAAGGCGGACAAGAGGGCCGGTCGTGAAACCCAGCGTCTGACGGGCAGGAACATCGCCCTCATCTTCGAGAAGACCTCCACCCGCACCCGCTGCTCCTTCGAGGTCGGCGCGCACGACCAGGGCGCTCACGTCACCTACCTCGACCCGACCGGATCCCAGATCGGCCACAAGGAGTCCATCGCCGACACCGCTCGCGTGCTCGGCCGCATGTTTGACGGTCTGGAGTACCGCGGCGACTCCCAGGCCAAGGTCACCACCCTCGCCGAGCTGGCCGGCATCCCGGTGTGGAACGGCCTGACCGACGACTGGCACCCCACCCAGATGCTGTGCGACTGCCTGACCATGATCGAGTACGCCGGCCGGCCCGCCGACGAGATCTCCTACGCCTACGTCGGCGACGCCCGTTTCAACACCGGCCGCTCCCTGCTCGTCAACGGCGCTCTCATCGGCGCCGACACGCGCATCGTGGCGCCCCGGGCCCTGTGGCCCGACGATCAGTGCGTCGCGGAGGCCCGCCGGGTGGCCGCGACCACCGGCGCCCGCATCACTCTCACCGATTCCCTCGACGAGGGCGTGGCCGGCGTCGACTTCGTCCACACCGACATCTGGGTCTCCATGGGCGAGCCCAAGGACGTCTGGGGCGAGCGCATCGCTCTTCTGCGCGACTACCGGGTGGATGCCGACCTCATGGCCAGGGCCGCGCCCGATGCGAAGTTCATGCACTGCCTTCCCGCCTTCCACGACCGCAACACGGCCGTCGGCGAGGAGATCTACCGGGCCACCGGCATGGACGGCCTGGAGGTCACCGACGACGTCTTCGAGAGCCCCGCCTCCATCGTCTTCGACCAGGCGGAGAACCGCGTGCACACCATCAAGGCCGTTATGGTCGCCACCCTGGGGGAGTAGGAGGGCCTCGGGAGCGGGCCGGCACGTCCCGACCCCGTCCGCTGCCCGCCGCGCCCGACGCGGCGGTTCAACCCCGGTTCCCTGTCCGCTGGCGCCCCGCTCGCGCCA
>ERZ772924.667-NODE-667-length-16412-cov-9.515742_pt1 | contig 16412 bp, 12 predicted proteins | sample MGYA00512116_ERZ772924 | MGnify/ENA primary metagenome ERZ772924 (study PRJEB29015, sample SAMEA2737920) | human oral metagenome | biome: human oral; feature: human-associated habitat; material: dental | place: China | collected 2134 ...
GGCGGGCAACCCCAACGTCAGCGCCGAACGCCGCGCCGAACTGCTGAAAAACCGCAGCGTCACCGACACCTTTGAGCCCGGCTCGACCATGAAACCGCTGGCGGTGGCCGCCGCCCTGGACGCGGGCGTCATCACCCCGAAAACCAGCTTCCGCACCGGCGGCACCTACAAAATGGGACGCTACACCGTGCGCGACACCCACAACTACGGCACCCAGGACACCGTCGGCGTCATCCGCAAATCCTCGAACGTCGGCATGGCGATGATTAGCGAACGGATGCCGCGCAAAAAATACCGCGAATTCATGACGGCGCTCGGCTTCGGCCAGCCAACCGGCATCGGCTTCCCCGGCGAGCAGCGCGGTCACTTCCCGCGCACCGAAAAAATCAGCGCCTTTGACTACGCCACCACCTTCTACGGCTACGGCGTCAGCACCAGCGCGCTGCAACTGGCACACGCCTACGCCACCGTCGCCAATGACGGCGTGGAAGTGCCGCTGTCGCTGCTGAAAGTCGATGAGCCGCCGGAAGGCAAGCGCGTCATGAGCGAAAAAACCGCGCGGGCGGTGCAAAAAATGCTGGAAGCCGTCGTCGGCGATGGCGGTACCGGACGCCGTGCCAATACTGAAAGCTACACCGTCGCCGGCAAAACCGGCACCTCGCACAAAGTGCGCAAGGGCGGCGGTTACGCCGAAAAAAACTACCGTGGCATCTTCGCCGGTTACGCCCCGGCGCACGACCCGCGCATTGCGATGGTGGTCGTCGTTGATGACCCGAAAGGCAGCGAATACTACGGCGGCCTCGTCGCCGCGCCGCCGTTTTCCAAAATCGCCGACTGGTCGCTGAAAATGCTCGGCGTCCTCCCCGACAAAATCGCCAAATCCGGCGAAATCGGCCTCGTCGCCGACGCCGCCCTCTTTGAAGACAACGACTCCGTAGGAGCGCCCCCGCATGAAACCCCTGCCGAAGAAACTGAGTGAACTGCTGCGCGGCTTCGCCCCCGTCGCCGCCGAGCGCGACATCGCCGTCATCGCCACCGACTCGCGCGCGCTCACGCCGGACACCCTGTGGCTGGCCGCGCGCGGCGTCAGCCATCACGCGCTTGACTACTACACCCCCGATCTCCCCGCTGCCGCCATCGTCTATGAGCCGCCGTATGCCAACCCGCCTGCGGGCGCGATTCCTTGCGAACGCCTAAGCGAACACCTCGGCGACATCGCCGCACGTTTCCATGACGACCCGTCGCAGGCGCTGGACATCATCGGCGTCACCGGCACCGACGGCAAAAGCTCGCTGGTGCACTTCCTCGCCCAGGCGACCGGCGGCGCGATGCTCGGCACCATCGGCTACGGCACGCTGGACGCGCTCGAAGCAGCGAGCCACACCACCCCCGACCCGCTGCGCATCCAGCAACACCTCGCCCAATACCGCGACGCGGGCATAAAAACAGTTGCGATGGAAGTCTCCTCGCACGCGCTCGCGCAACACCGCGTCGGCGGCATCCGCTTCCGCATCGGCGTCTTCACCAACTTGAGCCGCGACCACCTCGACTACCATCACGACATGGAAGACTACTTCCTTGCCAAAGCCCGCCTTTTTGCACAGCCGCTGCCCGTCGCCGTCATCAACATCGACGACGCGCACGGCCGCCGCCTGCTTGACGAAAACCGCGTCCACCCGGACACGCGCGTCATCGCCGTCAGCAGCCACGACAACAGCCATCCCCGCGCCGCGCAAACCCTGCGCGCGCGCAACATCGCGTTAAGTCCCGACGGTATCGCCTATACCCTCGAAACCGAAGCGGAGCAGGTCGCCGTCAAAAGCGGCCTGCTCGCCCGCTTCAACGTGGACAACCTCCTGAACACCGCCGCCTGCCTGCTTGCGCTCGGCACGCCATTTGCCAAACTCCCGGTCAAGCTCGCCGCGCTGCACGGCGTCCCCGGCCGTGCCGAACGCATCCCGCTCACAAACGGCGCTGCCGCCATCATCGACTACGCCCACACCCCGGCGGCACTCGCCAACATCCTGCAAGGCGTGCGCGCCCATGTGCCGGGCAAACTGTGGTGCATCTTCGGTTGCGGCGGCGACCGCGACCGGGGCAAACGGCCGCTGATGGCACAAGCCGCCGAAGCCAACGCCGACATCGTCGTCATCACCGACGACAATCCGCGCACGGAAAACCCGGCGGACATCATCGCCGACAGCCTGCGCGGCATGGGACACCGCGAAAACGCCTGGATCAAGCGCCCGCGCGAAAGCGCCATCACCTTCGTCCTGCCACAACTGCAGCCGGGCGATGCCGTCGTCATCGCGGGCAAAGGCCACGAAGACTACCAAATCCTCGGCACCGTCAAACACCACTACTCCGACCAGGAAACCGTGCGCGCATGGCTGCAACAAAACCCCTGAACACCCCGCTCACCGCTGCCGAAATCGCTACCCTCTGTGCGGGCACACAGCGCGGCGCCGACTTCAGTGCACTCAAAATCAGCACCGACAGCCGCAGCCTGCAAGCGGGCGAACTGTTTGTCGCTCTGCGCGGCGAAAACTTCCGTGGCGAAGACTTCCTGCCTGCGGCGAAAGAGCGCGGCGCCGTTGCCGCCATCGTCGCCGAATACCGCGCAGACGTGGACTTGCCGCAAATCATCGTCGCCGACACCCGCGCCGCGTTGCAGGCACTCGCCCGCGACCGCCGCGCACGCAGCCAGGCACAATTTTTCGCCATCACCGGCAGCAACGGCAAAACCAGCACCAAAGAAATGCTGCAACGGCTGCTGCAAACGCGCGGACAAACCCTCGCCACCATCGGCAACCTCAACAACGACATCGGCGTACCGCTCACCCTGCTGCGCCTCACTGACGAAGACCGCTATGCCGTGATCGAAATGGGCGCGAACCACCCCGGCGAAATCGCGCAACTGACCACGCTCGCCCGCCCCGACGTGGCGCTCATCACCAACGTCGCCCCGGCGCACCTCGCCGGCTTCGGCAGCCTCGAAGGCGTCATCGCCGCCAAAAGCGAAATCTACGCCTACAGCGACGGTGCGATTATCCTGAACCTCGACAACCCCGCCGCCGCGCGCTGGCAAGACCAGTTCCGCGACCGGCCGCAATACACCTACTCACTCAATATCGACGCCGACGTCACCGCACACGACCTCGCTGTCGACGGCAGCCGCTTCGTCCTGTGCGTGGACGGCGCCGACTACCCGGTAGCGTGGCAACTGGTGGGGCGGCACAACATCGCCAACGCCTTGGCCGCCTGCACCGCCGCCCGCCTCGCCGGTGTCAGCGGCGCACAAATGCAGGCAACGCTGAACGGCCTCGCCCTGCACCAGTCGCGCCTCGCCGCCATCCGCGTTGGCGCGCATACCATCTACGACGACACCTACAACGCCAACCCCGCCTCATTCAAGGCGGCGATAGACGTCCTCGCCGCCGCACCGCGCGCGCTGATTATCGCCGGCGCCATGGGCGAGCTGGGCGCGGAAGAAGCAGCACTGCACCGCGACGTCGCCGCCTACGCCGCCGCCAGCGGCATTGACGATTTCTGGGCAGTCGGTACGGGACTGGCGGAGCAATACCTCGCCGCCTTCCCTGCCGCCCGCCCCTTTTTGAATACCGCCGCCGCCGGACAGGCGCTCGCCGCCTTGCTCGCCGACGCGCCCGCCACAGTGGTATTGGTCAAAGGCTCACGCAGCGCCCGCATGGAAGGCGTACTCGCTGCGGCGGGCATTACCGCCCCCGATGGACATTGAGGGGTGAAGATGAACGCGCACCGCCGTGATACAAAACTACCGCCGAACGGCTCCCTCCCCTGCGAAGCGGGAGAGGGCTGGGGTGGGGGTGTAAAAACGCCGCGCAGCGACAAATTTACATACACCTTCCCCGCTACCCTGTATGTAAACGTAGGGTGGGGCTTGCCCCACCGCACTGACGCGACTGCGGGAACAACAGCCCGAACATTCGCCGGACTGCCCCACCCCCCAGTGGGACTGGAACAGCTCGCGCGTAGTGCGACAAGCATTTGCTCGCGTAGCGAGAGAAAGGGCAGGGGGCTCCCCACGAAAAATGCGGCCGCATTTTTCGTGGGAACCCGGGGTGGGGTTCACCCGCATACCGCGTTGCCGGATAGCCAATCCGCGACCCGCCATGCGGTAACGGTGCGCCAAGGCGCACCCTGTCGCGCCCCCCGTGGGGGAGGGCGGGGGTGGGGTTCGCCCGCATACCGCGCTGCCGAACCGTCAATCCGCGACCCGTCCCGCTTTTACATACACCTTTCCCGCCATCCTGTATGTAAAAGGCGCAACCTGCCACGCAATGCCCTAAACTATCCCCAACTCACCACGCCAAACCCAAAGGATTCCGCCCCATGCTCTACCTCCTCGCCGACTGGTTCAGCAGCTATTTCACCCCGCTCAATGCCTTTACCTACCTCACCTCGCGCGTCATTTTCGGCGCGTTGACCGCGCTCTTGCTTTCCATCGGCTTTGGCGGGCGGATGATTGCGCTCCTGCGCCGCCTGCAAATGGGGCAATATGTGCGCGATGACGGCCCGCAGACGCATCTGAAAAAGGCGGGGACGCCGACGATGGGCGGCGCGCTCATTATTTTGAGCGTCTGCATCGCCATGCTGCTCTGGGCGGATTTGCGCGTCAAATACACCTGGATTGCGCTGTTCGTCATGCTCGGTTTCGGTGTGGTCGGCTGGATTGACGATTACCGCAAGCTGATTCTGAAAGACCCGCAGGGGCTGCGCGCCAAGCACAAATACGCGCTGCTGTCGCTCGTCTCGCTCTTTACCTGCATCTGGCTTTATGTGAGCGCCGCTTCGCCGGTGGAAACGACGCTTTATGTGCCGTTCTTCAAAAACCTGTCGTGGCAGATGGGCTGGGTCTTCCTGCCGTTCGTCTATTTCGTTTTGACCGGGGCGAGCAACGCGGTCAATCTCACCGATGGCCTCGACGGCCTTGCCATCATGCCGGTGGTGCTGGTCGCAGGCGGTCTCTCGGTCTTCGCCTATATTTCCGGCAGCCCCAATTACGCCAGCTATCTGCACCAGCCGGTGTTGCCCGGTGTCGGTGAAATGGCGGTGTTCTGCGCGGCCATTGCGGGCGCGGGGCTGGGTTTTCTCTGGTACAACGCCCACCCGGCGCTGGTGTTTATGGGCGATGTCGGTGCGCTCTCGCTCGGCGCGGCGCTCGCCACCGTCGCCGTCGCCATCCGTCAGGAACTGGTTTTTGCGCTGATGAGTGGTATTTTTGTCGCCGAAGCGCTTTCCGTGATGATTCAGGTCGTCTCCTACAAAACGCGCGGCAAGCGGGTCTTCCGCATGGCGCCGCTGCACCACCACTTTGAACTCTCCGGCTGGCCGGAATCGCGCGTGACCATCCGCTTCTGGATTATCACCGTGATTTTGGTGCTGATCGGACTCTCTACCCTGAAACTCCGCTGAGGGAACACTATGGACACGCTGACCAGCAAACTGCGGGCGCTCGCGCTCGCCGAACCCGTTTACGTTATCGGCATGGGCGCTTCCGGCCATGTCGCGCTTGACCTGCTGCGCGAGGCGGGCTACGACGCCATCGGCCTTGACGAACGCCTCGACGAGCGCCGCATCGAAAAGCGCAATTTTGACGACCCGCAGGCGTTTGCCGGTGCGGGCACGCTGGTGGTCAGCCCCGGCGTCGATCGCCGCCGCGCCGCCTTTGCCAACAGCTACGCCTTGCAAATCAACGACGTGGAGCTGTTCGCCCGTCTTAACGACAAACCCGTGCTGGCGGTTACGGGCAGCAACGGCAAATCGACCGTCGTCACCCTGCTCGCCGCCGCACTCAACCACGCCGGATACAAAGCCAAGCTCTGCGGTAACATTGGCCGCCCGGTGCTTGATGCGCTCTTTGACGGCGAAGACGCCGACTGCTACGTCATCGAGCTCTCCAGCTACCAGCTTGAGCTCTGCCCGACGCTCTACCCGCGCGTCGCCGCCGTCTTGAACGTCACCCCCGACCACCTCGACCGCTACGACGATTTCGCCGCCTACGCCGCTGCCAAGGCGAACCTCGTGCGCCAGTCCAGCATCTGCATCCTGAACGGCGACGACGAAGCCTGCGTCGCCATGGCTGCTGACGGACAGAACATCATCTATTACGGCAGCTCCGCCACCCTGCCCAACCGTGTCGCCGACGGCAAAATCTGGCTGCATGGCCACGCGGTACTGGACACCGCCCGCCTGCGCCTCGGCGGCGCGCACAACCACGCCAACGTCCTCTGCACCCTGCTCATGCTCGAAGCCTACGGCGTCGCGCCGCAACAAGTGCTGGCCGCGCTGGAAACCTTCGCCGGACTGCCGCACCGGATGCAGCTCGTCGCCGAAGAAGGCGGGGTGCGCTGGTACGACGATTCCAAGGCGACCAATATCGGCGCCGCCGCCGCCGCGCTCGCGGGCATTGACGGCGCGGTAGTGCTGATAGCGGGCGGGGTTGGCAAAAACCAGGATTTCTCGCTGCTCGCGCGTGAATTGCAACAGGCGAAACTGCGCGGCGTGCTGCTGATTGGCGTGGATAACCACGACATGGCCGCCGCCTTCAGCGCCGCCGGGATTGCTTTTGAAGACTGCGGCACGATGGCGAAAGCCGTGGCGCGCGCGCGCGAACTGGCCCAACCCGGCGACAGCGTGCTGCTCGCGCCCGCCACCGCGAGCTTTGACCAGTACAGCGGCTACGACGCACGCGGCAACGATTTCGCCTACGAGGTGACAGGCTTATGCCGCTGAAAACGGGGCAACAACTGCCTGCGCCGCGACAAAAACTGATTGCGGCGCAGCACATTGACGCCTTTCACCACAGCCAGAAACAGGCGGACAACCGCTGGCAGGGGCTGGAATTTCCCGACATCTGGCTGCTCTTTGCCTGGCTGGCGCTGATTGCCATCGGCATGGTGATGGTGACTTCCGCCTCGATGAGCGAGGCGGTCGGGCATAACAGCGACCCCTATCACTACACCTTCCGCCAGGGGGCTTATTACGTCATCGGCCTGTTCGGTGGCTGGGTTATCTTTAATATGCCGACGCACCAGCTCTACCAAATCTCCGGCTGGTTGCTGGCGTTCTCCTTCATCCTGCTGCTGATTATCTGCGTTCCGGGAGTTGGTGTTTCCGTCAATGGCGCGCGCCGCTGGCTCAACCTGCCCTTCATCAACCTGCAAGTGGGCGAAATGGTCAAACTGGCGATGACCCTCTACGCCGCCGCCTTCCTCTTTCGCAACACTGCCAAGCTGGACCAGCAGTGGTGGCCGATGGTGCAACTGCTGATTATCACCGGCCTTTTCGCGGTCGTACTGGTGCTCCAGCCGGATTTCGGCACGACGATGGTGATGGTGGCCACCGTCCTCGGCATGATGTTCATGGCGGGGGTAAACCTGTGGCGCTTTGGCATCTTCTTCGCCGTGGTTGCGGCGCTGATGGCGGGCGTGCTGGTCGCCGCGCCCTATCGCGTCAAGCGGCTGCTGACCTTCCTCGACCCGTGGTCGCACCAGTTTGACGAAGGCTACCAGCTGGTGAACTCGCTCATCGCCGTCGGCAGTGGCGGCCTCTTTGGCAGCGGCCTGGGGCAAAGCGTGCAGAAACACGACTACCTGCCGGAAGCGCATACCGACTTCATCTTTGCCATCATCGCCGAAGAATTTGGCCTCTTCGGCGCGCTGGTGGTGATGGCGCTGTTTGTGCTGCTGGTGTGGCGCGCCTTCCATATCGGTTACCTCGCCGACCGCGTCCGCCGCCGCTTCGCCAGCCTCGTCGCCTATGGCATCGGCCTCATCATCGCCATCCAGGCGCTGGTCAATATCGGTGTCACCACCGGCACCCTGCCGACCAAAGGGCTGACCCTGCCGTTGGTCAGCTACGGCGGCAGCTCGGTGGTCATTGTCTGCATCTCGCTCGGCATCCTCGCCCGCATTGACGCAGAAAGCCGCTATCTGGCAAAACGGGAAGGGATTATCAAATAAAGGAATGCACCATGAGCAAACTACAAGGCAAAACAGTTTTGATGATGGCAGGCGGTACCGGTGGACACGTCTATCCGGCGCTGGCGGTGGCGCGCGCGGCAACGGAGGCGGGCGCGACGGTACACTGGCTCGGCAACGCCGCCGGGTTTGAAGGCAAAAAAGTGCCGGAAGCGGGCTACGTTTTCCACGACATAGCCGTCAAGGGCTTGCGCGGCAAGGGACTCACCGGCTGGCTCAAGGCGCCGTTCATGCTGGCGCGCGCGCTATGGAAGGCAAAAGCGGTGCTGCGCAAGGTCAAGCCGGACGTGGTTATCGGCATGGGTGGCTTTGCTTCCGGGCCGGGCGGGCTGATGGCGGCGCGCGCCGGGATTCCGCTGGTCATTCACGAACAAAATGCAGTGGCAGGGCTGACCAACCGTAAGCTGGCGAAACGCGCCCGCCGCGTCCTGCTCGCGGACAGTCGTGCCGCCGCCAAAATGGGCTTGCAAGAAGGCGAATACGTCGTCACCGGCAACCCGGTGCGCGCCGACATCGCCGCCGTCCCTGCCCCGGCGCAGCGCTTTTTGGGGCGGCTGGACGCCATCCGCCTGCTCGTCCTCGGCGGTTCGCAGGGGGCGAAGGCGCTGAACGAACTCGTGCCGCAGGCGCTGGCGCTGTTGCCGGAAGATACGCGGCCACAGGTAGTACATCAGGTCGGCGAGCGCTGGCTGAATGAGACCCGCGCCGCGTATGAAGCGGCAGGTGTTGTTGCCGAAGTCGTCCCCTTTATTGAAGACATGGCGGCAGCCTATGCGCACGCCGACTGGGTGATTGCCCGCTCCGGCGCGCTGACCGTCGCCGAAGTCGCCACCGTTGGCCTCGCCGCCCTGTTTGTGCCCTTCCCCTATGCCGTCGATGACCATCAGACGGCAAACGCGCAGGCGCTGGTTGATGCGGGCGCGGCGACGGTGGTGCAACAGGCGGATTTGACGCCACAGCGCCTCGCCGAAATCATCGCCGCGCAGCATGAGCGCGGCCTCTTGCTCAAACAGGCGGATCGCGCCCGCAGCCTCTCACACGCGCAGGCGCTCGCCAAAATTATCCAGGAAATTGAGACCTTACTATGAGTGCAGACCTTCATTTTGGCCGCATCGAACGCCGTCAGATGCGGCGGGTGCGCAATGTCTTTTTCGTCGGTATCGGCGGCGTCGGCATGAGCGCGATTGCCGAAGTGCTGATAACGCTGGGCTATACGGTGAGCGGTTCGGATTTGAAGCCGTCCGCCAATACCGAGCGTCTCGCCGCCAAGGGGGCGAAGCTGTTTTTCGGTCACGCGGCGGAGAATGTGAAGGACGCCTCTGTCGTCGTCACCTCGTCGGCGATTGACCCGGCCAACCCAGAAGTGTTGCGCGCGCGCGAGCTGGGCATTCCGGTCATCCGCCGCGCCGAGATGCTGGCGGAACTGATGCGCTTCCGCTTTGGCATCGCCGTCGCCGGGACGCACGGCAAGACGACGACCACCAGCCTGATTGCCTCGATTCTTGCCGATGCCGGACTCGATCCGACCTTCGTCATCGGTGGCGTATTGACGGCGGCGGGCAGCAACGCCCGCCTCGGCGACGGCCAATATCTGGTGGCGGAAGCGGACGAATCCGACGCTTCTTTCCTCCATTTGCAGCCGATGATGTCGGTCGTCACCAACATCGACGCCGACCACCTCGAAAACTACGGCGGCAGCTTCGACAACCTCAAGCAGGGCTTCGTCCGCTTCCTCCACAACCTGCCGTTTTACGGGCTGGCGGTGCTGTGCATCGACGACGAGGGCGTGCAGTCCATCCTCGGCGACGTTGGCCGCCCGGTGCGCACCTACGGCTTCAGTGAGGCGGCGGACATGCGCGCGGTGAACGTGCGCCAGGTCGGGCTGGAAATGCACTTTGACGTGGTGGACAAACAAAGCGGCGAGACCTTGCCGCTGGCGCTCAGTATGCCGGGCAAGCACAACGTGCTGAACGCACTCGCCGCCTTCATCATCACCAGCGAGCTGGGGCTGACCCGCGCTGAAATCACCGCCGGACTGGCGCAGTTCAAGGGCGTCGGTCGCCGCTTCACCCATCACGGCATCATTGAGCACGAACATGGCCGCGCCGAAGTGTTTGAAGACTACGGCCATCACCCCAACGAAATCCGCGCGGTATTGCAGGCGGCAGCGGAAGGCTTCGCCGGGCGGCGCATCTTCGCCGTGTTCCAGCCGCACCGCTACACCCGTACCCGTGACTGCCTCGACGATTTCGCCGAAGTGCTGTCCAACTGTGAGGCGCTGGTGTTGACCGACGTTTACAGCGCGGGCGAAGCGCCGATAGCCGGGGCGGATTCGCGGGCGCTGGCGCGTGCCATCCGTGCGCACGGCAAAGTCGAGCCGGTGCTGATTGCCGACAAGGCGGCGATTAACCAGCAGCTCTACGACAACCTCCTCGCCGATGGCGATGTGGTGATTTACTTCGGCGCGGGCGACATCGGCCGCGTCGCCAAAGACATGGCAACGGAGCATGGCATCCATGAATAACGAATTTGGCAAAGTCGCCGTGCTGTACGGCGGCACGTCTTCCGAGCGCGAAGTGTCGCTCTCGAGCGGTGCGGCGGTACACGAAGCGCTGGTCACATCCGGCGTGGACGCGCACCTGCTCGACACCCGCGATCATCAGGCACTCTTTAACCTGAAAGGGCAGGGCTTTGCGCGCGCCTTCATCGTCCTGCACGGCCGCGGTGGCGAAGACGGGCAAGTGCAGGCGATTCTCGACTGGCAGGGCATCCCCTACACCGGCTCCGGCGTGCTTGCCTGCGCGCTGGCGATGGACAAAGTGCTGACCAAGCGCGTCTGGCAGGCATCCGGCCTGCCGGTGCAGCCGGACGTGATCATCGACGTCGCCACCACCTACGACGAACTAGTACTGACCCTGGGCGCGCGACAATTCGCCATCAAACCGGCGCTGGAAGGCTCCAGCGTCGGCGTCAGCCGCGTGACGAACCAGGCGGAGCTGGTCGCCGCCTACCAAAAAGCGGGCGGTATCCGCGAAAAAGTGATGGCAGAGCCGTGGGTGGCCGGACGCGAACTGACCTACCCTGTGGTCGGCGGGCGGGTGCTGTCCGGCATCGAAGTGACGGCGAGCGCGGCGCACCTCTTCTACGATTACGACGCCAAATACCTCGCCGAAGACACGCGCTACCTCTGCCCGCCGCCGATTGACGCGGCGCTGGACGGCAAAATCCGCGAGCTTACCCGCCGCGCCTTTGACGTCATCGGCGCCAAAGGCTGGGCGCGGGTCGATTTCATCCTCGATGGCGACAAGCGCCCGTGGCTTTTGGAAATCAACATGGTGCCGGGGATGACCTCGCACTCGCTGGTGCCGCTGGCGGCACGCACCGACGGCATGGATTTCGCCGCGCTCGTGCTGGAAATCCTCGCGCAAACCCGTTGAGAAGCGCATGGCCAGCCCGCCGAACAACCCCTGGCTGCACCGTTCCTCGGTCAGCGTGCCACGCGAACGCCGCACCACCTGGCAGATGGTGCGCCTCGCATTCGAGTGCGTGCTGATTGCCGGGCTGCTGATCGCCATCGCCGTCACCGCTTACAACATCTACCAGCGCGTGCTGCAACAAAACCTCTTTCCACTGAAACGGGTCATCATCCGCGAGCCGCTGCGCTACGGCGACATGGGCGAAGTCAGCGAAATCATCCGCAACCACCACCAGCGCGACCTGATGCACATGGACGTCGCCCTGCTCGCCGACGAAATGCAGCGACTGGACTGGATCGCCAAGGCGAGCGTCTATAAACGCTGGCCGGATGCGGTCGAAGTCGAACTGGAAGAGCGGGTGCCGGTCGTGCGCTGGGGCGGGAGCGCCTACCTTGATGCGGCGGGCGAACCCTTCTCCATCCCGGACAACGACAAACTGCGCCAACTGTTTACCCTGCACGGGCCGGACGGCTACGAAAAACAAGTCTTGCAGTACTACCAGCTCATCGCACCGTGGTTGGCATCACAACACCTTGAAATCAAAGAACTGCTGCTGGATCAGCGCCTCATCTGGCACGCCCGGCTCGACAACGGGCTGGACATCATCCTCGGCCGCGACCAGTTGAACGAGCGCCTGAAAAAACTGGCAGTCGTCAACGCCAAAGTCATCGAACCCTACCAGCGCTACATCGACGCGATTGACCTGCGTTACCACGACGGCTTCTCGGTGCGCTGGAAACCGGGGGTCAAACCCGTCACCGCCGAAAAAAACACCGCACGCAGCGGCCAGCCCAACGTGACCATGATCAGAAACGAAACGGCGGAAACGCCGCCCCCGGCAGAAAAACCGCCGGTCAAGGCGGCAGCGAAAGCCGTCGCCAAAAACAAACCCGTCGCCAAAGACCCGAAAACGGCGGCGAAAACCGCCGTGGCAGACAAAACCCCTGCCAAAGAAAAACCGGTAACCACGGAAAAAACACCGCCCAAAGAAACCAAAGAAAAAACCGTCGCCAAAACGGCGCCTGCGGAAAAACCGGTGGCCAAAGAAGCCAAAGAAAAACCCGCCGCCACGGAAAAAACACCTGCCAAAGAAAACAAAGAAAAACCCGCCGCCAAACCGGCTGCGGCAGAAAAAGCACCGGCCAAAGAGAATAAAGAAAAAACCACCGCGAAAACGGCACCTGCCGAAAAAACGCCTGCCAAAGAAGGCAAAGAAAAAACCACCCCCAAAACGGCGCCTGCAGAAAAAACGCCCGCCAAAGAGAACAAAGAAAAAACTGTGGCCAAAACGACGCCTGCCGAAAAAACGCCCGCCAAAGAGAGCAAAGAAAAAACCGCTGCCAAACCGGCACCCGCCGCCAAAACAGCGCCTAAAGAAACCAAAGAAAAAACAGCGGCGAAGCCTGCAAGCGCCAGCAAACCTGCCCCCAAAGAAAAAGAACCCGGAACAGCCAAAAAATGAAAGAAATCCTGAAAGTCGCCCTTGACGTTGGCAGCTCGCGCACCCGCCTTACCGTCGCCAAAATCGGCAACCAAGACAGCGCCTTTGAAATCCTCGGCTGCGGCGTTTCCAACGCGGGTACCCTGAAAGCGGGCATCGTCACCAACATCCCGGCCATCACTACCGCCATTGACCAGGCGCGGGAAGTCGCCGAACAAGAATCCGAATTCAAAATAAACAGCATGGTGCTCAGCATCGGCGGCGAACACATCCTCGGCGTCAACAGCGACGGCCGCACCCCCGTGCGCAACCGCCGCGTCAGCGAAAGCGACATCTCCCGCGCCATGCTGCGCGCGCGCCATCCGGCCAGACGCGAAGCGCTGCACACCCTGCACGTCCTGAAACAACAATTCCTCGTCGATGGCCGCCCCGACATCGTTGACCCGCGCGGCATGGTCGCCGACGAACTCGAAGCGCGGGCGCACATCATCAGCGCGCGCCGCTCGCTCGTCACCAACCTCTGCCAGTGCGTGCGCAACGCGGGCATGGAAATCGAAGGCGTCATCTACGCCGGGCTCGCCTCCGGCTATGCCGCCAGCAGCCCGGAAGAACGCGACCTTGGCATCTGCACCGTTGACCTCGGCGCAGGCACGGCGGACATCATGCTGTGGTGGCACAACCAGCCGGTACACGCCGCCTCCCTCCCCGTGGGCGGCGAACAAGTATCGAGCACCCTCGCCACCAGCCTGCGCGTGCCGCGCCAGACCGCGGAAATGCTCAAACGCAGCTACGGCGCGCTCTACAGCAAATACTACCACCACACCCGCATCTCCCTGCCCAGCACCGGCCACCTGCCCGACCGCTACATCGCCAGCAATGACCTGGTCGAACAAATCGCCGCCAGTTACCAAAAAATCTTCGCCGGCATTGGCAAAGAATTGCAGCGTGCCGGATTGCGGAAAATGCTCGATGGCGGCATCGTCTTTACCGGCGGCGCGGCACAAATGCCGGGACTCGCCGAAATGGCGGGCGAATTTTTCAACTGCCCGGTGCGCGTATTCATCCCGCCGCCAATTCCCGGCCTGGACGAATATCTGCAAAACGATGCCGGCATGACCACAACCCTCGGACTGCTCTATATGCACCAGTATCCCGTCGAGGATTACCTTTGGGCGAGAGAAGAAAAAGACGGTATAATCCCGGGCATCAGAAATTTCCTAAAGCGTTATTTATAACGGCGAAATGACACACAAGAGGTAAACACATGGCTTTTACAATCCAGATGGACGAGACCGACAACACATCCCCCGTCATGATCAAAGTCATCGGCATCGGTGGCGGCGGATGCAACGCGCTGAAACAAATGATGGACTTTGACCTGCACGGCGTAGAACTGATTGTGGCCAATACCGACAAACAGGTATTGCAGGAAAACCCCATCCAGAACAAACTGCAACTCGGCGTCAAAACCACACGCGGCATGGGCGCCGGCTCCAAGCCGGAAGTCGGACGCGCCGCCGCCGAAGAAGACCGCGACAAAATCCGCGACGTGCTGAACGGCGCCGACATGGTCTTCATCGCCGCCGGCATGGGTGGTGGCACCGGCACCGGTGCCGCCCCGGTCATCGCCAACGTCGCGCGCGACATGGGCATCCTCACCGTCGCCATCGTCACCAAGCCGTTTACCTTTGAAGGAATGCCACGGATGCGCAAGGCAGAAGCCGGGCTGGAAGTGCTGAAAAGCGAAGTCGATTGCCTCGTCATCATCCCCAACGACCGCATCTCCGCCGTCATGGGCGAAGACGCGACCCTCATCGGCTCCTTCAAAACCGTCGATAACGTCCTGCGCGACGCGGTGTACAGCATTGCCACCATCATCCAGAAACTGGGCGTCATCAACACCGACCTCGAAGACGTCAAAACCATCATGAGCGAACGCGGCATCGCGATGATGGGCTCCGGCGAAGCCAAAGGCGAAGACCGCGCCCGCGCCGCCACCGAAAAAGCCATCTCCTCGCCGCTTTTGGAAAACATCGAACTCGCCTCGGCACGCGGCCTGCTGGTCAACGTCAGCGCCAGCTCGGACATCAAGACCACCGAATACCAGACCGCCTGCAACGTCATCTACGACATCATCGACCCCGAACAGGTCAACCTCAAAATCGGCCTCATCATTGACGACAACATGGGCGACACCCTGCGCGTCACCGTCGTTGCCACCGGCATCGAAGGCAGCGATGACAGCGGCCTCTTTGGCGGCAGCAGCGGCTACACCAACGCCAACGAACTCTTCGGCATTCGCGCCACCGCCAGCAGCGAGCCGCTCGCCCCGTCGCGCAACCCGGCCGAAGAACGCGACCCTTACCGCGACGACTACACCGACAGCGACAACAGCGGCGGCTTCAGCCTCTCCAGCCTGCTGCGCAAACGCACCCGCTAAACGCGCATGGCCAGACAGCGCAGCATCCGTGACGCCATTGCCGGCTCCGGCATTGGCGTCCACAGCGGCAGACGGGTGGACATCCGCCTCCTGCCCGCCCCCGCTGACAGCGGCATCACCTTCCGCCGTAGCGACCTTGACCCGCCCGTAGAAATCCCGGCACGCGCTGCCCTCGTGCGCGATACCCAGCTCTGCACCGCGCTCGTGGACGAACATGGCGTGCGCGTCGCCACCATCGAACACCTGATGTCGGCACTCGCCGGCGTTGGCATCGACAACATCATCATCGAACTGACCGCGCCGGAAGTTCCCATCATGGACGGCAGCGCCGCGCCCTTCGTTTACCTGCTGCAACAGGCGGGCATTCGCGAACAGGACGCCGCCAAGCGTTTCATCCAGATTTTGGAACCGGTAGAAGTGCGCGAAGGCGACAAATGGGCGCGTCTCTCGCCCTTTGCCGGCTGCCGCTTCGATTTCTCCATCGAATTTGACCATCCCGTCTTCCGCCACCGCAACAACCAGACCCGGCTTGACTTCTCCAGCCGCCGCTACATCCGCGAGATTAGCCGCGCCCGCACCTTCGGCTTTCTGCGCGACATCGAATACCTGCAAAGCCACGGCCTGACCCTCGGCGGCGGGCTGGATAACGCCATCGTCGTTGACGACTACCGCGTCTTAAACGAACAGGGTCTGCGCTTTGACGACGAATTTGTACGCCACAAACTGCTTGATGCCGTCGGCGACCTCTACCTGCTCGGCGCGCCGCTCATCGGTCACTACGAAGGCCACAAATCCGGGCACGACCTCAACAACAAACTCTGCCTCGCCCTGCAAAACGCGCCGCAAAGCTGGTGCTGGACCGAACTCGACCGCGACAGCGCCATCGAAATCGATTACGGCGAAAACTACCCGCTGCCGCAGGCGGGCTAAGAAACTGTTCAAAATCCTGGTTATCGACACAAATTTGAATTGCTACGCCGAATATCCCCCTCCCCTGCAGGGCGCGCAGCGCCCGCAGCGGGGGAGGGTCGGGG
>ERZ772924.669-NODE-669-length-16374-cov-14.680802_pt1 | contig 16374 bp, 14 predicted proteins | sample MGYA00512116_ERZ772924 | MGnify/ENA primary metagenome ERZ772924 (study PRJEB29015, sample SAMEA2737920) | human oral metagenome | biome: human oral; feature: human-associated habitat; material: dental | place: China | collected 2134 ...
TTTAACCCTTTTCGGGCTGCCTTTGTATGCTGGATTTTTAATCAAATATTTCTTTTACTATGGGGATACAAAAATGAGAATTTTATTTTGCAATATTGGTTGGATGGAAAAATATCAGGGGCTAACTGATAATGACCAAATTAGTGGTGGTGGCTCTTTTGTAAGTGAAAAAGGAATGGGACATGAAGTTTGTAACTTTCATTCCACAAATGAACGGGTATATGGGTATGTTCAACCAGCAAATGACCGAAGCATTAGTTTGGAACGCATTGATGAAAATAATCAGAATAATTTTTTAGATAACGTCTTGGTTATTTGGCTGGCTACACGACCAAAAGGGCTTGGTGGACATACAGTTATTGTTGGCTGGTATAAGAACGCCACTGTTTTTAAAGAGTTCCAACACTTCAAAAAAATACCAAACTTACAAAAAGAGAATGGTATTTCTCGTTATTTGATTGAAGCCGCCGCCAAAGACGCAGTTTTATTACCAGTTGACGCTCGCACATTTATTATTCCTCGCGCCAATACTAATCCAGACTAAGGAGGTATTGGACAGAGTAATATTTGGTATGCAGACCAAGAAAAAAATTTACCCATTATTCACAATGTCATAGAGTTTATTAAACAAAAAGAATCTTCTAACCATATAACCACTAAACACACAAACAAAGTTAATCAAGAACGAAAAGTGGAAGTTGAAAAAACTGCTATTCAAGTCTGTTGCGCACACTTTGAAAATTTGGGTTACGAAATAGAAAGTGTAGAAAAAGATAATCTTGGATGGGATTTGGTTGCTAAAAGTGGTAAACGTGAATTACGGATTGAAGTAAAAGGTTTATCAGGTTCAGTTTTCTCTGTTGAATTAACCCCGAATGAGTACAAAGCGTTTTCGGAAGAAAAAGAAGACTATCGTTTAGCGGTTGTAGTCAATGCTTTAAAGCAGCCTAAACTTTCTGTCTGTCGTTATAGCTCTGAACGCAAAGCGTGGATAGTTGAAACCGAAGATGAAGCAGACCGTCTATTAGAAATAAAAACCAAAGAAAGTGCTTCAATAAGTTGTCTTTAATCAAGCAAGGCAGCCCGAAAACACCCCAAACCCCATTTTCAGGCTGCCTCACTCCCCCAAAAACACACCATGAACACCCAAGAACCCCGCCCCCACCTCCGCTTCTGCCTCGCCACCCTTGCCCTCGCCCCCATCCTGTTCACCGCGCTGCACGACCTGATTGCCCTGCTGCTGCACCGCCCCACCGCCATTCTCTACACCACCCAACACCAGCAACGCCAATGGCTCGCATGGGACAGCCAACTGCTGTTCGCCGCCCTGATTGTTTACCTGCTCAACGCCATCATCGCCTTCATCCTCGCCCGCGCCGCCCAGCAAAAAATGATGCGCCGCCAAATCCACTACGCCTTCTACCTCGCAGGCAGCGGCACCCTGCTCGCATGGCTATTTGGCGCCGCCCTCGCCGCCGCCACAGGGCTGGGCGCGCGCGCCGCCAACGGCTCATGGCTACTGATTTACGCCGCTACCATTATGCTGATTGCCCTTACCACCCTGCCCAAACAGCTCACCCGCGCCCCCGTGCAAACCATCACCTTCCATAAAAACATCCGCCGCAAGCCCAAATAATTTTCAGGCTGCCTTGTATATTTCAAGCTCCACAAGGGGCATTCATATCTGGCAATATCTAATCTATCGCGTTTGGTTGATACTACTGCCCATTCCCCTACGTCCAGCCGAACGGAGCGTCCTTTTTTCGGGAAAAAGCGTGCGCTTGTTCGACGACGCGCGTAGCGCGGCTAGTTCGCACGCGCCGAAAAAAGGATGCGCAGTGAGGGAAGTCTGCGAAGCAGACCTGCACGTCGGGGTCGCCTTTCTTTGCTTACTTTCTTTGGCGAAGCAAAGAAAGTAAGTCGCCCGCGCCGCGATAAGGCGCAAAGGTAAACGCATCAGAAACATCAAACGAAGCACGGCTAATGCCATTGGAACTTCGCTGAACTTTATTTCAGGCTGCCTAACCCCAAAAGCAGCCTGAAAACATCACCCCACCCCCAACCATGCCCACCACACTCCCCACTCTACTCGCCCCCGCCCACGCCGCCTACCAAACCGCCCTGCGCCACCCCCAGCGCACCCAAGCTCAAATCCTGCGCACCATCCTGCGCAGCAACCAACACAGCCAATTCGGGCAACAGCACCACTTCGCCCACATCCGCAGCCCCGAAGACTACGCCCAGCGCGTCCCCATCCAAAGCTACGACACCCTAGCCCCCAGCATCGCACGCCATGCGGGCGGCGAAGCCAACATACTCACCAGCAGCCCCGTCATCCAATTTGAAGAAACAGGCGGCTCCACCTCAGGCGCAAAACTCATCCCCTACACCGCCCCCCTGCTCACCGCCTTTCAACACGGCATCCACGCATGGTTTGCCGACCTAATCGCCCAACGCCCCCACGCCTTTTCAGGCTGCCTTTACTTCATCATCAGCCCCGCCGCCCGCCGCCACAGCCACACCGCAGGCGGCATCCCCATCGGCACGGGCAACGACCTCAACTACCTCGGCAGCGCGCTCGCCGAACACATCGCCCCGCAAACGCTTTACCACCCTCGGCTTGCCGAACAACAAAGCCCCGAAAGCTGGCAAATCCGCACCGCCGCCCTGCTCGCCCAAAGCCCGAATCTCAGCCTCATCTCCGCATGGAGCCCCACCCTGCTGCTCAACATCATCCATACCCTGCACCAACAGCAAGACCGCATCCTCCGCCAAATCCCCGATGCCGCCCGCCGCCATACCGTCGCCCAAGCCCTCGCCCCCACCGTGCCGAACACGCAAAAAATCTGGGCGCAGCTAGACACCATCAGCTGCTGGGACAGCCACACCGCCGCCGCCCCCGCCGCCGCCGGCTCCTCCGGCTGCGCAGCCGGCACCTGCTGCCGGTGCGGCCAAGGACCGTCGTGGTGGCACGCTGCATCGTCCGTCGGGCCAGCAGGCTGCGCCTGCACCGGCCGAGAACGCCGGTGGTGGTGGCCGCAACAAGCACGTCAAGTCCGAGAAGCTTTCGTCGTCCTGGCAGGATGACGCTTCCCGCAAGCGCCGTCCGACCAAGGGCGGACGCAACGACAGCAATGCGGGCAGCGGTACCGGCACGGGCTGGCGCACGCGTGGTCCGCGTCGTGGCAATGACCGCGATCGCCGTGGCGGCTTTGCCCAGGCGCAGCAGCCCGAGACGCCGATCGTGCGTGAAGTTCATGTGCCCGAGACCATCACGGTGGCCGATCTGGCCCACAAGATGGCCGTGAAGGCCACCGAGGTGATCAAGCAGCTGATGAAGCTGGGCCAGATGGTGACCATCAACCAGGTGCTGGACCAGGAAACTGCCATGATTCTGGTGGAGGAAATGGGCCACACCGCCATCGCGGCCAAGCTGGATGATCCGGAGGCCATGCTGGACGAAGTGGCTGCCGAGGACGTGGGGCCGGCCGTGCCGCGGCCGCCGGTCGTGACCGTGATGGGTCACGTCGACCACGGCAAGACCTCGCTGCTGGACTACCTGCGGCGGACCAAGGTGGCGTCCGGCGAGGCCGGTGGCATTACCCAGCACATCGGTGCCTATCACGTGAAGACGCCGCGCGGCGTGGTCACGTTCCTCGATACCCCGGGTCACGCGGCCTTCACGGCGATGCGTGCGCGGGGTGCCAAGGCCACCGATATCGTGATCCTGGTGGTGGCGGCCGACGACGGCGTGATGCCGCAGACGATCGAGGCGATCTCGCACGCCCGGGCGGCCGAGGTGCCGCTGGTGGTGGCCATCACCAAGATCGACAAGCCCGAGGCCAATCCCGATCGCGTTCGCCAGGAGCTGGTGGCGCAGAGCGTGGTGCCCGAGGAGTACGGTGGTGACGTACCCTTCGTGGGCGTGTCGGCCAAGACCGGCCAGGGCATCGACGACCTGCTGGAGAACGTGCTGCTGCAGGCCGAGATCCTGGAGCTGCGTGCCCCCGAGAAGGCGCCGGCACGCGGTCTGGTGATCGAGGCACGGCTGGACAAGGGCCGTGGTCCGGTGGCCACCGTGCTGGTGCAGTCGGGTACGCTGTCGCGTGGTGACACGGTGCTGGTGGGCTCCACCTGGGGCCGGGTGCGCGCGATGATGGACGAGGCCGGCAAGAATGCTGCTTCGGCCACGCCGTCCATCCCGGTCGAGATCCAGGGCCTGAACGATGTGCCGCAGGCCGGCGAGGAGCTGATTGCCCTGGCCGACGAGCGCAAGGCCCGCGAGATCGCGCTGTTCCGTCAGGGCAAGTTCCGCGACGTGAAGCTGGCACGCCAGCAGGCCGCCAAGCTCGAGAACATGTTCGACCAGATCGGCGAAGGCGAGGTGCAGACCCTGCCGCTGATCATCAAGGCCGACGTGCAGGGCTCGCAGGAAGCACTGGCGCACGCGCTGCTCAAGCTCAGCAATGCCGAGATCAAGGTGCAGATCGTGCATGCCCAGGTCGGTGGCATCACCGAGAGCGACATCAACCTGGCGATCGCCTCGAAGGCGGTGGTCATCGGCTTCAACGTGCGGGCAGACCAGCCGGCACGGCGCATGGCCGAGACCAACGGCATCGACCTGCGCTACTACAACATCATCTACGACGCCGTGGACGATGTGAAGTCGGCGATGGAAGGCATGCTGTCGCCCGAGAAGCGCGAGACGATGCTGGGCATGGTCGAGATCCGGCAGGTGTTCCGTGTCACGAAGGTGGGCACGGTGGCTGGCTGCTACGTCACCGAAGGTCTGGTGCGTCGCGATTCCGAAGTTCGCCTGCTGCGCGATTCCACCGTCATCTGGACGGGTCGCATCGAGTCGCTCAAGCGCTTCAAGGATGACGCCAAGGAAGTCAAGGCTGGCTTCGAGTGCGGTATCACGCTGCACAACTACAGCGACATCCAGGAAGGCGACCAGCTGGAGGTCTTCGAGGTCAAGGAAGTGGCACGGACGCTGGCTTCTGCCGCGGGCGCCTCTGCAGCGGACTGAGGCACCATGAAACGTAGACCAGGAGCAACGCCCGGGCGGGCGTTGCGCGTGACCGAGCTGTTGCACCAGGAAATTGCCGAGCTGATCCGCACCGAGGTGAAGGATCCCCGGCTGGGTCTGGTGACGGTGACGGGCGTGGATCTGACGCCCGACTATGCGCATGCCACCGTGCATTTCTCGGTGCTGCCCGATGATGATGAACGGGTGGCCGAGACGCTGCGTGGCCTGCGGGCGGCGTCGGGCTTCCTGCGCTCGCTCATCGGTCGCCGGGTGCGCATCCATACCACGCCCGAGCTGCACTTCGTGCATGATGCTTCCGCCCAGCGCGGCATCGAGATGGGGCGGCTCATCGACGAGGCCAACTCGCGGCGGGCTGCCGATGATCCGGGTGACGGGGCGATGGAAGCCGGGGAAGGGACGGCTGGACTGCCTGATGGCGTATCGGCCAGTGCCACCCCTGCAACGGCAGACCGGGCTTCTGCCCCTGTTGGCGCCGCGCGCCATGACGACTGACCGGACGCACCGCGCTTGAAGGTCCACGGACTGCTGCTGCTCGACAAGCCGCTGGGCCTGTCTTCCAACACGGCCTTGCAGAAGGTGAAGCGCCTGCTGGGCGCGGACAAGGCCGGTCACGGAGGAACGCTGGACCCGATGGCCAGCGGGGTTCTGCCGCTGATGTTTGGCGAGGCCTGCAAGCTGGCAGGCGCGGCACTCACGCATGACAAGGCCTACGAGGCCGAGGTCTGCTTCGGCATCACCACGGCCACCGATGACGTGGAAGGCGAGGTGATTTCCCGCTCGGATGAACGCCCCACGCGTGAGGCGCTGCTGGCAGCGCTGCCGCGCTTCATGGGCGTCATCCAGCAGGTGCCGCCGGTGTATTCGGCCCTGAAGGTGGGCGGCAAGGCGATGTACCGCCATGCCCGTGAGGGCGCCCCGGTGGCGGCCCAGCCCCGCGAGGTGCGGGTCGATGTCATCGAGTTGCTGGATTTTGACGGTGAGCGGGCGCGTCTGCGCATCGAATGCGGCAGCGGCACCTACATCCGTTCCATTGCCCGCGATCTGGGCGCAGCCTTGGGGTGCGGTGCCCATCTGAGCGGTCTGAGGCGCACTCGCGTTGGCCAGTATCGCGTGCAGGATGCGGTGACGCTGGATGCCTTGCTGGCCGAGGGGCCGACGGCGGCGCAGTCCCATCTGCATGGGCTGCTGGCACTGGTGGCGGGGTGGCCGCAGGCCGCGCTGACGGATGAGCAGGCCCGGCGCTTTGCGCAGGGCCAGGCAGTGCCTTGGCAGACCCCAACGAACCCGAATGCCGATCTCTCGTCGCCGTTGCCCACCGGGCCCGCCATTGATGCCCCGGAGGGGCAGGTGGCGGTGCTGCATGCCGGGCGGCTGGCCGGATTGGCCCGCCAGGTCCTCCAGCCCGATGGCAGCGTGCGTCTGGCACCGCTGCGGGTCATCGTGCCTGACTGATCGTGACTGACTGAACAACATGCCGAGCCGGCCGGGTCTCCCCGACAGGGACGGGATATCCGTGCCGCAAGGACTTTACGAAACGCAACCCCGGTTGCCCTTTTTGATTCGATTCGAGACTGAGCGTGTCTGACACCAACACATCTACAACCCAGCCGATCCGCAACATTGCGATCATCGCGCACGTCGACCACGGCAAGACCACGCTGGTGGATCAGCTGCTGCGTCAGTCCGGCACGTTCCGGGCCAACCAGCAGGTCAACGAGCGGGTGATGGACTCCAACGACCTGGAGCGCGAGCGGGGCATCACCATTCTGGCCAAGAACTGCGCGGTCGAGTACAAGGGCACGCGGATCAACATCGTCGACACCCCGGGACACGCGGACTTTGGCGGCGAGGTGGAGCGTGCGCTGTCGATGGTGGACGGCGTTCTGCTGCTGGTGGACGCCATGGACGGCCCGATGCCGCAGACCCGCTTCGTGACCCGCAAGGCGCTGGCGCTGGGCCTGCGTCCCATCGTGGTGGTCAACAAGATCGACCGTCCCGGTGCCCGGCCGCACTGGGTGGTGGACCAGACCTTCGACCTGTTCGACCGGCTGGGCGCCACCGAAGAGCAGCTGGACTTCCCGGTGATCTACGCCTCGGCGCTGGCGGGCTATGCGGTGAACGAAGTGGAAGAGGCCGAGGCTGCCGCCGCGGCCGAGAACCCCAGCATGGCGCCGCTCTTTGACGCCATCCTGTCCCGCGTGCCGGCCCGGGCCGACGATCCGGACGGTCCGCTGCAGTTCCAGATCTCGGCGCTGGACTATTCCAGCTATGTGGGCCGTATCGGTATTGGCCGCATCAACCGGGGCACGCTGCGCGGTGGTGAATCGGTGCTGCTGATGCACGGCGACGAGAAGGCTCCCGTCACCGTGAAGGTGAACCAGGTGCTGCGCTTCCGGGGTCTGGAGCGCGAGGTGGTGCCTTTCGCTCAGGCCGGCGACATCGTGGCCATCAACGGCATCGAGAACATCGACATCGGCTCCACGCTGTGCAAGATCGGCAACCCCGATCCGCTGCCGCTGCTGCGCATCGACGAACCCACGCTGACCATGGAGTTTCTGGTCAACACCTCGCCGCTGGCCGGCCGCGAGGGCAAGTACGTCACCAGCCGCCAGATCCGCGAGCGTCTGGAGCGCGAGCTGCAGGCCAACGTGGCGCTGCGCGTGGAGTTCACCGAAGATGCCGACACTTTCGTGGTGTCGGGGCGTGGCCAGCTGCACCTGACCATTCTGCTGGAGAACATGCGTCGCGAGGGCTACGAGCTGGCGGTGTCGCGACCCAAGCCGCGTCTGCAGGTGGTGGATGGCGAGCGTCAGGAGCCCTATGAGGCGCTGACGATGGACCTGGAGGAAGAGCACCAGGGCGCCGTGATGGAGGCGCTGGGTCGCCGCCGTGGCGAGCTTCAGAACATGGAGCCGGACGGCAAGGGCCGGGTGCGTCTGGAATACCGGGTGCCGGCCCGTGGCCTGATCGGCTTCCAGAACGAGTTCCTGAACATGACGCGCGGTACCGGCATCATGAGTCACGTCTTCGAGGAATACGGCCCGTGGGCGGGCGAGATCGAGGGTCGCCGCCAAGGCGTGCTGATCTCGCAGGATGACGGGGCGGCCGTGGCCTATGCGCTCTGGAAGCTGCAGGATCGGGGCCGGATGTTCGTCAAGCCCAACGATGCGCTGTACGAGGGCATGATCATCGGCATCCACACGCGTGATAACGACCTGGTGGTCAACCCCATCCGCGAGAAGAAGCTGACCAACGTGCGCGCTTCGGGCAAGGACGAGGCCATCAACCTGACGCCGCCCATCGAGCTGACGCTGGAAAAGGCTGTGGAATTCATCGCCGAGGACGAGCTGGTGGAAATCACGCCCAAGAGCATCCGCCTGCGCAAGCGTCACCTGAAGGAGCACGAGCGTCGTCGTGCCAGCCGCGAAGGCGAGGCCTGATCTTCTTCCGGCAGCTGCCGCCGTCCCCGGCGGCAGATTCACTCCAAACGGAAATGGCCCCTGTCGGGGCCATTTTCATGTCTGCGGCAATCATCGCTGCAGCAGTTCTGGTGCCGTGCTTACTGTCCGTTGCCGATCTGGCGGATGTAGGCGGCCAGGCTGCTCAGTTCTGCGGCCGTGAAGGTGTTGGTGTTGTGCGCCTGGATGGCGGCTTCCAGCGTCTCGGCGGAGCCGTCGTGCAGGTAGGGGGCGGTGTACCAGGCGTCGCGCAGGCCGGGGGCGACCAGGCCGGTCAGCGCTTCGCCCTGTACCTTGCCGCTGGCCGGCTTCAGCGTGCCGATGTCGTGACGGGTCAGCCCGTCACCCCCCAGGTCGGCATTGCTGTGGCAGGTGGAGCAGCCCTTGCTGGAAAACAGAGATTCGCCGGCTTTTGCGCTGGCCGTCAGGCTGCGGTCGCTGTTGCGGTAGGGGCTGGGGGCATAGCGGTTCAGGCTGTTCACATAGGCGGCCAGGGCGTCCAGGTCGTCTGACTGGCCCGCCTTGGGGGTGCCCAGCGGCAGGCTGCGGCCGTTCAGCTCGAAGCTGCCGATGGGCATCAGCCCGCTGCCGCCGCCCAGCGCACGGATCTGCTGCTCGAAGTCCTGCACCTCGTCGAAGTTGCCGCTCCAGTGCAGGCGGGCCTTCTTGCCGCCATGGCCCTGCAGCGAGAGGGTCTTGCGCAGGCCTTCGCCCAGGCTGCTCATGTCCCAGACACGGCCATCGCCGTAGCCCTCGCTGTGGCAGCTGGCGCAGCTCATGTAGCGGTCGCGTGCCAGACGCGGGTCACGGGCGTCGTGGAAGAGCTCCTTGCCGCGTTTCAGCTGGGCCGGCATCCGCTCGGCGCTCTTCAGCGTGCCGGTGGCCGTGGCGGGCAGGATGGCCCGGGGCTCGTCATTGGCCAGCGCGCTGATGTCGAAGAAGCTGACGGTACGCGACATCACGTTGCTGATGGCAGCCTGCTTGCCATCGGGCGAGACAGCGATGCCCTGGGGTGCGCATCGTCGATGCGGCTTCGGAGGCGGCAAAGGCCCCCAGGTCACGCCGGCCTTCGGGGAGGTGATCCGCGGTGACCTGGCCCGTGTCGTGGCCGCCCCCGATGCCTCGGGCACCCAGGACAAGCCGGCCTTCAAGCGGGCAGCCGACAGCATCAGCTTCATCGTGCCGGAAGACGGCCAGTCGGCCCGCCTGCTGAAAATCTTCGAGGCCATCGACCGTGTGGTGGGCAAGGCCGGGTCGGATGCCGGGATCAAGGCAGCCGCCGAGGCCGCCGGGGTGCCCGGCATGGTGCTGAACGAACGGTGCGTGTCGCTGTCGCACCGGATGGCTGCCACGCCGTTCCGTCTACCCACAGCCGTACTGCCCCATGGTGTGCTGAAAAACGGTGGCTGGACCGAGGTCAGCCGCTTCTACCCGCTGGAAGACGGCCGTTTCGTGGAGTTCATCGAGCGTGACCTGCGGGCCACCAACGAGGTTGCCCTGCTGTCGGCCGACATGATCAACGCCGACTTCAACGGCCATCCGGGCATCGGCATCGTTTCCACCGACGACAAGGGCCGCACCGTGCAGCGGGCGTTCTGGGTGTGGGGGCCGAAGGCCTACGAGATCATCGTCGTCGATCCGCGTCCCGAGGCAGCAGCCTGGATCACGGCCGAGTCCCGGGAGGCCGATGCCGGTGCACCGGAAAACGCCCCGGTAGGCCATTCGGTGGTGGTGCTGGGGCGGTCGTTCAAGCCGTTCTGAGTGGGGCTGGGGCTTCCATGGAGTCCGGAGCAATGTCGACCCCTCATTTCGCCACGATCGTCATGGTCGATGCTGCAGGCCCCATGGTTGGTGCCGAGACAGACTTGCCTGCACAGCAGCCAACGGTCAAGCCACCCTTTGGCCATGTCGTAACGGATGATCGTGTCCGTATCGTTGCCTCACGGCCAGCGTCATCGCCGGCGCACGCCACGGCTTTACCTGCGAAGGAAGTCGCAGACGGTCATGCCGTGCCCGCGTGGGGCAAGGGCGCCCCGGATGCCGGCACCGATATCGATGGCCTGCAGTTCGTCCGCAACGACCAGGAAGTGGCGGCCATGGTCCGCGCACCTTCGAGATGATCGGCCGGGCGCGCGAGCGTGCCGATGCCGTGGGGGCCGAAGCAGCCAGCAGGGAGTTCCAGATTCCCCAGCTGGCCCTGAGCGTGAAGGATCTGCCACTGACGGGCCCGGTGGCCCATCCGCCGTTCGGTACGGCCCTGGCCGTCACGCCGGCCGGCAGCTGGAAGAACGACCGCTGGACCGGGCTGGCCCGCTACTTCCGGATGGGTGACGGCACCTGGATCGAGCTGTCCGAACGGGATCTGGCGGCCTCGCGCGGCATGCTGTACCTCACGCCGGCCATGGTCAACGTGGACATCAACGGCAAGCCGGCCTGTGCCATGGCCTTCGTGGATGGTTCGGGCCGCCGGCTGCGCCGCGTGATCTGGGTGCGCGGCCCGCGGTTGTACGAGCTGACCGTGCTGGACCCGCAGTCCGGCAGCAATCATGCGGGAGATACCCGCGGTGGTGGCACACTGGCCGGCCGCAGCGTGCTCGACATGGCCCGGATGACCGGGCATCCCTGAATGGCACCGGTCCCGTCAACGGGGCCGGAATACACCACGGCAGCCGGTCTCCGGTATGTCGTGCTGGTGAGCGGTCCGGCATACGCGTCCTGCCTCCACTCCCCAGATTTCTGCTTCCGGTTTCCGGACGCCCGATCTCACACGTCCTGCGTGTTACTGGCCGTTGCCGGCCTGCCGGATATAGGGCCGCAAGCGAGCTGATCAGCACGTTCTTCGTGTTGTACTCCCTCACGGCCGCTTCCGGTCTGGCCGCTGAGCCGTCATGCGGCACGGGAGGGTGTACCACGCGTCGCGCAGGCCGGAGGAGGGGTGTGGCGACAAGTTTCGGCATCCACGTTACGGGCGGCTTGGATCGAGTCCAGCCTGGCCCCTATCAGCGATAACCAGTCGCCTGCCAGAGCCCGGTGACATCACCCCCCGGATCATGGATGACTGGGGGCAGCAATCATGCAGGGTCTGGCTGGCCAAAGCCCCGGTTGTCCAGGACACGAACATAGTAACGGGGCCGGTCTTTTGTGTGTCTTGCGAGACGCGCCCCACCGCTTCCCTTCCGTTCCCGCCTCCTGGTTCCCTGCATCCTGTTGTCGATCTGCTGGATGTAAGCCATCAGTGAACTTAATTCCTGCTCGATACGCACGTTGGTGTTGTGTACGCGGTTAGGCGTTGCCCTCCGAACCCCATGATCTTGGTGCTCGAACACCACAAGACACAATGTATATTTTATTAATATAAGTTGCAAAAAAAACGTTGTTAATTTGCGTTTAATAATAGGCTTGTGATGTGTACGGAAGCTTCGTCATACATGGAGACTGAAAATGAAAAATATCAATTCTGGAAGAGGATTCAAGTACGGTGCTCTACTGGTGGCTGTTTTGATCGTCGGTTGCGGCAACGAAAAAGGGGGCGAAACCGAGGCGCATAGCCACAATCAGGAAGGGGGGTGACAAAAGAATATGTTATGAAAAATGGCTACACCGCGTGTCCCGATGGTCTCAGTGAGAATGGAAAGGTTGTTTCCCCAGATTTGCTGAAGGAGATTAAAAAGGTCAAAGTGAAAATTCCAGATGATGCACAGATCAGAAAAGACAAGAGATCGAATGTATATTATTACGATACGATAATACCGTTGGATCCAAGTCAGGGCGAACAGCCTGTAATCGGATGTAGCCCAAATGCCGAGGAATTGATGGCTTGGTCTTGCAAGAAGAATCCTGAGTTAGATGGCATGCCTTGCGAGCCGGAAGTCATGAAAAATTTGTCGGAAAAATGGGATGAACAACATGGAGATTGTAAACGCACAAATGTTGTTGTTTCTGATTTGATCATGGAATGCGAGTTTTGAGGTGATGTCATGACGGTCCGTGTTTTTGGGTGTTTGCTGTCTTCGATGTTGTGTGGGACTTTTCTTTTGTCGGCTGGAAATGCGTTTTCCAAGGAGATTAATTTTAGTCGGGCAAATTGTGTTAACAACGAAAGTATTACATGGGAATATCCATGGAGAAATGAGCACTGGTAGCGCGTTTATTCCACTCATTCGAGGGGTGGTGTGAATTACAACGATCCGCTTGAGATGCACGTCGTTGATAGTTTATGGAGTTATACGTGGCGTTCTGCTGCCATCCATTGGGGGGAAGGAATGAATGTGGGGTGGAGGATATGGAAAGTTACTGGCCATCATTATGAAAGCATTTCTGGGAATATAGACAATCCACAGCAACCTGAAGATAGCAGGGATATGAGGTTGTTGGAGATTACGAATACCGTGAATTGTACATTGGGTGTTGTTTTTCCGTATTGGTGACGAGGTGTTGATATGAAGAAAGTGGCAGTTTTGCTTTTTGTCTTTTCATGTTCATGTGCAGTATGGGCGCAGGGTGTTTCACATGGATCTGTCTCAGAGGATGACAGGATCTCTGTTGTTCCCAAGGAAAAGTTTCCTGTTCCTCCGCCGCCCAAAGAGGGGCCTTCGGCCAAGCGTCTTTCGACAAAGCAGGCTGGTGTTCCAGAGAAGGATATTGATGGCGTGAGTTTTACCGGAGGTGACGATGGAACCGTCAAGGCTCTTGAGCAGGCAGTTCGGGAAATTCAGGACGCCAAACGGCAGGCCAGGACCAAGGACCTGAAAAAGGTCGCTGAGGAAAAGAAAATCCCAGGTCTTGTATTTGATGCCAAGGATTTACCGCTGACGTTACCTGTGTCCAAGGTCCCCGAAGGAGAACTGGTCGGTGCTATTCCATCGGGAACCTTCAAGGATGGCCGATGGACCGGTATTACCCGTTACTTCAAGTTGAACGACGGTACGCTGATCGAACTGACCGAGAGAGACCTGCATGCCACGCGTGGCAGGCTGTTCATGAGTCCGGCAAATATAAACACCGAGATCAAGGGAAAGCCAGCCAGGGCCGCAGCTCTTTATGATTCTGCGGGGCGCAAAATCAGGCAGGTTGTCTGGGTAAACGGACCAAAGTTCTATGAACTGTACGTTCTGAGCCCAGAAGTGAAAACTGGCGGTGGCGACGCTGTCAAGAAGGCAGCGCCGGTTGATCATAGCGCAATTTCTTATGCAAGGGCCGTGGATCAGCCGTGAGGGATTGATCTTGCGGAGTCCTTACCTTTTGGCTCAATCTCCATTACCGATCTGCCGGATATAAGCCGCCAGCGAGCCGACCTCCTGGTCGGTCAGCACGTTCGTGTTGTGCACCCGGATGGCCGCCTCCAGCGTGGCCGCCGAGCCGTCGTGCAGGTACGGGAAGGTGTACCAGGCATCGCGCAGGCTTGGGGTGGTGATGCCGGTCAGCGATTTGCCCTGCACGGTGCCGCTGGCCGGCTTGAGTGTGCCGATGTCGTCGAGCTTCGTGCCGCCGTTGCCCAGATCCGCATTGCCGTGGCAGGTGGTGCAGCCCTTCGCGGCAAACAGCGCTTCGCCCGCCTTGCCGGCCGCCGTCATGCTGCGGTCGCTGTTGCGGTAGGGGCTGGGGGCATAGCGGTTCAGGCTGTTCACATAGGCGGCCAGGGCGTCCAGGTCGTCTGACTGGCCCGCCTTGGGGGTGCCCAGCGGCAGGCTGCGGCCGTTCAGCTCGAAGCTGCCGATGGGCATCAGCCCGCTGCCGCCGCCCAGCGCACGGATCTGCTGCTCGAAGTCCTGCACCTCGTCGAAGTTGCCGCTCCAGTGCAGGCGGGCCTTCTTGCCGCCATGGCCCTGCAGCGAGAGGGTCTTGCGCAGGCCTTCGCCCAGGCTGCTCATGTCCCAGACACGGCCATCGCCGTAGCCCTCGCTGTGGCAGCTGGCGCAGCTCATGTAGCGGTCGCGTGCCAGACGCGGGTCGCGGGCGTCGTGGAAGAGCTCCTTGCCGCGTTTCAGCTGGACCGGCATCCGCTCGGCGCTCTTCAGCGTGCCGGTGGCCGTGGCGGGTAGGATGGCCCGGGGCTCGTCATTGGCCAGTGCGCTGATGTCGAAGAAACTGACGGTACGCGACATCACGTTGCTGATGGCTGCCTGCTTGCCATCGGGCGAGACGGCGATGCCCTGGGGCGTGCGCTGCACGTCCAGCCGGCGCACCTCGGTACCGGTGGCAGCATTGAGGATGCTGATTTCGCGCGAGGTTTCCAGCGCCACCAGCACGTATCGGCCGTCCGGCGTATAGGTGGCGGCACTGGCCTGGCCGCTGTTGTCCACGTCGTAGCGTCGTGTGGGCCGTTCGGCTGGCGTGGCAGCCTGCAGGTCCAGGTTGGACACGATGGCGCGCACGGTGCTCTGGAAGTCCAGCGGCTGGCCGTCGCGGCTCTGGCCACGCTGGACGTTGTCCTGCTTGGAGGGAATCCAGGCCGAGCGGCCATCCGGCGAGATGGCGGCAGCGCCCAGGTAGTTGGGCAGTCCGCGCCCCTGGATGGGCGTGTCTTCCAGCGTGCTGACTGCCAGCGAGACCGTGCGCTGCAGCGTGGCACGGGCTGGGTCGATCAGCAGGACTTCGCCACCCCGGAAGCCGGTACCGCGGGTGCGGGGCGTGAGGGTGCTTTCGCCGGGCAGGGCAGGCGTGATGAAGCGGCTGGCCAGCAGGCGCTTGCTGTCGGCAGTGATGGCCAGGTGACGGACCTCGGGGCCCAGTGCCATGCGCTGCTTGAGCTGGCGGGTGACGGGGTCGAACTGCAGCAGCTCCTGCGAGCCCAGCGTGCTGACCCAGATACCGCTGCCATCGGGAGCCGCCACCACGCCGTAGGGCTGGGTAGCCACGCCCAGCGCAATGCGGGTGGCCACGGTCATCGTGGCCGGGTCGATGATGCTGATGCCGCCGCTGTGTCGGTTGGTCACCCAGACATGGCCGGCGTTGTCGATGGCCAGCGTGCGTGGACCGTGCTCGGTGGCCGGCTTTTCCGGGGCGGTCTCGGCCCGTCCGGAGACGGTCAGCGGAATCTCGCGCAGCAGTGTTCGCGTCTTGCTGTCCAGCACGCTCACGCTGTCCTGGTCGGGGTTGATGACCCAGATGCGCGGCGGGTTCTGTCGGTCATAGGCGATGGACGTGGAGCCCTGCGGCAGGCGCAGACTGGCCGGGCTGGCGGCTGAAGACGGACCGCGCACCTGGCCCAGGATGCGCACGATGGCGGCCGTGGGCTTCTGCGATTGGGGATCGGCGTCGTTGCCGGGCAGGTTGGGCGGCGTGACGCTGACCGGGGCATCCGAAGCGCCGCTTCCCGTGTTGCCGGATCCATTACCCGTGCCCGGGGTGCTGGTTGATCCGCCGGTTGTACCGTTCTGGTTGGCGTTGCCTGCACTGCCGTGGGGGCTGTTGCCACTCGCGGCGTTGCCGCCCGCCACGTCGCCCTGGTTGCGGTTGTCGCTGCTGGTGCCGTTCTGGGCGCCAGTTCCGTTACTACCCTGAGCGCCTTGGCCGTTCGCGCCTGGAGTGACGGAGGGCGTGACGGGTGTCACTGCCTGGGGATTGGGGTTGGTGTTCACGGCGCTGCCACCGCCACCACCACCGCAGGCGGCCAGCGCGCTGCAGACCATCAGGGCCATGAGGCTGCGCGTCAGCGGCTGGCGACGGTCCGCCCGGTGGGGCGAGCGCTCGCTCGACGGCAGGGACGCGTCGGCGTCAAGCCAGCCCCCGGCGCCGGATGAACCGGCTGCCGATTCAGGGTGAGCGGAGGAGGGAACGTGAGTGACGAAGGCGCGGGATGACTGCACGGAAGCTTTCCTGCCATGGCCGTTTGGATGTCACGGCACTATGCGTCAGAAAAGCGAC
>ERZ772924.671-NODE-671-length-16362-cov-3.497823_pt1 | contig 16362 bp, 11 predicted proteins | sample MGYA00512116_ERZ772924 | MGnify/ENA primary metagenome ERZ772924 (study PRJEB29015, sample SAMEA2737920) | human oral metagenome | biome: human oral; feature: human-associated habitat; material: dental | place: China | collected 2134 ...
TCTTTAGGAAATTTATACCTTCCTGTGCTAATATTCGGAAAAGATACACTCTTAATACCATTTTCTGAAGCTAGCTTGAGACAATTTTTGTAGGTAAGAGACAACAACTTCTCTTCCTCATTGTTTCCTCCTTTCCAAACAGGACCAACTGTATGAATCACACATTTAGCAGGAAGGTTTCCTGCAGTTGTTAAAACTGCTTCTGTGATTTTACAACCTCCTTGCTTGTCCCTTATCTTTTCACACTCTTGCGTTAATGATTTGCCTCCTGCTCTATGTATTGCTCCATCAACGCCACTTCCTCCAAGTAAAGATGTATTTGCAGCATTTACAATAGCCTCTACCCTAATTTTTGTGATATCTCCTTTTATAACCTCAATTGGAATCATATTTACAAATTATAATAGTTTTAACAAAGAAGCTAATACTTCATTTTGCTTATCTTTTTCATTGGAGTCTAAAAGAATATTTAGTATAACATCTTCTGTTTTATAATCTACTAAAAGAACTCCTAACCATTCTTTCTCCCAAAAATCAATTACTCCTCCTTTTGTTGATGATTCTAAAACTACTTGATTTAAAGCCCCAAAATCCCCTTCTTCATACAGCCTATAAGTAATATCATAACCTGAAAGATATGTGGCAATATTCTTTTTAAACCATTCTATTTTTTTTTGATTTTTCATTATTTATTTTACTTTTAAGACAGGGGTTATATTTTTAGCCTCAGGTAATATTTGCCCTCCTTGTTTTTCTAACAAAAACCTCTGACTTTTACTTGCATTGGGGCCAATCAGTTTAAACCAATTTGATTTTCCTCCTTGTAAAAGACTATTAGTAGGAACTTGAAATTCTACATAAACAGACCCTTTCGGTGCGGCATTAAAAGCTCCTGAACCACCCGTAGCTACAAAAGTTTGCCCACCTGCTCCTTCAACAACACGTCCTGTTTTGAGCATTATATCATATTCTGCTCTTGACATCCAGCGCCCAACGGTTGTCATTTCTGTAGCCATAGGAACAGCTGCTCTTGTCATCTCCAACCCTGTCACAATTCCTCTATACGCTATATCAAAAACTAAAAAGGCACTACTTGCAAAACCTATAGCTGCTTCTTGGGTTGTCTTAGAAGTCCCGTTAAGGTTCCTCATATTGGCAAATTCACAATTTACACTGCGTCCCATAAGAAATTGCACTGGTGTATAAAGGTCATTAATCACACCATAAATCACCTTCTCAAGATAATTCCCCTCTGACATTGCTGTCATATTCATCCCTAAGAAATAATGTTGGGTAGGTGGACGTATCTGCCATACTTGATTTTTGTAAGCTTCTTCTGCTGTTAGATATTCCGTTTTTCCCTCTCTCGGTGTGCCATCTCCTTCAAACCAGCCTTTTACAGAATTATATTGCTTTGAGAACCATTCTCCTACACTTTTTCCTTGTTTTTCAAACCATTTGCCTGTACTTCTTGCATTACGACCTACCCAATCTTTTATATCTCCCCAGTTTTCCTTTACTGTATAACCAATACTTGCTATAAGTCCTGCTAAACCTCTTTGTTAGTCAATTCTAATCTATCTAATTCTTCCTTAACAGCGGGTAATAATAATATCTCTCCTTTATTTGCCAATTCTTTTATTCCTGATATTGATAGTACCTTTGTTGTAAAAGGAATTATATGCTTTCTGAAAAAATCTTTTAATAACTCTATTCTCTTATTATCATCTATAAAACTATCAAAATCAAAAATCCTTTGGTCTTCACCTATTGCACTTGAATTGATGTCCCCCATCAAATTTTTAATTATTCTTTTTTCTATTATACGATTCTCATTAAAAACTCCTTGTATAAAAACTTTGATATTTAATTGATAATAATTTCCAAAGTTAGATTTTTGAAGTTCCAATACACAAATACATTCAGAACTTTCTTTATACCAACCTCCAAAAGCATACTTAAAATGATTTGCTTTTGATATTTCTCCAAAAATATATTTAAACTCTTTACTGTTCATATTAATATGTTTCTAAGACTGTTTTCCATTGTATTCCTCTATACTGTGGCATTGTTTGTAGTTCTCTCATATACATATTCAACTGCATTTGTCCTTGTTTCATAGCCCTTGGATTATATGGTTTTAATTCATATATTGTAGAATTTGGAACGTCTAAAAAGTCTATTCTTTTACCACTTGGTAATCTATACTCTTTAAACATTTGTTTTGCAGGATTATGTAAGTTAGTTTTATATGCTTTATGTATTTGTTGACCAAGTGCTAAATTTGATTTAGTATATTGTTGTGCTGCTGTTTCAGCTCTTACAATACTTGCTCCCATACTAACTTCTCTTAGAGCATAAGAATATTCAAAAGAAGCTGTATTAATGAACCCTAATAAAGCCTCATTAGTTGTCTTAGAAGTTCCATTGAGGTTCCTCATATTGGCAAATTCACAATTTACACTGCGCTCCATAAGAAATTGTACCGGTGTATAAAGATCATTAATCACTCCATAAATCACCTTCTCAAGATAATTCCCCTCTGACATCGCTGTCATATTCAGCTTTAAGAATTAGCGATTATGATTTTACAAATAGATAGGTTTATTTTTAAAAACACGATTTTTATACTCTTTTGGTAACCATTTCCAGAGTTCTATTTGCTCATCTTTAGTTTGTGATAAAAATTTTTCAAATATTGGTGTCAATTCTTGAGTAAATCCAAATAAATCTATAGGATAATCATAGTCACTTGCTATATATTTACCCCATTTACCGCTTTCTCCAAAAATGTAATACTCATTATAAAACATATTGATAAGTACTGCCGATATAGCTCCTCCACTAATCATTTCTTTCCAAGTTATGTTTACTGGAAATTTCATTTTGAACATTGGTTCTCCTTTTGTAAATTCTTGATTATTCTGAATTACTACAAAATATTTTTCTCCTATATTGAGTAATATTTTTTGTAATTGTAGAAAATCTTTTTCTAAAAAAAGACATCCTCCTTGCAATGCTATTATATTAAAATTATCTTTGTAAATTAAGTGTGGTAGAGACTTATTTGTAATAAAAATATTTTGTTGAATATTTCTCCACGTACTTAGATATTCTTCATTAGATAACCAATATTTTTCTAAATACTTTTGACCTTTATCTTTATCACTCCATTCTTCAAAAGGAATAAGACTAGATGAGGTTGAAAACCAATATTTTTGATTATAAAAATCTAAATGTTTTTGATATTCTTTCATTTTACGAATCTTATTTTTATCATATCCTGTATCCAATTCATCTGTTAAATATGCTCTAAGTAAGATATCAAATCATTCTTGTTTTTCAGTCTTTTTACTATAGTAGGAATATATTTTTGATATTTATCTTTTGCTAAATCTCCTCCTACATTAATAGGAACCCAGTCAGATAAAATATCATTTATGTGTTCAAAAATATTTTCCATAAATATTTTAATTTGAATTATGAAAGCCTTCTAATATTCTCTCTACATTGCCATTATCAGACAAATCCCAATACCACCATTTATTTATGTTATTCATCTCTTCTTTAAACCTTCTACTATAAGCTATTTTGAATATACTCATAAATAGAATAAAAGTCTTTATCATTTCATTTTCGGGAAGGTTAATCACTCTTTCTAAATTATAAGAACTTATTCCTTTTTTTAATAATACACAGGGCGTATAACCACTTTTTAGCTTTTCTTTCTTAATAGCTAAGTCTACATCTTCTTCTTTAGGTTTTGATTGAATAATTAAAAAACTCATTTCTTGTAAAAAACTTCTTTTTTGATACAATGAATAAGCATCAAATTCTTCTTGCAAAACACTCAAAGGTATTAATCCTTGTCCGTATTTATTAATTAATATTTCTATTTCAATTTTCATCGTGGATATATTGTTATATAAGGTTTACTAGTATCAACAGACCCTTTGAAGATATCTATATTTCTTGGAGTATTATCTAATAAGGAACGAGAGCCTGGTAGAGAGTTTTTTATTTTACTCCAACTCTTTCTGTTGAGACCTTCTATAACATAATCCCAATCCGAATAAGCTCCTGCTTTGCCACTCGCTCTGCTCCCTACAACTGTTATAGGTTTTCTAATCCTTGTTGCTGCATTTTGAATGCGCAAATAATCTCCGTGTGACAATAAATTACCCGTAGTTTCTGCAGAAACTGAACTTGCTCTAACTGCATTACTCGTCATCTCCAACCCCGTTATAACACTTCTTAAAGCTATATCATAAACTAAAAAGGCACTACTTACCAAACCTATTGTTGCTTCTTCGGTTGTCTTAGAAGTTCCATTAAGGTTCCTCATATTAGCAAATTCACAATTTACACTGCGCCCCATAAGCATTTGCACAGGGGTATAAAGGTCATTAATCACTCCATAAATCACCCTCTCAAGAAAATTCCCCTCTGACATTGCTGTCATATTCATCCCTAAGAAATAATGTTGGGTAGGTGGACGTATCTGCCATACTTGATTTTTGTAAGCTTCTTCTGCTGTTAGATATTCCGTTTTTCCCTCTCTCGGTGTGCCATCTCCTTCAAACCAGCCTTTTACAGAATTATATTGCTTTGAGAACCATTCTCCTACACTTTTTCCTTGTTTTTCAAACCATTTGCCTGTACTTCTTGCATTACGACCTACCCAATCTTTTATATCTCCCCAGTTTTCCTTTACTGTATAACCAATACTTGCTATAAGTCCTGCTAAACCTCTTTGTTGGTTAGGCGTTAGTCCTTCTTCTCCATACTCTCCTGTAGGGTCTATGTATAACAATGGATTGTTAAGCACATAACCGTATCTATTAAAATTCTGCGTATCAAACGGGTCTTGTACATAGTTATCAGGTTGTAAGAAGCGGTGTAGCACAGGGTCGTACAAACGAGCATTCATATGGATAAGTCCTACACTCAATAAATGTTCGTGCCCTGTATAGCCTCTGTCTAACAATATGCCCTCCGCTGGTATAGTAGTTACTCCTTCGGCATTCCAATAGTTCGTGATATTGCCCCAAGCATCAAAGTGTCGTCTCTCTATGGCATTACCTGTGTTATCGGTGATAAGGGTGATACTACCCAAATAATCGCGGTGTAAATATAGGTATTTTTCACTGTCATCAGTAACTGAGAGCACTGCTGAAGCGCTATAGGCATCTCCGCCTAAGTAAATATAAAATTGTGTTTGCCCCGTAGTGCGGTCGTGTTTTATCTCAAAAGTGCCGTCGTAGTTGTAGTGTTTAACATAACGGCGTTTTTGCTTTTCAGGGTCTGTACCTCCGTAGTACATCGTGGCTCTACTCTCAAAAGCATCGTATTCAAAGCTTATTCGCTCTTTGTCCTTTACATATATCTGCTCAGGAGCTTTAAAAGCGTTATACCTTACAATAGGCAAAGGGTGTTTTTCTAAATACGTCTCACCTGCTTCGTTGGTGGTAGGTTACAAAATCATCTCATTAAAAAAAAGATGTTGTTTAATATTTTCATCTTTTACATTAAGTACAAGAATAAAATAAGCATTATCCTTTTTGTACTCTAAAATGTATTTAATAGCTCTTTGAGCACTTCTCAAAGCATAATCAGCATCAGACTCATTTTTTTTTCTTTCGCAACTCCAATTGTCATAATTATGTTCAAAATAATTATTTTTATACTCTACTACATCTCCTCCAAAAACTGTAATTTTTAGTTTTAGACATTCTTCTAAAATCTCTAAGGCGTCTTTTTTCGAAAAAGATTTTTGTATTGTTCCGTATACAGGAGTTCCTCTTTTTAGTACTGTGATTAATTTATCAGTTAAATTCATTTGCTTATTAATTCTTAATTTGGCGGAATAATCTATGATTAATCATTCCATCACGTTCTTTTATAAATTCAAAATATCCTTCTCTTCCTCTATAGCTTCCTGGAATTTTTAGTATTGGTCTTATAATACCATCATTTCCTTTTAGAGGAGTTACAACCCCGTCCATTTGAAAGGCTTTTATATTCTCAGGAAAACTATGAAAAGCATCAGAAGTATTAGACATCTGTCCTAATACTTTATTAGAGTACCAAGTCCCCTCAAAAAAGTCATTTCTCTTCCCTGTCCAAGGATTTACATCATATCCTCTTGCATATTGAAATCCTTGCACAAATCCAGAAATAGTTCCTAAAGTTAAACCATATCCACTCCCTCTTAAGCCATCTTTAAAAGCTTGATCTACATCTCCATTCATTATATAAGAAGCTCCTCCTGAGACAACAAAACCAGAAGCTGCATTACTAGTACCACTTATCAATACATTTCTAAGGACAGGACTTGAAACATCTTTAAATATCCTTGAAGATATTCCCGAAAATTGACCTCCTATATAAGCAGTTCCAATTCCTATTCCTGTATCTATTATAGCACTTGTCCAATCAATATTACTCCACCCATTCTGCGAAACTTGTGTGGTGATATTATTTCCAAATCCTAATACAGCACCACCCGCTAAAGGACCTCCATATAAACTAGCAGCTCCAGCTCCTACTCCTACCACAAAGTAACCAAGACCATTCCAAAAAGAAGTTACATTTCCTTGTATAGCATTTATGGTTAGATTTACAGCCCCTCCTACTAACATCACAATAACATCATCTATTACAAACCATTCTCCCGTAGGGTCAGTATAGAGTAGTGGGTTGTTCAAACAATACCCATACCTATTAAAGTTTTGAGTATTAAACGGGTCTTGTACATAGTTATCGGGTTGTAAGAAACGGTGTAGCGCAAGGTCGTATAACCGTCCGTTCATATGGATAAGTCCTACCGTTTGCAGGTGTTCGTGTCCTGTAAAACCTCTATCTAATAGGGTGAGTTTGTCTAAGGTATTGCCTGCGCCGTCTGCTATTTTTATGGGTTGTCCCCAAGCATCAAAGTGTCTTCTTTCAGCTATATTACCATCTTCATCAGTGAGCATTACAATGCTTCCCAGATAGTCGCGGTGTAGGTAATAGAGTTTTTGGGCTTCACCATCCGAAATGAGTATCGCGGGAGCACTATACGCATCACCTCCTAAGTAAAATACAAACTTGGTGCTGTTATCGGTCTTGTTACATACTATCTCTACACTACCGTCGTGGCTGTAGTGTTTTAGCATTGGGCGTTTGGCTTTTTCTACTTCGGCATTACCATAATAGCAGTGCGAACGCTCCCCAAAAGCGTTGTATTCATAGCTTATTCGCTCTTTGTCCTTTACATATATCTGCTCAGGAGCTTTGAAAGCGTTATACCTTATAACGGGCAAAGGGTGTTTTTCTAAATACGTCTCACCTACTTCGTTGGTGGTAAGCTTTTGCTGTTGGTAGCCATTGCGTGTGTATTCATAGGTACCTATGGCACTGTTTTCGGTAATGCGACCGCGTTCGTCGTATTGGTGAGTGGCATTGCCCCAGCGGGTGAGGCGGTCAGTAGGGTCATACGCAAATTCTTCTTTTTGGTTATAAAAACTATAAGTGCGATGATTCAGCAGTCCTCTTTGCGTATTAAACTCATAGTGCAATACGTTCAGCGGAGTATCTTCCCGTTGTACAGTTTGTGTTTTAGGGAAATGACTGTTGTACTGCAAATGCTCTTGGGTCTTCCCTTTGTGAAGGCTCAATGGCTGTCCGTATTCATTACTTGCAGTCAGTTTCCAAAGGGTTGCTCCACTTGGTGTTTTCATTTCTACCAAATCCCCATTTTCATAGCGGTATTGCACAGCACTGCTCACACGTTTGCCTGCCGTCTGGGCGGTAGTGGTTTCTTGTTGCACACGTCCAAAGGCATCATAAGTATAGTTTTTAGTAAATACCGCTTGCGGGTTGGTCTCGGTAGTTTGAACCAATTGTTTGAGTCCGTTATACTCATAGCGGTAACTGTCGTTATTGCCGTCTTTGTTTTGGTTGTCTATTTGGGTAAGCAGTTTGTCGGCGTTATAGGTATAGCGTATGCGCATATCGGTATAGTCGCCCGTAATATGTTTTTCGGTGAGGCGGTCGGTGCCTTGCGCATAATTAAAGGTGGTCTTACCCTTAGGGGTAGTCTCTTCGGTGAGGTTGCCCCACGTGTCATATTGATAGGTGTAGCGCCCTGCTGAGGGGTCAGTGAGACTTGTTTTGCGTCCCCAGCCGTCTTGGGTTATCTTTTGTATGGCACCTCCATAGTCGGCTGTTTTTAGGTTGCCGTTAGCAAAATAGGTATAGCGCACGGTACCTCCATTATCTTGGTGTTCTATAATGTTACCTTGCGCATCGCGGGTGCTTATCACTTGTTGCTGTCCGTCATCAGCGGTTGTTTTGAGCTTGTCGTAAGTAAAGCGGGTTATTTTACCTTCGGGACTGGTGAAAGTGGTAGGTCGTCCATATACATCGTATTCTGTCCTCTTCGCCTTTTGAGAAGCACCTTCTGTGGGGTGAGGAGCACTCACGCTCATTAGTTGCCCTATACCGTCGTACTCGTAGCTAACCGCATAGTGGTTGTTAAAAGCATCGTTACTCTCTTTTTCTAACAACCAGCCTAAAGTGTTATAACTCTCTGCACTGTAAGCGCCTTCTTCGTTTTCGGTAATGTTCTTAAAAATACCTCCGTCAAAGCTATAGCGCATCGTGGTTTTCTTGCCTAAGAAATTCGTGGTTTGGGTAGGTCTGCCCCAAAGGTCATAGGCATAAAGAGTACTTTGTCCCAGTGGAGTCGTTTCGCTTTCCAGCAGACCTCTATTGTTATAGCTAAACTTGGTTACCTGTCCTTCGTGGTCGGTATGAGCCGTTACAAAACGGTGGCTTGGGTCATAGGTATAGCGTTCGGTGCGTTGTTGTCCGTCTTCAGCGGTGGCAGTTTGTTCAGTTACGTTGCCGTACTCGTCATAACCATAAGAAGTAGTGCGCCAACCCGTACCATTACCTTTGGTTTTATGGGTAGTGAGCAAACCTTTCTCATAAGCAAAAGTTTCAGCGGTGCTAAAACTATCGCCTGCCAAGGTAGTAGTTGTCTCTTTCTGTTGAGGTAAGCCTGAAAAATACGGACTCTCACTCTTTGGCAAATAGCTTACGTGTGTACTTTGGCTATAGCCGTCCGTTTGGGTGCGTTGTTCGGTAAGGTTACCGTCCGCATCATAACTAAAATTATTGGTAGTCGTCAGTCCCGAAAGTTTATCTTCGGTAGTCTGCTGGGTAAGTTGTAGCTTGAAGACCTTGTTAGGACTGAGGGCATCAGTATATTGGTAGGTGGTATGCTGAAAATAGGAGCGTACGCGTACAGGTTCATTATTTAATCCATAAGTATTATTTTCAATACTATATTCATCTAATACAGCTCCTCTCAAATAAGGACTTATTATTTTATGAGTATAAAGAAGCTGCTCTTTCGGTTTTTCGGGATCATACCAGTTAGTATTACCCATTGCTTGAAATCCTAAAAAACCTAATCCCTCAGCATGGCTAATACCATTATAGTAGTTAAATATACGTTGTACTTTGGGTATTCCACCCACCAAACGTTCTATTTTGCCTACTAAACGTATTTGTGATACATTTTCTAGGGGAGTGTAAGGATAAACAATATTGCTAGTGTTAGCATCGTAAGTAAAGAGTTCATCTCTAAAATGTTCATAAGAGTAGTCAATAGACATTGGTCGATAGGTTATATTTTGCTGTATACCTCCTAAATCTACCTGTCGTAATAACATATCTTCTTTGTTATTTTGCTTTAAAGTAAAAGTTTCTAATTTATTGTCTGCATAAAAAGAGATATTCATTTGCCTATCTCGTTCATCAGGAGATGAGAATATAGTATGTGGGATAACACCTTTTGATGACAGTTCTATCCTTTTGCCACTTATAAACGATACTGAATTGTCGTTTTGTGAACTATTTACAAATGCAACAAAAGCTCCACTTCTATTATCTTCTTTATATTTATCAGGAACTATACTAGCATAGGTACTAATGATATCTGTTTTTCCATCATTATTAATATCAATAGGTATAAGCCTACCATAATGATAAACTTGATATCTTATATTTAGAAAATTTCCCCAAAAAGAATTATTAGCTTTCGTTACCTTTATTTCCGTTTCTGGCTCCTTATAAATAAAAGGAAATTCTTGCTCTAAAGGAAGTAACTCCTTTCCTGTATTAACAAGTAATATATAGTGAGTTGTATAATCACCAATAGGTATTAAAAAATCTTTTTTACCATCCCCATTATAGTCGCCTGCAATAGGAACTCTTTTTTTCGTATTTATCGAGGAATTATGATACTCATATAATAATTGTAATTGATAATTATTATCGATTTCATAAACAGATAAGCAACCATCAACAATATGTACGATATCATCTTTCCCATTACCTGTCACATCCATAGATAGAAAAACATTATCAAATCTTAAAGAATTATTGAGTCTACCTATTATCTTTATGTAATCTCTTTCCTTGCGCTTATCTAAATCAATAAAAAATACTCTATTTTCTGTATTTCTACGATCACAAACACATTCCCTTTTCATTATATGACATTTTTCATACATAAAAGGGTGTTCTATTCCTATAATATCCGTAAGTCCATTACCATCAAAATCACCCGAAATAAAATCAACCCATTTATTGACACTATACTTCATTTCGGGGATAGGGTTAGATGTTCCTCTATTGTCTAATATAGTTTGATAATATCCTCTTTCATCGGGATAAGACGTAAAATTGAACTTCCTCTCATATTGTTCATAAAGCATAGAACCTTTAGCACACACTTTAAAGGTCACTCCTTCATCTTGAACAGAATAAAGTACAATACCTTGACCTCTTAAAATATTCCCTGTTCCTCCTAATATTTTTGCGGGAAATATATCTTTAAATCCTTCAGGAATAATTGCCTTAGTAAATGAAGGCGTTTCCTCTTTTAAGTTATCGAAAATAAAAAGCTCCTTATATGCCTTTTCTCCTACAGTAGGATATATTATAAAGTCAGTGTAATTGTCTCCATCTATGTCTAAAGGTACAGTTACAGAATTTTGAAGGTTCACATTGAAATAAAGTGTAGATTTAGATGAAGTAAGACTAAAATTAGTCAAATCTTCTCGATTCTTAGCAGTATCCCAATATTTAAATTCTATTGGCAAGCGGCTTTCTCCTCCCACTTTTTCCTGTACAGAAGTCAAGCGGTTATATTGCAAACCGTTTGTGTTATAACTGAGAATATAGCTTCTATAAGGAATATTATTATCAGTTACATTAATAGTTGATAATATTTTTCCATTTATAAATTTTAGACCTCCTACGTATGCTACTTCAGGACGTGTACGGTCGTCATAATTAAATTCAATCTTTGCATTATTACCGTATTCAATATGATTAATACGAAGAGAATTATTTTCTATTGTATAAAAATATTCTATCCTTACTCCCTGTGCATTCTCCCAAGAACTTATCGCATACTCCATAGGCGATTGGCTATTGTTTTCCTTGCCATAATACGCCTTAGAGCCATCAGGATAAAGTACCTCAAAGTAATCAGGACCAAAAGCCACGTTCTTGCTCTTGCCCACTGCCTTAATACGTACTTGCGAGAAAGTTTCAGTCTCGTACACCGCTCCACTCTCTCCGTGCTTGCCTTCTTTCAGCATCAACCGTTGTCCGTCCAACGCAAACTGGTCTGTTTCCGTAAGGTTTACTTCGGTAATCTTACCATTGTGATACATCGTACTCCCTACTCGGCTTATCACCGAAAGTCCCGCTAAGTGCCAACCGTAACCCGCAATGCCGTTACCACTCTGGCTATTGTAGGTCAATGCCAAGGTAGGGGCAACGCCCTTAATCCCTTGAGGTACCGCAATAGGCACCGTATACACTGCAGCTCCCGTGCCTGATACACTCAGTTCACCCGTAGTCAAGCCCACAGTATTACCCCCGCCATCTCGTGCCGCTATGTTCCCCGAAGGAAGTGCCGTTTCAGTAGGAGGGTCAACAGGCTCTGCATAAAATGAAGTGCGTTCAATAGCCTGCAAAGGATAACTCTCTTGAGCTACACTGCCAAGAGTATAACAAACAGATAGTAATAATAACAACTTTTTCATATGCTTAATCGTTTATAAATTAACATTAATCATTGTTTCACCACCTTAAACACCTTCCTACTGCCGTCAGAAAACGTAGCTACCAAAAAGTAATACCCCACCGACCAAGTCGATACATTAATGTGAAAAGGCTCATTCGCAGGAATTTGATCTGTCCTATACATCATCTTGCCGTCTACCGAAAACACAACAAGTTGCGTCAGCACTCCATTTTCACTGTGATGCCAATACACCGCCAAGTTATCAGTTACAGGGTTAGGGGCTCCTTGCAGAGTAATTTTAGAAGAATTATCAGTCTCTGAAGATTTCAAAGCCTCAGGCAGTTCGTCAAAGAGCTCCTCATCGGTAGCGTCGTCTTTGCCGTTGAGGCACAAAAGCGCACTGCGCTGGTTACCCGCGCTGTCGTACTGAAAACAGTACTCTTTTTGAGCATAGATACTAAGGGTACCTAAAAAGAAGATAAGATACTTTAGCATTGTCCAACAGGTTTTGGTTATATGACCGCAAAGGTCAGAACTATTTTTGAATAATGCAAGTTTTTTTACGTTTTTTTTCACTTTACATTCTAATAGTAACGTTCCCCCTAATATATTAATCCTTTTGGCTATTTCATCCCCCAGAGATTCTCAGCATCTCCCCGAGCCTCTCCTAGAACTCCAAGCAAACCCACACCCCCATTTCCACATTTCCTCATTTCCCCATTTCCTAATTCTCTAATTTCTTAATCTATAACTAAAAAGGTACTCCATCCCCCTTATGTTAAGGGCTCGGAGTACCTTATAATTATTTTTTTAATCCTTCGGTTATCTCTTCTGTTGTGCCTTGCGTTGGGCTTCGGCTTGCTCCATCATCTCACGCATCTTGGCTTGGAATTTACTTTCCTTCTTAGGTTTTTTCTTGTTTTCTTGTATCTGTGCGTGAATCTTCTGCTCGTCTATAATCCAATACTTGATAGCCAACATAATGCCTATGGTCAATAGGTTAGATATAAAGTAGTACAAACTCAGTCCGCTAGCGTAGTTGTTAAAGAAGAACAACATCATCACTGGTGATAAGTAGATGAGGAACTTCATATTAGGCATTCCAGGTTGCTGAGGTTGTGCAGTCTGTGCCATTGTCATCATTGAGTAGATGAAAATAGCCACAGAAGCCAACAATGGAAACAAACTCACGTGACTTCCGTAGAACGGTATAGAGAAAGGAAGTTCAAAAATAGCATCGTATGACGATAGGTCGTGAGCCCATAAAAAACTCTTTTGTCTCAATCCAAATTCGGTAGGGAAGAAGTTAAAGAGTGCCAAGAACACAGGCAACTGTAACAGAGCAGGAATACAACCGCTGAGCGGGTTCACGCCTGCTTTGTTGTAGAGCGCCATAGTTTCTTGTTGGCGTTTCATAGGTTCTTCATATTTCTTGTTGATTTCCTCAATCTCAGGGCGCAATACCTTCATCTTAGCCTGCGATACGTACGATTTGTAAACGATAGGCGACAATAATAAACGCACGATAATGGTCATCAAAATAATCACCAATCCTACCGAGAAATAATCAGTGAGGAAGTTGTAAAGCGGAATGAACAACCATTTGTTGAGCCAACCAAAAATACCCCAGCCTAACGGAATGAGCTCAGTAAGTTCATACTTGTCGTTGTACTGTTTGAGCACGTTGTAATCGCTAGGTCCAAAATAGAAGTGCAACGACTCGCTTAGCTCTCCGCTTTTCGCTTGTATAGGCAAAGAAGTGAGGAAGTTCTTGGTGTATTTTACATCTTTCCCTTCGCTCACAGCGATATTGTGAGAAACGAAATCGCCTTTGGCAAACGGGTTGTCAGAAATGAGCACCGATGTAAACAAGTGCTGTTTGTAAGCCACCCAGTTCACTTTCTCTTCTTTTTGCTCGTCATTACCTCCTTGACTTAAGCGGTTAATACGGTCGCCGTCGTACTGCACGGTCGCTTGCGTATAACGGTTTTCATAGGTGACGCTCTTCTCCATACGGCGTGCCTGTAACTTCCAGTCGATGTTCATAGGCTTAGAAGTATTCACAACACCCGATAAACCTTGTGAGCGCACTGCCACGTCCAACATATAACCCTCTTTTGGTAGGGTGTACACATATTCTAAATAAGCGTTTTCTGAAGTTTTGAGCTTCATCGAAAGCACTTTGTTGCCGTTGTTTTCGCTTAGCGTAGGCTCAAAGTACAAGTCTTTAGAACTTAGGTTTTGGTTTTGAGCGGTAGTAAAATTGAGGTTAAAAGTAGCATTCCAATCTTTAATTAAGTAAACAGGCAAAGAATCATAAGTTTTAAATTCTTTGAGCAAAACCTCCTTGGGTTGTCCGCCTCGGTTGCTGATAGTGAGCTTGATGTCTTTGTTTTCCAATACAGTTACCCCGTCTTTTGCCGACGGTAGAGTAGCCGAATAGGCAAAAGCACCTAAGCTGGCTTTGTACTTTTCTAAGGCTACCGAATCAGTAGGGATACCTTGGAAGGTAGCGGTATGGGTGTCTTTTTGGGTGTTAGTAGCTTGATTTGCTTGTTGTTCTTGTTGAGCTTTGCGTTTAGCTAATTCTTCTTCACTTGGTTTATTGTTATTCATAAACCACATCAAAAGTATAAAAATCAAGGTAAAACCTATAATACTCTTTAAATCGAATTTTTTTTCTTCCATATAAGTGTTTTTATCCGTGTTTTAGTTCTTTTTTAGTTTATTGTTTAAGGCTGCTCTCACAAAAGCTACAAATAGCGGATGTGGATTGGCAACGGTGCTCTTATATTCGGGGTGATACTGTACGCCCACAAACCAAGGGTGATTTGGCAATTCTATCACTTCCACCAAACCCGTATCGGGGTTGATACCAGTACACTGCAAGCCTGCCTTTTCGAGTTGTTCTTTGTAGTCGTTGTTAAACTCATAGCGGTGGCGGTGTCGTTCCGAAATCTCTTTCTTGCCATAGGCTTCGTATATCTTACTGCCTTTGCTAAGCTCACAAGCCCAAGCCCCCAGGCGCATAGTGCCTCCTTTGTGAGTAATTTCCTTCTGACTCTCCATCAAGCTGATTACCGGATAAGGCGTTTGCTCGTTCATCTCGGTAGAATTAGCGCCTTTAAGTCCAGCTATGTGTCGCGCAAATTCAATGACTGCCATTTGCATCCCAAGACAAATTCCCAAAAACGGAATGCGGTGTTCACGCACGTATTCAATAGCTTTTATCTTGCCTTCAATACCGCGACCGCCAAAACCTGGGGCTACGAGCACAGCATCCAAATGACCTAATTTGGCTTCTATATTTTCTTCATTGAGGTGTTCTGAGTGAATACTCTCCACATCCACGCGCACTTCGTTCGCCGCTCCGGCGTGTATAAAGGCTTCTAAAATCGACTTATACGCATCTTGTAACTCTACGTATTTGCCTACTAACCCTACTTTTATGCGGTGTTTGGGGTTCTTGTAGCGTTGCAAAAAAGTGTTCCATTGGGTGAGGTCGGGTTCGTTTTTGCAAGGAAGGTCTAACTTCTTGAGTGTCACTTTGTCCAACCCTTCTAAAAGCATCATATTGGGTACATCGTAAATAGTAGGCACATCAATAGACTGGATTACTGCCTCTCGCTTCACATTGCAGAAAAGCGCCAGCTTGTATCGAAGCTCGTCCGAAAGTTCGTGTTCGGTACGGCAAACCAGTATATCGGCTTGAATACCGCTTTCCATCAGGGTTTTTACGCTGTGTTGCGTAGGTTTAGTTTTCAGTTCACCCGCCGCAGCAAGGTAAGGTACTAAGGTAAGATGTATCACGATGCCATTGTGCTCTCCCAAGTCCCACAAAAGCTGTCTTACTGATTCTATATAAGGCAACGACTCAATATCGCCTACCGTACCACCTATTTCGGTAATCACAATGTCGTATTCGCCTGTTTTGCCAAGTATCTGAATGCGTTCCTTAATTTCGTTGGTAATGTGTGGTATTACTTGCACCGTTTTGCCCAAGAACTCACCACGGCGTTCTTTCTCGATAACGCTTTGGTAAACGCGTCCTGTGGTTACATTATTAGCTTGTGAAGTGTATACGTTTAGGAAACGTTCATAATGTCCCAAGTCGAGGTCAGTCTCAGCACCGTCTTCGGTCACGAAACATTCGCCGTGTTCATAAGGGTTGAGCGTACCAGGGTCTACATTGATGTAAGGGTCAAATTTTTGTATCGTCACCCTATAGCCACGAGCCTGCAAAAGCTTAGCAAGCGAAGCCGCAATGATAC
>ERZ772924.673-NODE-673-length-16355-cov-7.209448_pt1 | contig 16355 bp, 19 predicted proteins | sample MGYA00512116_ERZ772924 | MGnify/ENA primary metagenome ERZ772924 (study PRJEB29015, sample SAMEA2737920) | human oral metagenome | biome: human oral; feature: human-associated habitat; material: dental | place: China | collected 2134 ...
TTTCTATATCAACTACGGATTTGTTTGAGGCAGCATACATTTTAGGACACCACCTGAATTTATTACTATCCATCATGGCAGGATGGGCGCCGACAATAACTTGCTGTCTGCGCACGCGAACGACGCCAAAATAAAGATAGAGATTCATGAAGGGAAGGCTCATGCCCGGTTTGAAACAGATGCTGAATCCATAACACGACACCGCAGCATAAAAGCACTTGATGACGTGCCTGTGAGTGTAGAGACGCTTTTGGTATTCTGCATCAGAGAAGCCATTTCAGACCTATCCCGTAATGTAAGCTATCGCTTTTTCCTGACTCTTTTATGTAATGCCGTGGACGTGGATGACAGTATTCTTGATAAAGATGATACGCTTTGGGGTGGCATGGAGAATGACCCTTTTTGGGATAATATGAAAAATGATCGTCTTTGGGACGACGAGGATGAAGCGCTTTGGGATGATGAAGATGACTGTCTTTGGGAAGACGAGGACGAAGATGATGATACCTTTTGGGAAGACAGGGATGACGATGACGAACCGGAGGATTGACGGACGGATTGCGCTACCTGCCTGGTACCGCCAAGAGCGTTATAAAAAATCTTCCGGCTTGCCAGAAGATAGACAGACCATTCTTGTGAACAAGGATGTATAAAATGAAGGCATATATTAATGAGTTCCTCTGCCATTTTTGATAAAGATGTATTGCTCGCCATGATTATTGGCCTGCTGGGTATATACATACTCCATGTCGATAGTAGCACACCAGCAGTCAATAATTATGGTGAACCCATAAAAATTTCTGCGACTGAGGAAAAAGACATAATAATTGAATTGGTATCCAATCCAACTAGTTTGTCTAAATATTCTAATGAGCATACTATAATTTCATTTCTATCTTATAATGACGAAACCTTTCGCTGTTCATGCCCCAGAAACTTGTGGTGTAATGATGATGTTTACAAAAATATTAAAAAAATTCGTCTGCGCTCGGCAACAATACGTATTGCAGACAGCAAGATAAAAATACGGCATATTGGTGGTAAACGCCATTGCCGCATCATAGAGTGGGAATATCTTTTACAGAAAGATAAAGACTTGATTGAAACCTTAAACAAAATGAACAAATAATAGATGGAATTATTTTTCTTAAATATCAAAAAAATCTTGAATAGGATATATATTTATGAGTACCTCTGTTATTTTTGACAAAGACATCTTGCTCGCCATAATTATTGGCCTGCTGGGTATATACATACTTCATGTCGATAGTAGCACGCCGGCAGACAATAATTATGGTGATCCCATAAAGATATATGCAACTGAAGGGCATGAGATAACTATTAAATTAGTACCTGAACCTACCAGTATGTCCAGATATTCTACTAGATATACAATAAGTCCATTCTTACACTATAATGACGAGACTTTTGACTGTTCCTGTTCAAAAACACCATGGTGTAACAAGGAGGTTTATAAAAAAATTAAAAAAATTCGCCTGCGTTCGGCAACGATACGTATTGCAGACGGCAAGATAAAAATACGACATATTGGCGGCAAACGCTATTGTCAAATAATAGACTGGGATTATCTTCGGCAAGAAGATAAAGAATTGATTGAAACCTTAAATAAGGGGAAAGACAATGGGTGGATTAACGCTTTTCTTTAAGAATCGAAAAGAATTTTTGATTTGGGCAAAAGAAAACAAGGTTGAGGCCTTTAATAATGGTGGCACAAGCGCTACTAATAATGGGTTATCTAGTTATAAAACTAGTGCTGATATAGACATTACAACCCGAAAGGGAAAAGTTAAGGCTACACAAGCAGCTGTCCAATTTATAAATAGTGAAAAAGATATTGAACAATTGTGGCACCATTATAGAGGAAATACAAATGCAGCCTCACGAGTGGGAAAAAATCAGCCATACTGGGTGGTGTCCAAGTTATTTTATCGGGATTGTCTCATCATGTAGATGATGATCCTTTTACAGATCCTGTAGGCGATTTGGAAGCAGGAGATCTTTTAACTGCTGCCGTTACCACTTTAACCTTTGTCCCTGGCGGCCAGCCCCTTGCAGCAATTGTAACTGCCGGTGCCTTAATATATAATGTTTACAGCTTTATAACCGGAAGTTCCATTACGCTTGAGGAATTATTTTATGGCTCGCACTATGATGCACTCTGGGCATTTTATGAACAAAATACACAACTACCACGCGATCCCAATGTTCCTATTTTTCACGAAAAGACGAAATTTGATACCCTTGTTGATGGAGCAGGTGGTGCAAACATGGCAAAATGGATTTTTGAGGGTTATCTGGGAAAAGGAACTGGCGCAATAATTAACGAAGATAATTATCAGAATGTGCTAAAAAAACTTTATACTGGTAAGGATGAGAAAAATAAGCCGATACTTAATGACAATGGTGAGCTTATAAAGGCAGAAGGCTTTAAAATTACCCTACTGAATGACAGTACCCGCTATATTTTGGACAAGCTGCATGACAGCAAACATAGCGGGGATATTTCCACCGCCAAGGCCATTATTTATGCACTGGAAAATCTGAACCCGCTGGCGGTATCCTATCCTACCAAGGAACTGAAAGCCGCTTATGACAGTATCAACCCGGATGATTATTAGGATGAGTGGGTTCAGGCAAGGGCGTGGATGCTGCTTGAGTCTTTGGCGGAGAAATTCAAGGTTGACGACGACTATACGCTCAGGACGATCAATGCCATCCGGCAAGAATTTGACATTCATGAGAATGACAAGGTCTCTTTTGAAACCGGAGACAAAGAAACCAGTTTTTCCCGTGGCACGGAGGGCGAGGGTCATCGCGTCATCTTCAATAACGGCAGCCAGGGTGTGGAAGGCGGCGAGCGAAATGACATGATTTTTGGCAGCCCGAAAAATGATGTTCTGGTTGGCAATGGCGGCGATGATACACTGGTAGCGCTTGGTGGCAATGACACTCTCAAAGGGGGCAGCGGCAAAAATACGCTGAATGGCGGCAATGGCATGGATACTTATGTCTTCGATACTTCTGCCAAATTTGATGATACGGTCATTGACAGCGATGGGCGTGGCATTATCGAAATAAACGGGCAGAACATGGCCGAACGAAATTTTCTCCGAGAGCCCGGTGCATATAATACCTGGTATGTTTTTATCAACGGCTATCGTTGGGATGTCCGTTTAACGGAAGATGGTGATCTGATTTTTAATAACACCATACTTGACAGTCATATTGAAATTCGTGGCTGGGAAAAAATGGAAAATGGCCGTATGGGTATTAAGCTTCTCAATTATAACGAGAATGAGCCAAAAGAGGGCAAGCGTATCGAAGGTGACTGGCGTACGGAAATTATTGACAAGGACAATCACGCGGATTTGGACGGGCGACATCACGGTGAATATTATCCCCGCTGGCATGACCGCAATCCCAATGGTGCCATCAAAAACGGTATTGCCGAAAAGGAATTTAAAGATGTCATCAATTATGCGAATAGCGAGGAAAATCTGCTGATTTTTGGCAAGGGTGGCAATGATGCCCTTGGTGGCGGTATCAAAGATGACCGTATTTACGGCGGTGATGGGAATGATCTGATTGCCGGTGGTGGCGGTTCCGATATTATTGATGGTGGTGACGGAGATGATTTTATTTATGCCAATTCAGATTTGACCGCACGGGAGCGCAGACGCCCGGATGAGCTTTGGAAAATGCCGGAAGATGGCAAATCGGTGATTCAGGCAGGGACGTCATGGGGCGTCTATAAAGACAAAGATGACGTCAAGATAACAGATGGCGTTTCTTCTACCAAAGAAGATGATGTTAAAACCGGCGGGGATTATCTCTATGGTGGTGACGGCAACGACGAAATTGTCGGCAGCAATCGCAATGACTTTATTCATGGTGACAAGGAGCATGATGAAGGACGTGATGGCAACAGCAGTTATGATGGCATCGGCCGCGGCAAGGACGAAATTTATGGCATGGGCGGGGATGACTTTATTGAAGGTGATGGAGAAGATGATTTTATCTATGGCGATGGGTTGACCACACCAAGACTCTTAAACAGCGTAAATGCCGACAAGCATGGTCGCGATACCATCAACGGTGGCTACGGGAAAGACACGATTGTCGGTGGTGGCAATAACGATACGATTCACGGCAATAAAGGGGATGACTTTTTGTTTGGCGACCAGTTAAGCAAGTTTTCCATTTCGCCCGACGATCAGCTTCCCCGTGAGTTTCAGGGTGAAGATACCATTTTTGGCGATGATGGTGATGATGTCATGATGGGCGGTGGCAATAATGACAAATTGTATGGTGGTTCCGGTAATGACACGATTTGGGGAGATTATAATCATCCGGATGACGCGCGAAAATTTTTTGGCAATGACAAGATATGGGGCAATGAAGGCGAAGACGAACTCTATGGCGGTTACGGGGTAGATCACCTGCATGGCGGCGCGGACAAGGATACGCTGCGCGGTGGCGCGCATGGAGATTTTCTTTATGGCAATGACGGCAATGACTTTATGTTTGGCGATGGCGATTATTGCCCCGCAGATATGGAGGGTGCAGATACTATGGAAGGAGGCAAGGGTGATGATGTCATGTTCGGTAATGGTGGCGATGGCGATATGTTATCGGGTGGAGACGGCAATGACGAACTCTACGGCTATGACAACGATTTGCCGGAAAACAATTACATGAAACCTGATGGGGTAAATTTTTTGTCCGGAGACAAGGGAGACGACAGAATTTTTGGTGCGGGCAATACGGATTATATGCACGGTGGCGATGGCAAGGATTTGCTCGTTGGTAATGCCGGAACGGATTATCTGTATGGTGAAGAAGGTAATGACCGCCTTTATGGCGATAACGGTCAATCCACCTGGGAAAATCCCTATGTACTTACCGGCGATGACTTCCTTTCTGGCGGTGCCGGCAACGATTATCTTGATGGTGGTAACGGTATTGATACGTGCATGGTGATGAAGGTGATGACACCGTACTTGGCTATTTTGGCAATGATTTTGTTTATGGTAATGATGGTAACGATAAGGTTGCCGGGGGCGCTGGTGATGATTATGTCTATGGCGGTGACGGTAATGACCGGTTATGGGGCGATTGGCCGTTAGACACGCAAGATGCTGACCCCAATGCTGATGGTACGGATCATCTTTTTGGTGGCCGCGGCGATGACCAGATAGACGGCGGCTATGGCGATGACGAGCTGCATGGAGATGAGGGCAATGACATTCTTTACGCCAATGCGGGTAATGACACGCTGCTGGGTGGCGAAGGCAATGATGAATTGTATGGTGTCAGCGGTACCAACCGGCTCTTTGGTGACGAAGGGAGTGATATTCTGCGCAGTGGTACCGGCAATGATTATTTGAATGGTGGCATGGGCAATGATCTTTATTATTTCAAGCGTGATTTTGGCCATGACATTATTGACAATAATGACCGGATTAAAGACCGCGTTGATTATATCCAGTTTGATGCACACAACCGGAACGAAATCGAATTTATTCGTGAGAATGATGATCTGATTATTCGCACATTGGAAGGCGATAACCAGATTACGGTACTCAAGCATTTTTCTGAAGCAGAGCCGTGGCATTTTATTAATGGCATTCTTTTTGCGGATGGTTCTGTGCTGGATCATCACGATTTCTTCCGGCATGACCTGCCGCATGGGCACAATCACCCGCCAGAGGTGGTGCAGCCTTTGGTCAATCTGGCAGTCAAAGCGGATAGTGATATTGGCGGACAAATTACGCTCGATGCCATCAGCGATCCGGATGGCGAGACGCTTGTGTATCAATTGACGCTGTCAGATGGCATTGCGCTGCCGGAGTGGTTGCAATTCGATGCGCAGACCGGCGCGATTAGTGGTCATGCGCCTGCGGACAGCAGTCTGCTTCATTTGCACCTGACCGGGACGGATCATGCCGGGAAAAGCGCCTTTACGGATTTCACCTTGCAGGTCAATGCCGCACCGAAAGTGGCGCATTCGCTTGAGCCTCATCGCGCTGTGGAAGGGCAGGATTTCAGCTTTCAATTGCCGTCTGATACGTTTGTTGACCCGGAAAGTGATCCGCTCAATTTGCAGTTGTTGCAAGGCAATGGCGAAGCATTGCCCGACTGGCTGCATTTTGACGCGGCGAGCGCTACGGTTTCCGGTCATGCGCCGGTGGGCGCGCCGGATTTGTCGCTGTCGCTGATTGCTACCGACCCGCTTGGCAATCAGGCGCACGCGGATTTTTCGCTGGCTTTGACTGAGCCGCCGCAATCGGTAAAAACGTCATGGCGCGGCGGTACGGTGCATGGCAAGGATGGCGATGATCAGCTCATTGGCAGCAATTTTAATGATCGCCTGTTTGGCGAGGACGGCAATGATTATTTGAAGGCCAAATTCGGCAATGATGTGCTGGATGGTGGCAGGGGCGATGATCGTATGGAAGGCGATTGGGGCAATGATGAATACCACTATCGCGCAGGCGATGGCCATGACACGATTCATGACAGTCATGGCAAGGATACGCTGATTCTGGATGGTATTCGTCAGGGCGATACGCATTTTCTGCTGCGCGGCAATGATTTGGTATTGGAATTTGCGCATGACGGCGGCTCGGTTGTGATTGAAAACCACACGGGTCATGGTCGTATCGAGAATTTCCGTTTTGCCGATGTGAATCTGGATCATCATGCGGTGGATGATTTGCTGCGGCAGTTGGGAAATCATCAGCATGGCGTAATGTGATGATATGGGGAACATCAGGCAGTTTATCCTTTGAGCCTGATATTGTCACTGCGTCGTTTTGTTTCCATCATGATGCTCTGTACAATGCCGAAAGTCTGGCATTTCCCGCGTCTTGCCATTGGCCGTGTGCCATAACTTTCATTCTGTATTGCTTCCGCAGCGGATTACCGCAATATGCCTGGTATTTATTGGGAGAGTATGCTGGTTACATACACTTTTCCCGCTTTTGTGTATGTAAAAGAGGACGGCAGCCAACAGTAGCATTTCCCGGCAAGATTCAAGACCGCCCTGCCTGAAAATGCGCTGTCTGCGGCAAAACCGTCATACAATCTTCCCCGAAGCAACAAACCCTCCAGGACATCATGAAAAAAAGCATCCTCATCACCGGCTGTTCCAGCGGCATCGGCCTTTGCGCCGCCCGCATCCTGCAAACACGCGGCTGGCAGGTCTTTGCCAGCGCGCGCGACGCCGCCGACGTGGAGCGCCTGAAAGGCGAAGGGCTGAATGCCGTCCAGCTTGACCTCACCGAACCCGACAGCATCAGCATGGCGCTCGACTGGGTGCTCAAACAAACCGGCGGCACCCTTGACGCGCTCTTTAACAACGGCGCCTTCGCCATCCCCGCCGCGCTGGAAGACCTCTCGCGCAACGCGCTCGCCTACCAGCTCGATACCGGCCTGCTCGGCTGGCACGACCTCACCATGCGCATCCTGCCGGTGATGCGCGCGCAGGGACATGGCCGCATCGTCAACAACAGCTCCGTCCTCGGCCTCGCCGCGATGCGCTTCCGTGGTGCCTACACCACCACCAAATTCGCGCTTGAAGGCTGGAGCGATGTGCTGCGCCTTGAGCTCGCGGGCAGCGGCATTTACGTCAGCCTGATCGAACCCGGCCCCATCAAAAGCAACTTCCGTGGCAATTCCTTCCAGCAATTCCGCCAATGGATTGACCTCGACAACAGCCGCCACAAGGAGCGCTATTGGGCGATGACCAACCGTCTGCAAAGCGACAAGCCGCTGCCGTTCACCCTGCCGCCGGAAGCGGTGGTGCAGAAACTCATCCACGCCATCGAATCACCGCGACCGAAAGCGCGCTACTACGTCACCGCGCTCACCTGGCTGATGGGCACGGCGAAGCGGCTGCTGCCAACCTTCCTCCTCGACAAACTCATCCTCTGGCTCGCCGCGCGCGAGAACAAGCGTTACCAATAACCCAGGCGGCGTGCCATGCAAACTGCAAACTGGCAAAAGCAAAAACCGCCCGACCACCTGCGGCAACCATGATGGTGGCTATTGCCAATATGCCTCTTCCCGGCGAAGCGGGGGAGGGGGTGTGAAAAACTAACCCGCCCATTCCGCCGTCACGCCCGGCGGCACGAACACCACCCCCGCGCCGCTGTGCCAGCGCACCGTCGCTGTCCTGCCCGCCAGCTCATTGCGTGCGGCAAGGGCGACAAACGGCGCGAGCGTCAGCCCGTCCGCGCCCCAGCGCAGCCCCTGATAACACAGCCCTGCCAATGGCGACAGCGCGAACACACTTACCTTGTCGCCTGCCTGACCGCAGAGCCGCCATTCCGCCGGCCCGCAGGCAAACAGCCGCGTGCCACCCCGCCCCAACAGTAGCGTCGGCAGACCACAACGCGGCAACACCCACAAATTGCCAAAACCATGATCTGCCTCGTCGCCATCCGCGCCCAGCACCATCAGACAGCGCGCCCGCGGCCAGCGTGTGCGCACAAAGGCGAGCGCCAGCTCAAAATCCGTTTCATCCTTGTCTACCGGAAAAGCGAGGCGTGGCACATCGGCAGCGAGAGCGCCGCTACTGTCAAAATCCCCCAGCCACCAGTCCGGCACCACACCAAGCGCCTGCGCGTGCCGCATCCCGCCATCGACGGCAATCACCACCTCGCCCGCCTGCGGTAACCGATACGGACGCACAAAATCTCCCGCTAACAACAACCAAACCGTCTCAACCATAACCGCCTCCCGAAAAACGCGCAATTTAACCACCTTTTGACACCCTAGGCGGAAGACTGCACAATCCGGCGACACCCCAATCTCCGCACCCGATGAAACTGAACCTCCTCGGCGAACCGCCCGTACCGCCGCCCGCCGCGCACCGCATCCATCGACCCGAAGACGCCACCGGCGACTACTACCTGCACTGGCGCGACGACCGCTACCACCTCTGCGACCGCCAGCAGCGCCATCCGCCGCTCAGCCTTGACCTTGCCGACTACCTCGGACGCCGGGGCAGCGAAACCCTGCCGAAAGCCCTGCGCGGCATGGCCGGCGCGCACATCGCCGACGCCACCGCCGGCTGGGGCAAAGACGCCTGGCTGCTTGCCAGCCGCGGTTTTACCCTCACCCTGTATGAGCGCAACCCCTACCTCGCCGCCCTGCTCGCCGATGCCCTGCAACGCGCCCGCGCCGACCCGCGCAGCGCCACCATCGCCGCCCGCCTTGACCTCGTCCACGCCGACGCGACGACCGCACTCGCCCCTGCCAGCTTCGCCGCAGTGTACCTCGACCCGATGTACCCGGAGCGGCGCAAAAACGCGAAAGTGAAAAAACAGATGCAGGCACTGCAACAACTGCTTGGCCACAGCGACGACGACGCGACGCTGCTCACCCGCGCCCGCCTTGCCGCCACCCGCCGCGTCATCGTCAAACGCCCGCAACACGCGCCATCACTCGCCGGCATCACGCCCGATTACCACATCGACGGTCCCAATACCCGCTACGACATCTATCTCGCGCCGCAATAAAAACGGCACGGAAAACCGTGCCGCGGATGCATAAAAATGCAATTAATGCGTACCGTAGAAATTGAGTACATGATCCTCTTTTGTGCTGCCGCCATAAATGGCGTCGCCGACAATCTCCTCCGCATTGGGTCCGGCAATGCCCAGATTATAAGTACCTTCGGCTGAACCGCTAACCGTACCGCCCTTGACGCCATTGGCCGCCGTTACCCCGCCGATCACGTCGCTGTAATAACGGATGGGCGCTTCTTCCAGTACCAGCCGGCCATGTTCTCCGGCGGCGGCAATTTCCCCGGAACCACGACGCCTGCCATAATCAATGGTGTAATTCAGCACGGCATCGTTGGCAGGATTATTGTTAAATGCCGTACCCTTGTACACAAAAATGCCGCTGTTCGGCAGGAAATCGGTTGACTGAATAAACCAGCCCCGCAATCCGGCGCTGGAGCCCGCCCTGACCATATCCTGCATCACCGTTTTCGGACGGCTGGTTTCAAAGACACTGGCATGAAAACCGCGGTAAGAACGGATAGTCACATCTTCATCCAGCGATTTGCCGTTATTGTCTGTCGAGACAATTCGTCCTTTGCTTTCCCCCAAACCATGAGGGAGTTGGGTAACATCATAAGAAATATGATTGTTTGTCTTGTCCATGGCAAGAATATCGCTATGATTGGCTGTCTGTACGGCGAAACTTTTATAAGCCTTGAAACCATCGCCCTGCCAGGAATTAACCTGCCCGTTTCCCCGCTCCGGCATGACGGGATCATCATCCCCGCTACCGCCACAGGCGGACAATAGCAAGGGGCATAAAATAAAAGTGGACAACAGCGAATATTTCATCATGATTCTCCTAGGTTGATTGAATCACAACCACCATAACGAAAAAATCCGGGGCAGGCAATACCTGCGAAGCAAGGAAGGCGGTTGGGATGAGGCGGCAAAGGATTGAAAAAGCGGTCGGTGTTCCAAAAATGTATGTTGCTTTAAAAGCGTTGTCTCCCCTCCCCGGCGCCCCACGAAACCGGCCGCGCGCAAAACAAAGGCGGCCGGGTTGCCCCGACCGCCCGGATATGCCAGCAATCAGTCTTTCGCCTTTTCTTCCGTTTTGACTTTCGCTTTTTCCGGTACCGCGTAGTTGTACGCGACCAGCGCGGCGACGATGCCCACCACCAGCGCGGTGATGACCAGACGGCTGCTGTGACTGCCCAGCGTGCCGAGGATGATGCCGACCACGCCGAAGTCGGCGTCGGAGAAGGTGGTGTTGGCAAAGCCGAGGTCGCCCAGCACCGGCAGCAGCCACACCGGGAGGAAGGTGATGAGGATACCGTGGAGGAAGGCACCGATGCTCGCGCCGAGGCGACCGCCGACGGCGTTGCCAAACACGCCCGCAGTCGCGCCGCAGAAGAAGTGCGGCACCACGCCGGGCAGAATCAGCACCCAGTGCAGTTGGCCGAGGATGAAGAGGCCGATGAGGCCACCGGCGAAGCTGGCGAGGAAGCCGACCAGCACCGCGTTTGGCGCATAGGGGAAGACGATGGGGCAGTCCAGTGCCGGGCGCGCGTTCGGCACCAGCTTTTGCGAGAAGCCGGTGAAGGCGGGGACGATTTCCGCCAGTATCAGGCGCACACCTTGCAGGATGATGAAGACGCCGGCAGCGAAGGTAATCGCCTGAATCACCGCCCAGACGAGGTAGTTCTGCCCTTTGCTGAATTGCACCTAGACGGATTCCGCTCCGGCAGCGATGACCAGCACGAGGTAGATGACCATCATCGTCAGCGCAATGGAAACGGAGCTGTCGCGCAAAAAGCTCAGGTTTTTCGGCAGATTCATCTCCTCGGTGGAGCGCGATTTGCCGCGCAGGCTGCGCCCGACCAGCCCCGCCAGCACGTAGCCGACGGTGCCGAAGTGGCCGAAGCCGACTTCGTCGCTGCCAGTGATGTCGCGCATGAACGGCTGGGCGATAAACGGGAAGAACGCCATGATGAGGCCGAGCGTCAGCGCGCCGACCAGCACCAGTTGCGCGCCTTCAAAACCGGCGACGACGAGGATGACGGCAATCATGCACGCCATGTAGAAGGTGTGGTGGCCGGTGAGGAAGATGAATTTGAGGCGGGTGAAGCGGGCGATGGCGATGTTTGCCACCATGCCAAAGGCCATGATGAGCGCGGTCGCCGTGCCGTATTTTTCCAGCGCGGTGGAGACGATGGCCTCGTTGTTCGGCACCACGCCCTGCACGTTGAACGCCTGCTGGAAAATGTCGCCGAGCGGGTTCAGCGAGCCGAGCAGCACGCTGGCACCGCCGCCGAGGACGATGAAACCGAGAATGGTCTTGATGGTACCCTTGATGGTGTCGGCGGCGGATTTTTTCTGCGCAATCAGGCCGATGAGGGCGATGATGCCGACCAGCACGGACGGCACCTTGAGAATGTCGACGATAAAGTCGAGCAGCGCTTTCATGGCGCCTCCTTAGTCACGGTGGAAATAAACCGCCAGCTTGCGTTCAAATTCGTCGGCGCTGACGAGATTGTTGATGACGATGACCTTGCTGCGGTCAATGCTGGAGCTGTCCACAATGTCCGCGCCCATCACGAACAGGTCGGCGTCGCCGGAGGCGGTGACGGAGAGGTCGGAGTGGGCGACTTCCGCTTCAATTCCTAATTTGGCCAGCGCCTTCTTGATGTTCATCTCCATCAAAAAGCTGCTGCCGAGACCGTGAGCACATACTGCCATGATTTTCATAAAGTTCTCCTGGTTGGGTAAATGAATTCAGTAAGCGGCGGCCAGCGTGGCGACCGCCCGCGCGTCCGGCGCGGCACGGATGGCAGCCAGTGTGGCGGCATCATCCAGCAGCCCGGCCAGCGCCGCCAGCATCGCCAGATGCGCCTCATAATCCGTCGCGCAGAACATCCACACCAGATCGACCGGATCATTCTCCGCGCTGCCGAACACGACCGGTTCATCCAGCAACAACAGCGCCAGCCCCTGCCGCAGCGCGCCGTCTTCCGGGCGGGCGTGGGCAAGTGCGATTTGCGGCGCCAGCACATAATACGGGCCGAGTTTTTGGTGGGTGGCGATGATGGCATCAACGTAAGCCGGAGCAATAAAACCGCCCGCAAGCAGCGGCGCGGCGCAGAGATGCAGCGCGGCCTGCCAGTCGGCGACGCGGGCAGTGCGCTGGATATGGGCGGCGGGCAGATAATCGGCGAGCATTCGTGTTCCTGAAGTGTGAATTTATGAATATCATAGCGGAAAAAACCCCACGACTGCGGGGTTTTTTGAGCATTGGCGGGTGATGACACCCCCTTCCCTGCGATGCGAAGAAGGGGTGGGGCGGGGTATGCAGAACCGCCAGTGAAAAATCACCCACAAAAAACGCCGACAGTCGTCGGCGTTTTGCGTTGGCGTGGCTTACTGCACTTTCTTCGCCCCGTAAGCGCCACGGTAGGCTTCATTGCCGACGGCGCGGCTGAACTGGCCGCCCAGCTCTTCACCGCCGCCGTAGAGGCGGGCGTTGCCCGTTTCGCTTTCAAAGCGCCCGGTATTGCCGTTCCAGTTGAGGGTGTCGCTGAAATCGAGGCGGGCGTCGCGCGTCGCGTTGTTGGCGTTCAGGCTGCTGCGCGTGGCGTTGTGAATATTGAGACTGAGCGTTTTGCTGCTTTGGCCGTAATCGAGGCGGGCGCTGACGTCGGCATTGACGCGGTCGTGCTGGCCGAGGTCGCCGATGGCCGTACCGCGGTAATTGGCGTGCAGCTCGGCGCCGTCGCCCGGCACGAACGGTTTGCCCACGTTGAGATAGGCTTCCGGCACGCCGCTGTTGTCGCTGATGGCGCCAAAGGTCTGGTATGACCAGCCGTGGTTGCGCGGCGGCAGCAGGTTGATGCGGTGCTCGCGGCCAAGGCTGATGAGGTGGGTATCGCCGCCGCCGAGGCGGTCCAGCGGCGCGTTAATCGTGAGGCGAGCGGCGCTGTCGTATTGCACCGCGTTGCGCACGGCGTCGCGGGCGGCGGCAGGGTCAATCGGGGTGATGAAGCGGTAAATGCTGTTGGTGCTGCCGCCGGTGAAGGTTTGCGTCCAGTAGTATTTCCAGACGCTGTTTGGGTCGTAGTAGTAGCCGATGCCGATGTTCTGGAAGTCTTTGCTGATGATGGTGTCGTAGTGGTGCGGGCTGTTGCGCCAAGCCTGAATGATGCTGGCGGCACTGCCGTTTTTGTCGGCGCCGATGTTTTCGGCAAGCGCGCCGCGCCCGCTGAAATTGGCGTCGTCGAGCGGGTTGGCGCCGTTGGCGCGTTTGTGCTCAATCTGTTGTCCCTGGGTGGCGAGCTCTTTGGCGCGGATGGTGGCGTAGGCGGCGAGGCTGTCGTTGTAAGTGAGGGGCGCGAGGCCTTTTTCCGCGCGCAACTGGTTGGTGGCGGCGAAGGCTTCGTCCAGCTTGGCACGGGTGGCGGCGTCCGGGCGGGCGACGCTGCGCGGCGGCAGCATGATGTCGCCGAGGCTGACGTCTTCCAGCACCGCCTGCGGTTTGTTGTCCGGCGTGGCGACAGGCGGCGCGGGTTTGGGGTCGGCAGCGGCGTTGTTGTCGCCCCCGCCGCAGGCGGCGAGCAGGAGCGGGATGAGGAGGCTGATGGGAGTGTGCAGTTTCATGGCGGGTTCCTTTGCGGGTGCAATAACAGGTTTGAAACTAATGTCAGGAAGGCATCGTTTGGCTCCCTCCCCTGCAGGGCGTGCTAGGGCGTGTTTACAATTCATCGTAATAAATTGATTTTATTAGGAATATGCAAATATTCTAAAATTGATATTCCTATTTAAAATCAATGGATTACATCCAATTGTAGACAGCCCCTAGCGCCCGCAGCGAGGGAGGGTTGGGGAGGGGGTAGCGAACGTAATGACCACAAAAAATATGACTTGCTTCAATACAACATCATTTCCTGCGCCAACAGGACAATACAGTTCCATCGCCGCAGCGGATGCCAAAATGCCATATGGCGAAACTGGCATCAAACTTGTGGAGCGCCTTGATTTACCCCCACCCCGTCCCTCCCCCGCTGCGGGCTTCGCCCTGCGGGGGAGGGGGAATACTTTTTATAAAGCCTTGACGAGGTTTTCGACCATCTCGGCGGAGTGCGTCGCCGCCATTTGCAGGAAAGTCTCGAAGCTGTATTCCGCCTCGCCGTCGGCCAGGTCGGACAATGCGCGGATGATGACGCAGGGGCGGGCGAACTGGTAACAGGTCTGGGCGATGGCGGCAGCTTCCATTTCCACCGCGAGCGCATCGGGGAAATGCGCGCGGATGCGCGCGATTTTGTCGGGGTGATTGATGAACTGGTCGCCGCTGACAATCAGCCCGCGGTGGATGGCGGCGCCGTCAAAAGCGATAGCGGCGCGGGCGGCGTGCTCAATCAGCCCGGCGTCGCTGTCATAGCGGGCGGGCATCTGCGGCAACTGGCCGATGGCGTAGCCGAAAGCGGTGGCGTCGGCGTCATGGTGCGCGGTCTGAATGCCGACGACGACATCGCCCTGCTTCATTCCGCCTTGCAGGCCGCCGGCGCTGCCGGTGTTGATGACGCAGCCGGCGCCGAATTTCTCCAGCAGCACGGTGGTGGTGATGGCGGCGTTCACCTTGCCGATGCCGCTCTGCGCGAGCAGCACCGGTTTGCCCGCGAGCAGGCCACGGGTGATGGCGATATGCGCGACTTTTTCCTGATGCGCCTGGCTGATGCGACTGTGCAGCAGGGCGACTTCCTGCTCCATCGCGCCGATGATGGCGACGGGGGCGGTTTTTCGGGTCATGTCTGTGTTCTCCATATGGATTTTCGCGGCGCATTGTACGGGATTAAGAACCTGTTTAGCGTCTGCGGGTGAAATTCTCCCTCCCCTGCAGGGCGAAGCCCGCAGCGGGCGGGTACCCAGGCAAAATGCGTCCGCATTTTGTGTGGGGTCCGGGGGAGGGAGCCGTTCTGCGGCAGATTCAAATAACAGCTGCCATATCACATATGGATGGTTATGAAACTGTTGCTATTTTTGCAGCCAATGAGTTCTCTCCCCCTGTGGAGGAGCAAACGCAGGTCGGCCATTCATGCCCGACCTGCACGGCGCTCCATCTACGCCAACAAAGCGCCGTACAAAATTTTGTGAGGATTGCCATACATACACCGTCCCCGCTATCGTGCATGAATGAACTTTCCAAAAACGGTTGCCAACCAAACACCATCACCTCGCCAGCATATAAAAAACCGTCAAAATACCGTAAAATACGCGCGTATCACAGCCTGCGGAACCACAAAAAACGCTCATAAAGAACCCTAACAAAAACAATGCCCGAAGGCTCAACCTTTCCCCGCTGGCAAAAGTTGGAAACGCCTTTCACAATTGCTTGAAAATAAGGAGGAAAAATACCCCCCGCCATTAAAAACTTGTCCCTGCTTCAAAGGGATTGCGACGTGGTTTGAGATAAGCAAGATTCAAGTTAGTGAATTAAAAACTTGTCTCTGCTTCAAAGGGATTGCGACATATTGAGCAGCCGCCCTTTGAGGACAGCGCCAAATTAAAAACTTGTCCCTGCTGCAAAGGGATTTCCATTAAAAACGCCGACGGTTGTCGGCGTTTTTTCTGTAATAACTGCTATCGCGGAATCTGCAAACATGAAAACGGCAATCACGGGGCGGGCTACCCATATGGCGATACTCGCAAAGCCCTATACGGGCTTGCCAAACCTGGCAAGGCGGCTCGCATTGCCTGCGTTTCTCGCTACGCAAGTTATAGCCATCCACCGAAAGCCTCATACGGTGTTGCGTCGCCTGACCGGGCACC
>ERZ772924.686-NODE-686-length-16155-cov-6.307081_pt1 | contig 16155 bp, 25 predicted proteins | sample MGYA00512116_ERZ772924 | MGnify/ENA primary metagenome ERZ772924 (study PRJEB29015, sample SAMEA2737920) | human oral metagenome | biome: human oral; feature: human-associated habitat; material: dental | place: China | collected 2134 ...
AATGTGATGTCATGAATCATTATCCGATTTTCCTGGTTTGGAAAGAAGTCTAATGGCGTAAACAGCCCGAACAGATCCACTATTTGCGTGGTGACGGCATCGAGCATGTACGTTTCCTGCATGGTGATTATCATGTTTTTATGAACCAGCCTGATTTGGGTTATTTCCTGGTCAGGATTATCGGCAATGAATCGGCAATACCGAGCTATGACATCATTGACCTTTCTGCTGATCTTGAGCCACTAAAGCTAATCCGCAGAATAGAGGCGTTGTGTCAGAAAACGGAAATCTGCTTGGCCGTGTCCGGTTCAGCCTGCCTGTTCCGCAATCCTGCAAGTGGTCGTTATTTTGCTGTGCGTTTTGGCAATAAGTGCGAGTTATTTGGCAAGTGCATCAAAGAAATCGTGCTGTTACCGGAAGAGAGCAACGTTGTGTTTCATGCGTTTGAACAACAGGCGTGTGATTGGGAACGCCGTTTCGGCACACCAAATATCGTTTGCGACATCCTTTTCTGATTGTTACCCGGCGCAAGCCGGGTTTTTCTTTGCCTGAATGAAGGCAATGAATTATTTACACGTTCTCAACGCAAAAAAGTGTCCAAGGAAGACACGATTCATAAGGAGATTTAAATGTTCATAAAAGAGGTAAAAAAATATTAAAGCGACATCGCATTTCCGTCAAGCCAAGTTTTTCTGTATCTCGTTCTCACGGATGAAATGAATTTGCTATATCCCCGGCAGCTCGGCCTGCGTCATCGCCAGTTTTGCCGCCTGCCATTCCCGCTCCAGCAGGTTTTCCACCAGCTGTCGCTTGGTGCAGCCACGCAACCGTGCCAAATCGTCCAGCTGCACGGAGCAGCGCGGCGATACCCACATATCCAGCCGCTTGTTGCAGGGATTGTAGTATTTCTGCCGTGGGCTTTTCTCCGGGCTTTTACCCAGATGCCGCTGTGCCGCATCAAACAGGTCGGGTGTGTACGGGTCGTTGGGGTCTTTCATCCAACGTTCCTACATCGCCAATCCCGGCTGTACCGTGCGCGCCGCATGCAAATCGGCATATCGTTCGTCCAACTCAATGCTGAGCCAGCGACGCCCCAGTCGAGTTGCTTCTGCCGCCACGGTACCGCTGCCACCGAACGGATCAAGGACGCAATCGCCGGGACGGCTACCAGCAAGGATGCAGGGCGTGACCAGTCCCGGTGGGAACGGAGCGATGTGGCCATGCCGGCTGGGAATATTGGCAATACTCCAGACGCTGCGCCGGTTACGCAGTGCGGTTGACCGGGTATGCGGACGGTCACGGCGATGCTGGCTGTCGTGGTGCCCAGGAACACGCAGCGTGGTGTTCTTGCCCTGTGCGCGGGTGAAGCTCGCCCGGCTATCAGCATCCGCTTGGCCATAGATGCGCGACGGCTCACGAATGGCTTCGTGATTGAAGTAGTAGCGCTCGTGTTTGCTAAGGAGGAATAGGTACTCGTGCGCGCGCGTGCAGCGGTCGGTTACCGATTCTGGCAGCGGGTTGCTTTTGTGCCAAATGATGTCCTGGCGGAGAAACCAGCCATCGTCTTGCAAGGCCAACGCCAGGCGCCACGGGATACCCATCAGGTTTTTCGGCGGCAGGCCGCCCCTGTTGAAGCCCGTACTGTAGCTGTCGCCCAAGTTGAGCCAGAGCGTACCGTCGTCGGCCAGCAGGTCGTGTACCAGGCGGAACACCTGTAGCAGTGCCGCCAGGTAATCCTGCATCGTCTGCTCCAGACCGATTTGTCCCGGCAGGCCGTAGTCGCGCAGGCCATAGTAAGGCGGCGAGGTGATACAGGTTTGCACCCGTACCCCGGCGGCAACGAGGCGCGGCAGAACATCGCGACAGTCGCCAGTGATAACCTGGTCAGCTTGCATATCCGGTTCCCGCTATCGGCACGCCGCTGTCAATCCGGTAATCCAGCAGCCCGTTTTCGTTGTTTTCGAGCCCCATGTGTGCCGTAAACCGCCCCTGTTGCAAGACTGCTTCGACAAGATGGATGGTATCCATGTGCGCAGCGTTACCCGCCTGCATCTTGGCCTCGGCAATGAGAGTCTCCAGCATGATGCGCAATATTCCAGTGCGGAGGTATGCGTAAATTTTGTTTTTGTGCCATTCATAATCCCTGCAACAAAAGATATCCCAGTTCTGCTGGAGGTCAATGCTGTAATCCGTACCCTCCTTGCCCGCTTCGGCAGGCTGCAAAGCGATATCCACCGGATAAATCCGGGTGAGCAATTCCCCGGCAATATCCGGCCAGATGATCTCCGGTAGCGGTTCTGCAACCGGCATATAACCGGCATGAAGCAGTTGCAGGCAGGCAAGTGCATGATTCAATGATTCCTCATGCCAATGGGTGCGATAGCGCGGGTACTGATAATTGGCGGAGCAAATTTCATGGGCATGGCAGATTTTGACGACATATTGCATTTTTAATTCCCATCAGTCGCAACCGGACGAGCCGGAATCTGAATCGCAGGAGCTGCTGCTACTGCCGCCATCAGACGCCGCATGATGGATGCTTGCACCGCTGTCGTCATCCTGATGCGTCGTCGTGCGCGTGCCCATTGTGGATGCTGCCTGCACCGCAGGCGTGGTGCTTTCCTGCTCCTGCTGCATTTGCGCAAAGAGCTTCTCCGCCCTGCCGTTGTCATGTTCCGGGATACTTTCCCTTGCCGGCGGTGTTGGCATTTCATCTGTTACCGCATTTTTGCGGGAAAACAACAGGCCATAAAGCCAGGCGATAATGCCGTCGGACGGTGCGCTACGGGATTTTTTGGGTTTTTCGTGGTTCATGAGGATTGCTCCGTATCAGTCTGGAAAAGTGTGTATTTGGTGTGCATAATTTGCGGTATGAACAGCAAAGAGATCATCCGGCGGCTATTGCAAGAAGGCTGGGTACGCGACGGCGGGCAAGGCAGTCATCAACGCTTTGTCCATCCCGACCGCCCCGGTCATGTCACCGTCCCCCATCCACGTAAAGATTTCCCCTACGGCACGCTGAAAGCCATTTTTGCCCAGGCCGGTTGGGGCAAACCGCCGACCAAATAAGGAGAGAATCATGTTATACCCCGCATTTGTTGAACTTGGCGACGAGACCCATGCCTACGGCGTGGTGTTGCCCGATTTTCCCGGCTGTTTTTCTGCTGCCGATGAAGCGAAAGACCTGCCTGCGATGGTGCAGGAGGCGGTAGAGGTACATCTGCAAGGCATGGACGGTGAACTGCCACAGCCGTCGCGCATCGAGGATTTGCGCCACCTGCCCGACTACGATTACGACGGGGTGTGGATGCTGTTTGACATCGACGAGTCGCGCATTTCCAGCCGCGCCCGGCGTTTCAATGCCACCCTGCCGGAAAACCTGCTGACAGCGATTGATGACTACGTCGCCAAACACGGCGGCAGCCGCAGCGGTTTTCTTGCCGAAGCGGCACGGGCGAAGCTGAAAACGGTTTGACGCTGCTGGCTGCCATCCTGGCGATAGTTTGAGGATGCACTGGCGGCTCATGAGGCTTCTTCCTCAGTACCAGGAAAGGCTATAACGCTACCGCGCAGCCACTGCCAATCGTCCAGCACCGGTTGCAGGGCGGTGCGGGTCAATGCCGCCACGTCTTCGCGTCTGGTGTCAAAATCGTGCACGGCAGGCGGCAGCGGGTAATTTTTGAGCAACAGCAGTTCCGCGCCCCGGCGCACTTCAATTTCAAGCCGGTCTCCGTCGTCTTCGGCGGCGCGGTAGCGCCAGCTGAGCGCCATGCCGCGCTGTGCGTCATGCAGCCCGTCGTCGCCGAGTTGTTCGCGGATGGTCACGTGAATGGCCGCACCACGCCGGGCAAACTCGCGCGCGTTGGCATAAGCGGTTTCGACTTCCGGGTCGTCTGCCGGGTTGAAGGACTGTATTTCCACTTCCATCAACGCCGTTGCCAGCCACGTGCCCTGCCAGTACAGCTCAACGGCAATCTCCGGCGTGCGCCGCCCGTAGGTGGTGAAGGCTGCATAGCCTGCGGGCAGTTCAATATTCAGTTCGTTGTACATGATGTTGTATCCCCCCATGGTTTCTGTCCGGCTACTCCCGCTTGTCCTCAAGCGCTTCCAGCAGCCGTGCGGCGGTTTCTCCGTCCTCGACATCCCAGGTGACCAGTTCGTAAAAATCCTCGCGGAGGTACGCCAATAACAGCAGCACCTCTTGATCCTCCTGAAAAGATTTCGGCATGTAGAAATCCGGCATGGGGTAACCATACCGGGTTAGCAGCGTGTCGCGCCGGTAATAGCAGATTTCGAGGCAGTTCGCGTGGAGGTCATGGCGGTAGCGCAGGGTGATGCCTGTGGTTTCGTCACGTAGCCCGTTTTCACCCAGCGCCTGGTGAATACAGTGGTGAGTCGCCGCGCAGTTATAAGCAAAATGTGCAGCAATTCCGCCGACCATGTCAGTAGCAAGCGCGAAGTCGCCATCGGCCTCATCAAGCCAGTCCTGCGGGGACAGCGTTTCTTCGCACAGCAGCTGTTCCTGATAACTGATGCGCATATTGAGTATCCCATCCTGCCAGATACGTTCGACGCTGTAGCCCGGTGGCAATCCGGGAACGGGGGGTGTGTTCATGCGTTGGTTTCTAAGGGCTGAAAGGTGTGTACAGGTCGCGCTTTGGTCTTCCGTCAGCAACATCTGCTACGTTTTGCATCGTCATCTGCAGGTGTTTCTGGAAGGACATTGCTGCGGTAAACGTGTATCACAATTGATGATGCACTACCGCTCCGCCATGCAGCAAAAACCGTGAACAGCACCAACACCGGAATGATGGCCAGTAGCGCGGCATAGCCTTCCGAACCTGCGCGCACGATGTCATCACCAATGAATCTGGCAAGCCCGATGAAGAAATAACCACAAGCATTTAGCAACGCAATATTGCGGGCAAGCTGCAATATCCGGGGCGCCAAAAGCATAGTGGTACCTTCTGTCCATTGCAGCCATGCGGCTTTGAATATTTGATACGCCAGACCGCCTGCAAATAGCAGGATGGAGAAACCCGTCAGCCAGATATCCATTCCTTTGACAAAGGCGGCTGCCAGCGGCTCTTTGGGTGCCGGGACGGCAACGTTGAGCAGCAACATACAGAAAAAAGCCAAGACCGCCAGCATAAACGACAGCCATTCCTGGCGGATGGTACGACTGGCTACATCTTTACCGTCGATTTTGAGCCAGCGCAGACATGTGGCCAAACAGGCGCGAAAATGAGAGCGAGCGGTTTTGTCGTGGGTAAGGGTTTTCATAAATATTCCTTCAAATTTTCAGGGTTGAGATTGGACATGCGATTGCGGCACGCCGTGAATGTCATTCTCGCCGTGGGTGCAACCCGGGTAATTGCTGCATCCCCAAAAGACACCGCGCGAGCCGCTGCGCTTTTGCAGCCAGCCTTTGCCGCAAACGGTGCAGGGGTAGGTTTTGTCGATGGCCTTGCCGTTCTTGCCAGGTGTGGCTTTATCGCCTGAGGCAGTGCCTTTCTTGCGGCCTGATGCAGACCGTGAGGTTGTACCTCCTGAACCAGTGTCAGCCTGTGTCCTGCCTGATGCAGCTTTCGTTTTCGTGCCGTCTGAGCCCGCCGGAGGACGTTCGCCCCATGCGCCCGGTTTGCCGCCGTCATCCGGGGCGCTGTGCGTGCAGGCGGGGTAGCGGTCGCAACCCCACCAGAAGGTGTTTTTCTTTTTGCCGGGACGGCGTTGCAGGTAGCCTTCGCCGCAGGCGGGACAGGGATGGTCTTGGGTTTTGGCGGGACGTTGCCCCGGCTTGCCGTGCGCATCCGGCAGCGTCGTCTGGCAGGGATTGGGTTCGCGCTGGTAATTGCTGCATCCCCAGAAATAGCCGTTTTTGCCCTTGAGGCGGCGCAAACGCCCGTCTTCGCAGTGGGGACAGGGGAAGGTCTCTGCCGCTCCGGCAAGCGGCTGAACCGTGGTGTCGGCGGCGAATACCGCCAGTTGTGCATCCAGCGCCTGGTCGTAGTGTGCAACCACCGCGCGGTAGCCCGCCTTGCCGTGGGCGATGTCGTCGAGGTGGTCTTCCATGCCACGGGTGTAGGCAATCTCCAGGAAATCGAAACGGCCGCGCAGCGCCTGAATCAGCGCCGTGCCGAGTTCGGTCGGCACAAACTGCCGCTTGACCACCTCAACGTAACCGCGCTGCTGAATCGTGCCGATGATGCTGGCATAGGTTGAGGGGCGGCCGATGCCCTCACGCTCCAATGCACGAATCAGTGCGGGTTCGCTGTAACGCGGTGGCGGTTTGGTCTCCAGATCGAGAATCTTGCCGTCTTGCGGGACGTACCGCGCGCCAACGGTCAGCTTCGGCAGCGGGTTGGCCGCCTCTGCTTCTTCTTCGCTGGTGTAATCGTCATCGGCGACGCGCATCCAGCCGTCGTAGATGCGCAGGCTGCCGCTAGCTTTGAACAGCGCCTTGGGCGGCGATGCGGTATTGCCCGGCGGCAGGCCTTGCAAGGCAGCAACCGGCGACAGGGTTTGCAGTTGCGCCGTGCGCAGCTGAAACTGCGCGTCCTTCATCTGGCAGGCGAGCGCGCGCCGCCAAATCAGCTTGTACAGCGCGTCCTGTTGCGCCTTGCCCGTCTGCGGGTCGAACACATGGAAATCGGTCGGGCGGATGGCCTCGTGTGCTTCCTGCGCACCATCCTTCGCCTTCCAGGTATTCGGCTTCTCCGGGATGTATTGCGCCTGGCCGCGCTCGTGCAGGTAGTCCCACACCATCTGCACCCCTTCCTGCGACAGGTTGGGATTGTCGGTGCGGTGGTAAGTGATGAGCCCCGCCTCAAACAGCGCCTGTGCCAGCTTCATCGTCGTCTCTACCCCGATTTTCAGACGGTTTGCCGCCGCCTGTTGCAGGGTCGAGGTGGTAAACGGTGGCGGCGCCTTGCGTGCCTGCGTTTTTTCTTCAAAGGCGGTGACTACCAATCCGGGAAGCGCCGCTTCCAGTACCTCAACGGCGGTGTCGCGGTCGGTGATGTAGGGGTGGTCATCCGTGACCAGCGGACGGGTGTCCCACTGCGCCGACCATGACGCAGCGCCGGTGTCGCCAGGGAGTTCAACGGCAACACCAAAATGTTGGGTCTTGACGAAGGCACGGATGGCCTCTTCGCGCTCCACTACCAGCCGCAGTGCAGGCGACTGCACCCGTCCGGCGGAGATACCGCGCTGGCCTAGCTTGTCACCCGCCAGCGGAGAGACCTTGTAGCCATAGAGACGGTCGAGCACCCGCCGCGCCTCCTGCGCGGCAAAGAGGCGGGTATCCACCTGGCGCGGCTGGCGGATGGCCTGTGCGACGGCGCTCTGCGTAATCTCGTTGAAGGTGACGCGACGGCAGGTCTTGCCGTGGCCGATGACCTGCTGCAGATGCCAGGCGATGGCCTCGCCCTCACGGTCGGGGTCGGTCGCCAGCCAAATCTCGTCGGCATCGCGTGCCAGCGCCTTGAGCTTGGCAATGGTCTTGCCGCTGCGCTCGCCGGTGACGTACTGCGGCCGGTAATCGGGCGGCGCAACGCCCATCTCGCCCGGCGGCAGGTCGCGGATGTGGCCATAGGAAGCGGCCACCACCCAGCCGCTGCCGAGGTAATGCTGAATCTTGTCGGTCTTGTTCGGCGATTCGACGATGAGGAGTTTGCTCATGGACTGGCCTTCAGAGGTGCTACTTCATCGGGGCGATGGTTTCTGTTCCGACAAATGATTCCCGGAAACAACCACATCAAAAAACTCACCGCAGGTAATCCTTTTTGCCAGATCCTCTATTGCATCATCGCTAACAGTAACCGTTGATTTAAAGGCAACGAGCGCCGGACGCAATTCCTCCGGGATTTCGTAACTGTCTTTCAGGTTCCAGATATCCGGGAATACCTTTTTTGCGATTCCAATATCTTTTTTGCTATTTTTGCTTTTCATGTTGTATTTCCATGTGGTTTCTGACAGCAATCACCGGGCGGGTGCGCAATGTATGCCGGGTATCTGCCGGGAACAGCGACTGCCATATGTGCTACATATGCAATGCCTCGCCGATTTCCCGAATTTGTTGCCGGCATTCGGGCTGACGAATAATGCGCAATTGACGGGGCAAGAAGGGATAATCCGCTTGCAGGAATGCCGAAAGCGCACAAATATCTGCCATCAGGAAAAACATGGCATAAATGCGCCAGGACTCACTATTTACCGCCCATTGTGTGAACAGCACCGCCATGAGGAGTAGTGACAACAATTCCAGCCGGTTCACCCGGCATTGCGCGCAGATAATGCAGTACAGACTGAAAAATCGCCCGCCTGCCTCATCTTTTTGTCCTGCCTGCACCAGCGCCATGATGGCCGCCAGTTCTGCCCTGACGGATTCATTCATCCCGATTCCTGCCGGTTGTTGTGGAAGTTATGAGCACCGGTCCCAGCCAAATATGGACCGTATGTGTGGCTTGCCGTGCTTGCGCCTTGGCCTGTTCGCATTCCTGTTGTTGCATTTGCAAGGCAGGCTGGTAAACAAATCCGTAAAAGATAAAAAAACACACCACCAGCATGAAAGCCTTGTCCTTGCGGAAAAAATAAACCGCCATTGCCATAAAAATCACCGCCAGCACGATGCTGGCTTTGATCATTTCAGGGGTCCATGTGTGGTTCATGACATTTACTCCTGTCTGCCAGATTGCATCTGCATCAGCAATTCCTTGCCAGACGGCATGTCGTCCATTCCGACCTGCTCCAGGGCATGACGCACCCCTTCGATATCATTTTTTTCCACCATGTCAATAAACTGGTCACGGGTGATTACGTTATTTTCGAATCCCTTGACGATTGCAAAACATGAGGCCATAGAGCCGATAATGGCAAAAACAAAAGCAGGAAGAATAGCTTTGAAAAACTTCCTGGTATTTTCGTTCGCTTCTTTTATGGCGACATGAGTATTGGATATCCAAACCATAAAGACATATATCCAGCAAAGCAGACATATGGCGGCTGTCACCAACAGGATGATGGCCATCATGTGCAGCCACAGTTTTACCCCGGCTTCGGCTGGGGTAATTGCTGAAAACTGGCGCAGCAAATCTGCCGGGATGGCGATATTTGACTGTGCCAATGCCGGGCCACCCGGACAAAAAAGCAGAAACAGGCTGCCAACCATTTTTATGACGTGCATGTTATTCACCAGGTTCAAGTGTGGATTGACGGGATTTCGGGTTGTCCGCCTGCCAGACGGCACGATGCGGCATTGCCCCACGCATTTCTGCCACCTCTGTCAGTCTGAGCAATTTGGCGGTATGACTCAGATCACGCTGCAATTGCCCGCTTTTGTGCTGTTCATGCAACAGCCAGGCGAGGTTGGAAACTACCGTCACCGGATAGACCGTCTTCCCGGCCAGCGCCCGGCCAAGGTGTTCACCGCCTGTGCCGTTGAGATAACTGGCCACCAGCGGCGGCGTGGTCTCCGTTATCTCGGCAATGGTCAGCACCGCCATCCGCCACAGCAGGGCGGTTTGGCTCGCATTCAGCGAGAAATCCCGCAGGCCAGCGGTAAAACCATAGCCATCATCGTGCGGTGACGGTATTGCCGTGTCGCGGCTGCCGTTCTTCTCGCATTGCCGCGTCAGGTGCGAGACAGCGGCGTTGTCGGCATTGACGATCTCGCAATGTGCCATGCGTGCCTGCTGTTGCAACTCCCTGAACTGGTTGTCCCAGCGCGCGCGGCGTGCCTGTTCTGCCGGGTCGGGATTTTCGTTGCGGCAGGCTTGTTCAAATTCTGCCGCGATGCGCATCGCATCCGTGAGGCGTTTCAGCAGTTGCCGGTTGCCGTCGGCGGCAAAGGCACGGATATGCGCGTGCAGCAGGGCGGCTACGGTGTCATCGTCGAGACGCTCGCAGAGCTGGCGGTAGCCGTCCTGGGTGTATGGGGCGATGGCTGTTGCATTGTCCGCTGTCATGTCACCGGCTCCCGGGATAAACCCTTTCGTCATTGCTTTCCAGCCGGACAAGGATTTCGGCATTCAGTGAGCGATGATTGGCTTTTGCCTGCTGCTTCAGCTGCTCTTTCAGCGGCCGGGGCAGGCGTAGCAGGAAGGCCTGCCGTTGGCGGCGGCTGCCGCCGTTTTTGCCGGAATTGCTCATGCCCGCGCCTCCCGCGCCCGTTCGGCCCATTGCAGGATGTCCACCATTGCCTGCTCAAACGTCTCGGCATAGGCGAAGCCGCTGTGCCAGTCGTCCGCATCCTCCGGCATGGCTACCTGTCCCATGACGAGCCAGCCGTACATACCTGCCTCTCGCATCAGCCGCATCAGCGCATCCTGCACTATCGGGTCGTTGTAATCGGCGCCGTCGAATTCAACGCAAAGCCGTTGGTGAAATTCACGCACATGGGGCAACGGATGCCCGTGGAAGTAGTCCCAAACATCGCGGCAATCTTCGGCGGTCGCAAGGTCGTATAGCAGTTCAAGAAATTCGCAGCGGTTTTGCGCATTGGCGGTCGCCAGGCAGAACACGCCGCCCGTCACAAATTCCGGTTGCCGCAAATGCAGGCGCTGCCACAGGGCATGGTTTTCTTCTTGCAGTCCCTGGCAGGTTTGCGCCTGTTCTGCCTGTTTGTCGCTATGGCTGGAGTAAACACGGTTCTTGGCATTTTGGCTGATATTCATGATTGCCTCCGGTAATGCCATTGTGTATTGAGGGTATGACGGATTTTTTTGATCCGGGTTTCAATTTGTTCCAGCTGTGTTGTGTCGGACCATTGCAGTAAAGCCAAGATAGACAGCGGAATTAATACAAATGCTACTATTCCGCTTGGATAATTGGGAAAAATCAGGCAAAGCAGTAAAATTGGAGGTTCCGTCACCATGACGATGACGATTGTTTTTAATTCCAGTGCATTGATACGTTCTACTTGTTTCAATCTACATTTTTTTTCCTGGTTTTGATTCGTCGGCATCGCTTCAATGACATCCAGCATCCGCATCCATGCCTTGCGGCTGGCAAGCAGTTTCAGGGTGAGCAAGTTCATTTTCGTTCCTCGTGTCTTTCCTGTATTGACCACGTTCTTGTGGCAGGAGCTCTCAACCGGGTACATATCAATTTCAGCATGAAAGTTCCGTGTTGCCAGACGTCATCTGGTTCAGCCGTCTGACCAGGATTAAATTATTGACAAGTAACAGAATGAAGGTAAGGCTGGTTATCGGCAGCAAGGATATTCCCAACTGTACGTCGGGAAGGCCTATTTGCCATGCAACTATCAATAATCCTGTCCCGCAAGATAAGGCTATTATTCCCAAAAAGAAAAAAACGGCGCTCGTAATCCTGACAACTTTTTCTTCTTTGGCTTTGATATCAGGTGTTACCTTTTGAAGTAACATAAATTCATTTATTGCAAGCAATGCGACAGCCAATATATTTAAAAATATGGAAAATGGTATAACCTGGCAATACATAAAAACTCCCGGATAAAAATGGCAAGATTGGATTTTTGGTGTATTTCTCACTCCGGCACCGCAGGCGTTACCTGAATCGGCCCCAGCGGGATGCGCAGTACCAGTTGGCCGCGCTCGTCCAGGTCGCAGGTAGCGTAGAACCAGCTGGTCCAGGCATACTGTCTTTCTTCAATGCGTTTCGTGCCGGTATGCGCGATGTTTTTGTGACAGCTCACCTGCTCCGGGTACACCTTCGACCAGGCGACCCCGCTGGGGGCGGTCGTAGGCCAATAGACCCGGCCAATTTGCGGGTCGGCGAGAATGTCCAGTCCGCGCCGCGCGATGACTGCCGAGGCCTTGGCGTCATCAACGTGATCGACCGTGCCATAACGCGGATAGAGGTGTCCCCAGGTTTCCGGCAGGATGGTGCCGGTACTGGGCGCAATGCGCGGTCCCGGCCACAGGGGATTCCAGATGCGGTGCAGATCCACCAGCGGCCAGCCATGCCGCCACAGGATGGAATCCAGGCCGCTGAGGTAGTACGGCCAGAAGGGCGTGTACGGCAGGGTGCAGAAGTAGCGGCCGCCGGTGCTGACGTCGTAGCCGTCAACCGCGCTGGTAACGCTGTCGTTGGCACGGTCGTAGTCGGTGTAATCGGCACCGTCAATTTGCGACATGGTTTCGTCGTAGCCCAGCGACTGCCGTTCCTGGTCGGTAAACTGTCCCTGACCGCTGCCCTTGTTCTGCCAGCGGTTGAGGAAGCCCGCGCCCGGCTGTGGTTGTTGCTGACCGTTGCCATTCCCGGCGTTGCCGCCGTTGTTGCGCGGCACGTTGCCCGTGCCCTGGAAGTAGCGGCTGTTGGTCGGGTTCGACGGGGCTTTTTGTTTCTCCGGCGATGATGCGCTGCTGCCGCTTCCGCCATTGCCGCCGCCGGATTTTTCACCACCTCCGGTTTTCTGGAAGATGATCATCGCCGGGTGGCCGATGAGCGCCGATTCGTAGTGCTGCGGTGCGTAGTGCTTGCCAAACTTGTGGTGCTTGTAGCGTCCGGCACCGATTTCGACGTTGTCGGCCAGTCCAAGGAAACCGACGTGAACGATGGCCTCGCTCGCGGTGCGGTAGGCGCTGCCCAGCAGGCGCGAATAATCTTCCCACGGCATTTCGTCAAGGTAGGGATGCGACTGGTTGACCATCGCCGGTACGGTATGGCCGACGTGCAGCGTCCAGAAGTAGTACGGACCATAAGGCGTCCAGATGACCCGCAACGACAGGCCGAGAATGCGGTAATCGAGGCAGTCCGGGATTTGGCTGATGGTCGTGCTGACCAGTTCGGCGGTACCAAAGCCGGCATGGGCCGGTTGGCTGGTACAGGCGAGCGCAACGCCCGCCGCCAGCGCCAGTTGCCGCAACCATTTTTTGCCATGTTTGTTGTTGCGCATGCACGCCTCCTGCTTCAGATGGGCCGGTCGTCATCCGTGGGGAATGGTGAGCTGTTGGCTGCCGCACCCACCCCGCTGCCGTTCTTGTTGCCTTTTTGTCCAGCCGGATGGGGATGTGCAGCCGGGGCGGCAGTTTCACCCTGTGGCGGTACCTCACCCATAAAATCTGGCGGCATATCTTCAAAACCGTCTGCCGCAGGATGAACATTGCCGCCGTCCGCCATTGCCGCAGGGGCTGCGTTGCCCGGATGGCCGCTGTTGCCGATATTGGGCTGCGGCTGCGGGCCTCGTTCGGCGCTGCGCTGACGGTAAGTCACATCGGCCAGCGAGCGCATGTCAAAGCAGACTTCATCGGCGTTTACCTTGAAGGCCGCTTTCAACTCGCCCGTTTTCGGGTCGGCCCAAGTTTCGACGTGCAGGTCGCCGGTCACGAGGACAGCGGCGCCTTTCTTCAGCAGGCGTCCTGCGGTTTCCGCCTTCTTGTCAAACCAGGAGACATTCATCCAGAAACCGCCGCTGTCCACAAATTGATCCCGGTCGTTCTTGCTCCAGTGCGGCTGACGCATGGAAAAACTGATCCAGTGCAGCGGTTCATTGTTGCGGCCCGTGGTCACGCCACAGCGCGGGTCATCGCCGAGATTGCCATTGAGGGTAATTTTTGCGCCCATCTGCTACTCCTTTTTGCTCAAGAAAAATGGTTAAAACGGTTTGGGTGGAAGGCCGTCTGTCGCCCGCTTTGCGCCGGATGCAGGCAGCCTGCCTGCGTTGCGTGCATTCCCTGCTCCAGTAACGGCTGCACCGCCAGCTGCATCTTCTGCTCCGGCGGGTAGCGCTTCTGTACTGCTCCAGAGATCGAGAATGCGCCGTGCATCGTCAGCAGCCCGGTTGAGTGCATCCATACCGGCAAGGTCGATAAAATCAGGACTGAAACCACCATAGATTTGCCCCTCCATGCCAGCGCAGTACCGGACAAAATCAGGAAATGCCGCGTCCTGACGCAGAATTTCGCGCACCGGCAAACACTGGTCCACCAGTTGCACTGCCAGCGCATCGCCCCGCTCATGCATGACGGCAAGGGAATCAATGCCCGGCAGTACGACGATATGGCCGCGCAGCCGCAGTACCGCCATGCTGGCGAGCAGGGTGGCAAACGGCAGGTTCACCCGTGCCGCCGCGACCGACAGCGGCACACCCGGCTGCGGAAATTCCGCCTCCTGCCGCAGCAGTGCGTAAGCCTTGAAATCCTGCGGGTGCAGCGTCAGCGCCCCGCACGGTACGGAAATGTACTGTTCCATCGTTTATTGACCTCCCGGCTGTAACAGCCAATCGACATTCAGTGTCATTCCCCTGAAATTAACTTGACTTTTGATGTTGTTTGCTATAAATGAAATTACCTTGGCTTGCAGATTCAGGCTGATGCGTTGCGTCTCCTGTTCACGGAACCCGCGCAGAAAGGCATCGTCCTCACGAAAGGCAAGCGCAGAACGCACCGCAGCCAGCTTGTTATCATCGAGCGCTTCCACCGGCATCAGTACCTGCATCGGCCCGTGCCGCCCGTTCTGCCACAGCCCGCTGCGCACCCCGTGCAATTGCCAGGCCAGTTGCGGCACGCCATTGGCACGGAGCAGGCGCATCGACACCTTGTCATCGCAGCACATCAACACCGCAAAGCGCTGCGCTTCGGCAAGCAGCAACAGCATCTGCTGGCGCACCTCAAGCAGGTCTGCCTCCAGCCGGGACAGACGCAAATCAAAATCCCGCTTGCGCCGCGAAGGCGCGAAACATTCCTGCAAAACCGGCAATAACAAAACCGCCTCCCGATGAATCTATAACGGCATTAACGTACAAAGGCCTGCGGTATTGCCACCAAATACGGGAGCAATTTCCCTTCGATAATGCGCGCGTCCGGTTCACCGAATGCATTGACCGCTGCCTGATAAATATCATCCTGGGCGCGACAGGATGCCTCGCCCACATAATAGTAGCCATCGCAGGAGCCCAAAATGCGGCGAATATGGCGGCCCAGCTCTTTCAGGTCTGCCTGATAAATTTTGGGATCAATCATGCCCATCTGCGCATAAGGAAAAATAATGCGCATGATGTCGTCGTAAATGAGCAACAACTCGAATGCGTGATAGGCATACGGCGAAATAAAATGGACGCTGACCGAAGAAGGCCGCTCCGAAGTAAACGGCTCCATTTTGGTGCGTACTGCTGAGCCCAACATTTTGCGCACCTCAACTTCCTTGATGCGGAAAATCCCGTTGACCTTTTTCAGCTCGTCTTCCAGCTTCAGCAGGCGCTGCGCCGCAAACGGACAGCCCCGGCGGTAAGCGCCGATGACCGCTTTCACCTTGGCAGCGAAACCGTACATACCGGTAATCATCGGACTGCTCCGTCCCAGACAAATCGCCCATGACGAACGCATATGCAACTCCCCGGTTGCCCCGGTAATGCCCCAGGCCGGACGTTCCAGCAGCATCCGTGACGGCGTTTCCTGGTTAATCAGCTTTGCCGCCTGCTCCAGCGCCTTGTCCTTGCGCAGGCGCGATTCCTCGCCGGCGATTACCGCCGCAGCTTCTTCCGGGGTTTCGGATTCCGCGCGAATCATGTCCTGGTCCAGCGATGACAATTTTATTTCCGGGTCATCCGCCAGCTCACGCTCGGCAGCTTCCAGCTCACGGCTGCGCGTACCATCCAGCCAGTGGGTTCTGACCTCCGCCGGCACATCATCCGGCAATACGGAGGCGGCATTTTGTTCCGCCCCTGCCGCAGTCTCCGCAGCCACATTTTTTACATCGTCAGTATCAACACTCATAAAACCTCCAACAGAGAAAAATCCCCCTTGCCCTTAAAGGTTCCTTTAAAGGAAGAAAGGAAATGACAAGCCGGGAAAAAATAAATCCATCACGGCATGCGAAAAATGAATTCATCACGACATAACAGCATCCGGCACAGCGAATGCCGGACGCAAACCGTTCAAAACATCCTGCAACAGTAAGCGCGCCCCATCCTGCGCCAGAGAAAACCATGCCGTCCTGACCGGTTGCAGCGAAAGCCGTCCATGCTGTTCCAGCAAATGCGTCCATGCGCGCTGCTGATGCAGGGCTTGCGTTGTCGTCAGCGTCAGCAGCCGCATTTTTGTGTCCCCCGGACACAGCCGATTCATCACCGTCAGCGTCTGTGTTTTTGTCTCCAGTGGAGACAGAATTTTTGTCGCCGCCAGCGTCTGTGTTTTTGTCTCCAGTGGAGACAGAATTTTTGTCGCCGCCAGCGTC
>ERZ772924.695-NODE-695-length-16063-cov-3.201149_pt1 | contig 16063 bp, 13 predicted proteins | sample MGYA00512116_ERZ772924 | MGnify/ENA primary metagenome ERZ772924 (study PRJEB29015, sample SAMEA2737920) | human oral metagenome | biome: human oral; feature: human-associated habitat; material: dental | place: China | collected 2134 ...
GAACCCATCGCAAAGAAGTTAAAAACCTTGAAAAAAAATTAAATGCATGGATAACTAGAATAACCAATGCAGATGTAAAGTCCTTGAAAGGATTAGAGAACTTTAAGAATATTTCTGTTTTGAAGGTTTCTGCTCCAGAGGGAAGTACCTTGACCTTGACAGACAAGAAATTCTCTTTAGCGAATCTTACTAAGCTTACTACTCTTGAAGTTCACAGAACCAATTTAGAGGAGTTGCAAATAAATAACCTTCCTGAGCTCAAAGCTTTGTACTCTAATGGAGGCACTCTAAAAACAGTTTCTATCACCCAAACGCCTAAGCTCGAAACACTCTTTTTGGAAAGAAACAACCTTACTAGCATTCCTGCTACTTTCTTTGTTGGACTTAATAAGCTAAAGGCGCTCAATCTCATGGGAAATGATATCTCAGGAGATATTAATCTTACTCCTATAGAAACTTCATTGGTGGGAGATGTTGCTAATAACATCCAAATTATGAAAGTGTGTAGAACTTGTGCAAGTCGCCGTAACAATGTGGGAGTAACAAATATTTATGTAAAGAGTACTGCAGAGGCTACTGCCCTCAATTCTGCTGATGGCACAGTGGTGTATAAATCTAATACAAATGATACAGATAATACAGTCATAAATATTGCAGACTCTAGATTAAGATCTTTAGTGTCTGGTATTCTTAGAAGAATTGACTGGACAACTTATAATCGTCGCCCAGTAGATGGCCCTTATACTCAATCTGATATAGATAAAATCACCACTCTCGAAATAGATAATAACGTTACCAATCTTGCTGGTTTAGAATACTTTAGAAAGCTAAAAAAACTTACTCTCTATCCTAAAGGACCTACCAATATTGATGTTACAGGATTATCGTCTCTTGAAGAACTAGAAATAACTGGAGGAACTATACAAACTGTTACAGGAGCAAGCAATGCTCTTAAGAAGGTCTCCCTAACAAAAGCAGAAAAGCTAACTAAATTAGATTTGACAAGAGTTAGTAGTATTGAGACTATAGATATAGTAGAACAGTCTACAAATCCAGGTCACATAGAATGTATTGCCTTACCAGCAAATAAAGTAGTAGCTATCAAAGAAGCTCTCTATGTTAAAAAAGAGAATGGTACTATAGATAATGATAAAACAACACTCTATAAATCAAAAGTACAATCAACCCCTTGTAATTAGGTTTTGGACATTACATATCTTTTTGAAAAGTGCTCCCCAAAAGGGAGCCTTTTCTCTTTGAGGGAAAAATAAAGCCAGCGAATACTTGGAGCTGGGTATGTGGGTGAAAAATAAAAAGTAAAACCAGCGAGTGTTCACAGCTGGGTATGTAAGTAAAAAGTGACAAATTGGGTGTGAGATGCTTTTGGCATACTTTTTGCAGCAAAGCAAACTAATCACTAACAACTAACCACTAATCACTAACAACCAATACCTAACAAAAATGACAAATCAAGAAGTAGAAGAATTTTACACCAAACTAAAATCAGAACTAGAAAAAACCACTGTATTCCCTGCCGAATACCTATATAAGTTTATTCTCCCTTCAGGGGAAGAAAAAAGAGCTGCTATAAGAGCCGTGTTTGCTACAACTACAGCCACTATTGAAGAGAAACCTTCCTCCTCTGGGAAATATATAGCCTATTCCATACGGCTTAAAGTGCAAAACCCCGATGAGGTTATCGCCTACTATAAAGAAGCTGGAAAAATAGAAGGCATCATCTCTCTATAATAAAGTAAAAAGTAAACGGTAAAAAGTAAAAACTTTACCTTTTTTCTAAATTATGAAGTACCTATTATATTTTTTACCCTTTATCCTTTACCTTTTTCCCTATGAAGGTAAGGCGCAACTTAGCAATGAAGAGCTTTTCGCACAGGCAGGAAGTGCCTACAATCGTGGAGACTATCAGATAGCCATCGACAACTATCAGCGTATCCTCTCCAAAGGGAAGGCATCTGCCAGTTTGTACTACAACTTGGCCAATGCCTACTACAAGCAGGAGGAGATAGCTCATAGTATCTATTACTATGAAAAAGCCTTGCAACTTGCCCCTGAGGATAAGGCCATACAAACCAATCTAAAGTATGCCCAGCAAATGGCCTTGGACGAGATTGTTCCCCTACCTCAGATGTGGTCACAGAAAGTCGTGGCCACTCTTAGCCGCTGGAACTCTCCCAATGGTTGGGGGTTATGGGCTGTGGGTAGCATGTGCCTATTTGTTGGCTTTTTCTTCTGTTATTATTTCCTTGGGAAGATTATTTACAAGCGCCTTTTCTTTACCCTAATGCTAGTTGCTTTAGTTGTTTCGGTAGGTAGTTTCTTTTTAGGTAGAACAGTAAACAAATATACGGGAGCCAATCATTATGCGATACTTTTTGATAAGGAAGTACGCCTCTATGAGCAACCCAATACCTATAGTAAGGAAGTTTTTGCCCTACACGAAGGTACCAAAGTAGAAGTCTTAGACCAAGTCCAAGAATGGTACAAACTCAAAGCAGCCGATGGCCGTACGGGCTGGGCAAAAAAACATGGGGTGAAAAAACTTTAAATTAATGACTAATGACAAGTGACTAGTGACTAATCCTAATATGGTATAATCACTAGTCACTTGTCATTTATCATTAGTCATTTGTCACTAACTACATGTGTATCGGCCTCTTACCAGTAGCGTCCAAGCAGGCTTCTTTTACAGCTTCGCTATAGGTAGGGTGTGCATGGCAGATGCGGGCAATGTCTTCGGCACTGGCACGAAATTCCATAGCCACTACGGATTGGGCAATAAGATCAGAAGCACGCGCTCCGAGGATATGTACGCCGAGAATCTCATCGGTAATGGCGTCGGCCAAGACTTTCACGAATCCATCAGTCTCCAAGCTTGCACGGGCACGACCCAAGGCACGCATAGGGAATTGTCCTACTTTGTAAGCGCGTCCTTCGGCTTGTAATTGTTGCTCAGTCTTTCCTACCGCAGCCACTTCAGGTGTGGTATATACCGCCCCTGGAATAAGATCATAATTTACATGTGGTTTTTCTCCTGCCAAGAGTTCTGCTACATATACGCCCTCCTCTTCTGCCTTATGGGCGAGCATTGCCCCACGGATCACGTCACCAATAGCATAGATATGTGCTGCTGAGGTTTGTAGGTGTTCATTGACCTCTATTTGTCCACGTTGGTTGAGTTGTACCCCTGCTTTATCAAGACCTAAGCCTTCAGTATAAGGACGTCGCCCGGTAGCCACCAAACAGTAATCCCCTTCCAGAACAATCTCGCCCTTAGGGCCATCGGCCTTTACAGTAACGGTATTGCCCGTGCGGGTAACTTCTTTTACTTTGCTATCGGTATAGATTTCAAATCCTTGCTTTTTAAGCACTTTGCTAAGCTCCCTACCAATGGCTGCATCCATAGTAGGAAGAATACTTGGAGCGTATTCCACTACAGATACCTGAGCTCCTAAACGGAGATATACTTGACCAAGTTCCAAACCTATCACCCCTCCTCCTATGACAATTAGGTGTTTGGGTATCTCACGAAGGCTTAAGGCTTCAGTGGAGGTAATTACACGTTCTTTGTCAATAGTGATAAAAGGCAAAGCAGAAGGTTTAGAGCCAGTTGCGATGATAAAGTTTTTTGCCGAAAGCGTTTCATTATCCGCTCCTTGTACCTGTAGTTCCGTTGGAGAGACAAATGATGCTTTTCCATGGAATACATCTATGTTGTTCTTTTTCATAAGGAAGTTGATCCCTTGTGTATTCTGGTCTACTACGGCCTGCTTACGCTCTACCATTTTTGGAAAATCCACATTGATATCTCCTGAAATCTCTATCCCATGTACAGGGGCATGCTTATGAGTATCATCAAGCAAGTGAGTGGAATCCAATAGTGCTTTGGAAGGGATACAGCCCACATTAAGGCAAGTACCTCCTAGCGTATTGTATTTTTCCACAATAGCGGTTTTCTTTCCTAACTGAGCACAACGGATAGCAGCTACATAACCTCCTGGTCCTGCTCCTATGACAATTACATCGTAATTCTTCATTATAGTAAATTTAAATATTGTATTTCTCGCAGTGAGCTACAAAGGTAGTTATTTTTTTTGAAAGGAGCAAATAGTTTTTAATGATTAATAGCGATAGGGTTTATAAAAGTTTTCTCCATTTTCTGTTTTATTTTTTACTTTTTATTTGTACATTTGCAAGAAATACCCATGACTCTATACAGCGTTTTTATTTGATGGTTATTTGATAGATTTTATTCATTTTTTTTACTATCTTTGTAGGCATGAAGCAGTTTATTCCCTTACTCTCCCTTCTGTTATGGGCATGTCATAAGCAGCCTGCCCCTGCTCAGCTGAGTGCCTATTACTGGAAAACACGCTTTTCCTTAAGTGCTAATTTCTCTCGGAGTATGATGTCCAAAAGCTCTATATCCGCTATTGTGATATCATTTTGCTGGAGGGGGAGGCTGTCCCCGATGCTCCTGTAGAATTGGACGCAGCAGCACTTAAGGGCAAGGAGGTCATTCCTGTCATCTATATTAAGAATGAGGTTTTCCTAAGCGATAAAGTAGCTGCGGAGCAACTGGCAGAAAAGCTCAGTAGGTATATAGAACAAATCAATCGCTCCTACAACCTGACGGTCAAGCAGGTACAATTGGATTGTGATTGGTCGCTCAAAAGCAAAACACATTATTTTGATTTTATCAAGTATTTCAGAGCACAAAACTCTTATCAGCTTTCAGCTACCATCCGTCTGCATCAGGTCAAGTACCACGACCGTACGGGGATTCCTCCTGTGGATTATGGGGTGCTGATGTACTATAACATGGGCAAGATTACCGCCACAGGAGCCAACTCTATCTATGACCGCACCACCGCCCAGAAGTACCTGCCTGCTCTGCGCTCCTATCCCCTACCGCTGAAGGTAGCCTTGCCTATATTCAGTTGGGGTGTGCACTCCATAGCTGGAGAGGTAACCGACCTTGTCGGAGGACTTACCTTTGCCGAGGCTGATACACTGAGCCAACTCAGTCGTATGGGCAACAGCGATTGTTACTTGGTTACTGAACCTATTGCCTACAAGGGACAACGTTGGCAAAAAGGCGATATTATCAAGATAGAAGAGATCAGCCAGACTGACCTTTTGACCATGAAGACCGACCTTACTAAGTACCTAAAGTCCGCCCCCGAAGAGATTATTTTATACGACCTAAACACAAATATTGACACCTATGAAAAAGACTTTTTTAAAAAACTGCGCTAAGCTATGTCTGCTCATCGCTGCTGCCTATGGCACCTACCTCTATGCCTGTTCCGATCAGTTCATGGGCTATGATTACAATTCTGTATTCTCGCCAGAGGTTACTGTCTCTCAAAAATCCTATACGCCACTTTTCTATGATAGCGACTACCTTTTCTATGGAAACAACTATATAGATGAGCAGTCAAGGGATTTCTCCCAGACCGATATCCAAAGCTGGTCAGAGTACTTAGGCAAAGCGCTCACTAAAGAAAAAATCAAGTACTACCTCTATGACAAAGAGGCACTAAAGGAGATACACCAATCTACTTCATCCGATAAGAAAGTGCAGCGCTTCTTCTCCCTACTTGCTATAGCCAGAGACAATGAGGCTATTACCAATGTATCTTATAACCGCTGGGACTATGATAGCCGCAAGGTTGCCTATACCCAACAGGCGGAAATCAGCAAGGCAGAGACCCTCTACCAAGATGCCCTCAAGGACAAAGATGAGTTCTTCGCCCATAGAATGTGGTATCAGCTCATGCGTCTGAAGTTCTATTCAGCAGAGCGTGCCTCGGTAATTGACTATTTCATGCAAACAGAGGCCACCCAACCACGTACTGACCTCTACTATCGCGGTATGCACTACGTAGCAGGCGCCTATATCGCTCAGAAGAACTATGCCAAGAGTACCCCCTTGCTAGCTCAGATATTCAACAAAGTACCCTCTTTGCGGCAGACGGTTACTTACGAGTATCGTCCGCTCTCCGCTGAGCAACTTCATAAGCTCTCCGCTGGCCTTTCCACCCAAGAGCAATGCACTCTATGGGCAATGGACGGCTATTACAATAGCGAGAAAGACGCTATAGAAAAAATCCTTGCTTTGGATAGCCAATCTCCTTATGTGGATTTTCTGCTCTCTCGTTATGTCAATCGCTTAGAAGCCAAGGTAAATATCTATGGTTCTTATGGAGAGCCTATCAGTTCCTACAAGGCTTACCACCAGCATACCCTAGCGGTAGCCACCCAAGACTACCCTACCGATTGGATCCTGACCACCGCCAAAGACAAAAAAGTAGCCAACCCTTATCTATGGCAGGTAGCCGCGGGCTATGTTAGTAGCTTCCGAAACGAGTTCAACGAGGCTCGTACTTTTCTCTCCAAGGCAGAAAAAATGGCTGACAATCCTGCCAAAAAGGCACAAGTACGCCTTATTGGCCTGCTCAATGAGGTTGCTGCCCTAGAGCGTATCACTCCACAGGCCGAGCAAAAACTCCTCAAGGACTTGCCTTGGCTTTGGGACTACAAAGCCCCTGAAGGACAAGAGGCTTTGCGAAGTGGCTATGCCCTTGTATTTATAGGAAAATATCTCTCTATGCTCTATAAGGCAGAGAATAATCCTATTATGGCCGAACTAACTTATTCTGTTAAGGGATATTACAGAAAAGAGGCGCAAACAGCCGCTATGGAACAGTTTTTGCAAAAGAAAGACAAGACTCCTTGGGAGACTTTTTGGGCTAAGAAATATCAGTATACACTCAATGATATCTACGAAAGTAAGGCTATCTATGCCTTCTATGAGGATCAAATCACTGAGGCTATTGCTCTTATGAAGAAAACACCACAGGAAAAAGCAATCCTCCCTGCCAATCCTTTCAATGGCAAGATAAGAGATTGTGCCGACTGCGAACATGCTCTACCTAAAAAGGTGAAATATACCAAACTATCTTTCCTTGAAAAGGTAAAAGAGATGGAAGATAAAATAGCTAAAGGAGATGACCCCTATAACAATGCTCTTTTGGTAGGAAATGCGTTCTACAATGCCTCTTATTTTGGCAGTGTGCGCTTCTTCTATCTCAATCCTATCATAGACGAGTATGGCTATCGTGTCAGTGCAGAGCATTGGGACGTCTTACTGAATATGAAACAAGCTAAAAAGTATTATCTCTTAGCCAAAGAACACGCCTCCAATGATGAGCAAAGGGCAAAAATCACCTATCTGTTAGCCAAAGTAGAACGCAATGAGTATTATAACAAGAACTTTTTCTGCAAAGAAGAATACACCAGAGAGTCCTTAGATACAGGATTGCACTACCGATGGGATGCTTTCGAAGAACTCCGCCGATATGCCCATACAAAGTATTACCAAGAGGTCATAGCCGAATGTGGCTATTTTAGAAAATTTGTACATTAGACCCCTTATAAATTATGAAGAAATTAGTTGTACTTACCGGTGCGGGTATCAGTGCCGAAAGCGGCATTAGCACCTTTCGTGATGCAGGAGGCCTCTGGGAAGGCTACGATGTCAATGAAGTAGCCACCCCTGAGGGCTTCGCTGCTAACCCTGAATTGGTATTGGATTTCTATAACCAGCGCCGCCGTCAGCTCAAGGAAGTGAAACCCAACGAGGCACATCGCCTCTTGGCTCACTTAGAAAAGCGCTTCCATGTAGTGGTTATCACTCAGAATGTAGATGACCTGCATGAGCGTGCAGGTAGCCAACACATCATACACCTACACGGCGAACTGCTCAAAAGCCGTGGGGTAGATGATCCTTACACAACCTATCCCTGTACAGGAGATATTCATATAGGCGACAAAAGCCCTACGGGTGCCCAACTGCGCCCTCATATCGTGTGGTTTGGTGAGGAAGTTCCCATGCTGGATAAGGCCATAGAAGAAGTCTATACCGCCGATGTGCTCATGGTCATAGGTACTTCCCTACAAGTGTATCCTGCCGCTGGGCTGATGGATTACCGAAGGGAAGGTATTCCTGTCTTTTACATAGACCCCAACCCCTGCTTGCATAGCAAGGGCGACCTTACTGTAATTGCTCAAAAAGCCTCCACAGGGGTCGCCAAGGCTATAGAACTGATTACTCCTTAAAGGTCTTTACAGCCTCCACGAAGGCCTGTGCATGTGCCACTGGCACATGAGGGAGTATGCCATGGCCTAAGTTGGCTATATAGTGTTCTTTGCCAAAGGAGCGAATCATTTGCCAAGTTTTTTCCTTGATAAGTTCAGGAGAAGAAAGCAGCCATGCAGGGTCTAGGTTTCCTTGGAGTACCTTCTTGCCTGCGGTGAGCTGGCGTGCCACAGCAGGGCTACAACTCCAGTCTATCCCTAAGGCAGCGGCCTTACTCTGGCTCATCTCTTGCAAAGCATACCAACAGCCTTTGGCAAAGACAATCACTGGCACCTGCTCAGAGAGTGCCTCTACAATCTGTTGGGTATAGCGCCAGGAGTATAGGCGATAGTCCTCAGGAGAAAGCACACCTCCCCAGCTGTCAAAAAGCTGCAAGGCATCTACCCCTGCCTTTACCTTTTCTTTGAGGTAGGCAATGGTAGTATCGGTGATTTTCTGAAGCAAAGTATGCGCCCATTCGGGGTGAGAAAAGGCAAAGGACTTGGCTACATCAAAGTTTTTGGAGCCTTTGCCCTCCACTGCATAACAAAAGATAGTCCATGGCGCACCAGCAAAACCAATAAGGGGAACGCTACCTGCCAAGCGCTCTTTCGTTAGGCGTATCCCATCCATCACATAGCCCAGTGCATGGGAGACATCGGGGATTTCTACCCGCTCTATATCCGCTTCAGAGCGAATTGGGTGCGGCAGAAAAGGCCCTACCTGCTCTTTCATTTCTATTTCTATTCCCATAGCTTGGGGTACGACCAAGATATCGCTAAAGAGTATAGCCGCATCCACCCCTACTATATCCACAGGCTGGGTAGTAATATCGGCTACCAGCTCTGGGGTACGGCAGCGTGTGAAAAAGTCATATTTGTCTCTTAAGGCACGAAATTCAGGCAGGTAACGCCCCGCCTGACGCATCATCCATACCGCAGGTCGCTCGGTAGTCTCACCCTTTAGGATTCTTAGAAAAAGATCATTCTTTATCATGAGTTAGTATGTTTATCTGTTTTTAAATAGTTCTTTGCAACACGCCAAAACGCTCTCCACCGTAGGGTGTTCAGCTACATAGCTCTCCACTGCTTCAGGCAAAGCCGCTTGAGTGGTAGTTCCTATACATATAGCCTTCTCCCCCGATAGGGTATTTTCCCTTAGATAACTCTCTATAGCAGAAGGACTAAAGAAGAGGAGCCCCTCGTAGCGCTTGGTGAGCTTCATTGGAGTTGGTTGTGTATGGTAAGTAAGACACTCTTGGAGTTGTATATGATTTGCTTTCAAAGTAGTAGGTAAGGTGTCCATTCGTTTTTCTCCACAGAAAAACACAAACGAACTCTTAGCATAATGCTTGACCAAATAGGGTGCTAACTGCTTGGCATAGTCAAACGATGCCACTACTTCCCAACCCTCCGCTTCGAGTAGCTTTCGGGTCTTCTCCCCTACACAGAAAGCCTTTCGGTGAGGGAGTTGCTCATAACAAGGCATGGAGCGCAAGGCATATAGGGCATTTTGGCTGGTTAGCAAAAAATAATCCGCTTGAGGAAGCGAGGTCAAAGCAGTGGCAGGTACCACCTTGATAAAATCGCTCATCTCCAGCGCAAAGCCTGCACAAACAAAGGCCTGCAACTGAGCTGGGGAAAGAAGTTTAGTGGAGAAGAGCTGTACCATATTTTTGGCGCAAATATAGTGAATTTTCACCAGTTACACCTTAGGTTTCGCGCTTGTTTAACATTTGATATAAACAAAATAAGGTTTTTATCAACAAAAACGAAAAAAAACATACAACTAATCAATTAATTCCGTAACTTTGCGGAGCGCTATCAGATGATTTCCAAGTAGTTCATTTTCATCTACTGACGTGTGCTTATAACTCATGCCTCAAAGAAAACAACACTCATTTTGTAAAAGATATTTATCAAAAATAGATCTATGAAAAAAATATTTCCTACTCTTACTTTTGCTTTTTTAGCAGGTCTTTCCCTACAAGCGCAGAATCGCCCTGCTCGAGAATTGGTAGATAACCCTTCCTATATGGAAGGAGCCAATGATATGCTCATCGCTGCCACCGACTTTGGAAATATCTCCCGCTATGAGAGAGAGGTTATTGACGAATCGGCCATGCCCATCAGCCGAAGAGCAGAATTGCTCATCAAGCCTGATATGGCTGCCTTAGGTGCTGAAGAGCGTATTGTTACCCTGATAGACTCTGCTTATTCCTACATTGGTACCCCTTACAAATGGGCAGGTACCTCCCGTAGTGGTATGGATTGTTCTGGTTTTGTCAGTACCGCTTTCAGTGCTATTAATGTTCCTTTGAGCCGCTCCTCTACCGAGATGTCTACCCAAGGAAAAGATATTCCATTAAGCCAAGCCGAAGTCGGCGACCTGCTCTTCTTCAAAACCAACCGAAAGCGCAACCGCATTAGCCATGTAGGAATCGTAGTAGGAGTAGGTGATGAAGTCAAATTCATACACGCCTCTGTCTCCCAAGGCATTACCGTATCAAGCCTTTCGGAAAACTATTGGCAAAAAGCCTATGCCAAAACCAGTAGAGTACTTAAATAATGACAAGTGACGAGTGACTAATGGCTTCTCCTCTATTCACTTTTCACTGTTCACTTAAAACTAATTGCTATGTTACAAATCAGCTACATTCGCGAGAACAAAGATCTCGTAATCAACGGATTAAAGAAGAGAAACTTCAAAGAATTAGAACTCGTAGAGGAGGCTATCGCCTTAGACGAACAGCGTCGCCTTATACAAACCAAATTGGACAATGCCCTTGCTGAAAGCAACAAACTCTCCAAAGAGATTGGTACGCTAATGAAAGAAGGCAAGAGACAAGAGGCTGAAGTTGCCAAAGCACAAACCGCTGACCTCAAAGAGCAAATCAAGCAGTACAGTGCTACACTTGACCAAACCGTACTTTCTCTCAACGATATCCTATATCGTATTCCTAATATCCCCAATGCAATTGTTCCTGAAGGGAAGACCGCGGAGGACAATCTTACTGTATTCCAAGCAGGCGAGATCCCTCACCTCTTCGAGGGTGCCCTCCCCCACTGGGAATTGGCTAAGAAATACAACATCATTGACTTTGAGTTAGGGGTAAAACTCACAGGAGCAGGCTTCCCCGTCTATAAGGACAAAGGGGCAAAGCTGCAGAGAGCACTCATCTCCTATTTCTTGGACAAGAATACCGAAGCTGGCTATCAGGAATACCAAGTCCCTCACATGGTCAATCAGGACTCTGGCTACGGCACAGGACAACTTCCTGACAAGGAAGGACAGATGTACCATGTACAGATAGATAACCTTTACCTAATTCCTACCGCCGAAGTGCCCGTAACGAACATCTTCCGCGATGTGATCTTGGCAGAGAGTGACCTGCCCATCCGCTGTACCGCCTACACTCCTTGTTTCCGTCGTGAAGCAGGTAGCTATGGCGCTCATGTGAGAGGGCTGAACCGCTTGCACCAGTTTGACAAAGTGGAAATCGTCCGTATAGAGCACCCCGACCGCTCTTATGAGGCACTTGACCAAATGGTAGAACACGTAAAGGGTATCCTCAACGAGCTGAAACTCCCTTATCGTATCCTACGCCTCTGCGGAGGAGACTTAGGCTTTACCTCTGCTATTACTTATGACTTTGAGGTATATTCCACCGCTCAAGAAAAATGGTTAGAAATCAGTTCCGTGTCCAACTTTGAGACATTCCAAGCCAACCGACTTAAGCTTCGTTTCCGCAATAGTGAAGGGAAAACACAGCTTGCTCATACCCTCAACGGTAGCTCCCTTGCCTTGCCACGTGTCTTAGCGGGTATCTTGGAAAATTACCAAACTCCTGAAGGTATCGTGATTCCTGAAGTATTACGCAAATATACAGGATTTGACATCATCAAATAACATCAAATAATAATAAAAGTAAAAGGTAACAGAGAAATTTTATCTGTTACCTTTTATTTTTGCAGAATAAAGAGAACCTATATCTGTTCGCTTTCTTAATATGAATTTTGCTATAATTTTTAAGTTCTTAATTTTGGGTTATTCTTCAAAACTAAGCTCCTAAAACCTTTATTAGAATCTTAGTCCTACACTAAATCCTGTCCCATTATACCTTACCCTATCAGGGTCTTTAGTGCTCTCGATCAAAGGTTTCGCTAACTGATTGGATACCGCTGTTAGGAAGATTCCTGCCGTTAAGCTATACTTTTCTCCTCTTGAGATAGGAAAATTAAGCCCTAACCTCAGCTCTCCAAAATCTGCACGTGTACGATTATTCAAAGGTAAATAACCCGCTATGTGGAAGTAGATATTCGCCTTATACGCCTGAACAAAAGTAAAGCGGAATATCAATCCATACTTTAGTGTAGGAAGGGTAGGTTCTGCTAAGAGAGTAACTTCTGTAACTCCACCAATACTAAACTTACGGAAAAGAGAATATTCTCACTTTCTATTTTTTTATATTTATTGTTAGTACTTTGATTTATAAAGTTGCATAAATTTTAGGTATTCTTTTTTATTTCTAATATTATTATATCTAATAATCAAACCATCATACGTATAAGTATAAAATATAAATTCAAATTATTTTCAAATCACTAAAACATTTTTATAAAAAACTGTAAGTCAATAAGTTATAATTTTTCTTTTAAAATTAATAATACCAACAGTATCTTATGTTTATTTTTTTAATATATTTGCAGAAACTTAGAAAGATGAGAGAAAGTGTAGTAAATTTATTCAGGAAAATAATATTATTAAAGTATAAATTGCCTAACAATGATGTTAACAAAAGTATTTATTCTACAATTGAAGATTGTTGTTACGAATCTACAGATGATTCTGAATTGTCTAGAATTATATATAACACTCTAATCGATTATGCTTTTAATGAGAATGATATGGATATGGATTTAGAGTCACTCCATACTGAAGCCATATCACAGCGTATAAGAATAGAAGAGGAAGATAACGAGGATACTCAATTGAAATATGGGTTTTTTGGAGAAGTATTATTGAATTTAATGTTAAGAATATATTACTCAACAAATGGAATTATTGCTAAAGGTTATTTTTATAATATTTTAAAACCCGAAGAACCAAAGGGATATGATTCTTATCATCTAATAGAAACTTCTGATAAAACTGAACTCTGGTTTGGAGAAGTAAAATTTTATCAATCCTATAAACATGCTTTAAGTAGTGTTTTTGACAATATTCAGAAAGCTATATCTGATGATTATTTCAGAAAGAATTTGTTATCAATAACTCCTCAAAAAAATAATTTAGATACAAATAGTGTGACTATCAAGAATATGATAAAACACCTACGTATAAATCCAACAACTAGTATAGAAAAACTTAAAAATCAATTTGCTATTAAGCTTATTTATCCTATTTTTATACTATGTAATTCAATTTCTGACTATGACAAAACAATATCTTCTATCATTAGAAATATTGAAAAAAAACATAGTAATAAGTCTTTAGATATTGGGTTAGAATATGACTTATTCTTCATACTTCTTCCTGTCTCTGATGTAAAACAAATTAAACAACAAGTATTACAATGGATAAAATTAAAACAACCTCTGAGCTTATTATAAAAATGAATCAATTTGAAGATGGTGAGTTACCTGAACATACTATGATTTATGAAGTTTGTTCATATTATGACAAAATTAAAAATGAAAAACTCTCCTCTGCTGACAAAGAATTCTTGTATTATATAGCTAACAAAGTTGGTATTCCTCAATATTTTGATATGCTTGAAAAGTTCAAGCAAGAAACAAAACTTTCAACCATTAATCTGAGCACTCTATCTAGTTCTATATATGAATCCTCTCTTTATACTTCACCAGACATAAAATTACATCGTTTTCAAAAAGAGGTATTGGATTTTTATAAAATAGGAAAACTCAATCGTTATTTTTTATCAGCAAGCACATCTTTTGGTAAGACATTTCTTGTTTATGAGATAATTCGCAAAATGGAATACAAAAATATTCTTCTGATTTTTCCAACAATAGCTTTACTTTCAGAAAATCTAGATAGAATCTATTCAAATATTCATTATAAATGGATTAGAGATCAATACAAAATTCATACTATCAGTAATGTTCCCGAATCCAATTTTGGAGAATACAATATTTTTCTATATACCCCTGAACGATACTTATCCTTTCTAGATTTTTATGGAGAAATAACTTTCAACTTTGCTTTTGTTGATGAAGTTTACAAAATAGACAATGAATATCTTAAAGAAGAAGAAATCATAGAAAATGAACGAGATATTGCATATCGTATTGCTCTCTTTTATATATTTTTAAATGCAAATATAGATATTCTTTTTGCAGGGCCGTATATAGAATTCTCAAAAGAAAGTGAAAAAACTGACAATCCTTCTTTTGATCTTTTTCTTAATACTAATCATATTCAGTTATTAGATTATAATTTATATGAAATTGTAAATAAAGAATATCTTGAAATCAAATCTAAAAACTGTTATCAATTAGAAAATTTTAAAATACCTATTGGTAGTACAAATATAAATAAAAAATATCACAGTATTGTTAAAAAAATCACAGAAAATCAAGAGAATATTATTGTCTATTGCCCTAATAGAAAAAAGACAGAAATCTATGCTAAATCTATTGTTGAAAATGAAAATTTTAAAGATATAGATACTTCTGTATTTATAGACTTTGTCAATCATCTATCAACAATGTTTATCAATAGTAGTGATTGGATTGTACTAAAAGCATTAAAGAAGGGAGTTGGCATACATCATGGACTAATTCCTAAATATATTCAAAAAGAAATCATTAATCTTTTTAACAAAGGATATATAAAGATATTATTATCTACAACAACTATAACAGAAGGAGTCAACACAACCGCAAAAAATATATTAGTTTTATCTCATAAAAAAGGAAATAAAGAATTAAAAAAATTTGATGCCCTAAATATAGCTGGTCGAGCAGGTCGTTTTTTAAATCATTATAAGGGAAATGTTATAATTCTTGACTCAAAATTTACGAAAATAAAAGAAGGAATCGGAGAACCAATAAAACATAAATATTATGATAGGAATATACCTAAAGGAGATATTGACATCTTTTATACAGATGATATCTATTTAAATCCTCAAGATAAGGTTCGAAAAACAAAAATATTAGAACAACAAAAAGAATATGATATACCAGAATGGATTCTTAATCAATTTAAAGCAATATCTCCCAATGAAAAAATTACAATATATAAATATATTTCAAAGTTATCCGAAATAGAGCTAAACAAAATAAAGAGATTAATTTCGACATTCAATTCTTCTAAGAAAATTACTTATGAAGGGGTAGAAATAATTATTAATATTGTTTCACCTCTTGTAAAAGATAAAAATCTAAAATTCCTAATGGAAACCAAACAGAAAGGTAAAGATAATAAAATATTGACAGCGCTTTTGTTTACATTTTTTAAATATGGATTTAGAGGAATGGTAGATTATGGATGTACAAATCAACAAAAAGATATTGATATATCGATTAGTGATACTTCAAAGTTTGTATATAACACTCTAAAGTATCAAATTGTTAAGTATTTTGGAGTTTTTAATTTAATGTATAAGTATTACCTCATGAAAACTGAAAAAAAAGAATTTAATGAAATCATAGGTATCGATTCTTTATTAATAAAAATGGAATACAATGCAAATACAGAAAAAGGACGTTTGGCAAGTGATTATGGTGTTCCCCAAAGAATCATTAATTACTATGACACTGACGATTCTAACGAATCAAGGAAAATACAGATATATAAAGAATTTGACTCTTATGAAAGAAAAATATTTCTAAAGACTAAAGATATTATTGATAATAGAGAAAAGTAATCAATGGT
>ERZ772924.696-NODE-696-length-16062-cov-40.603861_pt1 | contig 16062 bp, 10 predicted proteins | sample MGYA00512116_ERZ772924 | MGnify/ENA primary metagenome ERZ772924 (study PRJEB29015, sample SAMEA2737920) | human oral metagenome | biome: human oral; feature: human-associated habitat; material: dental | place: China | collected 2134 ...
CCCATCACAACCTCAAGGCCGCGACGTTCAACGAGGCGGTGCGCGAGATGTCGATCCTTTCGACGGCGCTGGGCGCCGATCCGGCCACGGCCTACGGCCTGCCGGGCGTCGGAGACCTCGAGGTGACCGGACTATCCGGGCGCAACAAGGTCTACGGCGTGCGCATCGGCCGCGGAGAGGGCGCCAAGGCGGCCTTGGCGACGATGGCCGACCTCGAGCAGACCGTCGAAGGGGTTCCCGCACTTCCGCTGGCTATTCAGCTGGTGGAGCAGTCTGCGCCTCAGATCAAAGAGAAGCTGCCACTTCTGTACGCTGCACGCCGGGTCGTCGAGGCCGACGACCCGGATTATGCGGACATCGTGGCGCAGGCTGTGCTTCCCCCTCGCCCCTGAGCGAGAGCCGAGGGGCGTCGGCGGCGCTGGGTTTCCGCGATGCCGGCTTTCAATGCTGGGCTTTGGCAGCGCGGCGTCCCAGCGCCGGCCCGCCCTCGCGCGGTGAGGGATGGGCGTTAAGGGCCTCGGGCGGGCTTCCGCCTGAGACCGGCGGACGACGCAGTCGACTTCGTCGATCTCGGGGACGCTTTCCGCTTGAAATGGCTGGAAGCGGCTTCGTGAAGAAGGCCTTGGGATATCGCGACGGGATTTCGCCCGGATGTTGGGAAGCCTATTTCGACCTGACTCAATCGAATACGGGTCCCTTCAGGGGAAGCAAGACGGGGTGTCCGGCCTGACGGCCGGGCATCCCGTCGTATGCGTGGCGTTTCCAGCCCCTTTGGTTCTGTCTCGTATCTCACCCGGCGTCTCGTCGTCGTGTAGGCGGGCATTTCGGCAGCATGACTTGCTGCAGCCGGGCGTCGGCCAGGCGCTCCGTCGTGTAGTTGTACATTCTTTCGCCTGCTTAAAGTCGTAAATTATTGTAAAGTATTTATCGTTACATATAAGCATTAAAGTGAATATAATTCACTCTACTGTCGTAGTGTATCTCTGTGTTTAGATTTCGCACCCGGTGAAACCTAGATTGGTGCCGAAGGGTGAATCTTGTGCACGGTGACACTCAGGTAACGCCGATATTTCACCGGTTTTCGACCCGGTGAGATGTCAGTTCACCGGAGTTTCACCGGAGTTTTGAGTATCACTAGGCCGGTTGTGAGTGTCACCAGGCTGGCTTTGGGTATCGCCGGGCTAACCGTCCACCGCCCGCTCGCTGTCTGGCCCGCCGACGCACCGCTTGCGCCCATGCCATGCGTCTGCCGGTATCGTATATGTGCGCGCGGTTGACGGACGCCGCGCCGGCTGGCATAACATTGGCCGACGGCTGCCATTCGTCTTCCCCGCGGCGAACGTCGCTAGACCACAGGCCAATCGCCCGGGTCGCAGACCAATCGTCGCTAGATCGAAAGAGCTGGGCAGTCTGTGGCGCAGGGCGACCGCCTTCCGGTGCACCGGAAGGGGCGGCGTCGTGAGGCGCTGAAAGAAACGCCGCGATGCGCTGAAAGAAACGAGGAGTCGTTGTGAACACCAGCCAACTCGGGCCATTCGCCGGGATCGAACCGACGCCCGCCGCAGTCCGATCCCCAGCCGGCCCGTCTGCCGAGATCGGACCGATGCCAGCTGCAACCGAACCGGATGCCCCGGCCGGAACCACCACCCCGGCTGAATCCACCATCGCCGTCAGGCCGATGCGGGACGTTGCCGCCGCCCTGGGAGTCCCGGACGAGCACGTCCTCGTCTACGGCCACGGCAAGGCGAAAATCGATCTCGACTATCTGCGAGGCCTGCCCGAGCGGGATTCCCGGATCGTCTTGGTCACCGCTGTCTCCCCGACGCCCGCAGGCGAGGGGAAGACGACCACGTCGATCGGCCTGGCCGACGGCCTCTCGCGGATAGGAAGGCGCCCAGTGCTCGCCCTCCGCGAGCCGTCCATGGGGCCGGTCTTCGGCATCAAGGGCGGAGCCGTCGGCGGGGGAAAGGCCCAGGTGACTCCCGGCGACGAGATCAACCTCCACTTCACCGGCGATTTCGCCGCCATCGCCGAGGCGAACAACCTGCTGGCCGCGATGGTCGACAACGCGCTGCACTTCGGCACGCACGACATCGATCCGCGCAGCGTGGCGATCCGCCGGTCCATCGACATCAACGATCGCGCACTGCGCAGCATCGTCGCCGGCCTGGGGGGCCGGACCGGAGGAGTCACGCGGGAGACGGGTTTCGACATCACGGCGGCGTCCCAGGTGATGGCCACCTTCTGCATGGCTGACTCCCTCGCGGACCTGGGCGAGCGGCTCGGGCGGATCGTCGTCGGCACGTCGTCTGCCGGAGAGCCCGTCACCGCGGCGGATCTCGGCGCCGTCGGAGCCATGACGGCCGTGCTCCGCGACGCCCTCGCCCCGAACCTCGTCCAGACCCTGGAGGGCACCCCCGCGTTCGTCCACGGAGGGCCCTTCGCCAACATCGCCCACGGCACGAACTCCGTCATCGCCACGCGTGCGGCGGCGAAGCTCGGCGACATCGTCGTGACGGAAGCGGGTTTCGGCGCGGATCTCGGAGCAGAGAAGTACATCGACATCGTGGCCCGCCAGAGCGGCCTCGCCCCCGACCTGACGGTGGTCGTCGCGACGGTGCGGGCATTGAAATACCACGGCGGCGTCGCCCTGGCGGACCTGGAGGCGGAGGACGCCGGTGCCGTGCGCGCCGGGAGCGCCAACCTCGTCCGGCACTGCGAGAACCTCGCCGGAGTCTTCGGGCAGAACGTCGTCGTGGCCGTCAACCGGTTCGCCGCCGACACCTCCGCCGAGATCGCCGCCATCGAGGAGGCGGTGGCGCCACTGGGCGTTCCGGCCGTCCTGACGGACCATTTCGCGCGCGGCGGCGAGGGCGCCTTGGAATTGGCTCGGACGGTCGCCGAAGCGCTGGCGACGCCGCCGAGCCCGGAGACTTCTCGACTGGAATCGCCTCAGCGGGGCACGCCGTCGGCCTCGGAGTCGCCTCAGCGGGACCCGGCGCCGCAGGCCTTTGCATCGTCTCGGATGCGCTACTGCTACCCGAGCGCCCTTCCCCTGGCAGAGAAGGCCCGGGCCATCGTCACCCGCGTCTACCGCGGCGCCGACGTGAGCTTCGAACCGGCGGCGGCCCGCGAACTCGCCCGGCTGGAAGCGGCGGGATGGGGGAGCCTGCCCGTGTGCATGGCCAAGACCCAGTACTCCTTCTCCACCGACGCGAAGGCGCTCGGCGCGCCCGAGGGCTTCACCGTGCCGATTCGCGAGGTGAGGCTGTCGGCCGGGGCGGGTTTCGTCGTGCTCATCTCAGGGTCGATCATGACGATGCCCGGCCTGCCCAAACGCCCTTCGGCCTGTGACATCGAGGTCGTCGACGGCGCCATCAGGGGCATGCATTGATCGCGATGCCGCCCACGCGCACAGGTGCGGAATCGCGAGCCTTCCCGCCGGGCCGCGCCGCCATCAGTTCGAAACCTTAATTCATAAGAATTTAGCTTTGAAGCTGAACGCCTGGGCTTGTAGTCGGACGCTTAGAAGACGGTGGTGCTAGAGCGCCGCATGAAGGCGCCGTGCCCATTCGCCGTGTTCCAGCACGTCAGGCCCGGACTCTCGGACGCGCAGACGTATGAACCGTAGTGCACGACGCTGCCGTAGGGGACGGTCTGGACGGTGTGGCTTCCGACTTCCCAGCTGCCGGGTTGACTGTGCGAGACGATCCGCGGAATGGCGTTGGCAGCGCTGAGATCGATCCACCAGGCCGGGCCCGCCTCGTCTTTTCCGTAGGGGACGTCGCTCATGTACGAACTGACGCCGCATCCCGCATAGGCGGTCGCGGAGAATTCGCAGCCGATGTTCCCGGTGGGCGTTCTGATGAGGGCGGTGCCGTCCGATCCCACCGCTGTGATCTTGGTGGCGCCGTCCGGGATCGGTCCGCCGGCGTTCGAGTAGGCGCCTTCGGCGATCGCCTTCCGCAGAGCGGCGGGTTTCGTGGGATCGGGCGTGGCCGGTGAGGAGGATGTCGAAGTGCGCGACGCTCCGGGGCCGCCAGGCGCCGCCGATCCGGTGCTGATAGAGCCGGATGCTGTCCTCTGAAACGGCGCGCTTGCGCCTAGGCTCAGACTGCATGCGCCTAGTGCGAATATGAGAACCGCGCAGCCGAGTGAGAGCATTCCCGGCCTGCGTCCCGAAAACGGGCGAGTGGGCATTGCGTCCTTTCGTGGACTGGTGTGTTTTCGGCCTCTTCCGGCAGAATACACCATTGCTGTCCATAGGGCGACGCCGGCGCCGGTGGGTTCGCGCAAAGGGGAGGAGCATCGGTTTCCTCGCCGCGTCTCCTCCCATCTCGCCGTGGGGACCCGGGGCGACATTTTGAGGACATGAAATGGCATTTCCTGCGGATGGCACGAGGCGAGGCGCTGCGACGCGGGGAGACGGGGATGCCGCCTCCCCGTTCGCCGCGTGTTTCCGCCGTTGAAGGGCAGGCGAGGGGATAGGCTCGCCGGTGAGCCGGCTGGAAAATGAGGCGGCAGTTCATGAGAGGGGCGTTTCGTGTTCGTTCTGACGATCGACCAGCGCCATTCGCGGACGGAGACGGACAGGGTTCCCGTGCTTCTTGACATTCTCCGCGAAGTGTGCGCAACCTCTCCTCCGCTTGCGGGATTCGAGCGCACGGTCGGCGACGAGATCCAGGGTCTCTTCGGCGACGCGGCGGGAGCCGTCGCGGCCGTGCGGGCCGTCGTCCGGGAGGGAGGGTGGCATCTGGGCATCGGCATCGGCCCGATCGAAGGCGTTCCCGCAACGGTCCGGGAGGGGAGGGGCTCGGCCTTCGTCTCCGCCCGCGAGGCGGTGGACGCGGCTAAATCCTCGGGGGACGTCGCCGTCCGGGCCGGAGGCGACGCCGCCGTCTCACCGTTGATGGTCTCCACGATCGAAGTGATGTGCCGATTCCTGGCCGCGACGATCGCCGGCCGCACGGAGGCTCAGATCCAGGCGGTCCGGGCCCTCGACTCCGGCCTGACGGGTCGGCAGGCCGCTCGCGAGCTGGGTGTCAGCGCTTCGGCCGTCTCCCAGCGGCGGACGGCTGCTGGATACGACCTCGAAATGCGCGGGTGGGAAGTGCTCGAAGAGCTCATGTCCGCAGTCCAAGGCGGCAGCGGCGCGACCCGGCTGAGTGGGACCGGCGCGACCCGGCTGAGTGGGACTGATGTGGCTCTCGGGGCCGACGCGACTCCCGGCGGACGCGCCTATGCTCACGGCTCGGATGCCGTGGTCCGGGATGGACGCGCACCGGCCCGAGGCAGGCGCGGCGTCAACGCCGACGGCGAGGAGAGGTAGGCCGTGGCCGTCGTCCTGCTCGCCCTATTAGCCTCGGCCGCCGTCGGCTGGGCAGTCGTCGACGTCGTCCTCCGCCTGGCGCGCGTGAAGGGAGGCCCGAAAGCATCCCGTCCCAACGTGGGCGGGCACCAGGCCACCGTGCTGGAGGAGGAGTCGGGCCCCTATGTGCTTCGCGGGGGCACATGGATCGGCGTGTTGGAGCGGATCGCCATCACCGGGGCCGTGCTCGCCGGGCAGCCCGAGCTGGTGGCGGCCGTCGTCGCCGTCAAAGGCCTGGGGCGCTGGGCCGAGCTCCAGACCGACCCGGCCCTCACCGAGCGCTTCATCATCGGGACCCTCGCCTCCTATATCGTCGCAGCCGGGTGCGGATACGCGGGGCTCTGGGCGCTCGGCGATTTCTAGGACTAAGAACCGGCGATTTCGAGGTTTCGCCAGTATGCCGCAAGGGTCTTTCGTCATAGGGCGCCGGGTGAGATGTTAGCCTGGTGCGTGGCCCGCAACCGCGGTTTTCACAACGCTCCGATGGAGGACATTCAATGACGAAATACGTCTACTCATTCACTGAAGGCAATCGCGACATGAAGGATCTGCTCGGTGGAAAGGGCGCGAATCTCGCCGAGATGACCACGCTCGGCCTGCCGGTTCCCCCAGGCTTCACCATCACCACCGAGGCCTGCCGCGCCTACCTCGCCGCCGGCGAAGCGCCCGAAACCCTCGACGTCGAGGTCACTGCGCATCTGCGCGAGGTCGAGCAGGCGATGGGCAGGCGACTCGGCGACCCCTCCGACCCCCTGCTCGTCTCCGTGCGCTCCGGCGCGAAGTTCTCCATGCCCGGCATGATGGAGACCGTCTTGAACATCGGGCTCAACGACGAGTCCGTCGAAGGCCTGGCGGCCCAATCCGGCAACGATCGCTTCGCCTGGGATTCCTACCGCCGCCTCATCCAGATGTTCGGCAAGACGGTCCAGGACATCGACGGCGACAGGTTCGCCGACATCCTCCACAAGCTCCAAGCGGACAAGGGCTACAAGGGCGACCTCGACATGACCACCGCGGACCTCAAGCACCTGGTCGAGGAGTTCAAGAAGGTCGTCGAGGAGGAGACGGGCGAGGCCTTCCCGCAGGACCCGCGCAGGCAGATGGACCTCGCCATCGAGGCCGTCTTCCGCTCGTGGAACACCGAGCGCGCCAGGCTCTACCGCCGTCGCGAGCGCATCCCCAACGACCTCGGCACGGCCGTCAACGTGTGCACCATGGTGTTCGGCAACATGGGCGGGACCTCCGGCACCGGCGTGTGCTTCACCCGCGACCCCTCCACCGGGCATTCGGGCGTCTACGGCGATTATCTCGTCAACGCCCAGGGCGAGGACGTGGTCGCCGGAATCCGCAACACCCTCTCCCTGGCCGACCTGGAGCGCCTCGACAAGAAGTCCTACGACGAGCTGCGCTCCATCATGGTCAAGCTGGAGACCCACTACCGCGACCTGTGCGACATCGAATTCACCATCCAGCAGGGCAAGCTGTGGATGCTCCAGACCCGCGTCGGCAAGCGCACGGCCGCCGCCGCGTTCAGGGTCGCCACCCAGCTCGTCGACGAACGCCTGATCACCACGGACGAAGCCGTCACCCGCGTGACCGGCGACCAGCTCACAGCCCTCCTCTTCCCCCAGTTCGACAAGGCCGCGGAGAAAACGGTCGTCACCAAGGGCATGCCCGCCTCGCCGGGCGCGGCAGTCGGCGAGATCGTCCTGGACAACGATCAGGCCGCTTCGCGCGTGGCCGCCGGCGCCTCGGTGATCCTCGTCCGCCGCGAGACCAACCCCGACGACCTCGCGGGGATGATGGCCGCCTCCGGCGTCCTGACCGCTCGCGGCGGCAAGACGTCGCACGCCGCCGTCGTCGCCCGCGGAATGGGCCGCTGCTGCGTGGTCGGAGCCGAGGACCTGGTGGTCGACGAGGCCGCGGGGACCATCCACGTCAGGTCTGAGGACCTCGTACTCAAGGCCGGCGACGTCATCGCCATCGACGGCACGACCGGCGAGGTCTTCAAGGGCGACGTGCCCGTGGTCGACTCCCCGGTCATGACCTACATCTCCAAGGGCCTGGAGGCCGCTCTGGACGCCTCCCCGGACGCCGACACGCAGGACCTCGTCCGCTCCGTCGATCGGATCCTCACCCGCGCGGACAAGAGGCGCCGCCTGGAGGTGCGGGCCAACGCGGACAACCCCGAGGACGCCGAGCGCGCCCGCTCCTTCGGCGCGCAGGGCATCGGCCTGTGCCGCACCGAGCACATGTTCCTCGGCGACCGCCGCAAGCTCATCGAGGCAGTGATCCTGGCCGAGACCGCCGAGGAGCGCCAGGAGGCCTTCGACGCCCTCATGCCGCTGCAGAAGTCCGACTTCATCGGCATCTTCACGGCCATGGACGGCCTGCCGGTGACGGTGCGCCTCATCGACCCGCCGCTGCACGAATTCCTCCCCGACCTCACCGAGCTGTCCGTGCGGCTGGCCCTCAAAGCGGAGCGCGGCGAGGAGGTCACCGGCCACGAGAGGCTTCTCTTGGAGGCCGTGAAGGCCAACCACGAGCAGAATCCGATGCTCGGCTTGCGCGGCGTGCGCCTGGGCTTGAAGATCAAGGGCCTGTTCGCCCTGCAGATCCGCGCGATCGCCGAGGCCGCGGTGGAGTGCAGGAAGCGGGGCTTGGACCCCCGCCCGGAGATCATGGTCCCGCTCATCGGGTCGGATCGCGAGCTTCAGATCGTCCGCGACGAGGCCCTGGCGATCATCGCCGACGTCTCGCGGGAGTCCGGCATGGAGCTCGACCTGCCCATCGGCAACATGATCGAGCTGCCGCGCGCGGCGATCAGGGCCGAGCAGATCGCGGAGGAATCCGATTTCTTCTCCTTCGGCACCAACGACCTCACCCAGACCGCCTGGGGCTTCTCGCGCGACGACGTCGAGGTCTCGTTCTTCAACGAGTACTTCACCTACGGGATCTTCGGCATCTCGCCCTTCGAGACGCTCGACATCCAGGGCGTCGGCGAACTGGTGGCGACGGGCGTGCGCCGCGGGCGCCGCGGCAATCCAAACCTTCACTGCGGCATTTGCGGCGAGCACGGCGGCGATCCTGCGTCGATCCACTTCTTCGACGGGATCGGCCTGGACTACGTCTCCTGCTCGCCGTTCCGCGTGCCGGTCGCCCGGCTGGAGGCCGGCCGTGCGGCCATCGCGGATAGGGCTGAGGCGACTGCCTGAGCGGCCGCCGCTGTTCGACTGGCTTCGGCTGGGCGGTTGGTGCGGCTGATCTGCCGTTTGGGACGGATGGTCGGCCGGGACCGTTCGGACGGACCGATCGCTCGACCTGCCGCCTGGAAGGGGCGGCGCTCCACGCCGAGCGCCGCCCCTTTGCCGTATGCGGCCTGAAAGTCAACCGGCGCCACATATTGAGACCTTTCATTTCGAAAGCTCGAAAGTCTAGTGCGAGCTCGGGATGTGTGATAGGTTCGCGGCACATAGGCAACGATCGCGTCCGTGAAAGGGGTTGCTATGGCTGATCAGGTGATATTCAATCGAGATGCCGTTGGCGTGGTCTCTTCGTCGAATTGGACGGATGCGGAGACGGTTAACAGAATCGCCTACGGATACAACGATCCCATATACACTGCGGCCAGCGTCTTCCCGCAGATCCCCAACGGTGACGGCGGCGGCGTGAGCAAATTGAGCTCCGCGCTGGCGGAGTATCTGCCACTCGCCCAAAACTGCTCGAAGGAGCTGTCGGACGCCTGTTCCGTGCTCGGGTCGGGTGCGCAGAGCGCCATGGCGAATTTCGACGCCGCGGAGACGATGTCGGCGTCGGCCTACAAGAAGCTACGAGATCGCATGGGCCAGGCCGCGATGGGGGACGACTGATGGCCTCGGGGGAGAAGAATCTGCCGCAGATTCCGAATGTTATGGCCGAATTCCAGGACATCATCGAGGATCTCAACAAGATAGCCGGAGGGTACACGCAAACCCAGCTCATGACCGTGAGCGTGCCCCGGGAGGTGTGGGACGGGGCCGCCAAAGCCGCTTACACCAGGGACCTGGAGGTGCTCAAAGGCAAGATGGAGCAGATGAGGGCGTCCGTGGACCAGTGCAAGGACTGCTTGAAAAATGTGAAGGATAAAGTCTCCAAGGCCCGTACGGCGATTCCCGGGCTGCAGACGAGATGGGATGAGGCTGAGAACACTTACAATGCCAATGTGGCTGGCGTCAAGAGATCGCGGGTCACGGAGCCGATGGACATAGCGCGCAATGAGTACCTTATGCAGAAATTCGAGAATGACAGGGATGCGGTTCAGCAGGAATGCTTGAAGGAGTATAAAAAATACATAAATGACATAGACGAGGAATCAAAGTCCGCTGCGAATAAGATCAGTGCGCTGATGAGCGCGCTCGTTCCCCCGCACGTCCGCAAAAGCCGGAGCGCGATCGGCGCGGCCTATCTTGCGGACATGCCCCTTGTGGGCGGCCAGGCGCGGTGGGATTACGCGCACGAGGCCGCGCCTCATATCGCCAAGGTGATCGAGGATAAGAACCTCACGGTTGACAAAGTGAAGAAGCTGATGGACGCCTACGGCTACGACCTCGGCGATCCGTTCGTTGCGGCGGCGGTCTCGGAACGGGTCGGAACCGAGAAAATCCTGGAGTGCTCGCTCCGGCTTAGCGCCCTTCGAGGCGAGAACAGGGATCTTTCGGAGAAGGCGATGTGCAGCATGGGGACCATGCTGGCGCTGTACAGCGGTGGTTCCAACTTGGACGGCATGCACTGCGCGGAGCAGAACTCGTTCGAAACCGTGCGGAAGGGCTTGAAGACCGCGGACGGACGGTCCCTCGCGGAAGTGACCCAAGCTCGAATGGAAGAGCTTAAGGCCGTAGGGCGGAAGAAGTACAAATTTCATGAGTACAGAAAGTCACTTCTTCAACCCGGCGATGCAATCGGATACGGAATCATGTCGCAGATACTGGGTATCGCGGCGAAAGAAAACAATAATCTTACACTAGGTGAAGCCTATTTCGACAAACTTCCTTCTGGTCGATCCGTAGCTCATGATGTAATTGCTTGGGATAATGAAATTAAACCATGGAAAGATTATCGTAGTGCTGACAAAGTAGGTGAAAAACTTTTGGGAAATGATAATAAGACGGATGCATATAGTAAATACATGGATCCCATTCACTCTATATTCACACTGATGGATCGTCCAGATTATATTGAAAAGAATCTTTCAAAATTCCCTCGTATATCCAATTACACTGCTCTCATCGAAGCTGAGAATAGGCGATTCGATTCTCTTCAGCGGTTCATGACGAGCCATACGACGTTCGATGTCGATGTCACGGGTGATGGAAAACCGGATCACGCAAAAATCGACATGACACGGTACCTAACAGGGCATCGTCAGAGCAGCAAAAATGCAGAAGGGTATCACGGTTTTCAAGATGGCGGTGAAATCTACGGCAAGGTGATCAAGCAATTGTCGGCTCCGGGGGACGCGGCTCCGGAGAAGCCGGCGCGTTGGCAGTACAGTGACCCGACGAAATACGAGCAGGATTACAGAGTTTGGGAGGAACGAGTTAAGGTTTGGAAGGACCGCAATAGCCGGGCCACTAGAATCGCAGGCGGTTTCTTGTACGGCTATCAGGAAGGCCTCGAATCGCCTGCTGGTGGTAAGGTCAATGGCCAGGATGCCTTCGGGTACCATAATAAAAATCTCCGATCCTGGGCTGGACTAATTCTCGCGCCTCATATCGATGGGATCACAGCATCGATGCAGGGGCATTACACCAGTTACTTCAGTACAGTTGATGGAGGTATCGCTCGATCTTCTACTATACATTTCGGTAGGGATTTCGCCAGTCGAATTACTAGCAGTGACGGAATATTCGTTGATATGGGTTTTGACAGCCTGAAAGGAAACACCGACTCGAAGGTTTCATTCCCGGCGGGTGCGGACAAGAGACCTCCGGCGATGGATGCGATGCTGGCCGTCACCCAGGAAGGCTATTCCAGAGATATGGAATATGCAATAACATCCGGTAAAAAGGAGAACGTGACAGCCGCCATAAATAAATGGGCCCCTATGGTACGGACATGTTTTACAGCTCCAAAACATGCGAATACCGAGGTGTTTGAGGCACTTGAGAAACGTAACCAAAGGTGGCAAGAAAATATTAAAAATGGTTTTGGAGCGATTCCTTATTCCAATTGGATAGGTAAGGGAGTAAGCTACATTCTCGATCAAGGTCAAAAGGTAATGCTTCCAAATGTTTTGGAAAATTATCTGCCCACCAATGCAGGCTATCAAGCACGATTCGATAGTATGAAAGCTGAAAATACCGCAAATACATATATGAAACAGGTTTTATACAGTACAATAGCTGAACATGGTGACTTTAATCATAGAGAAGGTGGAAAACCGAGCGAAGTACAATCATACATTGTGGATAATAATATATCAAACAAATTTATTGATAAAGAAGGAAAAGTAATACCTTATGAAAAAATGACACGAAATCAGAAACTATCATATGAAACATCTGTAAATCCGCCAGATCCCGGCGCTAATAATCCTCAATTGGGAGAATATAGAAGTTACTTCGCAGAAATAGATAATAGTTTGGAGCATCATGTTGTTCAGTATCTTCAAGAACGAAATGTTAAAAAATCATAGGAATTTTTAATGTTACAAGATAAGATATATTATAAAATATTGTTTTCAATATTTTCTTTATCTATGTTAGCGACATGTTCGAATTTTGAGCCCAAGGTGAGTTCTTCATATATGACACCTGTGGCGAATACAAATCTTTCCGATTATTTTCATATGAAGATTCCAAGTGGATGGAAATCATTGAATCGTAATGAGTATGTCGGTATGGCCAGTTATCGACTTGTTCGCCAGGCGGAGAATTCTTCTTCTTTTACAGGTATTCAAGTTATTCGAATTGCTCCTGAACATTTTAGAGGAGCGACTTCAGATGCTGATGGTGACAATAGGAAAGTTGACATGTCGAAATACTGCATAGAAAGCATGTCCGATGCAAGGAAAGTAGGTGTGGTTAGCGTTAAAAAATTACCTCCTCGGATTATAGACAAATTGCAAACTTGTGGGTATTCTGGTTATGAAGTGCATGAAAATAGGAAATATTTTGTATACTATTGGTTTGTGTGGCGTCACGATGGAATGTGGGAAATCTTTATCAATAGCGATCCTGATGCGGACGAGATTCCTCAAGAGTTGCTTAAGGCTTTAGATACGATTAGATGGGAAAGACGTTAAATAAAACGTTGAATATGTTGTACGATATATTAATATTATGATAATTAGATGGTTATTTAATTGCTAAAATACGTGATCAGTAATATATAAAGTACGTATCGCATTCGAAAATCTGTTCGTTTTGAGAATATCTATCGATGATAGTTTGCATTCTGGCGGTGCCTATGGAATTCCGGTGAGAGCGCGTTGTCTGAGCAAAAATACGACTTTCACCCACGGCGAGCGGCACTCTGGACTTTACGGGCGGCGCTCTGGACTTTCCTGATCAGATGAAAGTCCACTGGAGCACTGACACGCCAAGGTTTTACTGCTGAACTCTCTCAAGTTCCAGGCTCTCAGAGCAGGGCTAATGTTTTAGATTTCGGAATCGGCTGACATGTCGACACGGGTTTGGATAGGATGGTCAGGTCGGGTCGGTTGCTTGTGGCCGGCTCGCTCGCCGATATTGAAAATCTTTAATATCTCAAGTTTCATCGGAGGGAGTGGCTATGAAGGCACGGTTGCTGGCTGTTGTATGCCTAGTGGCGTGTGCCCTGGCGGGATGTTCGGGGGACTCGGGCAAGAGTCCGTCGGGGTCGGCTGGTTCTTCGGGGAAGAGCAAAGCGGTGTTTCCGGATCGGTCGAAGTCGAAGGCGGCTTCGATGCAGTCGTCTCTCCGGAACGGAAAGCTGGTTGTCCGGGCAGAAGTCGGCAAGCAGATTCAGCCGGGCCGTTATGAAATCCGGGCTTACGGTTTGACGGGCGATGTAGACTGTGTCATTCGGCAGGTGTCGGGTAAGGTCACGGCTCGCTCCGTTCTGCATCAAACCATAGATTTACCGCAAATCCAGGCTTTACAGGGGCATTTGTTTACGGCAGATCTTGCTTCGGGGGAGATGGTGGATATTTCGGCATTCGGTAAGTCCGGATTCTCCGTCTCGTTCACCCCGGCAGCGACGAAGTTTGCCTACTCGCCGAGAGGGGCAGGCACATGGGTGGCCGGGTTGGATATCCCCACCGGTAAATTCCGCTTGACTGGTATCCGCAATTCGATTCGTGTGTGGGTTTTCGATGCTGACGGGCGGATGAAATCGTGTCAATACACGGATCCCTTGTTCGACAAGGAGGCCTTGGGCAAAATCACGCCCTTGATTCGACTCAACAAAGGCGATGTCCTCGTCTACTTCGCTTCCTCCTTCTCGGGATCCGCCGCTGGAGATGGAAGCATTATCTTGCAGTCTTCCGTTGACGCTCAAATGGAACGGGAATGGAAAGATACTGCCCCTGACAAAGCTACAGGTCAACCGATAACAATTGAAACTCGCGCTAAAAACTATGTTGTCGGCAAAGACATACCTGCTGGATATTATAGAATAGAATCAGTAACAAATGAACCAATAATCGAGTTTAATGTACACGTCAATGGTAAAGATATTGATGGGCTGGGAGTTGCCTCTTCTGCGGTACTTCAAAAAACTAACGAGCTGGACAAAATGAATATGATGACTATCCATGTGGTTGAAGGACAAAAATTTCATATTTCGGTAAAGGGAAAAGACGGTAAAAGACATAATGGCATAGATTTGATGAGCCCTTTTCGGTTTCGATTTATTCCAATTGATAAAATCAATGTGAATGCTAAAGCTATGCCACCTGGCATATATGCGGTAGGGCGTGATATTCCGCCCGGCGTATACGAGTATGCGGGTGGAGATAAGCATCTGAAAATTTTGGAGGTGGCTTCTCCAGAGGGGCAATATATAAGCTATTCGTCGGGAATTCGGTCTAAAGAGACAAAACCTCACCGTGTGACTCTATCGAGAGGGCAAATGATTTTCATCAGCTCGGACGGCTTGGTGAATCTACGGAAGAAGGGATAGCTGACGCCTGCCTAAGCGTGAAGAGATCGTTTCTTCACCTCAGAGAAATCGGAGGCACTTTATTCGCTGAGCCTTTGAGCGGGAACTAAAGAGTTTTGCTGTTCGGATTCCATATTCTGAGAAGCCACTCGATAGGCAGTCACCGAATGAATGACGATTTTTAGGCGGGATACCGCGAATAGAGACTGTAAAAGGAAAATCCTGCCTGGGGAAGGCTTCCCATCGGGATCCTGCTCGTGTAGGCTGATTGCGTATCAGTCACATACACGAATAACCGATCCTGAAGAAAGGCGGGGTTTAGTATGGCTGTATTGAATATCGATTTCGCCGACTTCGAGAAATTGATCAACGAAGTCGAGGACGCGGCCGGCAGATTCAACAGCGCCTATTCCAAGTTCCAAGGCCGGTCCAACGGAACATGGAACGAAGAGGTCAACGAACTGGCCAAATTCGCCTCCCCCGAAAACCAGGCCTTTACCTACCTGGACAGGGTCTTCCAGGATGTCGAGAGCCGTTTCGAATCCTTGGTGAAGTGGCTGCGATCGGCCCTGCAACTCTTCCAGAAGACCGACGGCATCCAGGCTGAGACCTACACCCGCCTGAACGCCAAAATCGATGCGATATCCACCTACGCTCACCGCGTCAAACCCGACCACATGGCCATGAGGGTCCACCCCCGCAAGCTCATGCCTGTGCAGGCAACGACTAAGGCAATGTGAGGAGACGATCATGCCCTACCCCCACATTGTCCGCCTATCCTATATGTCGGACTATTCAGTCAGTTTAGCCGACGAAATCACCCGATGGATGGACAGCGTCGCAAGCAATCTGACCGATGTCGCCAATTGCATCACCCATGCTCGCAATTCCTTGAACATGACGGGAAAAACCGGTGATGCGATCGAAACCAGCCTCGATAGGCTCAGTAAAGCTATCCTCCAACATACCGACAATATCGGTATTTTGACCTCTGCACGGCGAACCGTCGCAGAAGGCGCACGTACAGCAGTCTCCCATGCTAATGAAGTGAAAAACGAATCAAGTAGCATAGGGCTTAGCCACGGTGGTTTAACAATAAAAAATGACACTGATAGCGGTCAGTCGTCTCCTGCTTCTGGCTCCACCTCGGATTCCTCGACGGGGCCGGACCCCGCTCAGGCCGCGAAGATGCAGGCGTTGGACGCGAAGGCGGCCAAGTACCTCGCGCAGCTGTCGGCGACCACGGACGCCGGGATCGTCAAACTTGCGGAGATCTACCCGCCTGACCACAGCAACAGTCGCGGCAGGGGCGGCGGGGGACACCATGCCCACTCCGGCACCCCGGAATCGTCGGGTGCGCCTTCAGGGACGGTGGTTCCCGCCTCGGTCTCCCCGCAGCATTCGGCCGCAGTCTGGCAGCGCGGCCCCGACGTCATGGGCCCGGTCGGCACCCCCGGCGCCAGCCACCCGATCGGCGACCATTCGCCCGGCGGAGCGGGTGTGAGCGGTCCCGGCGTGCGGCTGGAATCTGCCCAGCCTCCCGCCACGGGCCACGGGCTCACCGGCCATGGAGG
>ERZ772924.697-NODE-697-length-16052-cov-8.901919_pt1 | contig 16052 bp, 12 predicted proteins | sample MGYA00512116_ERZ772924 | MGnify/ENA primary metagenome ERZ772924 (study PRJEB29015, sample SAMEA2737920) | human oral metagenome | biome: human oral; feature: human-associated habitat; material: dental | place: China | collected 2134 ...
TAAAAATTAAGTACTGTGCGGCACGCCACCGAATAGACGTTCGCCAACATCATTAAAATAAAACAATCCTACCTGCTCAAAATCGCAGGTGCGGTTATTTTATTTTAATGATACTCACGTCGTCTCTCGCTAGCACCGCACTCTAAATATTTTAATTTCCCTTTTATTTTTATTATTTACCTTTTTTATTTTTATTTTTTCTCTTTTGAAAAAATAATTTCTGTATTTTTTTATTACTCAAGTCTTGCAATTTTAAGAATGATGTGCTATACTTGAAACAAGATAGCTGGATTCAACAAAAAAAACTTCGGCTGCCTTTCAAGAAAACTTGGCGGGCGGGGCATAGATAAAGAATAGAGAGCGAGCAACCGCCTGTGTGTTGCCAAAGCCAATAATATTCGGCAATCCAGTATGATTTTAAAGTCAATGGGATGTTACAGTGAATTTGAGAACGTGTTCCATTCAACACACACCAAATTTACGTGCAGTGTTAGGGATTCCAAAGGCTTATTTTGAAGTATTTTGAGAAAAGGAGTTTTAAAAAATGGAAGATAAGAGATACATTACGTTTGAAAAATGGTTTCCAGTAAACTGTGAATACCTTTGTGAAATTGCCACAGTCACAAGGGTTTCCCCTACAGCCAGAATATTGTTTGATACATTTTCAGGTATCTGTGACAAGGGGAACAATCTTAGGACAAATTATACGGAGCTTTCGGCAATGCTGGGACTTAGCCGCCAAGCCATTTCAAGAGCTGTCTGTGTCCTAGAGGATTTTGGATTAGTCAGCACTTCAAAGTGTGGTACTGGCTTTCTAATTTCAATCAATCCTCTTGTTATTAAAAAGACTCACGCCAGTTCCGTGCTTAAGAACTCATTTTATTCAGGGAAGAGATGTGAAGTTCCAGAGTATGCAAAGGATAAGACTGTCAACATCGACAAGTCCAATTTCTCGGCTGGCTACATCAAGCCTCACAAGTCTTCTGAAGAAAAGCAGAACCTTGTAAATGACATAAGAAATTCAATCTTGAAAGGGGAAAATGAAAATGGCAAATAATTTATCAAAATCATACATATCGCTGGACGCTATGGCATTAATACCCACTCTGTCCGAACAGTTTACATCTGCTGGACTTGTATTTATACATTTTGTGAACTTATGCAATATGAATACAAAGAACATTGAAATATACTTATCGGACATTAGGGATATGCTAACGTTTAATGAAATAAAGGATTGTAACCCTGAGAGTGATTTAAAGGTTCTGTCAGACTTTGGGCTTGTCTCAAGTAAAGTTGATAACAATGGATTAGTTACTGCCTCACTTAATCCAAATGCAGTGCAGACTCCTGATATAAACGGAAACAATTATTCAGGAAAACAAGTTCCATCATTTCCTTTATATGTAGCAAATCCTCTCATAGTTGATAAAGAGGAATTGAAAAAAGGAAAAATGGTTATATTAAGAAGAAATAATCCCCCTGAAAATATAAAATTAAGTTAATCTAATTGAACGGAATTTTCCGTTTAATTCAATTTTTTGATTTAATTTTATAACCCATTATTATATCATTTATAGAAAGGTTTTATTTCATACATCAAATATATAACTTGTTTGAAATAAATTATTAAAATAGATATTGACTTATTTGTAATAATATGGTATAATCTATTTGTAAGTTGGAATTGACATTTTTCCGAATTTATATGATTGGTTTCAACTACTAGATAATCAGCTTCAAAATTTCCACATTGCTGGTTTACTCACGTTTTCCAGCAGTGTGATAAAATTTTTAAAATTTGTCCTTGACAAATATAAAAAGCTGTAGTATAATAATTGGGTAGACTTGATAGAAGGTTGGCACGAGTTTCCAAAGTTTGGAGATTCATTTGAACTTTCATGAGTTTATCTTCTTAACCGTGTCTGGGGTACAGTCTGGTAAGTCACTTTACTGGGTCGAGGTGCAATCCCTCTTTAAACAATTAGAAAGCCCTTTAAAAACTACACGATGTCACGTTCGATTCGTGAGCGGTTTCAAATGGCGGGATGTAAGTGATTGGTAAACTGCAAGGCTCATATCCTTGTTTATGTGGGTTCGAGTCCCACTCCCGCAACCAAAATTATTTCAAGAAGATAAATTTTATCATTTACAATATGTCCTTGACAAAAAATTCAAAATAATTGAAAAAAAGTGTTGACAAATTTGTAAATGTATGATATAATGTATTTGTAAATGAGAGATATGCTCCCATCGTCTAAAAGAGCAGGACATAGCCCTTTCAAGGCTAAAATACGGGTTCGAGTCCCGTTGGGAGTACCAAATAGAACAATTAAAATTTAAAATAAAGTGTATTTGTAAATTTTATGCAGGACTGACTGTTTCTTCTGCGAAAGCAGAGACTGGAGATAAGCTGGTAACTTGTCGAGAGCTTTGTTAGTAGCAGGTAAAGGGAAACAGGACTTCTAACCAAAGTAAATCCTGTATGAAATCTATAAGTGCATTTTATTGAAAAGTGTATTTATATATTTTACACAGAATTGATTGCAGTTCGTTCGGTGAAATCAGCCCCTGAGTAGGTTGATTGGTTATCGTCCGAAACGGGGCTGTCAGTAACTGGACAATGGACTGCAAGGCTCTAACCAAGCAACCTCTGTGTGAATGTATAAGTGCATTTTTCTAAATCACTTGGCTATTGCGATATAGCCTGAACTTCGGATAATGTCCACAAATTCATATTTAGTTATGAAATATCGCAACTTACTATGTGTCGGTATGCAAGATGAATGAAGCAGGCAGACTGTAAATCTGCTCCCACTGGGTAAACTCGTAGGTTTGAATCCTACTCGGCACACCAATGTCCTGATAGTATTCTGGGGAGTACACTTTGCTATACTCAAAGAGAGTCGGCTCGAAACCGATAAGGGACACCCTTAAATTATTACGTTGAATACAGTCCAGTAATACTTTGAAAGAGCGTGCTGGATTGGAAAATATGGGGGTTTGGTTTAATAGGAAAAACACCAACCACAAGGAAACGACAGTTCGAGTCTGTCAACCTCCACTATAAACAGCTTCTCTTTTGTGGAAGAGAAGTTTCAAATGGAGCTATGGTATAATGGTTATTACACTGCCCTGTCACGGCAGAAATAGGAGTTCAATTCTCCTTAGTTCCGCCAAAAAAAGTACAATTCACAATATTATCCTCATATCTGGGAAAATTTATCTAAGCGAGAAGATAGGGGTTCAATTCCCCCTGTGCGATTAGACTGCTAGTGGTCTATCCCAAACGGTAGCATTTGGAATGTGTCGAGCATAGATTTACAGGCAGGTTCAATTCCTGCAATGAGGTGCAAAAATATGGGAAAGAATGTTTCAGCTCTGTTCCCTTTGCACATCGTCGCCAGAGAGTTCCTCGGACGAGGGCTTGGCTGGGAGCTACGCCGATGTACATTGTGTGGAGCATTGTTTGTGGGTTAGATTCCTGCATTTCCCGCCAAACATGGTTTTAAAGAAATCCAAAAATTTCACAGGGCATTTCAGAACAGTTCGGAACGTAGGCATAATTTATACTGAAATTCTGAAATCTGAATGTAAGTCCCACTCCTTTAACAATAACAATGTTTCGGAATGGTCTAAAGGTAGGACGGCGGATTCTGACTCCGCAGATAGTGGTTCGAGTCCATTTTCCGAAGCCAACATTTTCCGATAGTGTTGAAATAGGAAAGAACGGAATGAGAAATAAACTAAAAACTCGGAAAGGAATCAAGTGATTAAGCATGGTGTTGGTAGAAAGACATACAATAAAATCTAAACATAAATTTTATAATGAACTTGATAATTTATGTTGGTTATCGAAAAATTTATATAATTCCACGTTATACAGTGTGAGGCAGTATTATTTTGAAAATAAAAAATTTCTTAAATATCAAGTTGTAAATAAAATGTATGTTGACAATAACAATCCTGATTATCGTGCTTTACCAGCTAAAGTTGCAAAATATACTCAAATGTTAGTGGACTATAATTTCAAATCATTTTTTGGACTTTTGAAATTAAAGGGAAAAGGAAAATATGATAAACCAGTTAAGATACCTAAATATTTAGATAAGAAAAAAGGTAGACAAATAGTACATTATGAAAAAGGTGCTATTTCTTTCAAAGAACAAGGTTATATAAAATTATCTAAGACTAACATAAAAATAAAAACTAAACTTACAAAAGATAAAGTTCAATTTGTAAGATTAATTCCAAGGAATAATCATATAATTATAGAGATAGGGTATAACGTGATTGAAAAAGAAATAATTCAGAACAATAATATTTTAGCAATAGATATTGGAGTTAATAACATCGCTAGTTGTGTTACAACTAATGGAGATAAATTTTTAATAAACGGAAAGCAGCTAAAGTATATTAATCATAACTATAATAAGAAAATCGCAAATATACAAAGCAAATTAAAATTAACTCATAATAAAAATAAGAGTAGATATACAAGTAATATAACAAATAAAAGAAACAACAGAATTAATGATTATTTACATAAGATAACGACTTATATTGTAAATCAAGCAGTTTCAAATGATATAACAACAATTGTTGTAGGATATAATAAAGAATGGAAACAAGATACGAATATAGGGAAAATAAATAATCAAAATTTTGTAAATATACCATTTTATAAATTTATCAGTATGTTAGATTATAAATGTAAATTAAAAGGAATTATTTTTAAAACAATAACAGAAGAATATACTTCTAAATGTAGTTTTGCAGATGATGAAGAAATAACAACACATACAAGTTATATGGGAAAAAGAATAAATAGAGAACTTTTTAAAACTAAAAAAGGCATAATAATAAATGCAGATATAAATGGAGCATATAATATATTAAAAAAATATATGATTAAAAATGCGACTTGGAATGAGAAAATATCTCAAACCTTAGTCAAGGTGTGCAGTATACCTAGTGTCCGAAAGATAAATATAGCATTAGCTTAATTTATCCTAGCTTAGCTGAAATGTAAAATACTTGTTATTCTTGTATTTTACTAACTGTTTCGAGCCCATTTCGGAAAGCCAATAAATATCATCTAATAGTTTAAGTGGTTAAAACGTCTGCGTTCGTACGTCGTAGGAGTTGCAAGTTCGAGTCTTGCTTAGGTGTCTTAATATGCGTCCGTAGCTCAGATGGTTAGAGCATTCGCCTTTTAAGCGAAGGGTCGCAGGTTCAAGTCCTGCTGGACGCACCAAACATTCATATATCCTTAGTGTTAATGGATTAGCACGATGGTCTCCAAAACCATTAGTCTTGGTTCGAGTCCAAGAGGATATGCCAAATAAATTAAAATATGTGTGGGTGACGGAATGGGTATACGTGTCAGTCTTAGAAACTGGATTTTGTGGGTTCGAGTCCCACTCTGCACACCAATAATATGCTGAATTAGCTCACTTTGGCTAGAGCAGCTGACTTGTAATCAGCAGGCAGTAGGTTCGATTCCTACATTCAGCACCAAAAATATGGGCGGTTAGTTCAGCGGGAGAACACCTGTTTTGCAAGCAGGGGGTTGTGGGTTCGACTCCCACACTGTCCACCAAAATAATATTTATTAAATTTTCACGAAAACCAAGTGAATTTTAAATAATAAATACTGTTCGATACATGGGAATTAAAGTCTGTGGAGAGCTATGTAAACTGAATAAACTTTATCCTTTGAGATAAATAAGTTATTTAGGGTTCTGTGAAACAGAAAGTCAGATACGTGAGTTCTGACATAGTGGAAGTTTATTGATTTTAATAGACTTTTCGTATCGGAGAGCATTGGTCTGAATTTTATAAATTCGTCAATGCGTATGGAGTTGTAGCTTAACTGGAAAAGCGATGGTCTGAAGCACCATAGTAGTACGTTCGAGTCGTACCATCTCCACCAAAATAATATGGTTCTGTGGTGTAAACGGTGAACACGTACCGCTCATAACGGTGAATTTTAGGTTCAAATCCTAGCGGAACCACCAAATATTTTTAACATATTTGAGAAAACGTTACTTTAGTTATCGTTTATTCATTTATTTAACTTTCTTTCTTTGGATGTGGTTAATTAGAGAGAGCCACATCTTATATTATACGTCCGTGGCGGAACAGGCAGACGCACTGGACTTAAAATCCCCAGCTCCTTCGTGAGCGTACAGGTTCAATTCCTGTCGGGCGTACCAATATGTCTCCTTACCTCAATGGGAGAGGATTCACAAACTGAAAGGTTGCAGGTTCGAGTCCTGTCGTCGGAGTAATGTCCTTCGTAGCTTAGCTGGAAAAAGCGTTCATGGGTTGAAAAAGTTGCAGGTTCGATTCCTGCAGGAGACAGCAATTTATATGTTTACGTAGCTCAGTCGGCAGAGCGTCTGGCTGTTAACCAGATTGTCGCAGGTTCGATTCCTGCCGTAAACGCCAATATGCTTCGGTAACTCAGATAGGCAGAGTGCCGCCCTTACAAGACGGAAGCCGCTGGTTCGATTCCAGCTCGAAGCACCAACTTGTTTTTCAATACTTTATTTTTATTAAAAGTGGAAGCGTAGCTCAACTGGTTAGAGCAGCTGACTCTTAATCAGCAGGCTGTGGGTTCGATTCCCACTGCTTTCACCAACATATACTCATGTAGCTTAATGGGAAAGCGTGCGACTGATAATCGCAATATGCTGGTTCAACTCCAGCCTTGAGTACCAAATTATAAATGTTATGTGGGCATTGGTGTAACAGGTTAGCACACAAGTTTGTGGCACTTGGGGAGAGAGTTCGATTCTCTTATGTCCAACCATATATGCGGGCATAATTCAGTCAGGTAGAATATCTCGTTGCCAACGAGAATGCCACGGGTTCGAGTCCCGTTGTCCGCTCCAATAAATTTCTTTTTTGCGGGCATAGTTCAATTGGTAGAGCAACAGCCTTCCAAGCTGTATGTTGCGGGTTCAAGTCCCGCTGTTCGCTCCAACATATCTCTCTGTAGCCTAGTCAGGTAAGGCACTCCGTTTGGGGCGGAGAAATCATTGGTTCAAATCCAATCGGAGAGACCAAATATATTACCTAGCTATTTTGTAATTAGATATTTTCTTTAGTCATTCTTCTGGGAAGCGTTTACGCTTTATTTGAGAGCGTTAATTCATAACTCCGATATTAATATCGCCTTATGTCTAAAATCGCTCCCAGAAGCTCTATATGGGGCGTTATTTTCTAATTGGTAAGACAGGTGTTTGCTAAACATCCGCCGTTAAGTCGGCTTGCAGGTTCGAGTCCTGCACGCCCCGCCAAATAAATTATTATGGCTATAAGTAAAATTCTCTTTCATAAAAAAAGGAAGTGTTCATACGGAACAGCTTCCTTTAGTTATTTTCTATATTTTGTTTTTAGGGAAAGAATTTATGATGTTATTTCATAAATTCTTTTTTATATCCACTCATTTATTTGGTATGACATCCTGAACGATTTTAAGTCGTTCAGAAAATTTTTTCGTTGTATTATTTAATTTTTAAAAATCCTCATCATCAATTTCCATATCATGCAGTTCGTGATATGGTTTAGAAAGTCCATATTTTGCATATCTTTTTTTCTTTTTATCCATTATTAAGTCATACAGTTTTGGAATTATTTCATCTGGATAGTACCTGAAAGTGTTTGACATCTCTGCCTCATTGTAGTACAGGTATCTGTATCTTTCGCCTGTCAAATTGTTATATTTTGCAAGGTTGTTTACGCTTCCGTGTGTGAAGTTGTTGTCAAGTCCAAACTTGTTTCTCATCATTTCAGCTATTTCCTGTGATGTAACAGTTCCTTCTCTTAGTTCTGTTGTAGCACTGTCTGCCATGCCATATCCAAATTTATTCTTGTTTCCAGTTATATTTGCAATAGTTTCTATTATCATTAATTTTTCAGGCTTATGTTCTGTTTCTTTGAATGTATCTATTAAATGTGTCATCAATCTTAATTTTTCAAGTTCTATTTGTGATTCATTTAATTGTGTTATTAAATTATTATTTTGTTTGTTAGCCTTTTTAATTTCAATTTCTCCTGATTCAACTTTTTCCTTAAGCTCCTTTAATTTAAAGTATGACTTTACTAATTGACGTTGAATGTTCCAGCTTCTTTCATCTGTAAAAGTTTTAGTCAATAAAAGATAACCTGATTCAGTAAATAGGATTATTTCTTTCACATTATTTGGGATAAAATTCTGAATCACAGCCAGTGATTCAGAAATATAACTTCTGTCTACAACAAAATAATCTTCATTTTCAATTAGATTGTTAATGTTTCTTTTAAATTGTTGATTTATTTCTCTTACATCTTTTTCGTGCAGAGTTTCAATATCCCACGCAGTCACCACTCTCTCACCGTTATATTCCTTAAGTTCAATTTCCTTGTCTGCTATTGTTATTAAATTGCTGTTCATATTATCATCTCTCCTTTTAATGTTTTCATTTATTTGTGTTCCTGTCTGTTCTTTTTGGATATTTTCCAAATTATTGCTGTCAGTATTTTCCTGTAAGAGTTCCCTGTTCCTGAAATATTTTTTAATATATGTTTCAGTCATTTCCCTGTCAAGCATTAATGTTTTTGCCAGTTTTAAATATCCTTTTTCAGTAAGCACTGTCTGTGTGTTGTATTTATATCCTTTTGGAAAAAGGTTTTCAAATATCCCAATTGTTTTTGCGTCATAGCTGTCAATTATATGATAATCTTCGACTTCATTAAACGGCAGGACATTTCTTTTAATTCTTTTAAATTCTTTCCATAACCTTGTCTTTGTTGTTCCGTGAACTTTAGCAATGTCTGAAAAACTTGCTATAAGTTTGTTATCATATATTTTTGACATTACTGCAATGTCATCTTTTATAATAATTAATCGCATTATTATTTCTCCTTATGTTACTTTTTATGTTTTATTCTAATTTTGACTTGTTTTATTTTATGGGTATCTCATATAATACATATTATGTCTCCTTTCCAAATAAAAAATGGAATTATCTTCTCAAGTTCTGCTGGACAACTTGTCTGAATAATTCCATTTCACAAATTTATATCTTGACATTTCAGTCAAAATCTGATATACTTATTTATGAAATGAGATATATTCCGATAGTTTTCCACGACTTATAGATTTTATCTCATTTTTTTATTTAATTGTAATTTTTTATAAAGATGTATTAACATCTTTTTTACATATTATACTCCAGCATGCAACATTTGTCAATTATAAATGTCTATGCAAATAAAAAAGAGCCTTTGTTGGCTCAATTTTTATTTTACAGATGTTCTATTTTAAGTTTATTTTGTATGTCTGTAAACTCATCCACTAAATCATTTATTTCCGATAATGTGGTTCTGTTTGATGGGAAGTGCAGATGAGTTTCTCCAATGAACATATCTTTTTTGTTTATATCTTTTATTGCAATGTTTCGTTCTCCATTTTCATAGATTAATACGTCATTAACTTTGGCAATCCAGTCAATTCCCCCAGCACAGTGTATCTCAAATTCAGTGCTTTCAGAAATATCCCTGCTGAAGTCCTCTATGACATCAAGCACAATATTATCTTCATATTTTACAGTGTAGATAATTTTAAGGTTTGAATATTTTTTACTAATTAATTTCAACATTTTCCCAAATGCTGATTCTTCGGATATTATAAGCTCTGTTTCCAGTTTCTTTGAGTTATCGTTTAACAGTTTTCCAAATTCCTTGAATGTTCCCATTATTTCAGCTTTGTCATTTTCAGTGTCCACAATTACTGTATCTTCTGAATAATTAATAATCATCCAGTTTCCTGTTTCAGCGTCTTTAAGTTTTAAAGTTTTCATAATTTATTCACTCTCTCTTTCAATATATAATGTTATCTTCTATGATACTATTATACTATATATTTACAATTTTGTCAATACATTTTTATATAAAAAAAGGAACTTTTTCAAGCTCCTTTTTATTTATATATTATTGAGAGTGATTAACTGTTCATAATTTTATCAAAGTTTTTGTGAACTTGATTTTTTCTTACGTCGTATGCCTGTTCGTGTAGGTCATACAGATTGTCAAGCTCGTACTTGTCAATTGTTCCAGCTTTTGTTATATGGAAAGTTGCCCCCTCGTAGTCTAAAGTATAGCACATAAACATATTTTCTACTCCTGATATAAGAGTGTCTGTGTCGTAATATATCCAGTTGCTGTTCTGATTAATTTCAATTGGTGTTTTTCCTTCTCCAATTCTCATTATGTCATAGAAAATGTTTGTTGGTGATTCAAACGGGTTTTCTGTACTCCATATCACACCTGTAATGTTGTGCTTTAGTGTTTCTATAACCCACATTGCAGTTTCATATTCCGAAGACATTTCCAGCGACTTCTTAAGCTCCTTTTCAAGATATTCTATATCTTTGTCTGATGTAAAGTTTCCAAGCAGTTCTGCCACATTGTCTTCAATTATAATTTTGATATTTGTTTTGTTTATTACAAGTCTTATTTTATCATTTTTAGTTTTCGCTTCAATTATTTTCATTTTTACTCTCTCTTTCTTAATTTTTAAAGTTGGGGCTTAGCATTTAGTCCCGATACGAAAAGTCTATCAAAATAAATAAACTTTTACCATGTCAATTCTCGCAAATTTGACTTTCTGTTTCACAGAACCCCAAATAAAACATTTATCTCAAAGGATAAAGTTTATTTAGTTTACATAGCTCTCCACAGACTTTAATTCCCGTGTATCGAACGGTATATAAATATTTAACAATTTATAAGCATGATAAATTTATTGCAGCATTAAGGTCTCTATCCATAACATTTCCACAATGCTCACAATGGTAAATTCTTTCAGATAATTTCAATTTATCCTTTTTACATCCACATTCACAACATAGTTTGGAACTTGGAAAAAACCTATCTGCCTTGATAAATTCAATTCCATATAGCTTACATTTGTACTCAAGCTGTCTTGCAAATTCATAGAACCCAGCTTCTGAAATAGCTCTTGAAAGTTTACGGTTCTTTAACATTCCCAATACATTAAGGCACTCAATGACTATCTTAGCTGGCTTGGTTTTCACCAGCATTGTGGTTGCCTGATGTATGTGATTTTGTCTTATGCACCTTAATTTCCTATGTAAAAGTTGAAGCTTCTTAACAACTTTTATCCTGTTGTGGCTTCCTTTTCTACATCTAGCTAATTTACGCTGGAAGTGCTTAATCTTCCTGTATATAGATTTAGGTTTTTTGGACTTGTTAATGTTAGGTATTACAGTACCGTCAGAAACAGTTGCAAAAGTTTTAATTCCCAAATCCACACCTAAAGTCTCACTACTATTATTTTCATTAACTTTTTCAGGAACATCAATTCCAAAAGTTATATACCAGTATTTCCCATCATATATGATACGTGGATTATAGTACTTATTACTCTTTGGTATAGATTCAGATGTCTTGATTTCCCCAAGTTTCTCACACTTAAATCCTCTTTGCGTAGCTTTTATTGAATCATATCTCACGTAAAAAGAATCTTTAATGCCTTTCTTTTTAAATTTAGGAAAATTTGAAAGTTTCTTAAAGAAACGCTTAAACGCATTATCACAGTCAAGACAAGCCTGTTTTGAAACCTTTGAACTGACTTCTGATAACCAAGAATATTCGGTAAGTTTTTTAAGTTCTGTAATATATTTTCCAAAATCATATCCTGAAATAAAAGGAGATTTACTTTTTATATTGGATTTTAAGTATTTGTTATAAGCCTTTCTGTTTTCTGAAAGCATTAAATTATATACAAATCTAGCTGTTCCAGCAGACTTCTTAAACTTAATTAGTTGTTCAGGTGTTGGAAGACATCTTATTTTTCTACTTAATATCACAGCTATCTCCTTTCTAAATTATTTTAATATTATAGGGATTTGTTGACTTTGATAATGTTTTATTTACTGTTCAAAGCCCCCATCTATTTATAAGTTTTTCCCCTTTTACAAGACCTTCAGCCTCGCTTATCGCAAGTCCTTTTTCAACTTCTGCTCCTAAAATTGCAATAAGTTCAGGAGTGATTTTTTTGAAGTTTTCGTTTTCGATTATTTTTTTTCCAGCACTGTTGAAAATTCTTATTTCATCGTTTCCTATCATTATTGTTGCCTCGTTTTCATTGTAAGTTTTTCTGAATACATAATTTGTTCTCATTCTAAATCAACTCTCTTTCTTTCATTTTTGTTATCTTCTATGATACTATTATACTACATATTTACAATTTTGTCAACACTTTTTTGAAATATTTTTTTGTGATTGACTAAAACATATTTGTATGATACAATTTTATGAGCATAGTTTAAGCTAACTTTCTGATTTTTTGGGGGACTGGTTTATTTTTTCCAGTTCCTTTTTATATTGCTGTAATAAAAAAGAGCTGGTTAATTCCAGCCCTTTTAATATTTATTCTACTGTTACAGTTACTGTCTTTTCTCTGTTTTTAAATTTCATATTAGGGATATTTTCATTCCAGTAGTCATCAATCATATTTTTTAAATATTCTCCCTCATATCCATCTGACTCAATTACAGAACTTCTTGAAACTTTCCAGTCGCCTATTGTTTTTACAGCTTTCATAAATGCTTCCCATTCAGAGCCTTGAAGTGCTTCAACAACAATACCCTTAAGCTCATCCATCTTTTCATCAGATACGCTTTCAAAAGCTCCAATAAACGTCCCTTTGTCTGCTTCACATTCTATTACAGCCATATTCTTTTCAATTGTTATTCTCATTTCATTTCCGTTGTTGTCAACACTTCTTAAAGTTAAGTCTGTTTTTTTCATAATTAATCATCTCTCTTTCTTTGTTATCTTTTATACAACTATTATACTATATATTTACAAAATTGTCAATAGAATAAGTAGTTATGTTACATATTGTATGAAAAATAAAAATAGCAGATATTTTTTAAATCTGCTATTATTTTTTTATGAACTGTGGTATAATACATTTATGATTGATGATAAATTAAAATTCTTCATCATCAATCATAAACTGATATGGTTCTGAAAGTCCATAGTTCTTATATCTTTTCTTTTTGGTGTCCATTATGACTTCCAGCAGTCTTGGAATTACAAACTGCGGAAAATATCTATAATTATTAGTCATAGTATTTTCATCATAGTAAAGGTAGGAATATGGGCTTTGTTTTAATTTCTGAGAACTTGCATAGCTTCCTATGCTTAATGCAGTAAATTTTTCTGGGTCAAGTCCATATCTTTTGCACATCATATCAGCAATTTCTGTTGCTGTTACAGAGTCTTTTCTAAGCTCTGTTGTAGCACCGTCTGCCATACCATATCCAAACTTGTTTTTATTCCCAGTCGCTTCAGATAGTGCTTCTATAATCATCAGCTTTTCAGGTTTCGATTCAGAGTTTCTGAACATTTCAATAAGTTTTACCATATTGTCCAGCTTATGATTTTCAATTCTTTCACGTTCTGTGACAGGAACATCTTTTCTTTCATTGTTTATTTTTTTCTTAATTTCAATTTCTCCAGCTTCCACTTTTTCCTTAAGCTCCTTTAATTTGAAATATGACTTTACTAATTGCCTTTGAATGTTCCAGCTTCTTTCATCTGTGAAAGTTTTAGTCAATAAAAGATAGCCTGATTCTGTAAACAGGATTATTTCTTTTACATTGTTTGGGATAAAATTCTGAATCACTGGCTGGGCTGTCTGCCTCACTGACTGTGATTCAGAAATATAACTTCTGTCTACAACAAAATAATCTTCATTTTCAATTAGGTTTTTAATGTTTCTTTTAAACTGTTGATTTATTTCTCTTACATCTTTTTCGTGCAGCTTTTCTATATCCCAAGCTGTTACCACTCTTTCCCCGTTATATTCCTTAAGCTCAATTTCCTTGTCTGCTATTGTTATTAAATTATTATTCATATTATTTCTCCTTAATTTTAAAATTTCGATATATCAAAATTTGTGATATATTGTTTCTAAATCAATAATTATAAATGTTACATATTATTTATACATAGGTTATGTTATAGGTATCTTATTAATTTCATTTTGAATCACATTCCTTCCTCAAAATAAAAAATGGAATTACTTTCCAAAGTCTCACATCACTTTTTAGATAATTCCATTTCATAAATTAACTTATTGACATTTTAGTCAAAGTTTGCTATAATTATTTATGAAATGAGATATATCTGAATAGTTTTCCAAGACTTAGTGTGTATATCTCATTTTTTATTTAATTGTAAATTTTTAAACATAAGATTATATTAATACCACTTTCATTTTTTAAATTATACTCCTGTCCTTTATATTTGTCAATCTTAAATATTTTTGAATTTATTTCCTTACGTATCATCAGTTAAATTTAATTTTTATGTAAATAAAAAATGGCGGACAATGATTGTTCCGCCAATTTCTTTCTATTGTTCCTTTATTAATTTTACTGTTCCCATTTAAGAATATCATTAACAATTTTTTTAACTTCTTTTATAAGCTCCGCAGATTCCAGAATTTCTTCTACTTCTGGGAAGCTGTCTTTAAAATATACTGACAAATCATATCTTTTTCCATTGTGGTATCTTTCCGTGTCAAATTTCCAGTCAAATCCGTCTATGTCGAGGAATGAGAATGTTAAATCCGAGTTCCCTTTCTTTACGTTTATGTACTGGTAGAATTTACATCTCTCGTCTGGCTGGTCGTTCTCAATTGTTACATTTTCGCTTCCATATTTATTTTCAAGTGCTTCCAGTATCTTAAAGAAGTTTTCATTGGTTGCGAAGTCCTTAAAGTAGCTGTCATACATTTCTGGGTTCTGCTTCTGGTATTCCTCAAGTCCTTTAGTCCATTCTGTATCAATGTTCATTTCAAGTCATCTCCTTTTGTAAATAAAATGCGGAAAAATAAATTCCCGCACACATTAGTTTAGTTTTTCAGATAATTCATTATATCATATTTATGATTAATTTTCAATAAGTTTTTGCAAGTCCATATTTCAGACTTTGTTATACATCTGGCACAAAATCTTGCATTTCTGGTATATTTCCTTGTACTGTATTTCCGATTCCATTTCTGCAAGGAAAAAAACTGTAAGCGTTATGAAACATTGAAATTGAAAAATACCTTTACGAAAAATTATAGAATTGTAATTACTGAACATTGTGTTAGAATCTCGAGCATGCCCTATGCTTTAATAAAAATAGAACATAAATTGGGCTGTTAATTTCAATAGGGCTTAGGAAGCAAAAATCATTTTAAAGGATCATTCCGCAACATTTTCAGCAGTACTTTGTACAAATCATCATGCCTGTGATTGAAGCGAAATTCAGTTTCTTTCATTTTGCTACACCATGTTGTGTATCAGACGGTGTTTCGCATAACTCCAAAACGACTCAATACCGTTAATGTGTTGCGCTCCACGAGCAAACTCATTTTGCCCGTGATACACCCTAAAATGCTTTGCAAATCCCATATCAATCAAACCATGATAACCGCGCCATCCGTCAGTATTGATGACGCTCTCAATGGAGATATGGCCGCGTATAACCTTTTGTAGCGTGGCTTTGGGGGCATCGGATACGATTTCCGTATAGACCTTATCGCCCCGTTTGAGTACCCCAAAGACGATGGTTTTACCACCAGCACCGCGTCCGCGTTTGCCACGAATACGCTTCGCACCAAAGTAGGATTCATCCAATTCAACAACGCCATCAAAAGGAGTTTGTTGCTCGCATTCAGCAGCTAACCGTTGCCGTAATCTTAAGAATAGCGTATTGATACTTCTGACACTGATGCCGGTTAATCTGGCAGTATCAGAAGCAGTCAAATCCAAGGCAAATAGCCGTAGAATTTGACGAAATTGTGGTTCAGAAATTTTGCTGAACTTTTGATACTTGTTTTTTAATTTCATTTCAGAAGCTTATCACTGATTTGGGTGATTTTGCTTCCTAAGCCCCAACCGTTTTCAGGCTGCCTGTTGATTTAAAGGCAGCCTGAAACTCATTTCCGGCATAAGGGACAAATTTACTGCTAAATT
>ERZ772924.698-NODE-698-length-16043-cov-6.269014_pt1 | contig 16043 bp, 10 predicted proteins | sample MGYA00512116_ERZ772924 | MGnify/ENA primary metagenome ERZ772924 (study PRJEB29015, sample SAMEA2737920) | human oral metagenome | biome: human oral; feature: human-associated habitat; material: dental | place: China | collected 2134 ...
CGCCCGCACCGCTGGCGATGAGCGCGCCGCGCAGGGGGACGCGCTCGCCCAGCAGTCCGTAGGCCGTGCGCCCCAGCGCCATGAGCAGGGCGAACAGACCGGGGCCCAGCAGGTCCCCGACCGCCTTGGGCACCCCGGTGGCCTGCTGGGCGAAGAAGCTCGACCACTGGCTCATGGTGAGCTCGGAGGCGCCGCCCGCGGCCATGAGCAGCAGAACCAGGAGGAAGACCGGGGAGCCCACGAGGCCGATCAGGGAGGTCCGCTCGTGATCGGGCACGGTGGCCGGCACGGGCACGCGCGTCATGAGCACCGCGTTGACGGCGGGAACAGCCGCCCACACCAGTGGCAGCACCCACCAGGCGCCCATGCCGAGGATGGTCAGCAGAGCGGTGGAGGCCACGACCACGCTCAGCTGCCCCCAGCAGTAGAAGGAGTGGAGCAGGGCCATGCCCGACTCCTTGGACCGCCCGGGCTCGGCGGGCAGGTGCTCGACGACCGGGCTCGCGAGGACCTCGATGAGTCCGCCGCCGATGGCGTAGACGACGGCGGCCAGGCACAGTCCCGCGAATGGCGAGGCGAGCAGCTGCGGGAGCAGCGCCATGAGCACCAGGCCGAGTGCGGCCAGGGCATGCGCCAGCACCATCGGGGCGCGGTAGCCGACGCGGTCGACGACCTTGACCGCGGCCAGATCCGTGAGCAGCTGGACGAGGAAGTTGAGGCCGGCGAGCAGGCCGAGCCGGGCGATGTCGATGCCGAGCCGGGTGTGGAAGACGATGAAGAGCAGCGGCGTCAGGTTGTTGACGATCGCCTGCACGATGAAGCTCGCGTAGGTGGCGCGGCGCGTGGTGGTGAAGGTCATGCGATGGCCTCGGTCGAAGGGGCGGGAGGCGCGCGTCGGGTCGCTCTCGCGGGTGGAGAAGGCGCCGATGCCGTCGAAGCTGCCGACGGCCGTGGGGTTGACCTCCTGCGCACCGCCGCAGACGATGCACTCCTGCAAGCCCTGCCGGATGAGCAGTGCGCCGAGTCCGATGGCGTGCGCACCGCTGGCGCAGGCGCCAGAGATGGTGAGGTTGATGCCGCGGAGGCGGAAGATGCAGGAGAGGTTCATCGTGACGGTGGAGTTCATCGATTGGAAGATGGAGCCGGAGCCGATGAGCGTCGTGTCGCGCTTCTCGCGGAGGATGTCCATGCTGTGGACGACGGCCTCGGCCGTGCTGTCGTTGCCGTAGAGGATGCCCACCTCGTGGCGGTCGATGTAGTCGGCGTCGAGGCCCGCCTGACGGAGGGCGTCGCGGGTGGCGACGTAGGCGTACTTGGCTTGTTCGGGCATGTAGGTGCGCTGGCTGCGGCTGAGTTCGCCCTTGAGATTGGGCACATCGAGCCGGGCGGTGAGTGCCGACCGGAAGCCGAGGTCTTTGCGCTGGGGGTCGAGGGTGATGCCCGACCGTCCCTGGCGGAGGGATTGCTCGACGGCGTCGAGCGTGGTGCCCAGGCAGGAGTAGATGCCCAGGCCGGTAATGACTGCTCTGTTCATTCTTCGGTGTAGTTATGAGAAGTTACGGGCCAAGGCCCGAGTAGTTAGGGTAGTAAAGGGTAGAGACGTAAAAAATGCCGGGCACCCCCGTGGGTACCCGGCATAATCATTCATTCTTCCGGCAGCTTGATGTCTGGATTACCGTCGTCGGGTTTCTTCGGATCCTTCGGCTTCTCGTCCGGCTTCTTCGGCTGCTCCGGTTGTTTCGGGTCGGGCGCTGGCTTGGGATCCTTGGGCTCTTTCGGCTGTTTGGGTTCCTTGGGTTGCTTGGGTTCACCGTCTTCTTTCCTCTTGCCAGAGGTGTTGTAGACGTTCTTCGTCTTGTTAATGGCGGCGTTGATGCGGTCGATGAGGTCGCCGATCAGCTTGCGGTCGTCGTCTGAGGTGGCCATCATGTAAGCCGTCTCGATGTGACGGAAGATGGTGGCTGTCATCTTGTCGTTCTTCTGACGCACCGAGGCGCTGGAGGGCAACTTCTTGATGCCGGCGTCAAAGTCGAGGCGCTTGAGGTAGAGGCTGTCGAACTCCTCATTGGCCGTGCGAAGCATTTGCACCAGTCGGGTCTGCCCGATCGTAGTCAGGTCGGCCACGGCGGCGGGCTTGTCGAGGTCGTTGAGCAGGGCCTTGATGTGAGCAGTCTCGGAGGCGTAGTTCTCGCGGATGATGTCTTTGTAGGTGTTGAGCACGATCAATAAGCGGGCGCCAGGAGCACGGTTTTCTTTGATGGGCGACTTGGCGGCCAGGCGTGTCTCTTGGATCAGGGCCCAGAGGATCTCGTCGCGCGTGTCGTCTTTCTCACGGAGGAGGGCCGTCTCTTCGGCCTTTTTGGCTTCGCGATCGATTTCCATTTCCTCGAGGATACCGCCGTTCCAAGTGTCGATGTCCGACGCCTCGAGCAGCAGTTTAGCCGGTGTGATCGGATGGATCAGGGTGTAAAGGGTAGACTGCAAATTGGCGTGCAGTCCGAGCGTAAGGCGGGCGCACTGTGTCCCATCGATGGTCTTAACCTGTTTCATTCGATTGATGCGTATATGTGATGAATCAAAATAGTGTATTTCCTTACAGACATTGCGACAGTCAGAAATAATGTATTTCGGCGCCTTCAAAACCTGTGGCGGCCAGAAATAATGTATTTCCACCGTTGCGAAATCCGCGACAGTCAGAAATAATGTATTTCCACCGCTGCAAAACCTGCGGCGGCCAGAAATAATGTATTTCCAGCATTGCAAAACCTGCGACAGCCAGAAATAATATATTTCCACCGCTGCAAAACCTGCGACAGTCAGAAATAATGTATTTCCACCGTTGCAAAACCTGCAACAGCCAGAAATAATGTATTTCCACCGTTGCGAAATCTGCGACAGCCAGAAATAGTGTATTTCCTCAAGCCACACCCGAGTTAGAAGTCGAAATGTAACGCGATACGGACGCCGTGACGTTGGATGTCGGAATGATTGAGGTAGGTCAGGCGGCGGTAATAGCTGACTTCGAGCACGCGGAAGATGTTTTCCAGTCCGACGCTGAACTCCATGTAGGGCGAGGTTCCAAAGGCGTGCGATCCGTCGGGGAAGAGCATGAGGCCGTCGGTCTTGTCCGGGTTGTTGCGGTCGCTGAGGCTGCCCCAGACGCCGCTGACGGAGGCTACCTCACGCAACCCGAGGAGGTTGATGAGCGGAATGCGGTTCAGGATCCAGCCTTTGAGGTGATAGCGGGCGTCGAAGGAGACGTAGCGGTCGGCCATGAACTCCATCGGGTTCATGAGGTGGAAGGCTTCGGGCTGGATGGTGACGGACTGGTTCGTGTTCGGGGTGATGAGCAGCGGGAAGGGCACCTTGTCCCAGACGATGCCGCCGCGCAGGGAGGCGTCGATGTGACCGAAGGAGGAGAGCCAGATGCGTTTGCTGACACCGGCCTCGGTGCGGTTGTAGCGGTAGTCGCCGCCCAGGATGCCGCGGAAACCGACCTGATGCGAGAGGCGGAAGACGGGGGCGTCTTTGCTGAGGTTGAAGACGGAGCTCTTGCCCAGGCGACTGTTATAGGCGCGCTCGCCGGGGGCAAAGCGGAGTTGGATGCCCCACTCGGTGGTGTTGTAGTCCTGTAGGCGGGTGAAGTCGTCGGCGCTGTTGCGGACGATGTAGCGGAGCGTGCCAGCGGCCTCGTTGTTCATCACCTGCGCCCAAGTCTTGACGGAGAATCCGTTCCGCCACTCGCGTTCGTATTGCAGGCGGGTCTTGCGGAGGTAGTTCATGTTGCGGTTCGGATGGCCCACTTTCCAAGCCACGAAGACGTTGTCCTTGCTGGTGAAGAGGAAGTCCTGGCCGGGGGTGTAGAGGTCGTACTCGTGCTGGAGGGAGAGGTTGTTGACGGGCGATTCCTTTTCGTGATACTCCTTTTCGTTGAAGGCCCAGGTGGCGGTGGCGCTGTATTTCCATCGGCGGTCGTTGAGGCCGAAGGCGCCGTAGCCACCGAGGAAGAGGTGCGGGTGGAGGTTAGCCGTAGTCATGGCGCCAGCGCGGATGCGGAAACCCTCGATGTTGTTGGCGCTGAAGACGGTGTTCATGGGGCCAAAGTCGAGCTTGTTCTTCTCGTGCACGTCGTTGATAGGGATGTAACCGGAGATGAGGATCTCGGCTGTCTTGAGGAGCACCTTGAAGGCGGTCACCTCCTTGAGCTGATTGAGCAGACTCTCGATGCCGCTTTCGCGCTCTCGGAGCGGGGTGTGGCGACGGTTGGCCCAGAAGGAATCGGGCTGCGCGAGGTAGCGCGAGAGGGGCGTCTGGACGCGTCCGGAGAGGGCGAAGATGGAGTCCGCACTGGCGATGTTCGTCCGATAGTCCGAGTAGCTACGCAGCTGGTGGGCGTACATCTGCTGACCGCCGTCGAAGAGTTGGAAGAGCACGTAGGTGTTGTCCGTGTCCAGCTCCCAGAGGCCGTCCGTGCGGCGGCGGAACTGCTGCTCGACGCGTAGCTCACGGACGAAGTTGAGGTTGATGTGTCGGGGCACATTGAGGAGCACTTTCTTGACCGAGTATGTGCCGTCGGTCGTGACATAGAGTCGACCGGTGAAGCCGTAGCTCTGCGCGTTGACGGGCACGAAGGCCAGGTCGGTGCAGGGCTCGCCGCCCACGTCGACGGTGTCCATGATATAATAATGGTAGAAGGTGTTGGCCAGGGTGGACGAGAGGGGACTGACGAAGCGATTGAGCAGAAAGGTGATGTTGTTGTCGAAGATGTCGACGCCTTGGAAGATCTCGTCGAGGTTAGCGGTGAGGGTGCCGTATTCGTCGAGGCTCTGGTCGATGCCCTGCTGACGGGTGGCGCGGACGACGACCTTTTCGGATCGGGGCTCGCGGCGGTAGTAGATGTCGGAGATCTTCTCGCGCAGGGAGAGCGTGAGGATGGGGCGGCCGTCGAACTCGGAGGTGTCGAGGTAGTTCTTCAGGAACTTGAATCGCTTGAGCACCTTGCTCTTCTCCAGTCGGGTGTCGAACTTATCGAGCGAGAGGGTCATCTTTTCGTAGCACTCCGTGCTGTAGTCGTCCAGCTGGGTGATGCGGTTGCTGTCCTTGCGGGCGACGACGCGCTTCATCAGCTCTACGGCGGGGTTGTTCTTGCGGGTGTAGCGTTCGCGTTTGGGGCGGATGACGATCTCGGAGAGCTGGATGGTGGAGGGTGCGAGGCGGATGCGGAGGTCGGTCGTGGCGTGCCCGGCGGTGAGGGTGACGGTCTTGGGGTCATAGCCCACGTAAGAGATCTTGAGGCGTGTCAGCCCGCGATCGTTCTTCAGCTGAAAGTTGCCATCCATGTCGGTAACTCCACCGATGGTGGATCCCTCGAAAACGAGCGTGACGAAGGGCAGGGGTTCGCCAGTGATGGAGTCGACCACCATGCCAGCGACGGAAGTAGCGTGTTGTGCGTATGCGGCTTGTCGGCCGAGGCCGATGAGCAAAAGGACCGCAAAGAGGGTTCGGATAACCGCTTTGTTCATTCTGTGTAAGATAACTTGTTACTGTTCAATTAAGCGGCGCCAAAGATAGAGTGAGCGTAAAAACCCGACCATCCAAAAGGAGGTGGCAAATTCGTCGTGAGGAAGGCCATCCCCCCACCGTCCCCATTCGATGGGATTGGTAGATCTGATCTCACTACATTTCTTTGCACCCGATTTCAAACACGTTTCAAGCGCATTCCATCCATACACACCCCACGCATGCATTGCACTGAAAAAGTAAGACGACGACTGGCCTTCTGGCTGTGTATCCTCTTCATAGGATACACGGCGGCGACGTCGTTCTTCTATCATGCGCACTACGTGAACGGCCGATGGATCGTGCACTCTCACCCCTACACCCAGGCGCCCGAGACGGGCCACCACACCCACACGCAGGCGGGCTTTGCTACGCTGGCCTGCCTCACCGCAGCGCTGATGACCTCCATCGCGCCCACGCTTTATACTGAACCTTTCACGCGTCTCTCGGCTGTCATCATCGAGGCGATCTGCATCGCCCTCGTCAGCCAGGAGTTCCTCCACCTATCCCTTCGCGGCCCGCCGACACACTCGGGGCTCAATTGATCCTGATCCCTGGCTATGGGGCAAACCCTGTTTGCCTTCTACAGCCATAGCTGCGTCCATTCCGATACTTCCGATTTACCGTAAATCAGCTCAAACACGCTTGCATGGACTCGATTTACCGTAAATCAGCTCCAAACATGCTTGCATGGACTCGATTTACCGTAAATCAGCTCCAAACACGCTTGCATGGACTCGATTTACCGTAAATCAGCTCCAAGCAGGCTTGCAGGGCCCCGATATACAGTATATCAGCTTCAAGCAGGCTTGCATGGACTCGATATACAGTATTCCAACTATCCAAAGACAAACAGATATCACACCAATAAACACTATAAGAAAATGAGAATCATTTACCTCCCCTTGCTGATGCTTTGCGCATCGCTCACACAGCCGGTTTGGGCCGGCTCGGCCGATCCCACGACCGGATCGGAACAAGTCAAACCCAAGACAGACGCCGTCGTCACCGGCCACGTGGTCGACGCTAAGACGGGCGAACACTTGCCCTACATCAACATCATAGTCAAAGGCACCACCATCGGCGTGGCCACCGACGCCACGGGGCACTACATGCTCAAGGATCTGCCCGCGGGCGAACTGACCATCGAGGCCAGCTTCATCGGCTACAAAAAGGTCGTGAAGAAGATCAAGACGAAACCCAACACGATGCTCGAAGTCAACTTTGAGCTCGAGGAAGAAGCGCTGGCCATCGACGAGGTGGTCGTCTCGGCCACACGCAGCGAGACGATGCGCCGCGAAGCACCGTCGCTCGTGAACGTGCTTGACACGAAGCTCTTCGAGCGCACCCAATCGACCGACATCGCCCAGGGACTGAAGTTCCAACCCGGCGTGCGCGTGGAGACCAACTGCCAGAACTGCGGCTTCAGCCAAGTGCGCATCAACGGCCTCGACGGCCCCTATTCGCAGATCCTGATCGACTCGCGACCCATCTTCAGCGCGCTGGCGGGCGTCTACGGGCTGGAGCAGATCCCGGCCAACATGATCGAGCGCGTCGAGGTGGTGCGTGGCGGCGGATCGGCGCTGTTCGGATCGTCGGCCATCGCGGGCACGATCAACATCATCACCCGCGAACCGACAGGCAACTCCGCCTCCCTCTCGCACCAGACGCGCGGACTGGGCGGCCTGAACACGTTTGAGAACACGACGAACTTCAACGGCTCCATGGTGAGCGAAAACGGTCGGCTGGGTGTCACCCTCTTCGGCCAGGCACGCCACCGCACGGGCTACGACCACGACGGCGACGGCTACACGGAGCTACCCGTGCTCGACGGTCGCACGCTGGGCTTCCGCTCCTTCCTCAAGCCGAACATCTACTCGCGCTTCACGCTGGAGTTTCACAACACCCACGAGTTCCGCCGCGGCGGTGACCTGCTCAAGGAACAACCCCACAACGCCCACATCGCCGAGCAGCTGGAGCACATCAACAACGTGGGCAGCCTCGGCTACCAATACTTCAGCCCCGACGGCCATCACCGCTTCAACGCCTACGGCTCGTTCATGAAGGTGCAGCGCAAGAGCTACTACGGTGGCGGCGATCGCACGGCGGACGAGATCATCAACGAGGGCAAGAAAAACGTGGAGGCCGCCAAGGACGCCTTCATCGCCGAGCTCAAAAAGAAGCGCCCCAACATCACGGACGACGAGCTGGAGGCCGAGGTGAAGAAGTCCTTTTTCCCCGGCTCGCACAACGGCCTGACGAACGAGGATATGCTGGAGCTGAACAAGCGCATGTCTTCTTACGGACGCACAAACGGCCTGACCTACATGTTCGGCGCACAGTATGCCGCTGACTTTGACCGCCTGCTCTTCCTCCCCTCCACGCTCACCGCGGGCATCGAGTACAACCACGATCACTTGGACGATAAGAGCGGATACCGCGAGGCGCCCATCGATCAGCGCGTGAACACGAAGAGCGCCTTCCTGCAAAACGAATGGAAGGACGACCGCTGGAGCATCCTCGTCGGTGCCCGGCTCGACAAGCACTCGATGGTCAGCCGCGTCATCCTCAGCCCGCGCCTCAACCTGCGCTTTGCCCCCTCGAAAGATTTTACCCTGCGCGCCAGCTACAGCAAGGGATTCCGCGCCCCGCAGCTCTTTGACGAGGACTTGCACGTGGACAACGCTGGTGGCGACCTCATCGTCTCTCGCAACGCCCCGGGTCTCCGGGAGGAGACCTCGCACAGCTTCAGCGCCTCCATCGACTGGTACCACCGCTTCGGCGTTTGGCAGCTCAACCTGCTGGCCGAAGGCTTCTACACGCAGCTCGTGGACGCCTTTGGGTTTACGCAGAAGGACACCGTCATCGGTGGCATCTCGCAGATCCTCAAGACGCGCGAAAACTCCGACGGCGCCAAGGTGTACGGCCTCAACTTCGAGGGTAAAATCGCATACCTCAACACCTGGCAGCTGCAAGGCGGACTCACCGCGCAACGTAGCCTTTGGAACACCGAGCGACAGTGGAACGAGGACGACGCCTACAAGACGCGCCGCATCTACCGCACCCCCGACCTCTACGCTTACTTCATCGGCACGCTGAACATCACCCGCGCCCTCAGCTTCTCCCTCACGGGAAACTATACGGGCAACATGCTCACCGGCCACGAGATCCCGACCGAGGACGACGGCTCGCTCACACAGTTCAACGGCCGTCCCGCCGCCACCATCCACCCCGACCGCATGCAGCACGGCGAAGGTCAGACGGACAAGACCTACGGCCCACGCACATTCAAGACGCCGGCCTTCTTCGAGATGGGCGCCCGCGTGGCCTACAACATCCCGCTCTACAAGACCTACACGCTGCAGCTCCACGCCGGCGTGCAGAACATGTTCAACGCCTTCCAAGACGACTTCGACCGCGGTCCCTCGCGCGACTCGGCCTACATCTACGGCCCCGGCTCGCCCCGCTGCTGGTACGCCGGCATGAAGCTCACGCTCTAATCGTCAGAGGGTTCATTGTCAATGATAGAAAGGGCATCTCCGCTGGTCGGGGGTGCCCTTCTTTCGTATGCTCACCCTGGCTGCCGCCCCGCTCGGCTGAGCCCGATCTGCCGCCTATTCCCCCCGCCCTACCTCAGCCCCGCCCGCCGCGCCTATCTTTGCCGCCCAAACAACACATCATAGTACATATCACACAAATGGGAAAGACCGCATTAATCACAGGCATCACGGGCCAAGACGGATCGTACTTGGCCGAGTTTCTGATCGACAAAGGCTATGAGGTGCACGGCATCATGCGCCGCTCCTCATCGTTCAACACCGGGCGCATCGAGCACCTCTACCTCGACGAGTGGGTGCGCGACATGAAGCGCCAACGCACCATCAACCTCCACTACGGCGACATGACCGACAGTAGCTCGCTCGTCCGCATCATCCAACTGACGCAGCCCGACGAGATCTATAACCTCGCCGCACAGAGCCACGTCAAGGTCAGCTTCGACGTGCCCGAGTACACCGCCGACGCCGACGCCATCGGTACCCTCCGCCTGCTGGAGGCCGTACGTATCCTCGGTATGGAACACAAGACACGCATCTATCAGGCCTCTACCTCTGAGCTCTTCGGACTCGTGCAGGAGGTGCCGCAGCGCGAGACGACACCCTTCTACCCCCGATCGCCCTACAGCGTAGCCAAGCAATACGGCTTCTGGATCACCAAGAACTATCGCGAGAGCTACGACATGTTTGCCGTCAACGGCATCCTCTTCAACCACGAAAGCGAACGCCGCGGCGAGAACTTCGTCACCCGCAAGATCACGCTGGCCGCCGCACGCATCGTGCAGGGCTTCCAAGACAAGCTCTACATGGGCAACCTCAACGCGTTGCGCGACTGGGGTTACGCCAAGGATTACGTGGAGTGTATGTGGATGATGCTGCAATACGAGCGCCCGGAGGACTTCGTGATCGCTACGGGCGAGATGCACACCGTGCGCGAATTCTGCACCCTGGCCTTCCGTGAGGCCGGCATCGAGCTGCGTTGGGAGGGCGAGGGCCTGAATGAGCGTGGCATCGACGTCAAGACGGGCCGCTCGCTCGTGGAGGTAGATCCGAAATACTTCCGCCCCGCCGAAGTAGAACAGTTGCTCGGCGACCCGACGAAGGCGAAGACCCTGCTCGGCTGGAACCCGCGCAAGACCTCGTTCGAGGAGCTGGTCCGCCTGATGGTGAAACACGACATGCGCTTCACGCGCAAGCTCTATCTGCGCGCCCAAGAGGAGGAGTAAACCGATGATGGATAAGCAAGCCAAAATCTATGTCGCCGGCCACCGCGGACTCGTCGGGTCGGCCATTTGGAACAACCTCCTCGCCAAGGGGTACACGAACCTCGTGGGCCGCACCCACACGGAGCTCGACCTGCTGGACGCCGCTGCCGTCCGACGCTTCTTCGACGAGGAACGCCCGGCGTACGTCGTCCTGGCCGCTGCCTACGTGGGCGGGATCATGGCCAACAGCCGCTACCGCGCCGACTTTATCTACCGCAACCTCGGCATCCAGCAGAACGTCATCGGCGAGAGCTTCCGCCACGATGTCCGCAAGCTACTCTTCCTCGGCAGCACCTGCATCTACCCCCGCGATGTGCCCCAACCCATGCGTGAGGACGCCCTGCTGACCGCCCCCTTGGAGTACACCAACGAGCCTTACGCCATCGCCAAGATCGCCGGCCTGAAGATGTGCGAGAGCTTCAACCTGCAATACGGCACGAACTACATCGCCGTCATGCCCACCAACCTCTACGGCCCGAACGACAACTTCGACCTGGAGCGCAGCCACGTCCTGCCCGCCATGATCCGCAAGATCCACCTGGCCCGCTGCCTCCACGAGGGCCGCATGGACGACGTCCGCGCCGACCTCATCCGCCGCCCCGTCAAGCAGGTCGACGCCCGCACGGCCCCGGACGAGGAGCTGCTCGCCCTGCTCGCCAAGTACGGCATCGCCCCCGACACCGTCACGCTCTGGGGTACGGGCACACCGCTGCGCGAGTTCCTCTGGAGCGAGGAGATGGCAGACGCCTGCGTCTACATCATGGAGCATGTCGACTTCACCGATTTGAAGGGCTCCGACCCCGACGTCCGCAACTGCCACATCAACATCGGAACGGGCCACGAGATCACCATCGGCGACTTGGCGCGGCTCATCGTCCGCACCGTCGGCTATGGCGGCCGCCTCGCCTTCGACGCCACCAAGCCCGACGGCACCCTCCGCAAGCTGACCGACGTCTCCAAGCTCCACGCCCTCGGCTGGCACCACCGCATCGAGATCGACGAGGGTGTCGACCGCATCTATCGCTGGTACACGAAGGCGTCTGCGGAGGCGTCTACGGGCGCCGGCCAATGAGCCGGGTACGGCGCCTTATCCCCCAATGCAGAGAAGTCCTGCGGATCCTTTGTTGATCCACGGGACTTCTTGTTTTGAGTCGTGGATCTGTTTCTGATTCGCTATCCCTGACTGCAAAAGGTCATCCATCCGTTTCTGATTCGCTATCCCTGACTGCAAAAGGTCGTCAATCAGATTCTGATTTGCTATCCCTGACTGCAAAAGGTCGTCAATCAGATTCTGATTCATTACCCCTAACCGCAAAAGGTCATCAATCAGTTTCTGATTGGGGGTCATCACACGAAAGGGATAGGGAATCAGTTTCTGATTGGAGGGTCTAACATGAAAAGAGTAGGGAATCAGAAACGGATTCGAAGGCCCACCCGATAGACAAGTACTTTTGGCGCCACAAAAACATCTCATCATACATCCCATCCCTATGGCAGAAAACAATTCCAACCGCACGGCGCGCAAGAAGCCCGTCGTCGTACAAGTCTCGGACATGGGCCGACTCCAGCCTCAGGCGCGCGACCTGGAACAGGCTGTCCTCGGTGCGCTCATGCTCGAACAGGACGCCTTTTTTAAGGTCAACGAAACGCTCAAGCCCGAGAGCTTCTACGAACGGGCACACCGGCTCATCTATCAGGCCATCGTCGATCTGGCCGCGCGTCAGCACCCCATCGACATGCTGACCGTCATCGATCAGCTGAAGAAAAACGGCGACCTGGAGGCGATCGGCGGACCGCTCTACATCTCCCAGCTGACCGAGAACGTGGGCGGCGCAGCTCACCTCGAGCGTCACGCGCAGATCGTGGCCGAGAAGTTCCTGGCCCGCGAACTGATCCGCTACACGGGCGAGATCCAAGGCAAGGCCTACGACGAGACGATCGAGGTCAAAGAACTCATGCAGGAGGCCGAGGGCGAGCTCTTCCGCATCTCGCAGCAGAACATCCGCAACGAGGCTGTGCAGATCAACCCCATCATCAAGGAGGCGCGCGAGCTGCTCGAGCGGGCGGCCAACCGGAAGGAGGGCCTCAGCGGACTGCCCACCGGCTTTGCCGACCTGGACAAGATCACGTCCGGGTGGCAGAACTCCGACCTCGTCATCATCGCCGCCCGCCCCGCGATGGGTAAGACGGCCTTCGTGCTCTCCATGGCCCGCAATATGGCCGTCACGTTCAAGGTGCCCGTGGCCATGTTCTCGCTTGAGATGAGCAACGTGCAACTCGTGAACCGCCTCATCGTGAACGTCTGCGAGCTGCCGGGCGAGAAGATCAAGAGCGGCCGGCTGGAGAAGTACGAGTGGGAGCAACTGGAGTACAAGATCAAGGACCTCTACGACGCGCCGATCTACGTCGACGACACGCCGAGCCTCTCCATCTTCGAGCTTCGCACCAAGGCGCGGCGCCTCGTGCGCGAGCACAAGATCCAGTGCATCTTCATCGACTACCTCCAACTGATGAACGCCAGCGGCATGAACTTCGGTAGCCGTGAGCAGGAGGTGAGCACCATATCGCGCTCGCTCAAAGGGCTGGCCAAGGAGCTGAACATCCCCATCATCGCCCTCTCTCAGCTCAACCGTGGCGTGGAGGCGCGCCAAGGTATCGAGGGTAAGCGCCCGCAGTTAGCCGACCTGCGCGAGTCGGGCGCCATCGAGCAGGACGCGGACATGGTCTGCTTCATCCACCGCCCGGAGTACTACAAGATCCTCGAAGACGAGCGCGGCAACTCCCTTGCGGGCATCGCCGAGATCATCGTGGCCAAGCACCGTAACGGTGCCACGGGCGACGTGCGACTGCGTTTCAAGAGCGAGTTTGCCAAGTTCATCAACCTCAGCGAAGACCAAGCCGTCCGCGAGTATGCCTCCAGCATGAACCAAGAAGATGTCTCCGCTCCCGCTCCTGTCACCGCCCCGAACGTGGAGGACTTCATCGCCGCCCAAAACGACGAAGCGGTGCCGTTCTGAGGAAAATAAAAAACGAAAAATAACCGGGTACATGTGGGGCGTATGCGATACGCCCCTACCCTACCGGCCGGAGGCTTCCGCGCAAACAAGACAATGCCGGATACACGATGGGTCTCCCCCACATGTATCCGGCATTTTTCGTTGGCAGCCGCAGCCGCCCCGGCATTCTTCGCCCGCGGCCACAGCTGCATGTACCCGGCAAACTTCGCCGGCGTCCGAAGACGCCCCCGGCCAAACTTCGCTGGCCGGCGGACCGGCCCCCGCGGACCGGCCCTTAGTTACCGAGGATGTTCGCTCGCTCGATGTCTTTGAAATAGCGGTAGGTACCGACCTTCAGCTCGTCGCAGGCAGCCTCGTCGCAGACGATGATGCCGTGCGGGTGGAGTTGCAGGGCGGTGATGGTCCACATCTGGTTCACGCTGCCCTCCACAGCCTGCTGCAGCGCACGCGCCTTAGCGTGACCGTTGGCGAGGATCACCACCTCGCGCGCGTCCATGACAGTGCCGACGCCGACGGTGAGCGCCGTCTTGGGCACCTTCGTGACGTCGTTGTCGAAGAAGCGTGAGTTAGCGATGATCGTGTCCGTGGTGAGCGACTTGATGCGGGTGCGCGAACGGAGCGACGAGCCGGGCTCGTTGAAGGCCACATGGCCGTCGGGACCGATACCGCCGAGGAAGAGGTCGATGCCGCCAACCTCTGAGATACGTTGCTCGTAGGCTGCACACTCGGCCTCGAGGTCGAGGGCGTTGCCGTTGAGGATATGGATGTTCTGCGGCGCCACATCGACGTGATCGAAGAAGTGGCGACGCATGAAGCTGTGGTAGCTCTCGGGGTGATCCTCGGGCAGGCCGACATATTCATCCATGTTGAAGGTGACGACGTGGCGGAAGGATACTCGACCTTGCTGACACAGCTCGATGAGCCGCTTGTAGGTGCCGATGGGCGACGAGCCCGTAGGCAGACCCAAGACGAAGGGACGCTCGGCCGTGGGCGCGGCGCGATGAATGCGCGAAGCGATGTAGTCCGCCGCCCAGCGGGACATGGCTTCGTAGGTGGGTTGAATGAGTAGACGCATGATGGATCTAAAATCTAAAAACGAAAAGTCCTGCCGGACGAAAGGGGGTATGCGCTCCATTGTCGGCAGGACTTCCTCACTTTTCCGTTTTTACTTGTTCGTCCCTCTCAGTCGTTCCGCCATGGCTTGTCCGAGGGCGATGCACTGCTCTTCGGTGCTGATGCCCTGCTTCTGCTCGACGGGTGTGCCGACTACCTCCCACTTCATAGCTTCAGCGTAGGCCGCCAGATGCTTCACTGCGGCGCCGGCCCAGGTGAACGAGCCGAAGTAGCTGAAGAGGCGATCCTTCACCTCGCGCAGCTTGATCTCAGAGAGCACCATCTCCACCTCGGGGTAGAGCTGGCCGCTGTAGGTGGGGCAACCCACGATGAGGCCGCGGTAGTTGAAGACGTCGCGCAGGATGTAGGAGCCGTGGCTCTTGCTGACGTTGTGCATGGCGATGTGGCGCACGCCGCCGTCGGAGAGGGCCGTGGCGATGTCCTCAGCCATCTGTTCGGTGTGGCCATACATGCTGCCGTAGACGATCGTCACGCCGTCGAGGCCTTCGTAGCGGCTGAGGCGGTCGTAGAGGGCGATCACATCGCCGCTTTGCCTCGTCCAGACGGGGCCGTGGGTGGAGCAGATGGTTTGGATATCGAGCCCGGAGAGCTTCTTGAGGGCGCGCTGCACGGGGCCGCCGTACTTGCCGACGATGTTGGCGTAGTAGCGCGTCATCTCGCTCCAGAAGCGGTCGGTGTCCATATCTGTGTCGAGCACGCCGCCGTCCAGGGTGCCGAACGTGCCGAAGGCGTCGGCCGAGAAGAGCACCTTCTCCGTCTCCTCATACGTGACCATGACCTCGGGCCAATGCACCATCGGGGCCATGTAGAACGAGAGCTTGTGGTGACCCAAGTCGAGCGTGTCGCCCTCCTTGACCTCGTGCAGCCCGTCGGTGATGCCGTGATATCCGGCCAGCATGCCGAAGGTCTGTTTGTTGCCGATGATCTTCACGTCGGGGTAGATCTGGCGCAAGAGGCGGATGCTGCCGGCGTGGTCCGGCTCCATGTGATCGACCACCAGATAGTCCAACTTGCGGCCGTTAAGCAGCTTGGCCACGCGCTTGAAGAAGAGGTCGGAATAGCAGATGTCGACCGTATCGACCAGCACGGTCTTGTCGTCGACGATCAAATAAGAGTTGTAGGACACGCCCCCGGGGAGCGGCCACAGGTTTTCAAACAGTGCTTTTTGGCGATCGTTTACGCCTACGTAATAAATGTCTTTCGCAACAGCTTTCATGATGGATCCTGTTTTTTATTGATGATTGATATGTGTATGAATCGGTAGTGTGAAATCGTTGGGGAGAAGCGAGATCTCGGCCTCTTTTTTTACGGGAAATACGGGGCGCGGAAGGACTTGTTAGTCGTTGCAACAATCTTGCAAATCGAAAAATGAAGTTTTGGTGCTTGCAGAAATGCTGCAAACGCCGCGAAGAACTTTTTGGCGTTTGCAGGAACGCTGCAAGTGCCTCGAAAAACTTTTTGGCGTTTGCAGGAACGCTGCAAGTGCTTCGAAAAACTTTTTGGAGTTTGCAGGG
>ERZ772924.700-NODE-700-length-16030-cov-8.783725_pt1 | contig 16030 bp, 16 predicted proteins | sample MGYA00512116_ERZ772924 | MGnify/ENA primary metagenome ERZ772924 (study PRJEB29015, sample SAMEA2737920) | human oral metagenome | biome: human oral; feature: human-associated habitat; material: dental | place: China | collected 2134 ...
GCGTATGGAGCGTACCGAGTACGAGTATGCCTGTCGCCGCCGCCATGAGCGCCGCTTCCATCGTCGCACGGTCTCGTATCTCGCCGGCGAGCAGGATGTCGGGATCCTCACGCAGAGCGGAGCGCACAGCATCCGGGAAGGAAGAAAAATCACGGCCCAGCTCCCGTTGACTGATAAACGCGGATGCGGGCAAAAAATATATTCGATCGGATCCTCAAGCGTAATGATATGCACACGCCGTGTCTGATTGATGACCTCGATCAACGACGCGAGCGTCGTCGTCTTACCCGCGCCCGTCGGTCCGCAGACAAGCACCAGACCGTCCCGCACGTCAGCGATGGAGCGCAGCGCATCCGGCATGCCGATCTCATCCGGCGTCATGATGCGTGCAGGCAGGAGGCGCAGAGCCAGTCCGATCCCATTCTCCATATGGTAGGCATTCCCGCGAAAGCGACGGCCTGCATATGTCCACGAAAAATCAACATCATGTCCAGGGAGGATCGCACGGCGGCCCTCCGAGATCATCTCGCCCAGCAGCGCATCCACAAAAGAAGCACTCGGAACGAATGCATCCGATACAAGAGCTCCGTCTCTGCGTATCCGAACGCACTGCCCCGGCGCCGCATGGAGATCAGATGCCTCGACCGCAATCATATGCTGAAGGAGTTCCTTCCACTTTCCTTTCTCATCCATAGAGCGCTCTCTCTACCTCCTCCAACGTCGTCTCTCCGGCACACGCCTTTGCCATGCCGTCCTGCCACAGAGTCTCCACGCTGTCCGTCTCCGCAGCTCTGCGCAGCGCGTCCCTATCGTTCCCGCATAGGATTGCCTCCCGTATCCGTTCCGATACGAGGAGCACCTCATGGATCGCCATCCGCCCGTGATATCCGCTCCCATGACAAAGTGCGCATCCGTGCCCGCGCATGAGAGTCATCCCCTCATGATAGTCCGCGCCAAGCCGGATTGCCTCGCGCGATCCCGGCAGCACGATATAGTCTTCTCGGCAGTGCGTACACACGCGCCGTACGAGCCGCTGGGCAATCACGCCCGAGAGTGTCGCCGCGAGCAAATAGGGAGGCACGCCCATCTCGATCATGCGAAAGACCGCCGAAACCGTATCCTCCGTATGCAGCGTTGAAAAGAGCGCATGTCCTGTGAGCGCAATGCGCACGGCCATCTCCGCGGTTTCCCGATCGCGGATCTCCCCGAGCAGAATCTTCTGCGCATCCTGTCGGAGCGCTGCACGCAGTCCCGCAACAAAGGTCAGACCCGCCTCCGGATGCACCTGAAACTGACTGATGCCCTCGATGCGCCGCTCTACCGGGTCCTCAAGCGTCATGATATGACAGCTTGGATCATTCAGCGCCGAGAGCGCCGCATAGAGCGTTGTCGTCTTGCCCGAGTTCATCGGGCCGCAGAGGAGCAGCAGCCCCGTCGGCCGACGAATCAGCTGCTCGAAGATCTCCTGATTGCGCGGTGTAAAACCGAGTTCCGCACAGCCGAGAAAACGCTCTGCCGCGTCCATGATTCGCACGACCATACGCTCCCCGTCCACTACAGGCAGCACGGCCGCACGCATATCGATCGTGCGTCCGCCGTGCACATAGCGGATCTGTCCATCCTGCGGGCGATTGCGCTTTGCCGTATCGATGCCCGCCATTACTTTCAGCCGCGCAATGATCACCGGCGCAAGCTCCGCCGGGAACTGCACGGGATGCTCCTGCAGCAGTCCGTCCACACGCATGCGGATGCGCAGCCGACCGCCCATGGGCTCGAGGTGAATATCGGTCGCCTCTTCTTCCAGCGCCGTATCCAGAATAACATTGACCAATGTAAGGACGTGACTGCCGCGGACACTGTCCTCAGATGTACCGCGCCGCACCTCGCGTGCAGCTTCCGTCACCAGACGCTGCAGTGCTTCCTGCTCCATGCCGTTCTCCCTTTAATCCGCCGCTTTTTGCGGCGCCGCATCATAGTCCACGTGAAGGAGATAGAGTCCGCAGGCAGGCGCCGTCGGACTCGCAAGACGACGGTCGCGCGCAGCAAAAATCTCCGCAAAACGTCCCACAGAGATGCGCTCCTGCCCCACACTGACGACCGTGCTCACGATATTGCGCACCATATGGTAGAGGAATCCGTTCCCATGCAGATAGCATGACAGGCGGCCTTCTCCCTCATCCTCCAGCCGTATCTCATCGATTGTGCGCACAGGCGACATTGGGGCGCCGCCCGCCGCACGAAAGGAACTGTAATCATGCGTCCCCACAAGCATGGCAAGTGCCGCACGCATCGCCTCCACATCAAGTGGACGAAAGATCTGCCACGCATAATTGCGCGTGAAGGGATTCGGCACTGTGCATTGCTCCATGCGATAGACATATGCCTTGCCCTTCGCGCTGTGCCGCGCGCTGAAATCACGCGCCGCCTCCCATGCATCCGTAACGGCAATATCCGGCGGCAGGAGACCGTTCACCGCACGCGGCAGACGTTCCGTCGGGATGCGTCCGTCCGTAAAGAAATTCACCACCTGCCCGCAGGCATGCACACCCGCGTCCGTGCGGCCGGCAGCGGCAAGCTCCACTGTCTCCCCGCATACCTCCGCGAGTGCTGCCTCGAGGGCGTTCTGCACGGCAACAACAGACGGTGACTGCCGCTGAAAGCCATGATAGCGCGTTCCGTCATAGGCAATTTTCAACGCGAGATTGCGCGCGCGCCGCTTCATCATCTCCACATTTTCAGGGCGCAAGGGTCAACCCTCCGAAACTCACGGCGCAGATCCCCGCCGCTCCGAGAAAGAATATGCCGATCGCCGCATAGTCCAGCCGGCCCGTGCGGAGTTCCTTCATCTGCGTACGTCCTTCGCCGCCGCGATAGCAGCGCGCCTCCATCGCGAGCGCGAGTTCGTCCGCGCGGCGAAACGCCGAGAGAAAAAGCGGCACAAGAACCGGCACAATCGCACGCAGGCGCTGCATGATATTTCCGCGTTCAAAGTCCACCCCGCGTGCCTTCTGCGCCTTCATAATGCGGTCGAGTTCCTCGAGCAGTGTCGGTACAAATCGCAGAGCAATCGTCATCATCATCGCGAGTTCATGTACCGGCACACCCACACGCCGCAGCGGAGAGAGCAGCGCCTCGAGGCCGTCGGTCAGACGCAGAGGACTCGTCGTCAGCGTCAACAGCGTGCTGAGAAGGATCAGCAGAATAAGGCGCAGTCCAATGTATGCGCCGCGCACAATCCCCTCCCACGTCGCTGTGAGGAATCCGATCCGGAACGCCTCCGTGCCCGGCGTCATAAAAAGATGCACCGCGAAGGTGAAGAGCACGATCCAGAGAATCGGACGGATCGAGCGCAGCTGCATCATGAGCGGAACCCGCGAGAACACCATGAGAAGTGCGACAGCGCATGCGAGCGCGGCAAAGCCGGCCGCATTCTCGACAAAGAAGATCAGCAGCAAAAAGAAAAAGAGCAGGACAATCTTCACGCGCGGATCCATGCGGTGCAGGAACGAATCTCCATGCAGATAACGTCCGATCTGTATATCGTTGAGCAAAATCAATCACTTCCAATTTTATGAACTTTCACCATTATAACATTAAAGAAAGTCTTTTTCATTTCTTTTTCGCATAATATATGCTATAATTCTCTTACTATAATTTAAGATATCAAATGGATACAGCAGTAATTCGGTGTAATGACACAGAAAGGCTCTCTTATGGAAGAAGCATTTATCGGGCGGCAAGCCATATTGGATCAGAAAAAGAACGTATACGCATACGAGATTCTCTTTCGCAGCGGTCTCAAGAATGCTTTCGATCCGAGTCTCGACGGAAACGTGGCGACACAGAGCGTCATGGTGAATACCATGCTGGACTTCGGCATGAAAAAACTCGTCTCGGACAAGAAGGCGTTCATCAACTTTACCGAAAAAAATCTGCTGAACCGTGCGCCGCAGCTTCTGCCGGCAGACAGCATTGTTGTGGAGATTCTCGAGACGGTACAGCCGACGCCCGCGATTTTGGAGGCCGTACAGGAACTCAAGGACGAGGGATACAAAATTGCCCTCGACGACTTCGTCCTTCTGCCGGGCTACGAGCCGCTTATCGACATGGCGGACATCATCAAGGTGGACTTTCGCATCACGGAGGATCCAGAGGAGCGCAAACGCCTGCGCGAGATTCTGCCGGGACATGTGCGTCTGCTCGCCGAGAAGATCGAGACCGAGGAGGAATTCCACCAGGCTCTCGAATACGGCTATGTCCTCTTCCAGGGATATTTCTTCTGCAAGCCCGTTGTCCTGCATAAGAAAAAACTCACGAGCAACGCGCTCTCGCAGATACGTCTCCTAAAGGAAGTTAACCGTCAGGACTTCGATTTCTCCGCGATCATCAATGTAATCTCCTCGGATACGAACCTTGTTCACAAGCTGCTCACGTATATCAATTCCGTCGGCATCGGTCTCACCTATCACATCTCGAACCTGCGGCAGGCGGCGGTCCTCCTTGGATCCGGCGGCATGCGCCGCTGGGTGACCCTCATCAGCCTCCAGACATTCTCTGAGGATAAACCGCCCGAGCTCTTCACGATCTCACTTCTGCGCGCAAAGTTCTGCGAGCTGATCGCCCACGAGATCAAACGTCCCGATCTCACGCCCGATACCGGCTTCCTGCTCGGCATGTTCTCGCTCCTGGACGTTCTGCTGAGCCAGCCGATGGAAGAGGTGCTCAAAGAAGTTGGACTCTCATCCGAGCTCAACGCGGCGCTGCTCGGCGAAGACAATATCCTCCGTCATGTGCTCGATCTCGTTATCGCCTACGAGCAGGGCGATTGGGATAAGGTGATCGCGTGCTGCAGGCGCGAGAATATCCCGGTCGAACATTTGCAGCCCTGCTATGACGAAGTGCTCAAATGGTATAACACACTGCAGACGGTCCGCTGACACAACAGTAAAGAGCCCATCGGAAAATCGATGGGCTCTTTGCATGCTTTGCTGTTTTATTTCGGGTTATATTCTACGATTGTAATATTTTTATTCTCGTTGAGATCAATGACCTCATCCTCCGAGATCGTAATGATCGGGAGCGGCACAACACCGTGCGGATATGCCGTGATCGTCCCCTCGCGATGATTGCTCAGCAGCACGCGCGAACCGAGGAACGCATTCTTGATATTCGTCAGCACCGGCATGCAGACCCGCGGATCAAGTGCAGTATACATCTGCCGTGCGATCTCTGTCACCGCGTCGAACGGCGTGCGGCGCGGATATCCCTCGCGCTCAATCGTGATATTATCATAGAGATCTGCCACCGCGACAATGCGCGCATAAAGATGAATATCATCCCCCTGGATGTTAAAGGGGAATCCGCTCCCATCCATCCGTTCATGGTGCTGCAGCGCGGTGAGCCGAACGCCCTCCGTCAGCCCGGCAACATGGTTGAGGATCTGCGCACCGTCCACCGTATGCTGGATATACCGCTCATAGTCCTCTCCCTCAAGCGTCTCAATATTCTTTTCGAGCAGACGCTGGTCGAACCTCGACTTTCCGATATCATGCAGGAATCCTGCGAGCACGATGTCCTTTGCCGTCTCACGGTCGAGCCGCATCCACTTCGCAAAGACGCCCGAGAGGATCGAAACGCGGAGCGAGTGGTTGTAGATGTCGCTCGCCAGATGGTTGATCTCGTTCAGATAGTCGATCGTCCCGCTGCGGCGCGAGAGCGGCAGCAGCTCTTCCTGCACCATCTCGTTGGTTTCTTCGACCGGCACATTCCCTGTCCGCTTTGTCTCTTCAAAGATGGACTTTGCCGTCCCGACGACGTTCTCATACTGCTTGATAAAGAGGTTGCTGCGCGAGAAGATGGGCGAGCGTTCCTCCTTCAGCTCGGTCTCATCCTTAATGTAGACAACGGGAATCTTGAGAAATTTGAGACGCGTGATGTGCGCCTGCGTCAGCTCTGTATTCTCAGACACGACCACCACACGCTTGGCGTTGACGATCGTTCGCGCAAGTATCATTCCATTTTCCAGATCATCCACGGATATTGCACGCAATGTAAGCCCTCCCTCGGTTTACGTTGTTGATCACGTACGAAATCATTGCACTTATAGATATTTCGACCTTTATTAAAAAAAACCTGCCTTGCAGAAAATAATTCTTGACTTTATTTTAATTTGTAACGTATAATAGCCTACGTTAGTGCTTTATCTTATTAAAGGGGTAATTAATTTAAGGAGAGATACTGCAATGAACTGGAAAAAAATCCTGACGGGCACGGCAGTCTTTGCCTGCGCGGCGGCGCTGCTCACGGGCTGCGGCGGAGACAAGGCGGCTGCGCCGGACAAAGGCGCAGACAAGAGCAAGATCGTCGTAGGACTCGACGATAATTTCCCGCCGATGGGCTTTAAAAATGAGAAAAACGAGATCGTCGGCTTCGACGTTGACCTTGCCAAGGAGGCAGCAAAGCGTCTCGGCCGTGAAGTCGAGTTCAAGGCGATCGACTGGTCGAGCAAGGAGGCCGAACTCAAGAGCGGCCGCGTACAGATCCTCTGGAATGGGCTCGACATCACCGAGAAGCGCAAGGAGAACATGCTCTTCTCAAATCCCTACATGGACAACCGCCAGATCATCTTCGTGAAGAAGGGCAGCACCGCCGTCTCGGACGAGAAGAGCCTCGCGGGCAAGACGATCGGCGTTCAGAGCGCCAGCACCGCCGAGGAGTACACCGATACAACGGACTTCTACAAGAATGAGGTCAAGGAGGTCAAGAAGTACCCCGACTATGTCGCAGCATTCATGGACCTCGAGAACGGCCGTCTTGATGCGGTCATCGGCGATGAGATCGTCGGCCGCTACTACATGAGCAAGCATCCGGATGAGCTGGAAGCACTCCCGATTGTCGTTGGCCCTGTGAGCGAGTTCGGCATTGCATTCGCAAAGGATAACACGGCGCTGCAGAGCGAGGTGCAGAAAGTCATCGACGAGATGAAAGCAGATGGTACCATAGCAAAGATCTCCACCGAGTGGTTCGGCAAAGACATCACAAAATAAACAAAACCAAAGGAAGCTGCCGTTTTGTGCGGCAGCTTCTTTTTGACGACTGGGATGAAATGAATGGATAAGATACTCGATACTGCTCTTTTGATGCTCGAGGGGTCGACCGTTACCCTCGAAATTTTCTGCGTGACCCTCGCTCTCTCCCTCCCGCTCGGCCTCTTTGCCGCGCTCGGGAGGCTTTCGCGTTTCCGCATACTCAGCCGTCTGCTCGAGGTCTACATCTGGATCATGCGCGGTACACCGCTCATGCTGCAGCTGCTCTTTGTTTACTTTGCCCTGCCGATGATCGGCATCATGCTCCCCGACATCGCGGCGGCTCTTCTCGCCTTCGTCCTCAACTACGCGGCGTACTTCGCCGAGATCTTCCGCTCCGGCATCCAGGCGGTGCCGCGCGGACAGTTCGAGGCCGCGCGCGTGCTTGGCATGAGCGCGCCGCTCACCATGCGGCGCATCATCCTACCGCAGGTGCTGCGCATCACACTCCCTCCCGTCAGCAACGAGACCATCAACCTCGTCAAGGATACCTCACTCGTCTACATCCTCGCCATGAATGACCTGCTGCGCGTTGCGCGCACGATCGTCCAGCGCGAGTTCGACATGACCCCCTTCCTCATCGCCGGCATCTTCTACCTCGCGATGACCGCCGTGCTCACCTATGGATTCAAAAAACTGGAGGTGCACTATGGCAGATACGAGAACTGATGCGGACGTCATGCTCCGCATGACCGGCATCTGCAAATCCTTCGGCGGTCTCGAGGTTCTGCGCGGCATCGATCTCAGTCTCACGCGCGGCGAGGTGCTCGCCATCATCGGCCCCTCCGGCTCAGGGAAATCTACCCTGCTCCGCTGCATCAACAAGCTCGAGACCATCGACCGCGGCAATATTACGATCCGCGGGGAGAAACTCTGTTGGACGAATCCCGGCGGCACAACAGCGACCTACGCGAGCACCAACGACGTGCGGCGCATCCTCATGTCGACGGGCATGGTCTTCCAGCAGTTCAACCTCTTCCCGCATATGACCGTCATCGAGAACCTCATCGAAGCGCCCTGCCATGTCAAAGGCATGAAGCGGGACGAGATTCTCCCCTATGCGCGTGAGCTTCTCGCCAAGGTCGGACTCGTGGGCCGCGAGGATTACTACCCGAGCCAGCTCTCCGGCGGACAGCAGCAGCGCGTTGCCATCGCACGCGCGCTTGCCATGAAGCCCGACATTATGCTCTTTGACGAGCCAACCTCCGCACTCGATCCCGAGCTGACAGGCGAGGTACTCCGCACCATGCGCGCCCTCGCCGCCGAGCGCATGACCATGATCGTCGTCACGCATGAGATGGCGTTCGCCCGCGAGGCGGCAACCAATGTCATCTTTATGGAAAACGGCGTCATCGTCGAGCAGGGCGAGCCGCAGATATTTTTTCGTGCGCCGAAAGAAGAACGGACACGGGAGTTTCTGCGGAATATGCTTTGAGATTCCAATAATGCTATGATATTTCTCCAATGGTATGGTATAATAGCACTATTCAAATTTCCTCCTCTGCAATAAAGGAGCACATATCATGCTACAGCCAAAAGTACTCGATGTACAGCCCCTTCCTGATTATAAATTGCTGCTGCTCTTTGAGACAGGCGAGAAGAAAGTTTTTGATGTAATGCCGTACATCAAAGGGTCATGGTACGAAAAGCTAAAAGTTCCCGCTGTTTTTCAAACAGTTCATGTATCAGGTGCTACAGTTGTATGGGTAGATGGGCAGGACATTGCTCCACACGAGCTCTATGACGATTCTGTACCTGCTGTTTGATGAAAAAGGAGGCATCTCATGTCCGCACAGATTATAGACCTGAACCGCATCAAGGAGCTTGAGATAGACGAGCTCATCGACATCTTCAACGAGATGATCGAGGAAGCCCCCGCGCAGGGAATGCCCGAGGTCGCTGCGATGGCGCAGGAGGTCAAAAAGGACATTCTAAAGACAGTTATAAAAGGTGAATAACGCCAAACAGGGCAGATGCAGAGGTTCATCACCTCTGCATCTGCCCTGTTTTGTTGTGTTTCAACGAATTATAAAAGCTCTGTGATGTACCGATCGTTCAGAGAATCCAGACGAATTTGACTGAGTATATACAACTCACTCTCCGTAAACTCATATTTGGACCATCCAAAAATGCGTGCCATGACTAGGAGGAAAAGACGCACACCGAAGAACCCAATACATTCATTCCATCGCCTCGCATCCTTGATTTGGTACGTTTCCCCCCATGTATCAATTTGAAAAACACTATCCATCGAATTGGAAGCAAACAGAACACGCGTAATATCCGCATAATACACATGAATCAGTGGTTCATTGTAATCTGCAACATATAAGGATTTATCCGTAAAAACGATGATCTTCGTACTAAGAAACGAATTTCCAGCTTTCCCGTATCCTATGATGTTTTCCTGTCCCTTAGCGATTCCTTCTCGAATCCCTGTATCAGGAATAGACACATAGGGGTGCACCTGATAGGTAAAGTTTTCCTTCCAAAAAGGATTGCAGTGATTGAGAACCCGTCGCCCATCTTTCAGATTGCCAAGGATCAGGACACTGCACAGCTCCGCCAAGACCTCAGGCGTCATGAGTTTTGGGATATCGATTTCTTTCTTCCGCACCTGCTCATACGCCTCATCAAAATACACATCGACAAAGTTAATTCCAAGTTCCTCAAAATCAATGTTCTCGTCACTGTCAATCACTGCGATGACTTTTCCAATGCCATAATAGGTGCGCTGTTTTGGCACGAGAGGAATATGAAATTCTCCACCGCACAAAAGAATCTCTGTCGGATTATTTTTTAGCACATCGTCCAAATCTTTTTGATCGAACACAGCATATTCCACCATATTCAGATAACGCTCATCGCTTGTGCATTGACGGAGTTTTTGCAGCTTTCGCTCACGCTCACGAATGGCATAACTATCAACGGTATCTGTTGTAACACCCTCTACGCCAAGGACGGCGCAAAGCTGTGCGGGAAGATCGGGGGCATTGCCATCAAGCGCTGCGACCTGTTCCGCCATCTCCGACAAGTAGTGATCCTCAAGCCAGATTTTCAGTCTGCCGTTATGGAACTGGGCGATGATTTTTTCGGGATCAAAATGCGTGCGCACCTCCTCGATATTGCTGCGTGCCAGATACCCGTCCCTCAGTTCCAGTGGGAATTTCACCTTTCGTGCCATATAGATTCCTCCGCATTACATCAACAATATGTGTTTATAAAAATTCTGCAATATTTTTATTTTCAAGACTTTCCAGCACGATTCCATTTAGAATATCCATCTCTTTTTTCGTAAATTTGTAAGTGGACTCCCCCAATAAATATGCTGCTGTAAGAAGGAAAAGACGTAACATATCCAGAGGAATATACGCTTTCCACACAGACGGTATCTCCAACGTCTTTGTATCTCCGGAAACAGTTCGGATCTGCAAAACAGCAGCCTCTTTCACAGCTAAATCAATCGTATCAATATCTTTATAGCGAATAAATGTCAATCTTTTGGAAACGATGAGGTATATTCCTCGGTATGTAAATAAAAGGATATTTTGACTGTTGTTTGGTTTTCCATATCCGATGATAGTTTCACTACGCCTAATCTTACCATCTAGCAAAGTGTTCTCTATCGAGAAGTCGCGATGAACCCGATATGTATATCCGCCATTCTCCCAATAAATCGAACTTGGATTTCGATTCGGCCAGAGAATGGTACCATTCTTTAACTTTCCCTCCATCAATACGCTACATAATTCTGCCAATACAACAGCAGTGATTTGCTTTCTTTTTACTGTTTCTTCTGTCTTTTTCTTTGTTTCTTGAAAAAGTCTTGTATACTTCTCATCAAAGGGCACATCGACAAAACGAACCCCAAGTGTCTCAAAATCGACTGCTGTCTTGCTGTCAATCACGGCAACGGCTTTCCCGACACCGAGATAGGTCTTGTTCTTCACATTCAATGGGATGCGGAAATTCGCATTGCACAGGATAATCTCCTGTGCGCCCTCCTTGATGAGCCTGTCCAAATCCCCCTGCTCGAACGCAGCGAACTCTGCCATGTCACAGAGAATTGGATTCGTGGTGTACTGGCTGAGCCGCTGACGCTTCTCCTCGCGTTTTTGGATAAGGCTGCTGTCCACATGATCCGTGGCAACCCCCTCGACGCCAAGGACGGCGCAGAGCTGTGCGGCGAGATCGGGGGCATCGCCGTCAAGAGCCGCGACCTGCTCCGCCATCTCCGACAAGTAGTGATCCTCAAGCCAGATTTTCAGTCTGCCATTATGGAACTGGGCGATTATTTTTTCGAGATCAAAATGCGCACGTACCTCCTCGATATTGCTGCGTGCCAGATAGCCGTCCTTTAGTTCCAGTGGGAATTTCACCTTTCGTGCCATGATGCTTCCTCCACATTCCATAAACGGCGGAGCAGTCCCCTGCCCCGCCTCGTTCTCTCAATCAAAAATGCTCAATATTGCTCTGCCAAAGCTCTTCACGGTCTCCACCGCCTTCGTCGCGACCTTGTGCAGTCCCTCGACGACGGTGGTTACCGCAGGTTGGATGATCTTGAAGCCCGCATGAACGGCAGAGGCGATTTTCTTACCCGACTGACTGCTGATCGCAGAGCTGACCGCCATGCCAAGGACGGGGCCGACAACGGGAATCGCAGAGAGCATACGCGCACCGATGCCCTTTGAGCAGAGGTCACCGATGGCGGCGGAGGCAATGCGTCCCACACGGTCGACTGCCGCCGCAACACTGAGTTTCCCGCTGAACACCTGCGCGGCGGTGCGTACACCCTCGACACCCCAACAGGCAATGTTCGTGAGCACGGGCAGCGGCGTCGCCTTCTTGAGGAACGGAACGATGCCGCGCTCGACGGCAACGTAGAGTGCCCCCGCCGCGACCGCCTTGATGCTGCGATCGGTCTCCGAGCCGGTCGGCTCCTCTCCGAGATCAATCCCCATATTGAGCGACTCACCGTCCTGTGTCTCAGCATAGGTCAGTCCCGTATCGAGTGCCGCGCCGCCGACACCTGCAAGAACGGCTTGTTCGGTAACGCCCTGTGCAACGACCTGCGTGGGGATGGGCTGCCACGATGCGCCGCCCGCTCCATCGGGAACACGCTCCTCGACGGCGGCGGGAAGCCTTAGGTCTGCGCTTTGCTCCGTGCTATGCAGTGCGGCATATACCTCGTTGTTGCCCGCCGCAAGTGCCACCTGCGCCTCAGCGAGGTAGCGTGCCCGCTCCTCCTCGGTTGCACCCGGTACGGAGAGCAATTTTTGTTGCAGCCACGTTTCCTTTGTGCCGCCGCTCCGATAGGTCTCCTCGATGGCGTTCATGTTCTCCGTGAACTGATCAACACCGTCCATGATGGAGGAGCTGAGTTCCTGCGCCGCCTCCACCGTCATGCCGCCAACGCGCTGAATGAACTCCTCGCCGAGCCAGACGGCGGTGCTCTTTTCCTGCGGTTTTTCCATCCACGAGGAGATCATGTCCTTTGCAAGAGAGAAAAGCCCCTTGAATTCCTCCGTCCGAAATCCTTCCAGATGAATGTCGCGTGCCATCCCTACACCTCCCGTGATGCGTTCGTGAATTTCTTGGACTTGTACGTCTCGTCCATCTCCTCGATGGCATCCTTCATCGTCTCGGAGATGGGGTGCGTGCGTCCGATTGCCGCCTGCAGATCCTCGGTGGTAAGGTGATTCTTACCCGCGACAAACGCTGCCTCGATGCCGTCACGCACGACACTCTCGATATCCGCACCGCAGTACCCGCCCATCTTGTGCGCGAGCGCGGCGACGTAGATCTTGGCGAGATCGGAACTCCGCCGTTTTCCAATATGAAGGCGGATGATCTTTTCCCGCTCGCTCTGATTCGGAAAATCCACGTAGAAAATCTCATCAAAGCGCCCCTTGCGCATCAGCTCGGGCGGCAGATGCGAGATGTTGTTTGCCGTGGTGACGACAAAGGCGAGGCTGTCTTTTTCCTGCATCCATGTGAGGAAGCTGCCAAAGAGACGCGTTGTCACCTCGGAGCTGCCGCCCTGCGCCCCCGCGCCCGCAAATGCCTTCTCAAGTTCGTCGATCCAGAGGACGCAGGGTGAGCTTGCCTCCGTCAGTTGGAGAGCGCGGCGCATATTCGCCTCGGACTCGCCGACGTATTTGCCCATCAGCCGCCCCATGTCCATGCGCAGGAGCGGCACGGCGAACATACTCGCCGCAGCCTTTGCCGTGAGGGATTTACCGCAGCCGGGCATCCCCGCGATGAGAACGCCCTTCGGAATGTCCACGCCAAACTCTTTTGCACGCCGTACGTCACAGAAGATCTGCGCCTTTGTCCGCAGCCAGTCCTTCAGGTTCTGAAGACCGCCGATGTCCTCGACGGTCTCCTTCACCGTCACCATCTCAAGAATACCGGACTTTTTGATCATCTGCTGTTTTTGGCGGAGCACCATCGGCAGGTCACTCGCGTCAAGCTGCCTGTCATCGCTCACGGCGAGTGAGAGGATGTTGTCGATCTCCGTCTCACTCAGCCCGCGCAGGTGCATCGCAAAGGTATCAAGCAGCTCTTCCACGGGGGCAGGCATATCGTTGCTCTCAAGAAAATGAAGAATGTACTCCCGTATCTTCTCGGGGCTTAGAAAGTCCAGACTCATAAGGGTAATATACGGTTCAAGCGCACGTGGAATCGTACCGAGCGGTGAGAGAAAAACGACGGTACAATCGTCCATCGTACCGCCCGCAATGCGCTCGGCAATGCAGCGCAGACGCGAAGCAATCGCAGGCGATTCGAGTTCCCCTGCCACATCTTCGAGCACGAGAATCTTACGCGTAAAATTCTGTTCCCGCAGCACAGAGGCGAGTGCTCCGCAGAGATCCGTCGGATAGCCGCCGCCTTCCTCCACATAGCCGCTGTGCAAACTCCACTTGATGATGCTGCGCCCCTTCTGCGCCGCAAGCTCAGCGAGGATGTCCTGCACCTTTCCATTCTCAAGTGTGTCAACGTAGAGAAGCGGCAGAGCAGCATCCATATACTGTTCAAGCTCCTTGCGAAATACCGGCTGATCGTTCATGATTCTCCCTCATTTCCCATGCGCCTTACATCGTACGGTTGACCACCCATGTATGCGGCTGGTTGCCCGGCTTGCGCGGACATTTCCCAGGCTGCGGACGCCCCATCGTATTGTTCCGCCGCTCCTTCTTCCCGCAATGTGTACACATGAACTCGATTGTCTTGAGCGTTGCCATGATTGACCATCCTTTCATTCGTGCGCACGGCGCACTTATCCACAGCTCTCCTCTCTGTCCTCTATGATAGCACTTTCCACCCCTCCGTAAAGACATATGATATACAAAAAAGAGTTACTGCACAAAGTTGCTCTGAACTTCATGCAGTAACTCTTTATGAAATGAATGTGGTAAAACAGAACAATATCGGCATTATGGCACAGCACACCGCAATGTCTTCTCCGTCCAAAAATACGCGATCACAACAGGAATTGCCGCGCCGATCCATGCGAGCGGATTCGCCAGACATGCGCCGAGGAAGCCGAGAGGCGCGCAGAGGAGAAGCGCCGCGCCCGCGCGCATGATGAGCTCCATCGCGCCCGCAATGGTCGGAACGACGCTCTGCCCGAGTCCCTGCAGGACGTTTCGATAGACGAGCAGGAGTGCGAGGATAACGTAGCACGATCCGTTGACGATGAGGTAGGTATGCCCGTAGGTGATGACCTCCGCAGCCCCCGCCGCATCCGCACCGACGAACAGTTCGAGAAAGAATGTGCCGAACGCGATGAGGAGGACACCGATGCCGACGGCAAACGCCATCGACATTTTGAGGCACGCGCGCACGCCTATGCGGATGCGCTCGTATTTCTGCGCGCCGTAGTTCTGCGCCGTGTACGCCGCCATCGCGTAGCCGAACGAGAGCATGGGCATAACGGCGACGGCGTCGATCTTCTGCGTCGCTGCGTACGCTGCAACGGGCAGTGCACCGAGGTTGTTCAGCGCGACTTGCAGGATGATCGCACCGATGGCGATGACGGAGGACTGAAACGCCATCGGCAGCCCCATGTGCAGATGTACCATAAGGACGGAGGTGTTCGGCTTCCAGTCCGAGAGGCGCGTATGGAGCGCAGGTACACGTCGCCGTATATAGATCCAGAAGAGGAGCGCACCGATGCCCTGTGAGAAAACCGTCGCAAGCGCCGCGCCCGGGATTCCCCAGCCGAGTACGAGGATGGCAATCGGCTCGAGTGCAACATTGATTGCGAGCGTGACCGCGAGCAGAATCGTTGGCATCTTGCTGTCGCCAAGCGCACGGATGAGGCAGTTTTGCATGTAGAGCAGGAGAAAGATGATAAGTCCCGCAAAGATGATCGAGATGAAATCATACGCGCCGTCAATGATCTCGGGCGGCGTTTCCATCAGCACGAGCAACGTGTGCGTGAGCGGCAGGACGATTGCGGTGAGTGTGAGTGTCACGGCAACGCCGAGTAGAATGCACGCCGCCGCGCTCTGCCGCACGCCCCGCCGATCCCCCGCGCCGAACCGCTGTCCCGTGTAGATCGTCACGCCCGTGCAGAATCCCATGATGAATCCAAGCGTCAGGAACATGAGGCTGCCCGTGCAGCCGACCGCCGCGAGCGCATTCACGCCGAGAAAGCGCCCGACGATGAGTGTATCAACAAAGGCATAGAGCTGCTGCATCATATTGCCCGCAACAAGCGGCAGGGCAAAGAAGAAGATGAGCCGTGTCGGATCGCCCTCCGTCATGTTCTTCGTCATTCGAGGTACCTCGTCACAAAGATGCGCAGCTTCTCTTGGAGATAGACCGTATTTGTGAGAAGTGCCCCCGCGTTTGGTGCAAACTTGATGAGATAGAGCTGCGGGTCGCTGCTCACCCAGAAATCCGTGGGATACGGTGTCACCGCAACCCCTTCCCTTTCA
>ERZ772924.703-NODE-703-length-16013-cov-10.499436_pt1 | contig 16013 bp, 13 predicted proteins | sample MGYA00512116_ERZ772924 | MGnify/ENA primary metagenome ERZ772924 (study PRJEB29015, sample SAMEA2737920) | human oral metagenome | biome: human oral; feature: human-associated habitat; material: dental | place: China | collected 2134 ...
ATTGAGACTGGTAGTTGCAACAACTTCTTCAAAACGAGAAGGTTTAATTCTTTTCAAAAGATTGATAGCTCCGGCTGCTTCAAACTGAAAAATGCCTTTGGTATCTCCAGCGGCAAAAAGTGCTAAGGTCTCTTTATCTTCTAAATCAATAGCTCTGATATCTATGGCACGGCCATAATCTTGTGCTACTTTTTCCTGCATTTTTTGAATAAAAGTAAGATTACGCAGTCCGAGAAAGTCCATTTTTAAAAGACCATTAGCTTCAACAGCTGGAGCATCATATTGCGTGATCATCATTTCTTCACCTGTTTTGAGAGGAATGTGATCTGTTAAATTATCATCACTCATCACAATTCCAGCCGCATGAATGGAAGTTTGACGAGGATTTCCTTCAATTTTTTTCGCAATTTCGAACGCACGCTGATATTCGAATTTACTATTAATGAGTTGGCGAAAAGCAATCTTTTTGTCATAAACACTTGTCAAATTATCACGAAAACTAATTTTTTTAGTGATTTGACTGAGTTCATATTCAGTCGCTCCAAAACGCTTAAAAACATCACGAATTGCCTGTCTGGCACCAAAGGTCGAAAAGGTCACAATTTGTGCTGAATGTGTTGAACCATAACGATCACGGACATAATTTAAAAACTGACTCCGATAAATATCAGGAAGATCAATATCAATATCTGGCATGCTGTAGCGTTCCTCATTAAGAAAACGCTCAAAAAGTAAATCATTCTTAACAGGATCAATACCTGTAATATCAAGGGCATAAGCCACAAGACTCCCTGCTGCAGAACCACGTCCCATTCCCATATAATAATGCTGGGAACGGCCAAAGCGCAGTAAGTCCCAGACAATCAAAAAATAATCATCAAAGCCCATTTGATGAATGACAGCCAATTCATCAGATAATCGCTTTTGATAGTCATCACTCAAAAGTTTTTTTTCTATAAGTCCCTTTTGCGCTAATTCTTTTAATTCCACAACAGCAGGTTTATCTCGACTAAAACGAGGCAATTTCAAATCAGTATCAAACTGATAAGAAACATTGGCGACCAACTTTTCTAAATTTAACAAGCTCTGTGGAAAACGTTCCTCAAAAATTTGTTCCATCTCTTCCTGAGAAAACAGATACTGATCTTTAGAAACAGGAGGCACTTCCCTTAAAGTAAGATTATCTCTAATAGCATGTAATATTTGTAAGGTCTCTGTATCATCATTATCATAATAACGTACTGTATGTAAAGGTAAAATGTCCCTTTTAAAATCCAGCTGAGGAGTATCTTTTCTGACGCCAATATAAAAAGAAAAGGGAAAATCCATTTGATCAATTCCTTCAAAATAAGGAACAATTATAGCAAGACCATCCATAAATTCTTCAATATCAGAGAAAAGCTGTTGACCTGTCATCTTGGCTGTCGAAATTTTTAAGAGATTGTGGTAGCCAATTGTATTTTGAGCAATAAAACATACGGTCGTCAAATCATCAGATAAAAATAAATCCAGTTCAAGACCAAGAATAGGGACTAGTTTTTCTTTTTGAGCTTCTTTTATAAAATGAAAAGCTCCGTAGAGATTATCTCTATCCATAATACCAATATGCGAATAGCCCATCTCCTTAGCTTTCTTAATATAAGATTTTAAGTCAATCAGGCTATCCATAAAACTATAAACGGTTTTAGTATCTAATTGTGCAAACACTTCTGTCTCCTTAAGATCTACTTACTTTTATTATACTACAAATCCTTAAAATCCTCTTACTCTTTCATTTAATTCTACTAAATCTCATCAGTCTAAATTTACCACTTGACAATATTTTACTATAATTGTATTATATATATAACACAATTATACACTGCACTTTAGAAAGGAGAAAAAATGGCTTGGAAATTTAATGAGAAATCCCCTATTTATCTTCAAATTGCCAATCATATCAAAATGCAAATTATCAGTCAAGAAATCAAACCCGGCCAACAACTAGCCACAGTTAGAGATTTAGCAGAAGAAGCTGGCGTAAATCCTAATACTATGCAACGTGCTTTTACATCACTTGAACAAGAAGGGATGGTCTTTTCAGTTAGAACTTCGGGACGTTTCGTGACAAAGGACCAGCAGTTAATTGAAGAAGAAAGACACAAGTTAGCTCAAACAGAACTTGAAGACTTTATCAACAAGATGACAACAATTGGCTTTAGCAAAGATCGTTTAACTACTATACTGGACCAATATATTAAAGGAGAGACGAAATGACAGAACAACTGCCCTTATTACAATTACATCATATTACTAAGAAGTTTGGAAACAAGCTAGCTCTTGATGATATTTCTTTAAAATTACCAAAAGGTAAAATAATTGGACTGTTGGGACCAAATGGAAGCGGTAAGACGACACTGATTAAATTAGCTAATGGACTGTTACAACCTACTGCAGGTGAAATTGTGATTAACGGACTCAGACCTTGTCCTGAAACAAAATCGCTCATTTCCTATCTTCCCGATACCAGCTATTTAAGTGATAAAATGAAGGTCCATGACATTTTAAAACTATTTGAAGATTTCTATGTTGATTTTGATAGGCAAAAAGCCGAACAATTACTGGAAGATTTAGCCATTGCTCAAAGCGAAAAATTAAAAAATCTTTCTAAAGGAAACAAGGAAAAGGTTCAGCTTATTCTGGTTATGAGTCGCAAAGCAAAACTTTACATTTTGGATGAACCCATTGGTGGTGTTGATCCAGCTGCACGTGATTATATTTTAAAAACAATTATTAATAACTACTCAGAAGATGCATCTGTTCTTATTTCAACTCATTTAATTTCGGATATTGAGCAGGTTTTAGATGAAGTTATTTTTATCAACCAAGGAAAGATTGTTTTACAAGAAAATGTAGATGATTTGCGTGAACAATACGCACAATCAATCGATCACATTTTTAGAGAGAAATTTAGAGCCTAGGAGGAGAAAATGTTTGGAAAGTTATTAAAATATGAATTTAAATCAGTTGGAATTTGGTTTTTCGGTCTATATGGACTAGCGGCCTTCATTTCTTTAGCTGCCGGTATTTGGATCAGAGCTAATCTTAAAGCCTCTAAGTTATCTAATTCTAGCTACAGTACTAATTTTTATTCAAGATCACAAGGAATTCTAGCTTTTATTTTATTTTCCTTATTGTTAGCTATTTTTATTGCTATTTTTATCGCAACACTGCTAATTATTATTCGCCGATTTTACAATAATATTTTTGGAAGAGAAGGCTACCTTACGTTAACCCTGCCAGTTTCCACACATAAGACTCTCTTAACTAAACTGTTTGTTGCTTTTATTTGCACGATTTGTAGTGGTTTGATTTTCATCCTTAGTTTTTTCTTATTAATCCTTCCATCGCTTACTATAGGGCCTTTTTTAACTTATTTCACAGAAACTTTGTCACAAGCTGTTAACATTCTAACCAAGCCTGAAGTTATATTAGCTATTCTTTCTTTTTTGTTAGGGATAACTACCAGTATCTTAGAAATTTACTTCGCTATCGCATTAGGACAACTGTTTCAAGATTACCGCGGTCTACTAGCTTTCGGTTTTTATTTCCTTATTAGCTTTGTTCGCAGCACTTTAAATATTCTTATTGGAACTGGCAATAACGGTTTTATTAGTTTAATGAGTACGAATAACAGTTTTCTAGACTGTTACCATCTCACCTTAAATATTATTCTTCTAATTGTCTATGGTCTCGTTTTCTATTTTGGCACACATTATATTATCAAAAATAAACTGAATATCCAATAATAAAAATACTAGAGGATAATATCAAAAAGTTTTTATGCTCTAGTATTCCTTATTATTCCAAATCTTTTTGTGTTTTATTTTTTAGAAGACCATTTTCAAAATAGAGTTCAATAGTTGCCGAAGATGACTTTGTTTTTATGCCACTAGACCAGACAGTCTGCATTTCTTCTTTGTCTGATGACATTGACTGGGACAGCACATCTGGTTCACCCAATTTTTCAACAATCTTTTTATAAGATTCACCGATTTTCAGTTCATCATAATCTTCTTTGCCAATTTTAGCCTCTCTACTGAAAGAAAAATTGGAAATTGAACGTGCCACAGTACTATTCTTATACAATTGGGCATTAATAACAGCACCATCTTTCACCCAGGTATAGCTATCTAAAGTGATGTTTCCTGCATTTCTTTGCTCACTTTTATTTGGGTCACCAAACCATTGTTTCAACTGTTCAATACTTGTTCCACCAGAAAAATGATTCTGATCAGTTGTCACTTTGATTTTATTGAAACTTAAACGAAAATCTAAGTTTTCTGTTTTTGTTAATGCGGCCTCATTAGAAGGCTTGGTCCCTCCCTCTTTGTCTTCTTTAGATTGACAGCCTAGCATTAGAAAACAGAAAGTCACTGTTAAAAACACTAAAAGCCAATTCTTTGTTCTTTTCATACTCATCTTCCTTTAAACATAAACTTTAAATAAAAAAACGCTTATGCGTTTAATGGAGCCGGTGGGAGTCGAACCCACGTCCAAACATCTGCTAACCCATTTGTCTACAACTATAGGTTATGTGTTTATTTAACACCGTTACAATACATAACTCAAACTCTAACGATGCGAGTCAGTAGAACTCTTTTAGAACAGCCTGACTCAGTTCTAACGTAGCTTGTTAACAATAAAGACCAATCAACAAACACAAGCAATTTGTTATTGATCACACAGGCTGGTTTTTAGGCAGCTACTGCGTAAGAATTTGTATTTTTTGCAGTTATATTTAACTGGCGTTTTACATCCGCTAGATGAGTCGCAAAATAGGTCTCATAATGCCTGTCGAATCCGTAACGACCCCAGTACATATTGTGTGAAAATAGTATAGCAAAATAAAGGAAAAATAGCAAAAAATATTTTAGATATGGTATCATAATACTATGAAAGTGAAATTAAGCAAACGTTATATTTTAATGCAAAAAATCATTCAGGCTTTAGGAATTTTAGCCTTAATTGCTTCAGTCATTTTAGTTATCTGGTTTTATAAATTAGGCATTTTAAATGACAGCAACGCTTTGAAGGATCTTGTACACCATCACAAAGTTTTAGGTCCTTTAATCTTTATTCTCGTTCAGATTTTCCAAATTGTTTTCCCTGTTATCCCAGGCGGCGTCACTACTGTTGCTGGTTTTCTTATTTTTGGTACTTGGCTTGGTTTCATTTTAAATTACATCGGTATTATTATTGGGAGTGTCTTACTCTTCCTTCTGGTAAAGTGGTTAGGTCGTAAGTTTATTTTGCTTTTTATGAAAGAAGATACTTTTTACAAATACGAAGCCAAACTGGAAAGTGATACTTATGAAAAACTATTCATTTTTTGTATGCTTTCTCCTGTGTCGCCTGCTGATATTATGGTAATGATTACTGGTTTAACAAGCATGAGTCTTAAGCGCTTCACTGCTATTATGGTCATCACCAAACCATTGTCTATTATTTGTTATAGTTATTTCTGGATATACGGTAGTAAGTTACTAGAATTTTTATTTCATAAGTAAAAGCAGCTTTGATAGACTGCTTTTTTTATAATCATCAAAACTTTAAGTTAGTTAAAGTAAAAGCAAAAACGGCAATAAAAAATATTTCTAAACTTCTGTTTAGATAATCTCAACCGAAAGGCAGTAGTTAGCTTATGCTTCTCTTGTCACATAGTCGATAAACATAATAGTTTTAAAATCTATTTAGTAACAAATAAGATTAATGTTCTTACTTTTGATGTTAACTAATAATAAGTCTGCAAAAATCAGGTATCAAAACTACTTTTTGTAAAAGCACCGCTTTCATCTTTACCTAATCCACCTTGAGGGAATCGAACCCCCATCTCAAGAACCGGAATCTTACGTGATATCCATTACACTAAGGGTGGAAACTTGTCTTATTATAACAGAAATTTGCTCTAATAACAAGTTTTTTATGGGTGGAGTATGCGTCCATTAGTGGGATGCATCACCATTCCAGATAGAGTTTTTCACGATAACATAATCAACGTGCTTGAGGTCAGCAACCTTTCGTCCACCTGCGTAGGAAATGGCACTTTGCAGATCTTGCTCCATCTCAGTAAGGGTATCTTGCAAATGCCCTTTTGTTGGAAGTAAGATGCGTTTTCCTTCCACGTTTTTATAAGCACCCTTTTGATATTGTGAAGCTGAACCATAGTATTCTTTGAACTGTTCGCCGTCGACTTCAATCGTCTTTCCTGGGCTTTCGATATGTCCTGCAAATAGGGAACCAATCATGACCATGCTAGCACCGAAACGGATAGACTTAGCAATATCACCATGAGTACGAATCCCACCATCAGCAATAATCGGTTTGCGAGCTGCTTTAGCACACCAGCGAAGTGCTGCCAACTGCCAACCACCTGTACCAAAACCAGTCTTGACCTTGGTGATACAAACCTTACCAGGACCGATTCCAACCTTGGTAGCATCCGCACCAGCATTTTCCAATTCACGTACAGCTTCTGGTGTTCCTACATTCCCAGCAATGACAAAAGTATCTGGCAATTCTTTCTTGATGTGTTGAATCATTGAAATCACACTATCTGCATGACCATGAGCAATATCAATCGTGATATACTCTGGAGCATCAGCCTTGAGTTGGCTAACAAAGTCATACTCGTAGTCCTTGACACCTACAGAAATGGAAGCAATAAGCCCTTGCTCATGCATGCGTTTGATAAAAGGAATGCGCCCCGCTTCATCAAAACGGTGCATAATGTAGAAGTATCCACCTTTAGCTAGTTGCTCTGCAACATTCTCATCCAAAATCGTCTGCATGTTGGCTGGTACAACAGGTAGTTTGAAAGTATGATTTCCAAGCGTGACACTTGTATCCGCTTCTGCACGACTTTTAATGACACATTTGTTTGGGATCAACTGAATATCTTCGTAATCAAAAATTGGAAATTCATTTAACATATCGATGTCTCGTTTCTTTTATAATGACCTACCTATGCTTGCGCATCCCTACGTCTTTTCCGACGTTTCCTTAATTTATTATAAACCAAAGTACAGATTTTGTCAAATAATTTCAATTATAAAGTAATAAAGTTCGGATTTTATGGTTCGGATATAAAAAGTGGAGAGATTAGTTTCTCCCCACTTCCTTATCAATATTCCTTTTAAAAATTTCTTCGGAGCTTTCCATCATTTCACAAAATTCATTATAAGATGAAGCCTTTTGAGGGATTTGTATAGACAATTTCTTCAACAAAGCTCCATAACCTGCTAGCTTTCCTATCTCATTATCAACAACCTTGTGCTTACTCGGAAAAACAAGACCACCTTTCTCAGCTTTTGAAATATAAGAATAGGAAATCAGCTGGAACAAGTCCTCACGGTTGATTCCTTTTTCAGTAAACTCCAGTTTTTTATATTTAGCATCTAGAACAATCTTTCGTTCTCTATCATAAAAATCCGGATATGCTTTTCGTTTTCCATCAGAAAATACTAGGATACCTCCTTTCTTTTCTTTATTCCGAGGATGTAAAAATCCTTTTGGCAACAGGGTGTAAATATACTCTTCCCAGAGCCAGGAAACATCAAAAAGAATACCATGGATTTTTTGTTCCTGATACCCTAAACCGTACTTTTCTTGATTTAGGATCATCAGACAAAGTTCTTGTAACTTTCTGTACTCGTGAAAGTATGCATGACGTATAGGTTTAGATTGATTTCCCCGAATAATCTTAGCACGGTCAACTAATTTATAAGATGGGGTTACACGCACGATTTCTGCCACATTTTCACGACTAGTTAAGAGGTTATCAAGGACCTCTTGCCCAATGCTTTTCTGATTATTAATGTATTCAATAGTGTGACGGATCAATTGCATGAGTGGATTATCATAGGTGAACTCTCTCGTTGTGTAGGCAACATTTCCTGTGAAAGGAAGGTTTTTCTTGAGATGGTTTCTTACATCAATCACTCCCTTTACATGACTGTCGTTATGAGAAAATCTCTGGTATTCCTTATAAAGACCCTTTCGGAGAGCAGCTTGTAGATACTTTGGAAAGAGGTAAACCAAGAGTTGATAGAGCTTATCTTCAGGAGACAGACCGACATCTAAACTAGTCAGATTGATATTGAGAACCTTTTGTAAAAGATAATGCAAAAAATGGTCGTTACTTTCATCAGAAAAACGAGAGGAAATCGTTAATCTTTCCTGACCATATCCAAGAAAACCAATCACATTTCCAGTCTTGATTTCCTGATTGACTGTTTCAAAGATTTTTTGGTCTCTTTCTAAGTCAGGAGAATTCTTCAAATCATTTGGAAAAATAAAGATATTGTCCTCTCTAGAAAGGTTATCCAGTGTTCTATCAAAAAGAGCTTGACTTAGGTTGGTAAATTCTGCGGCAAAGTCTTCTTTAGCAATTCTATGTTGATTATCAGTAATCCGCATCATTATCACCAGTATCTTGCTGATCTGTTCTCTCGTTATTTGTCAGCTCAAATGCTTTTTTCAATGTATCCAGAGTTTCAGATTCCTCATAAGAACCACGTAAGTAATCTTCCAAAAGTGGTTTGAGGTAATCAGACCAGAGTAACTCATAGTCAAAATCTACATCCTTCAACTTAAGGAAATAACTTGGTCCGATATGATAATGACTATTTAGCTCCTGAACGTTTTCGATAGCAGCATTCAAATTTCTAAGACGAAGTTTTGCTTCTTCAGCATCTTCACCTAGTTCTTGATCTAGAATATAAAGTTGACTGTCAGCCATAACTTCAACAAAACGGAAACGACGACGCATAGCAAAATCAAAGGTATCCACCGAACGATCAATATCATTCATTGTTCCGATAATATAAACATTTTCAGGGATATAAAACTTTTCATCAGTTTCGTGTAGATTGGCATATTGGGTAGAAACACTTCCCTCTTTACCACGATAGCCAGGGTCAATAGAGAAAAAGAGTTCTCCAAAAATCTTAGAAAACTCCCCACGATTGATCTCATCGATGATGAAAACGAATTTCTTATCTGTGTTGATCGTTGGAGACACATAATCACATAAGCCATAGCTTTCTTTCATGTGATCTAAAACGATTTTTTGATAAGTTTCGTACTTTAAATTAGTCTCTTCACCCTTGTACAAAAGATACACTTTTTCTTTGGTAGCAACGGGAGAATCAAACTTCACATTCCCTTGACTATTTAAACTGGCTGGAACCGAACTACGAGGGAAGAAGTATTGTCCTTGCTTTTCATTGATAGCATCTGTCAGCTTAGCCCACGTTTCCTCAAAATTATCTTGTCCTCCAGTTTTCTGTGCTGCTTTAGCCTTCTGGCAAAACTGCTTAAAAATACCATCTTGTAATTTAAACTCAATAGCTCCATCCTCATTTGATACCGGTCTCAACCCCTCTACAAAATCTGTATAGTCATAGGATGGATGAAACTGTACAAAGCCGATTTGGTCTTCGTTGCCATCTGTTAATTCATTTGCAATATCAATAGCAAGGTGTGTTTTTCCTGTACCAGGTGCACCTCGAAGGATAAGGTTTTTGGATTTTCTTAATATATCTAAATAATCGTTAATATTTTTATTCATAACAACTTTCTCTATATTTTTTCTGTATGTGCCATTTAGAATGGATTTATATAAATTGATACGTTCCTTGTTTCTGTCCCAGTTGATGGTTTGTCTTACACCTTTTTTACCTTGGTATTCCCATCCACCATCTACTTTCAACCATTTAACACCAATACAATGTTTAAATGTTTTTTTAGATTCGTCAAAATAATAAGGTTTCACACATTGACCAATTCCTAAAATTTCCTTAACCCCTGTGGTAGCTATTATGTAATCATCTTTTTTTATGTCATGAGCAAATTTCCAAATAAATTTATCTCTCTGTTTTCCCTGTTTCAATTCTTGAGGATTTTTATAATCTAGAATACTAGACAAATTAGAATCAAAATCTATACAAGCTATATTCTCTTCTTTAAATAGGGACCAAACTTTTCCACCTCCTCCTGCAACTATCATCCAATAATTTAATTTTTCTTCCATTTTGTAGCTCCATTTTCATATATAGACTAGTCAGTATTTAATATTTCAAAATCCTATTTCATATATAGAATATCATATCCTATAAAAAAAGAAAAGAATTTCTAAAGAAAAGTCCAGTGTAGAAAGCTTTATTTCCTCATAACACTAGACTTCTTTTCAATATTAATAATACTCCCCCTGACGGTAATCCCATGAGTTAAAGGTATCTGACAAGTGCATCATAATCTTATCAATGTCGAGTCCTTTACGGATCACAACTGGAGCTGGTGAAATTGAACGGTCTCCACCTTGTTCTGGGATGAGATTGCCGTCCTTATCAACCATAGATACCATCACCCCTTGTTCGTAGCGAGTTTCGATTGTTTTGTCAGGTTGGATGGATGCCACATAATCGTCAGCTTCAATGACAAGGTCCACTGCTCCTTCGATACGTTCTCCGATTCCTTCCACCTTACCGCGGTTTCCTTTTCCAGATGGGTTTGCAGATGAGGCATAGACCATTTTGCCTTCTTCCCAAAGTTTAGCAGCCAACTGTTCACCAGCTTTACCAAACTTGATGACAAAACAACTAGTACCACGAACGTCTGTCATGAGTTCTTCACGACCATCACCGTATGCTTTCAATTGCTCAAAGGCTTCTGGTTTCCAAGGAAGGATACAACCTAGGAGAATGTCTTCGTCCCAATGTTTTTGGTAGAAGGCTTCAATTTCTGGATTGAGTTGTGCTAAAGCGCGAAGCTCATCCATACTGCCACAGAGGACAACTCCTGGTTTGTTACGGTTACGCTCTTTGGCTTCAAACTTGCGTTCAAGTCCTGCCTTATCGCTAGTCATGATGATGTAACCAACTTTGGTTGGACAAACGATACAACCGCCCTCACCTTTTAAAATGTCATGGCCTTCTTGTGAAAGTGTTCCGTTCCATTGAATGTGTTTTGTCATAGTTCTATTTCCTTTTCTATTTTTTCTAATCCTGCCAGTAGGCTGGACGTTGTTTTTCATAAGCAGCAATCAAGTCTTCATACTGCAACGTAATACCGATATCATCCAAACCATTTAAGAGCTTGTGTTTCCATTCGCTATCGATTTCAAAAGTGAATTCACCGACTGGTGAGATGATTTTTTGTTGTTCCAAGTCCACAGTTACCTGATCGCTTGGTTGTAGCTGGGCTAGTTTCTCTCTAACCTCTCTGGGTTGAACAATGGGCAACATACCATTATTGAGTTCATTATTGTAATGAATATCCCCAAAAGACCCTGCAATCACGACTTTAAAACCATAGTCAGCTAGAGCCCAAGCTGCGTGTTCTCTGGACGATCCTGCGCCAAAGTTATCCCCTGAGATGAGAATACTGGCTTTGCGGTATTCTGGTCGGTTAAAGACAAAGTCTGGATCCTCAGTATACTTATCGTCCAGATATCGCCAAGCATACATGAGGTACTTACCAAAACCTTTCTTATCAATTAACTTGAGAAACTGCTTGGGAAGGATTTGGTCAGTATCAATGTTATCATTCATAAGAGGAACGGTAGTTCCCGTATAAACTGTAAATTTCTCCATATCCTCTCCTTACTGGGCTTCTGGCATCTGTCGAACATCTACGAAGCGCCCTGCGATAGCTGCCGCAGCTGCCATGGCTGGACTGCAGAGATGGGTCTTAGCGCCAAAACCTTGTCTGTCCTCAAAGTTACGATTGCTAGTTGAAGCGCAGTGGACACCATCTGGAACCTTGTCAGGATTCATCCCTAGACACATAGAACAACCTGGATCTCTCCACTCAAAACCAGCATCCAGAAAAATCTTGTCCAAGCCCAACTTCTCAGCAGCTCGTTTCACAGGACGAGAGCCCGGGACTACGATTGCTGTTAGATTGGGAGCTATTTTCTTTCCTTTGACAAATCGCGCAGCCAGTTGTAAATCGCTGAGACGAGCATTGGTACATGAACCGATAAAGATATAACCTAGTTCAATATCCGCTGGCTTTTGACCAGGCTCCAAGTTCATGTAATTGTAGGCTCGCTCATCATTCATATCCTTAATTTCTGGAAAGCTACTGTCAAAGTCAACTCCCATAGCAGGATTAGTACCCCAAGTCACCATAGGAGCCAAGTCTGAGACATCCATCTGGATAACCTTATCATAGACAGCATCTTCATCACTGACTAGCGTTTTCCAGTCTGCCACAGCCTCCTCGAAAGCTTCTGGAACACATTCCCGTCCCTTGAGATAGTCATAGGTGGTCTGATCAGGATTCATAATTCCCATCTTAGAGCCAAACTCGATGGACATATTGCAGATGGTCATTCGCTCTTCCATGGTCAAAGCATCAATCGCTTCCCCACGATATTCTACCACATAGCCAACACCACAGGCAACGCCGTACTTGGCAATCAAGGCGAGAATATAATCCTTAGAATAAACTCCTTTTTGAGGAACACCAGTGAATTCTACCAACATTTTCTTGGGTTTAACTTGCCAGAGGGTCTGAGTAGCAAAGACATGCTCCACCTCACTAGTCCCAATCCCAAAGGCAATTGCTCCGAAGGCTCCGTGAGTTGCTGTATGGCTGTCTCCACAGACGATGAACTTCCCTGGTTGGGTCCGTCCTGTTTCTGGTCCAACCATGTGAACAATCCCTTGCTTCTCAGAACCGTGAGCAGCATGTTCGATCCCAAACTCCTCAACATTTTCAGCTAACTTATCAATTTGCGCTTTCGAAATGACATCTCGAATATCATAGATATTGACCGTCGGAACATTGTGGTCAAAGGTTCCAAATGTCAAATCTGGTCGTCTCAATCTGCGACCTGCGTCTCGTAATCCTTGAAAGGCTTGGGGACTGGTCACCTCGTGAATATAGTGTTGATCCACATACATGAGTTGGGGCTGCCCCTCTTCTCCTGTGATGACATGACGCTCCCATAATTTATCAAAAATCGATTTTCCTGCCATCCATTACCTCCAAATGAAATATAAGGCTACTAGTGTGGTCACCATCCCAAAAAACCAAACCGTTTTAAAATACCATTTTCTAGTCTTGTGGTGAAAGGTGATTCCTGCTAACCAAGCACCAATTCCACCACATACAAGAGCCATAGTCAAGAGAATTTTCTCTGGGATGCGCCAAGCACCTCTCCTTGCCTTGGATTTGTCAATGCCATAAATCAAGAAAACCATGACATTCCAAAGTAAAAGGACTAGAGTAATTTTTTCATCTAACTTCATAACCTTGCAATAATGGCTTCCGTCATTTCCTTGGTCGAAGCCTGACCTCCTATATCTCTTGTTAAAATGCCTGCTGCCAAACTGGCTTCTACTGCATGTTCGATACGCTCCGCATCCTCATAACGATCAAAGCTATCTCTCAGCATCATGGCCACTGATAAAATCATGGAAATAGGATTAGCAATTCCTTGACCTGCAATATCAGGTGCCGAACCGTGAATGGGCTCATAGAGACTTGGTCCATTTTCAGAATGACTGGCCGATGGCATAACTCCCAGCGTCCCTGACAGGACACTGGACTCGTCTGAAAGAATATCCCCAAAAAGATTTTCCGTTACCACAACGTCAAACTTAGCAGGATTGGTAATCATGAGCATAGCAGCTGAGTCTACTAGCTGATGCTCTAAGATTACATCTGGGAAGTCCTGTGCGACTTCCTCAGCTACTCTGCGCCAGAGTTTTGATGTCGCTAGAACATTTTGCTTATCGATGCTGGTAACGATTTTTCTCCGACTTCTTGCAATTTCAAAGGCCTTTCGAAGAATTCGCTCCACTTCCTCATAGCTGTAATCGTTGATATCACGCGCTTTGCGCTCTTCAAGGACATGATCTCCAAAGTAAATCCCCCCTGTCAACTCACGTACCACGACAAAGTCTACACCAGCAATTCGTTCCGGTTTAAGTGGTGATAAATGCTTGAGACTATCAAAGATTTTTACAGGCCGAATATTGGCATAGAGATTGAGTCCCTTACGAAGAGCTAGCAAGCCTTGTTCAGGCCGAATCGCTGCCCCATCATACTGGGGACTACCGATAGCCGCAAGGAGAATCGCATCTGCTTCTCTACATGCCTTGAGGGTTTCATCAGGTAAGGGATGCCCCGCAGCATCAATACCTGCACCTCCAAAGGGGCATCTATCTATCTCATAGTCAAAACCTGTTTTTGAAGCTAGAGCTTCCAGAACCGCTAAACCAGCTTCCATAATTTCTGGACCGATTCCATCCCCTGCTAAAGCTACTATTTTCTTTGTCATAGCCTTCTCCTTTACACACTAGGCATGTCTCGGTAGGAAACGCTATGCCCCATCTCACCTGCATTCTCTTTTTGAACAAAGGTATTAGCATTGATATAAGCAATAGCCGAAGCCTTCAATACATCGAAATCGAGACCTGCTGCGTTAAAGATGGTTTCTGTATCTCTGTTTTCAACAGTAACCAAGACACGAGCTTGAGCATCGATTCCATCTGTTACCGCGTCAATAGTGTAGGACACCAAGCGGACAGATTGGTTAAAGAACTTATCGATAGCGTTAAAGATTGCTTCAACGGAACCTTGTCCTGTCGCATTAAATTCGACTTTCTCACCATCCATATTGGCCAAGCTAACGAGCGCTTCAATTTCATTGTCTGCATGGGTTTGAAGTTGCAAATCATCAAAGTGGAAGCCTTCCGGATTTTCAACCATGGTTCCAGCTACCAGAGCTCGAATATCTGCATCTGTAATTTCTTGTTTCTTATCGGCCAACGCCTTGAACTTAGCAAAGAGTGGTTTGATATCCTCTTCTGTAAAATCTAGGGCCAATTCTCTTAGTTTTTCTACAAAAGCGTGGCGACCTGACAATTTTCCAAGCGGAAGACTATTACTCTTAACACCGACCAATTCAGGTGTGATGATCTCATAAGTGAGAGGATTTTTAAGGACTCCATCTTGGTGAATGCCCGATTCATGAGAGAAGGCATTACCACCAACCACAGCCTTGTTTTTAGGAACTGGAATACCAGAGAAGCGAGAAACCATTTCTGACGTATTCATTGTTTCATCCAAAACAATATCACTAGTTGCTTGGAAGAAATCCTCACGAATCTTCAAAGCAACAGCTACTTCTTCAAGAGCAACATTACCTGCGCGTTCACCGATACCATTAATAGTTCCCTGGACACGTCCAGCACCGTGTTTAATTGCTGTCAAAGTATTTGCAGTTGCCATACCGAGATCATCGTGACAGTGGACACCAAAGACAACTTTATGATCTGATTTAATATTTTCAGTCAAGTGATCAAAGATACGTGCAAACTCTTCTGGAGTCGTAAAGCCAACTGTGTCAGGGATATTGATATAAGATGCACCTGCATCGACCGCTGTTTGAACGACTTGTAATAGGAAATCCAACTCTGTTCTAGTCGCATCTTCAGGAGAGAATTCGACGATTTCAAACTTAGAACGAGCATAAGAAACATGTTCCTTGATAGCTTCTAAAATCTCTTCCTTGCTCTTATTGAGCTTATACTTGCGGTGAATCGGACTGGTAGCGATAAAGACATGAATCTGTGGATACTTGGCATCCTTAAGCGCCTCATAACAAGCATCAATATCAGATTTTACAGAACGAGCTAATCCTGTCACTGCTGTTTTTTTCATGGCTTTAGCAATTTCTTGAACGGCTATAAATGAATCTGGACTAGCAGCCGGAAAACCAGCTTCAATTACAGAAATTCCCCATTTCTCCAGCTGTCTTGCAATGGAAACTTTTTCCTTTATTGAGAAGTTAACACCAGGTGTTTGTTCCCCATCACGAAGACTTGTATCAAAAAATTCAACTTTACGCATAAGATTACCCCTTTTCCAAATATGGTTTTAAAAAAACATCTCGCTCAGAAACCCAAGCGAGATGTTGATTTACTCCCGCTTGGTAAGCCAAACAGGACTAATGCTTT
>ERZ772924.706-NODE-706-length-16005-cov-9.783699_pt1 | contig 16005 bp, 13 predicted proteins | sample MGYA00512116_ERZ772924 | MGnify/ENA primary metagenome ERZ772924 (study PRJEB29015, sample SAMEA2737920) | human oral metagenome | biome: human oral; feature: human-associated habitat; material: dental | place: China | collected 2134 ...
GCGGCCGGCGATGACGACGGGCTGGAAGACGTTGGGGATGGCGGCGGAGGCGCGGACGGCTTGTCCGGCGTTGCCCCTGTTGAAGGCGACGGCTTTGCCGGTGGAGAAGTCGGTGGCGACGGCGGCGAATTTAATCGGGAATTGCTGGATGGGGCGGTTGCCGACTTTGTAGTTGATGTAGTTTTGCAGTTTTTCGCCTTTGATGAAGCCGCTGGTGGAGAGGGTGAGGTCGACGAGGTCGGTTTTGCCGAGGATTTCGGCTTCGAGTTCCATGCGGTCGGGCGACATGCCGCTGGCGTACATGCTGCCGACTATCGCGCCCGCGCTGGTGCCGGTAACGACTTTGACGGGGATGTTGTGTTGTTTGAGGACTTTGAGGATGCCGATGTGGGCGAAGCCTTTGGATGCGCCGCCGCCCAGTGCGATGGCGACGACGGCCTGCGGTTTTTGGCGGGTAACCGTGGGTTGGCTGCCGCCGGGCTGGGTGCTGCTCGGGCAGGCGGTGAGCAGGAGGGCGCACAGGGCGGTCAGGGCGGTACGGCGGGTGTATTTCTGCATGTTTTTTCCTTCGGGTGGGTTGTTGCTTGATGGAACGGGCTGCGCGGGTGTTTCAGACGGCCTCTTTCGGTTGGCGGCCGTCTGAAAAGGCGGCTGTTCAGGTTTTTCTCGGGAAGAAGTGTACTTCGTTTTCGCCCGCAGGCAGGATTTTTTTCTTGACGGCGTGGCCGAAGACGGTTTCGAGTGTCAGTTCGGGCGGGGTTTGCCGCTGCCACAGTCCGGCAATGGCGGTGCGGGCGGCGGCCGAGTCGTCGAAGTCCAGCGCGTGCCAGAGGCCGAGGGTATCCATGTCTTGCAGGAAGGTGTCGGCGGTGCGGTATTCCAATTTCAGGCGGGCGGTGTCGGTTACGGGGTCGTAGAAGCCGCTGTCGGCCAGCATGTCGCCCAGGTCGTGCATGTCGATGAGGGCGGGCCGGCGGGCGGCGATGCCTTGTTGCGCCAAGGTGTCGGTCAGTTCGAGCAGGGTGTCGCGGCCGAAGTGGGTAAAGAAGAGCAGGCCGTCGGTTTGCAGTGCGCCCGCCCAGCTTGCGAAAACGGCCACGGGATTGTGTTCGGTGGCGAGGCCGAGGTTACTCCACAGCATGTCTGCCGAGGCTTCGGGCAGGGGGGCGGAGAGGGCTTGGCAGTGTTGGGGGACGGTTTTTCCCGCCAGTTTGGACAGCAGGCTGCCGCCGCGTTTGTCGGCCGCGTCGCGCAGGCATTCGGGGCGGGGGTCGTATTCGGCAAAGGCCGCTTTGGGGTAGCGGGCGGCAAGCAGGCGGCGGCTGTTGTCGCCGTCGGCACCGGCCAGGAGGATGCGGCGGGGGACGGTTTTGACGATTTGCAGCCGTTGGTCGGCCTGTTCGGCAAGGTGGCGGTGGATTTGCCAGCGGTCGTTGGTCATGCGGGATTCTCCTTTAATGTGCGGCGGGCGGTTTGTCCGATTATGACTTCAAATACAGTAAATTCAAATGAGGATGCCCCATATCGTCATGCCCGCGCAGGCGGAAACCCGAACCGTCGGATAACCGCTCTTTCCTATCCATTCCTGAAAACGCAAACTCTGGATTCCCGCCTGAGCGGGCATGACGATGGCGGGTATTTTTTATTTTAATTCACGATAAAACCCGCCATACCGCCGTTGATTTGCATAAACTTTGTGCCGCCGAAGCGGCGTTTCAGACGGCCTGATCCGTCGGCCCGTTCAGCCACGGGTAGCGGGCGGGCAGGCGTTGTTCGGCGAAACGGCGCACGGAACGGGCGAATAGGTTTGAGATGCGGCGTGCGGTTTCATCGTTCAGGGCGGCGGTGCGGCGGTCGGCTTGGTCGAGCAGTTGCAGAGCGCGGCTTCTTTCCTGCCGCATCCAATCGCGGAAGGCCGCATCGGCACTCAGGGCGGCGGGGTCGTGCCGTTTTTCAGACGGCCATCCTGCCTGCCGCCAGAGTTCGGACGGAATATTGACGATGCCCGCGCGCAGGTCTTCGGGCAGGTCGCGCATGGTGGAACACCAGCCCAAGGCATCGACCAGTTTGGGCAGGTCGCGGCCGCGCACGGATGAACCCAAGGCGGCCAAAAGCAGGTCGAGGGAGCGGGTGAAGGTGCGGCGGTGCTGGGCGGCGATTCTGTGTCCGTTTACGACCTTATAGTTTTTGCTGTCTTGAGCAAGCTTTTCTAGAATTTGCCAGTTGTAAACGTGCAGGTAGTCGGTATCGTTGCGGCTCATACCGGCTTCCATCGGAGGCAGACCCTTTTCGATGCCGCCCGTGTACATTTCGGAGTTAAAGCTGTTGGTAAACGCCCAGCCGAAGCTCTCGCCCTTACCTGCGTCACTTAGATCTTGCATATATGGAGGAAGCTCTAGAGAAAAGGATTTATTTACGTCGATTTTGCCTTTATCGTAGTCAAATTTCCATAGCGTTACCGCACCGCGATAAACCGCCTGATACTCCTCGATCGGGTGCCAGTCGTTATCGAAAGGGGCTGCGTATTGGCTGGTTTCGATGACGTATTCGGTATTAGGCGTTACGAAAGAGCCGCCGTGATCGCTTTTGATTACGGGATTTACGACTATTTGAGTAGTCTCGAAATCGGATAAATTTATAACCGCGATTCTTGGGTTCGCCTTATCGTTGATAAAGAGATAATCGCCCACATACTCGCCGTTTTTTTCGCTGAAATTTGGGTGGTGAGTGTCGCCCCAGTTGATCTCTTTGCCGTTAATGGAGCCCGATCTTAAGACCGCCTTGCTCTCCTCGTCAAAGCCGTATCCCTGCCAAGGCTCCGGGGTAAATACGCCGATATATTTGTAGATCCTCATCGACGGCACGCCGTAAACGAGCACCTGTCCGCTTTGACCGCCGGAAGAGAACACCATATAATCGTCCTTCCGACCGGTCGGCTGATAGGTCTTAGCCGCCGCCAAAACGTCTTTTTCGCTTAAATTTCGTTCTTTCATCACGCGCTCTAAGTCGCTATCTGTGGCACACAGGGCGCTTGCGGCGAACAAAACCGAGCCCAAAAGCACGGGTTTGAAACTTTTTAACATACTAATCCTTTCTTAGAATTTTAAAATTTTACCTGATTTGCTGACTACGAGGATCGCTTCCCCGTCTGCGTACATCGCTAAAAATTCGCTTTTTAAATCCACAACCTCCTTTAATCCTACTTTTTGATTTTCGTAAATTTTATCTTTAGTAGCGATAAACTGCGTGCCGCGGGCGCACACGATGGATTTGATCCAAGAGCCCACGCTTTTGCGCTCGCCGCTTTTTAAATTTATAAAATTCCCCTCTATATCGCCTGCAAATAGCGTCCCGTCGCAGTCTGCAAGCGCAGTGGCTATAGAGCCGCTTAAATTTTTATCGCCAGCTTCGGCTGAAATTTCGCTTTGAGTTTTAAGCCCCTCGTCTTGAAATTTTGCGCCTTTGAATTCTGAGCCTTGAAATTCCGCGCTCTTTGCGCCGCCAGCTTTCGTTTCGTTTGGCTCGGAGGCTTGCACGATTCTCGTGCTATTAAATTCCGCATCCTTAAATTTCACGCCACCAAGCTCTCCCTGCGCGGCGCGATTAGGCGCTGCATCGATGCCGCTAAATTTAGTCGCGACAAGATCTGCGCTAAAACAGGCTACGCCGTTCCAGCTTGCGACGCAAAGTCCGTTAGCGCCCAGGCTGACGGCATTGATCCTGCCATAATGAAACGAAATTCCGCGCAGCCCGTCGGAGGCGGAATTTCTATTTAAAGATTGCCCGTTCGCGGTGGAATTCTCACCTGGGGCGTAGCCGCCATCCGCGCTGTTATCAGGGTCTTCGTCTAATCTTATTAGTTGATTCTTATCCACTACCGCGTAAATCGCGTCTTTTGTGGCATAGATCGCATCTATTTGGGCTGTGCCGCTACGTCCCGTCTTAAGCGTGCGTAAAAACTTTAGTCTATCGTTTAGTACCGCGATTTCGGCTCCGCCCCAAGCTAGATAAATTTTGCCGTTTTTAAAATTTAAAGCCGTAATTTCGTTATCGCTGTATTTTTGCGCGAACTCCACATCCCATTTAGCAGTATCAAACATCCTAAGCTCGCCGCCACTGTCGCATAAAAGCAGTCGGTGCGAGCTTACGTCGAATGCGCCCAAACGCAGCGTGGCATTTAGATCAAAGCTACCAGCTGTTGCCATCTGTGATAAACAAATCAAAAAGGCAATACAAAATTTTATAAAATTCATCTTAATCCGCTCTTTGTGAAATGATACTACTCCAAGGCTTAAAAATCGGTTTAAAGCTTGAGCTATAATGGAATTCTAAGTTTTCTTAAAAGTTGCGAAATTTTATGATGTAAAAACAGCTCTAAGTGAAATTTTATTTTTCACATTTCGCTATAAATTCTGCTTTAAAATTATAATTTCAGTAAATTTTTATTTTGATAGATTTTTACAATTCGTAACGCTCCTTTAATTTTGTTTAAATAAAAAGTTAGTATAATCGCCAAAGTTTGTTTTAAATTTTACTGAAGGAGAAACTATGGAGTTTCTGACAAGTTTGTCTGAAAGCACTCAATTCTTTTTGCAGCTCATTATAGTCTTGGGCTGTTTGTTTTATGGTGCTAAAAAAGGCGGTATGGCGCTGGGAATTCTAGGCGGTATAGGCTTAGTGATCTTAGTGTTTGGATTTAGATTAGAGCCGGGTAAGCCGGCAGTGGACGTTATTTTAACTATCCTCGCAGTTGTCGTAGCAAGTGCAACGCTACAGGCTACGGGAGGGCTTGATGTAATGCTTCAAATAGCGGAGAAATTGCTTCGTAAGCATCCAAAGATGGTTTGTATCATCGCTCCAACTGTTGCGTGGACGCTTACAATCTTATGCGGAACGGGACACACCGTCTATACGCTGCTTCCGATCATCTATGACGTAGCTATTAAAAATGGGATTCGTCCTGAGCGCCCGATGGCTGCTTCTACGATCTCCTCGCAGCTTGCTATCATCGCTAGCCCCGTTTCGGTTGCCGGCGTTTCGATGGTCGCGATCTTACTAGGTCAAGGCGTGCATATCGAGGGCTTTAGTACGTATTTGGATCTACTTAAATTAACAATCCCTTCTACTTTCATCGGTATGCTTGCGATCGGAACGTGGTCGATTTTTAGAGGTAAAGATCTAGATAAAGATCCGGAATTTCAAGAAAAGATCAAAGATCCAGAGCAGAAAAAATATATCTACGGCGAAAGCACGACATTGTTAGGTCAAAAGCTTCCTAGGATTAAGTGGGTTTGCATGTGGATATTCTTAGCCACTATTGCGCTAGTAGCGGTTTTAGGTTACGAGAAAAGCTTGCGTCCTGCGTGGACTAAAAATGTACCGGGCAAATCCGTAGAGATCATCGTCGATAAAAAAACGGTCAAAAATATCACGATCAAAGATGGTCAGGTCATCTCCATGGTGGACGGCGGTAAGGTCGTCTCAAACGTCAAAGAGTCTAAAGCCAAAGATGCGACTAAATTTAATAGCGTCGAAATTTACGACAAAGATAAAAAGCTAGCTCAAAGCATCGTCTCTCAAGACGGAAACGTCGTCATCACGACAGGCGATAAGAGCGAGAGCATCGCAAACGCAAGCATTGTCGTAAAAGATACGATGAAAAAGACCACAAATTTAAATATGGTCTTAACCATTCAAATTTTCATGCTTCTTGCAGCATCCATTATGATGATTGTCTCGGGTATCAAAGCGGGCAATATCGCTAAAAATGAAATTTTTCATAGCGGTATGATCGCGCTTGTAGCCATTTATGGAATTTCATGGATGGCAGAGACTATGTTTACCGCTCATATCGAAATGCTAAAAGCGTCGCTAGGTAAGGTCGTTATGGCGTATCCGTGGACGTATGTCATCGTTTCGCTTTTGATTAGTAAATTCCTTAACTCTCAAGCAGCAGCAGTTGCTACTTTCGTACCGCTAGCGGTTAGCATCGGTATTGATCCGGGCCTTATTATTGCATTTGCACCGGCTTGCTACGGATACTATATCCTACCTACCTATCCGAGCGATCTTGCGGCGATCCAGTTCGACCGCTCCGGCACTACGCACATTGGTAAATTCGTCATCAACCACAGCTTCATTTTTCCTGGGCTAATAGGCGTTCTTACTTCATGCGCGATGGGCTTTATCTTCGCTCATATTTACGGCTATTTATAATAGTTGCGCTCGCGGGCATATGGCTCGCGAGCTTTAAATTTCAAATCCCAGCGGCTTTTAAAATTTTTAAATTCTAAAGCTTTCTAAATTCCGTTCATAACCCGCGCAAGGCTAAATCGTTTTAAATAAAATTTACGTTATAATCCCGCCAAATTCCACACAGGAGGCAGATATGCAAATCCCTATCGCATATGGCAAAGACGACCATCTAAATCTAGAGATAAACGAGAAAAATTTGCTCGGCGTTTTTGATCCAAACCCCGTGGCTAAATTTGACGAAACGGCGCTCATCGCAAAGGCTCTGGCAAATCCGATAAATCAAAAAAGCTTTGACGAGTTTATAGCGGGCGAGCAAAAGATCGTAATCATCGTAAATGACGGCACGAGACCTACGCCGACGGCAAAAATTTTAAAGCAAATTTACCCGAAAATTCGCGAGAAAAATAAAATTTTCATCATCGCCACGGGCTGCCATAGAGAGGGCACGCAGGAAGAATACGAGATGATCTTCGGCAAAGAAATTTACGCCGAGCTTAACGCCAAAAACGAAGTTCACGATCACGACTCCAAGCATGACGAGATGGTATTTTTAGGCGAGAGCAAAAACGGCACGCAGATGTATCTAAACAAAATCGTAGCAGAAGCCAAAAAAGTAATCGTCATCGGCTCGGTCGAGCCGCACTATTTCGCGGGCTACACGGGCGGTAGAAAGGCCTTTTTGCCGGGCACCGCGTCGTACGAGAGCATCACGCAAAATCACAAGCTCGCCCTAAGCTCCGACGCGCAGGCGCTGCGCCTAGAGGGCAACCCCGTGCACGAGGATATGATCGATGCGATGAAGGTGCTAGCGCACATCGACGTTTTTTCGATCCAGACGGTGCTTGATAGCGAGCACGGCGTGTATTATGCGAGCGCTGGACACCTAAACGACAGCTTTTACGACTGTGTGAAAAAGGCCGACGAGGTCTTTTGCGTAAATATCCCGCGCAAGGCCGATATCGTGATCTCGGTCGCGCCCTATCCGATGGACGTCGATCTCTACCAAGCGCAAAAAGCCCTAGATAACGGCAAACTAGCACTTGCGCAGGACGGAATTTTAATAATGGTCGCAAAGTGCCGCACCGGCATCGGACCAAAGCCGTTTTTTGATCTGATGGCCTCCGCAGACACGCCTAAAAAGGTGCTCGAAAAGATTAGCGCCGGCTTTAAGCTCGGCTATCACAAGGCCGCTAAAATGGCTGAAATATCGCTCTGGGCGCAGACTTGGGCGGTGAGCGATCTAAGTGATGATGAGATGCGCGCCGTGCATCTAAAACCGTATCACGATCTGCAAAAGGCTGTGGACGACGCGCTCGCGCAAAAGGGCGCGGACGCTAAAATCATCATCCTGCCGTTTGGCTCGATGACGGTGCCTAAGGCGTAATTTTGGCTAAAATTTTATATTACGACGCGAGCTGCGGCATCAGCGGCGATATGAACTTGGCCGCGCTGGTGGGGCTTGGCGTGGATTTTGGTTATCTTTGCGCCGAGCTAGAGAAGTTAAATTTAGACGGCGAATTTAAGCTGGAGCGCAAAAATGTGCTAAAAAACGGCATCGCCGCTACTAAAATCGACGTCGTGCCGCTAAAATCCAAGCCTCACGCCAGAAGCTACGCGGGTATCAGGCAAATTTTAGAGAGTTCAAATTTAAGCCGGAACTGCAAGCAAAGAGCGGGCGCGATATTTCGCACGATCGCGCAGGCCGAAGCCAAAGTGCACGGCACAGACGTAGAGCAGGTGCATTTCCACGAGCTCGGCGCGATAGATAGTATCGCGGACATCGCGGGCGCGGCGATCTGTCTTGAATATCTTTTTGAAAAACTCGGCGTCTCGCGCGTGCTAAGCTCCAAAATCGAGCTCGGCGGCGGCGTAGCGATCTGCGATCACGGCGCGCTTAGCGTGCCTGCGCCAGCCGTTTGCGAAATTTTAAAAGGCGTGCCCGTAAGCCTAGGACGCGTAAATTTCGAGATGACTACGCCCACGGGAGCGGCGATCTTAAAGGCCTGCGCGGACGAGTTTACGGACGGCGCGAGCTTTAAAATCGAAAAGATCGGCTACGGCGCTGGCGGCAAAGACGCAGCGGACTTTGCAAACGTGCTTCGAGCGATGATCTGTGAGGCGGACGAGGATTTAGACGATCAAAATTTAGCCGCGCGCCCTGGCTACGGCGAGGTTTGCAAGCAGATTTTAATCTCCACGAACATCGACGATATGGACGCCGAGAGCTTCGCGCTTGCGTGCGAAATTTTGCGAGATAGCGGCGCGCTGGACGTGTTTAGCCGCTCTATTTTTATGAAAAAGGGGCGCATGGGTTTTGAGCTAAACGCGCTGTGCCGCAAGCAGGACGCGCAAAATTTAAAGGATCTGATATTTACGCACACGACGGCGATCGGCGTTCGCGAGATAGAGGTTGCTAAAACCGAGCTAAAGCGCGACTTTGCGCGGGTGCAGACGAAATTCGGCGAGATAGGGCTTAAGATTTCTGGCACCTGCCAAACGCAAAAAATAAAGCCCGAATTTGAAGACTGCAAGGCCGCGGCGCTCGCGCACGACACGACGATCGAGCGGGTGCGAAAAGAGGCGCTAAAAATCTATGACGAAACTAGAAAAACTAAAGGCTGATCTGCGCGGGCTGGGCGAACTCGCGGTCGCATTTAGCGGCGGCGCGGACAGCTCGCTGCTGCTGCGTGCGGCGCACGACGCGCTGGGTGCACGAGCGATCGGCATAACGATAAGATCGCCCTACATGTCCTCGCGTGAGATCGCCGAAGCCGTGGAATTTGCTAGATTTTACGGCATCCGCCACGAAATTTTAGAACTAGGCGTCGCAGAGGGGATCAAAAATAACCCCGAAAACCGCTGCTATCTGTGCAAAAAGGCGGTGTTTTCGCGCCTAATCGAGCGCGCCCGTGAGCTTGGTTTTAGCCGCGTCGCAGACGGCACGAACCGAGACGATCTGGGCGAACACCGCCCGGGGCTAAAAGCAAAAGAGGAGCTGGGCGTGCTCTCGCCGCTGATAAATTTAACCAAATCAGATATCCGCGAGCTATCGCGCGAGCTGGGCTTACCCACCGCCGAAAAGCCCGGCTACGCGTGCTTGCTAACGCGCCTGCCGCACGGGCGCGAGATCGATGAGAGCGAGCTAAATTTGATCGAAGCTGCGGAAAATCTACTCATCGCAAGCGGTTACACAAACGTCCGCGCGCGATGCGACCGAAAAAATATAAAGCTGCAAATGCCCTTTTCTAGCATGCGGGACTTCCTAAACGACGCGAAATTTAAAAGCGTCGTTAGGCGGCTCACGATGCTGGGCGCAGCGGATGTGACGCTTGATCTAAAGGGGCTTAGAGAGGATGTTTTGTATGAGAGAGGATGAAATTTTAGAGCTTTTCGCGGGGGTAAAAAGCGGCCGCGTGAGCGAGCAAGAGGCGCTAAAATACCTGAAAAACTACCCCTATGAGGACGTGGGCTGCGCCAAGATCGACACTCAGCGCGCATTGCGAAACGGCGCAGGCGAGGTGATCTACGGCGAGGGCAAGACCGATGATGAAATTTTACGTATCGCTGGTGCGATCGGCGCGAGAGGGCAAAATATCCTGATCACGCGCACGAACGAGCGGGTTTTTGGGCTGGTGCGCGAGGCGTTACCGCAGGCGGAGTTTAACGCTCGCGGCCGCGTCATCAGCGTCAAATTTAAAGAGCCCGCGCTCACGCAAAGCTACATCGCGATAGTCTCTGCCGGCACCGCCGACGGCGCGGTCGTGGAGGAGGCGTACGAGACGGCGAGATTTCTAGGCAACGACGTGCGCAAATTTAGCGACGTGGGCGTGGCTGGGCTGCACAGGCTGATCGCAAATTTAGAGCAGATACGTGGCGCAAAGGTCGTGATCGCAGTGGCGGGCATGGAGGGTGCGCTAGCTAGCGTGCTAGCAGGCCTTGTGAGCGTGCCGGTGATCGCAGTGCCCACCAGCGTGGGACACGGAGCGAGCTTTGGCGGGCTGGCGGCGCTGTTAGCGATGCTAAACAGCTGCGCAAACGGCGTGAGCGTCGTAAATATCGACAACGGATTCGGCGCCGCGTATAACGCGAGCCTGGTAAATCATCTCTAAATTTTAAATAGAATTTGTAAGGGGTAAAATTGAGAGAGGATACGAAAAAAAGCAGTACTTCCGCCTACGGACGCATCTAGAAGTGAGTATTGTTGGGATGCTAGAATGAACTGGGCGATGATGGGTATTGCTATTTTAGCATTTGAAATTTTTATCGCAATTTACGTCAAAAGCGGCTTCATACGCTACTATCTAGGCGATGTGCTAGCCGCAGCGATGCTTTATGCATTTGGGCGAGCCGCGTTCAGACTACCGCCTAAAGCTTTAGCGCTCGCGGTCTTTGCTCTCTCGCTAGTTATCGAAATCGCACAATATTTTAAAGTGCTTGAAATTTTAGGCGTCCAAAATTCTATATTGCGGATAATTTTTGGTGGAACATTCGATTGGACGGACATCATCTGCTACGCGATAGGCTGTGTTTTAGCTTACGTATCTGAAAGTATCATTTATGATAAGGCGCGACTATGGAGGCGTAAAAGGTTGCCTAAAAATTTTAATGAAATTTTGCAAAGCGGCGATGAAGAAAAGATCAAAGCGGTATTTCAAGCCCTCGATATAAATGCGACTGACAAAGACGGCAACACGATACTTCATATGCTACATGCGGACAAAGATATCAAGAAAAAAGACCCAAACTCACCCTATGTGTATATGGGCGCAAATTTAATCGAATGGATCATCATGCAAGGCGGCGACATAAACGCTAAAAATAAAAAGGGCGAGACGCCCCTTAGAAATTTTATGTGGTATGTATATAAAAATTTACAACCGTATCAAAAGTTAATAATCGTAGGCAATCAAGGTTATGCTTCTTCGGTATATGTAGAACAAGTAAATGAAGTCGTTAATATCGATTTTGGAATAATGTATAACTATATATACAATCTTCTACCTAAAAAATCGCAAATTTATATTTGGCGGCGCTTCGGCAAAAAATTAGAATATCTATATGTGCCCGAGTATCCAACGGATATGGAAAAATACGATCCGCAAGAATACAGTAAATTTACCTATGATTTTTGGATGAAATTCTTAAGGCAAAAAGATAGCGTGCAGTATAAAATGATACATGCGGTTACTAATTTATATTGGCATTGGGACTATAACGGGGAATACGGAAGTTGGATTTTATGGGATGACGATTATACCGATGAAGCTGCCGTCGAAATCAAAAAATATTTTAAGCTAGGCAATAGGCTAGATGAGCTAAATGACGACGTGCTTGATAAGATGTTTTATAATTTAAGGAAAAGCTGGCATGCCGAAGATGTAGGTAAGCTTAGATACCTGTTCGTGCTTTGGCTGCTTAAAAACCCCGAGCCGTTTTTCGAGGATGAAATTTAAAAGGAGAAGCGATGGATAAACAAAAAGCCGTTCAAAAGATGACCGAGGTTATGGCGAAATTCGTCGGCTACACGGGCAAGGTACTGCCCGACGACGTGACGGCGAAGCTAAGCGAGCTCGCCGAGCGCGAGACGCAGCCGTTAGCGAGAGAGATCTACAAAACGATGTTTGAAAACCAGCGCCTAGCTAAGCAGCTAGACCGTCCGTCCTGCCAGGATACGGGCGTGATCCAGCTTTTCGTGCGTTGCGGCGCGAACTTCCCGCTCATCGGCGAGCTTGAGGAGTTACTGCGAGAGGCCGTACTGCGGGCGACACGAGAGGCTCCGTTGCGCCACAACAGCGTCGAGACGTTTGACGAGTACAATACCGGTAAAAACGTCGGCAAGGGCACGCCGAGCGTCTTTTGGGAGATCGTGCCGGATAGCGGCGAGTGCGAGATACACACCTACATGGCGGGCGGCGGCTGTAGCCTGCCCGGCAAGGCAACCGTGCTGATGCCCGGCATGGGCTACGAAGGGGTCGTGAAATTCGTCATGGACATAATGACCAGCTACGGCATAAACGCCTGTCCGCCGCTGCTAGTTGGCGTAGGCGTAGGCACCTCGATCGACGTGGCGTCGCTGCTATCTAAAAAAGCGCTGATGAGGCCGCTTGGCTCGCGTAACCAAAACGAACGCGCCGCGCTAACCGAAAAGCTGCTCGAAGAGGGCATCAATAAAATCGGCCTGGGCCCGCAGGGCATGAGCGGCGCAAGCTCCGTGATGGGCGTGCATATCGAAAACTGCGCCCGCCACCCCAGCGTCATCGCCGTCGCCGTAAACGTGGGCTGCTGGTCGCACCGCAAAGGCCACATCGTCTGGGACGCGGGGCTAAGCTTTGCCGTAAAATCGCACAAGGAGTTCGCGCTATGAGTAAGAAAATTTTAACCACGCCGATCAAGGCCGAGAATCTGGCCGACATCAAAATCGGCGACGTCATATACCTCAGCGGACACATCGTCACCTGCCGCGACGTGCCGCACAGACGCGTCGTAGAGGAGGGCCGCGAGCTACCGCTTGATATCAGAGGCGGCGCGATCCTGCACGCGGGGCCGATCATCAGAAAAACGGGCGAAAAAAGCTTTGAGATGGTTTCGGTCGGACCTACGACTAGCATGCGGATGGAGAAATTTGAGCGCGAATTTATCGCTAAAACGGGCGTGCGCCTCATTGTCGGCAAAGGCGGCATGGGCGAGGGCACGATGAGCGGCTGCAAGGAATTTGGAGCAATACACTGCGTATTTCCTGCGGGCTGCGCGGTGGTCGCCGCGACGCAGGTTGAGCAGATCGAGAGCGCGGACTGGACGGAGCTTGGGATGCCTGAGACGCTGTGGAAGTGCCGCGTGAAGGAGTTTGGTCCGCTCATCGTCTCGATCGACGCGCACGGAAACAATCTTTTCGAGCAAAACAAGGTCAAATTTAACGAGAAAAAGGACGCGGCGCTAGCTGAAATTTTACCGCAGGTAGGGTTTATAAAGTAGTTAAAATTTGGTGGCCCCCGCTTTAAATTCTACGTCTTAAATTCTTACGCACTGTCGCTAAATTTTAAAATTTAGCGCTCTAGCGAGGGGCAAATTTTAAGAGCTTTGGGTGGATAGCGCGGATGATCAATAAAGCAGGCAGCGGGGCTAGGCGCGAGATTAAATTTTATCTGCAAATTTAGCTGGTCGCGAGGGATAAATTTTAAAAATTTAGACCCATAGAACTGCCGTTTTAAAGCGCCGACTAAAAGCGCACGCTAATCTCGCCGAAGCTCTTTCGTAAATTTAGCCTACGCGCTATTTTTTCTGCGCGAATTTCACGCTTGCGTAGAGGTGGCTTGCAAGCCCTAGCGTGCCCAGTATCGCGCCCGCTTCTCCTATGTGCCAAAGCCTCCAAACGCGTTGCGCCATTGCCCAAAAGATAGAAATACAACTGCCGCTCGCGCTGCAAGCCATGATAATACGTACTCAACGAAAGCACGTTCACACCAAGCATGTTACCTAGCAGTATGCCCACAACGGGTATAAAATAACGTGCATCGAAGGGATTATACAAGCGCAACACCACGAAAAGGGCATACATGCACACCACAAAAGCTCCCACGCCTAAACCTACGGCTATGGGCATAAGCATCAGCCGCATGCGCATACGGGTGCGGTTTACTGCCGTTATCGAGGCCACAAGCACCATCAGCACAAACCAAAGCACGTTGATTAACCAGCTGTTGTAGCTGAAAAGAAACTCTAAGTAAAGCCCAATAAGCGACATCTGCACCACCATACGCACCGTAGAGATGATGGTAGAGCGAATAAGAGGGACTTTGAAATAATGGAAGAAGTAAAGCGGAACAAGCACCAAGAGCAATGTCAAGAGCATTCCGATGATGGATATATTCATTTTATAAAGCCGTGTTTGGGGTTACTGATTGTTTAGTTTAAGCATCAAGGTTTTATCGCATTGCCCTGCAAAGGTCCTATCGTGGCTCACGGCGATGATAGCCGCCCCTCGTTTGGCCAAGCTTTGCAGATAGCCCGCAACAAGCAATGCGCTGTCAACGTCTAAGGCCGATGTTGGTTCGTCTACCAGCAACACTTTCTTGTCTAACAATCCGGCCATCGAGAGCATAATGCGCTGCCGTTCGCCTCCGCTCACTTCGGCCATCCGCTTATCGTATAAGGTTTCGTCCAATCGCAGTCGCACCCATTGGTCCATCAGCGCCTCCTTAGAAAATCGTTTGTCGCGATTTACCCGTAGCTGGTAGGGCAAAGCCACAAGCTCGGCCACGGTGTTGCAAGGCAGGTTCACTTCTTGTGGCACATAGGCCATCACACTGCGCATATACTCCGCAGAGAGGGGCGTTAGTTCTGTTCCGCCAATGCTAACCGAACCCTCGTCAAGGGGCTGAAACCCCAATATACATCGCAAGAGCGTTGTTTTTCCGCATCCCGACTCGCCCATCACGCAAAGCATCTCGCCCCCACTAACCACAAACGAAAGGTTGTGGAACAGGCTTTTACTCTCTAACGCAAGACTGGCGTCTTTCATTTCTACCGTCATACTATATAATATAATGTGTTATGGTGCGAAGGTTAGGCAAAGTGCGCATACACACACAAGGTTATGCGCCGGTATGGCCAGGCACGGTTCGCGCCAAGTGTTCTTTAAGTTTAATAAAGTAATGAATTGTCTACAAAAATACAAAGAAAAGTTCACAAACGTGTCGTTTGTTGGCTTTTTACGCTATCTTTGCAATGAAAACGAAGGAGAAAGATAAATATGGCAACATCCAACAACATCGACATAAAGCTTTACTTACCTGCCGAGTGGCACGAGCAAAGCGGCGTGCAGCTTACTTGGCCGCACGCAAAAACCGACTGGGCACCCATTTTGCCCGACATAACCAAGGTGTTTGTGGAGCTTACACGAGCCATAGCCAAACACGAAAAGGTGCTTATCGTGGCTCCCGACACCGATGAGGTGAAGGCAACGCTTATGCGAAACTTAGGCCTAGAACGCCTGCGTAACGTACTGTTTCACCAATGCGAAACCAATGACACATGGGCCAGAGACCATGCCGCCATAACGCTTACGGGCAACAACACCAACAATGGGTTTAAAGTACAGAACACGCTGCTGGACTTTAAGTTTAACGGATGGGGCGAAAAGTTTGCTGCCGACAAAGACAACGCCATTACCCAAAGCCTATATCACGAGGGAATGCTTAACGGAACGCTTGAAAGCCACAACGACTTTGTTCTTGAAGGCGGCGCCATAGAAAGCGACGGAAAGGGAACGGTGTTCACAACATCGCAATGCCTGCTGGCCCCGCATCGCAACCAACCTATGACAAAAGACGACATTGAACAACGGCTGAAAGAGGCGTTGAGGGCCGAACATGTGGTGTGGCTTGACCATGGGAACCTTGTTGGCGACGATACAGACGGACATATCGACACCATTGTGCGCACAGCACCCGAAAATACGCTGTTATATGTGGGATGCGACGACAGCCACGATGAACAATACGAGGATTTTTTGGCCTTAGAACACCAGCTAATGAGCCTCCGCACATCAACAGGCATGCCCTATCGACTGCTGCGCCTGCCCATGCCCGACGCCATTTACGACGAGGGCGAACGTCTGCCTGCCACCTATGCCAACTTCCTCATCATCAACGGAGCCGTTATTTGCCCCACTTACGCACAACCCGAAAAGGACAAACAGGCGCTGAAAGAAGAGCGCTACAGCTTCGTCATCTCCGACATCCGCCTGCCCGA
>ERZ772924.707-NODE-707-length-15997-cov-3.835027_pt1 | contig 15997 bp, 12 predicted proteins | sample MGYA00512116_ERZ772924 | MGnify/ENA primary metagenome ERZ772924 (study PRJEB29015, sample SAMEA2737920) | human oral metagenome | biome: human oral; feature: human-associated habitat; material: dental | place: China | collected 2134 ...
ATCGAAATTTGCGGCGCGCAGGTAGCGTGGTATCTCGTAGGCGCGCTAAAAGAAACCCTCGGCGTGAACTACGATATGGCAAGCTCGATGGATATCCTCATCATCGCCATAATCGCCGATATGATGGAGCTGCGCGACATGAACCGTGCGCTGCTGCGCTTCGGTATCAAGCGGCTAAATAGCTCAAACCGCGCCTGCTTCAAGGCGATTAAGGAGCATTATTTCAAAAAGCATTTCGAATTCGACGATATCAGCTACACGATCGCGCCGCTTATCAACTGCACGGGGCGGATGGACGATGCGACGATGTCGTATAACTTCCTATGCGCCAAAAATATCAGAGAGGCAAATCACTACCTAGAGACGATAAATTCGATCAACAACTCGCGCAAAGAGGAGGAGAAAAACCTCTACGACGAGATCGTAAAAAGCGTCGATCCGAGCGATAACGTCATCGTCGTGTGGGGCCCGCAGTGGCATGAAGGCATCATCGGCATCGTCGCAAGCCGCCTAAGCAAGACCTACAAAAAGCCCGCGATCGTCTTTAGCGTAAGCGACTCGCGCGCCAAAGGAAGCGCGCGCAGCATCGGTAAATTTGACATTTTAGAGCTGATCTCCTCGCAAAGCGAAATTTTAACGACCTTCGGCGGACACAAGGGCGCTGCGGGCGTAGGGATCGATCCTGCGCTACTTCAGGAGTTTAAGCGGCGCGTAAATGAGCGCATAACGCCTAAGGATCTGAGCGATTTTAGCGCGCAAGACGATCTGCTGGGCGAGCTGGACGCGTCGCAGATAGACTTCGAGCTGCTTGAAATTTTAGAATTTTACGAGCCCTACGGGCAGAAAAATCCGCGCCCGCTCTTTTGCATCAAAGGCGCGCGCGCCCGCAACATCAGGGAGATCGGCAAGGAGGGCAAGCATATCAAAATGGCGCTTGATAAAAACGGCGGCAGCGTCGAGGCGCTGTTTTTCAACTACGACTTTTTGCCGCGCGCGGGCGAGCGAGTGGACGCGATCTTTACGATTAGCAAAAACAACTTCCGCGGCACGATCACGCCCGAGCTCATCATCAAGGAGCTGACCCCGAGCGAGAGCTAAATTTTAAAATTTAGGCCGGTCTGGCGTGCATTTTGCGCCGGACACGGCCTGTAAATTTAACGCTCGATCTATGAGCTAGACCGCGCATTGCGCACTCGGCAGGGTCGCCCTACTACAGCGCCCGTCTGCTCTACTCGCCCAATATATATTACACGCCTGGCGCGGCTTTGAAATTTAACGCGCGAGCTATGGATTTGACTTGCGATGCGAGCTCAAGCGCGCGATTTCGGGGCTAGACACGGCGCGCAAACGCGATGCGTTATTTTCAGCTCCCGCACGGTTTGCAAACTCAGCGAATTTTTTTGGCGCGATAAAAGTAAAATTTAAACGTTTTGGAATTTTAAAATTTTGCGAAGGCGAGCGGGAACGGTCTGAAACAGACAGAAGGACCCTGCTAATGGAATTTCGGATAAAATTTTATGAAGCGGCGGGCGGGTTAAATTTTAAAATTTGACCCGCCCTTAAGCTTAGAGGCTAAAAAACCACCACTAAAAACCACTTAAACGGCGCGGGTGCCGAGATCGCGTGTGGCAAGCCCGCAGGCATGACGATACTTTGCCCCGCTTTTACGCGGTGCTTCTGCCCGTCGATCGTGAAATCGCCCTCCCCCTCAAGCACGTAAACGAACGCGTCGCCGTCTGATTTGTGCGAGCTGATCTCCTCGCCGCCGTCGAAGGCAAAAAGCGTCATATTCAGCGCAGGATTTTGCGCGAGGGTGCGCGAAATCACCTTGTGAGGGGATACTTCGACTAGCGAAGCAAGCTCTACGGCCTTAGCGGCGTCGATATTTTTGATGTGTTGCATAAGCTCTCCTTGAAATGAAATTTGGTCGATTGTAGCTAAAATTTAGCAAGCCTGCTTTGATGAGCATCAATCCGGATCCGCGCTGAAAGGATTTTTCAGAAAGATCGGAACGAAATTTATCAGATATAGCGCGACTGCGGCGATGAAAAGTGCCGAGGGGATCATCACGTATAAAATAAAGCTCTCGCCCGCACAAACGGCTCTTAAGCCCCCTGCACCCAGAGCCAAAACGAGCGCCGTGCGGCTTAGGCGCGGGAAGTTTAGCGGCGAAATTCCGCTGTGACGCTGTCCGGCGATCATTCCCACGAAAAGTATCGCTCCATACATATAGCAGATCGCGATGACGTGCAGCGGCGCGGCAGCGTATCCCCCGTGGATCAGCGTCGCGCCCAGCCACAGGTATCCTGCCGCGCACGCAGCCTGTAGCGCGTAGTAAAACGCCATATAGTGGCGGCTTAAAATTTCGACGTAGTGTAGCTCGCGAAGCTTTGCCAAAAACAAAAATCCGATGCCAAGCGCGATAAACCCGCACGTCGCCTCGCTTAAAAATGGGCTCGCGAGCGCCAAAGCAAAGGCGAGGAAAGCGGCTAAATTTTTGTAGATAAAATTTGGAATAAAAACAGCGTCCTTCAGCCCGCCCTCTCTTAACGCTTCGTTGCCGATGACGACGCTTATGCGGTAGCTTACGACGGCGATTGCCACGACGTTGATATGCACGAAGCTAAGCAAAAACTTCTCATCCCCGCTTGCGCCGTAGGCCGCAGAGCAGGCGCAAAACGCCGCTAAGACCGCCAGGATGCTAAAATTATTCGAGTTTTTATCCAGCCACAAAAGCCGCGCCGCAAAGATGAAAAATACCGCCCAAAACAGCCCCACAATCGCCGCCGCGAGCCGTAAATTTAAAAAGCTTGCGATAAAAGCCGCGATCAGGCAGGCGGCAAAAGCAAGCGAGACGGGCTTTAGCGAGCCCTCGAAATTCGTCCAATCGGGCAGCGCGGTAAGCAAAAACGCCGCGTAGATGCACGAGGGCGCCAAAAACAGAAAATAAAACTTATGAGCGCTGACATAATCGATCGCCAGCGCATCGGGTGCTAAAAAGCTAAGCGCCCCCAGCGCCGCAAAAAAGCAGGCGCAAAGAACGAAAGCGCGCATCGGATGGGAGAAAAAATTCCTCGCGCGCTCATCTTTAAATTTAGGCGCGTAAAAGCCTAGCCGCTGCGCCGAGCACGGCTCGAGATTTTTGAGCTCCTGCGGCGAAACAGGCTCTGTTCGGTCTTGCGTGGAATTGGTCTTAAAATTTCGATCAGAATTTTTAGCGCTTTGTGAGAAGTTTTGAATAGAACTCGGCTCGGCGCTTCCGCCGCTTTGCAAGAAATCCTGCGCGAAATTTCGATATTTGAAGCTTTGCGCGCGGGCGGGTTTGAAATTTTGACTTTGATCGGAGCTTTTAACGCTTTGCAAGAAACCCTGAGTAGAATTTTGATCGTAGCTTTTACCGTTTTGTGAGAAGTCCTGTGTGGAATTTTGATTTTTAAAGTCTCGCGCGAGCTCTGTCTCTAAATTTCGATCGGAATTTTTAGCGCTCTGCGGGAATTTCGGCTCAAAATTTCGGCCCGAATTTCCGAAGCCTTGCATAGACCCGGCTTCCCTGCCGCGAACAGAATTCCAAAAATTTTGTATAAAATTTAGAGCGGAAATTTTACAATTTTGCACGGGCTCGGCTTTCAAGCTCCATGTAAAATTTTTAAAATTTTGTGTAAAATCCGAGGCACAAACTTTAGAATTTTGCGCAAATTCGCAATTTCTGTATCCGAGGCCGGGTCCGCACGGCGCACCAACCGCACTCTCAAAGTAAAATCTACGCGGCGCGAGAATTTTACTTTCAAAGCCTAGTCTGCGCAGTACACGGGTTTCGCGCCCAAAACTCGTCAAATTGCGCGGCTCGGCGCTCTTATCGGCACCTTCGCCGGCGCGGATTTGCTTTTTTAAATTTACAAATTGCGAGGCGGCGAGGTTAAATTTCTTCAAATTTACGGGGCTAAAATTCTTAAAATGGCGTGCGACATGTAAATTCAAAAAATTCCGCACCGCACAAAAAGTGTCTAGAGCTGGATTTTGCTTGCTGCCTAGCCCGCTTACATCGCAAAACAGCGAGCGATAGGCGCTAAAAACGGCTTTTTGAGCACTGAACTGCGCGCTCAATCCACAAGCATCAAAACCGCAACGTAGAAAGGCGTCTAGGTTCGCGCCAAATTTGCAGTACAAATGGACGCCCTGCTTCGTGCCAACGCGCCGTAAGCAGACGCCTGCATTGAAGTTGCGCTGCGAGCAGACGCTCATACTAGATTGCAAACGAGCGCTCGTGCTAGAGCTGCGCTGCAAACGAGTGGGATCGCGGCGTGAGTGGACATCTCGGTTCGCGTCAGCGCACCGTAAGCAAGCGTTCGTGCTAGAGCTACACCGCGAGTAAGCACTCTCGCTAGAGCCGCGGTATGTATCGCCGCTAAATTTCGCCGAATTTTGTGCTGCAAAACCGCAGCACACTGCGCCGTTCAAGAGCACGCTCACGCTATAAACGCAGTTCACGCGGCTGCGCAGTTCGTATTTCGGTACGGCAAAACCACGGCGCCCAATGTCCTGCGAAAGGCTATATCCGCTTGCGCTAAGATCGTAGCATCCGATGTCCCGAAAGAGCCTGTCTATGCAAGCAACGAAATCATAACATTTAGTATCTCGCAAGAGCCTGTGCCCGCCCGCGCCGACATCGCGACATTTAGTACTTTGTAAAAACCCATGCCTGCGTGCGCCTAAATCGCAGTATTCGACGCTCCGCAATAGTCCGTATCCGTACGCGCCTGGATTGCGATGCGCGCCAAAGCCCTGCTTGCTCGCGTCTGAGCTGCAACGTAAGTTTAAAATTCGTGCAGAATCTCCCTGCTTGCGCGCACTAAAGATAAAATTTCTACTCATAATAGCTCACTCCCCCAAACTGCTCGTTTACCACGCGCTCTTCGTATTGCTCGTCGCGCGCGCTTAGCGGCTCATCTAGGCTCACGACGCGCCTAAGCCCCATCCCTTTGGGCTCGAGCTCGATGATCTCGTGGCTTAGGCGTGCGGCTTCGAAGCGGTCGTGGGTCACCAAAAGGCAGGCAAGCCCCTCGCGCTCGATCTTTGAGACTAAAATTTCGATCAGCACGCCGCGCAGATCGCGATCTAGACCTACAAATGGCTCATCAAGCAGTGCCAGATCGCAGCCACTAAGGATAGTGCGCAAAAATGCCGTGCGCTTTTGCATGCCGCCGCTTAGCTCGCGCGGGAATTTATTCAGATCGCTCGGACTTAGCCCGATCTTTGCGGCGAGGGCGTAAATTTCGCTCACGCGGGAGGGGCTAAAAATTTCGATATTTTTAAGCGCCGTGAGGTTCGGTAACAGGCGGTTTTCTTGAAACAAAAAGCTGATTTTTTTAAAGTCGTTTTCGATCTGCCCGCTTTTTTTATCCTCTAGCCCGCAGACCAGCCGTAAAAGCGAGGTCTTGCCGCAGCCGCTGGGGCCAAAAAGCGTCTTTACCTCGCCCGCGCGCAGCTGCAAAGAAAAATCTGAAATTATAACGTCGCGCAAAATTTCGTAGCGCAGATTTGAAATTTTTAGCATCATCTGCTCCACGGCATCAGTAAAATTTGAAGCGGCTTGGTCACGAGATAATCGAAAAGCGCCGTAAAGGCTATGACTAGGCACACATATGCCATGACCTCGACCGTATCGATATTGACGCGCGCTTCGGCGATCTTTGCGCCGATGCCGTCGTTCGCGCCCAAAAGCTCCGCCATCACAAGCACCTTCGCGCCGTTGCTGACCGCGACATAGATCGCAGGGAGCAGCCGCTCGATTAGGTGCGGCGCGTAGAGGTAGCGCAGTTTTTTTAAAATTGAGCTTTTGTAGCTGTCAAAAAGCTCGGTGTATTCGGTGCTCACGCTAGCCATCGCCTGCGCCGCGGATGCAAAAGTCATCGGCGCGACTACGATAACGACGGTAAAAAGCACGCTTGTATCGCCGAAATGAAACCAAAATATCGCAAGTACGATCCAAACGATGGGCGGCGTCGAGAGAAGCACGGTAATTAGCGGGTTTAAAAAGGCTCGCAGGCTTTTAAAATACCCAGCCGCAAGCCCGCTGCAAATCCCCGCAAAAAGCGCGAGGAAGGTGCCTGCAAGCGCACGTTTAAGCGACAAGGCTAGATCGTTTGCAGCGAAATTTTTTAAAATTTCGCACGCCTTAGAAAAAACAGCCGCGGGTTCGGGCAAGATGAGCGGCCCGTAAGCCTCGCTCGCCACCTGCCAGGCGGCTATGAAAAAGCACACCGCCCCTAGGCTCGCAAAGCCGCCCCATAGATAGTCTATGACGTAAAACGCGGGGTTTTGAGCTTTGCGAATTTTATCGATTTTTAGCATAGAAAAAACTCGTCCTTAGGCATCGCGCCGCCGATGAGCTTAGGGTTAAATTCCATCAAAATTTCATAAAATTTTAAAAGCTCGTCCTTGATCTCGCTAGGCTTTTTGACGCATAAATTCGACGTATCGATGCTCATAAATATCGCAGGCGGCGGCGCGGGAAAGAAATTCGTCCCGATCGCCGCAGCGCTTTGTTTGTTCGCTTTGATCCACGCAAGCGCGTCCGCTAAATCGGCATTTAAAATTTCAAAATCCGCCTTTTTCGCGGCGTAAAAATCGGTATCTGCGATGATGCCTGCTTGCGGGATGATGGGCTTTACCGAAAACGCCTGCGCCCACATATCGCTTAAATTTGCTCCTCGTTGCACGGCGATACCCGATACTTTGCCCTTTAAGATCATGGCGCTTGCTAGCGGCTCGACCGTGATCGCGACGTCGTAGTCCTTAGCCAAAAACAGCTGCGCGCTCTCTGCGGGGCTGGCGGTGTAGTCGATATTCAGCCCGCTAATGCCCTGCTTTTTCGCTATGGCTCGCACGATGATGTCTAGCATATCGTTTTTAAAAGGCATGACGATCTTTTTGCCCTTCAACTGCGCAAATTCCGTTATCTTCTCGCCCTTGCTCATCACAAAATTTAGCCCCTCGGTGAGGATATTTACCATACCGATCTTGCGCCCCTGATTTGCGAGATTCACCCCCACGTTGCTAGGGCTCATCATGACCTTGTACTCGCCGTTTGCCACGCCTGCGCGCAGCTGATCGGGATCGCGCCAAAGCTCAAGCTTCGCGTCGTATTTTTTGCCGATCTGCCCCTGCATGCACGCAACGCCGATGATGAGGCTAGGCATCGCGGGCGCGCCGTAGATAGTGAAGGCCTCCTTTGCAAAAAGAGGGCTAGCAAGGCCGCTAGCCGCCAACGCAGACGTTAGTTTTAAGAAATTTCTTCTTTGCATCTTCTCCTCTTTTCATTCCTGCCAAACGGCAAGATTTTGATAATCGATGTGCAATTATATCAAAAACAGGAGTGATTCGGTTTGATTAAGCTCAATAGTCCCTCTTTAAATTTTAATGCGCAAAATTCAAAACGTCCCGCAGCGGTAAAATTTTATGCTAAAATGGAGAAAATTTCAATTCAAGGACAAAAAATGAGAAGCGACATCATCAAAAAAGGCTATACGCGCGCGCCGCACAGAAGCTTGCTAAGAGCGACCGGACTAAAGGACGAGGACTTTGAAAAGCCATTTATCGGCGTGGCAAATAGCTTCATAGAGATTATCCCCGGGCACTTTTTCCTCAACAAATACTCCGAAATTTTAAAAGACGAGATCCGCAAAAACGGCTGCGTGCCGTTTGAGTTTAACTGCATCGGCGTGGACGACGGCATCGCAATGGGGCACAGCGGGATGCTCTATAGCCTGCCTAGCCGCGAGCTCATCGCAAACTCGATCGAAACGGTTATGAATGCGCACGCTCTGGACGCTCTTGTGTGCATGCCAAACTGCGATAAAATCGTGCCCGGCATGGTGATGGGCGCGCTTCGCGTGAACGTACCGACGGTTTTTGTTAGCGGCGGCCCGATGAAAAAGGGCTACACTAAAAAAGGCGAGCCGATCGACCTATCTACGGCGTTTGAGGCGGTGGGTAAATTTGAAACCAAAGAGATCAGCGCCGAGGAGCTAAAAGAGATCGAGTGCGCCGCCTGTCCGAGCGGAGGCAGCTGCTCGGGGATGTTTACGGCAAACTCGATGAATACGCTGTGCGAAGCGATGGGTATCGCGCTAAAAGGCAACGGCACGGTGCCTGCGCTTACACCTGAGCGCGAGGATCTTATCAGGCAGGCGGGACGACGAATTTGCCAAATCGCGCTGGATGAAAAATACAAAATCCGAAATATCGTGAACGAAAAATCGATCCAAAACGCCCTGGTAGTCGATATGGCTATGGGCGGCAGCAGCAACACCGTGCTGCATATCCTAGCTATCGCACGCGAAGCGGGGGTAAATTTACAGATCGCAGGGCTCAATGAGATCAGCCGCAAGATCGCTCACATCGCGAAAATCAGCCCGAGCCTGCCAAACGTGCATATGGAGGATATAGACCGCGCGGGCGGCCTAAGCGCCGTGATAAATGAAATTTCGCGCCGCGATAGCGGGTTGCTGGGCTTAGACGCACTAACGGTAAGCGGCGAAAGCCTGGGCGAGCGCGTCGGAGCTAGCGCCATAAAAGACGAATCTGTCATCCGCAAGGTCGAAAATGCCTACTCGCAGGTCGGCGGGCTGGCGGTTTTGTTTGGAAATCTAGCCGAGCAGGGCTGCGTCATCAAGACCGCGGGCATTATCGGCGAGCGCAAATTTAGCGGCAAGGCGGTCTGCTTTAACAGCCAAGACGAGGCGATAGAGGGGATCTCAAGCGGCAAGGTAAACAAAGGCGACGTGGTCGTCATCCGCTACGAAGGGCCGCGCGGAGGCCCAGGCATGCAGGAGATGCTAAGCCCGACTTCGCTCATCATGGGGCGAGGGCTGGGCGCGGACGTAGCTCTCATCACGGACGGGCGTTTTAGCGGTGCGACTAGAGGGCTAAGCGTCGGGCACGTGAGCCCGGAGGCTGCCGAGGGCGGCATGATCGGACTGCTAGAGGACGGTGACATCATCGATATCGACGTGGATACATACGCGATCAACGTGCGTCTAAGCGAAGCCGAGATCGCCGAGCGCAGGGCCAAATTTAAACCGCTTGAAAAACCGCTGCCGTATCGCTGGCTACGAATGTATCGCAAACTGGTAACGAACGCTAGCAACGGAGCGATTTTGGAGGCGTAGGGCTTGTGCGGCGTAAATTTTATAAAGAAGTGGGTAAATTGTTTACGCCGCATTGCCACATAAAATAGCGCTATATTGCTATTTTTGAGCTTATTTTTGCTGCTTTTATAGCGGATAAATTTAACTTTTCAGAAAAAATATTCACATTAAAGCGCTGTAACTTCATGATTTTTCATATTCACTAACTAAATTTAACCACAAAATTCCTCATTTAACCACAAAATTCCTCGTGCCGGCATCCTTAATGAGCAGTAGCGAGTGAAATTATAAACTTTAAGCCAATAGGAGCACACTCAAAAAAGCAAGAATGTATTGTCGCGTCGATATGTAATTTTTTTAGTACTAACTAAAATAAAAATATTTTACAAATTTAAAGCGTAGCATTAAAACCTATAATTTTTCTGTCATTGTAACTAATTTTTCTTTGATTTTATTGCCTTTCGAAGCAAATAAAGCCAACAATGAGTCGAATTTCATCACTATCTTTTTAATATCTTCCATATTGTTGTCTTCAATATCATATCTTTCTTTTAATAGCCAAAAAAACTCTTGGTATGTAGCCATGAAATCTTTATAATCTTCTTGCAATTCTGGAGCGTAAAAACTAATCAATAGGTGTAATTTTCCAATTTCAAATTTCGTATCCTCTATATTAAAATTTGGATTTATCAATAACATCCATTTCTTGCTCATTCCTCCTAAAATATCTCCGATTATAATAAAGGCCTCCTCTAGTTTTTGCCGCTTTAGTTTATTTTTATCTTTTTTTGTATTTAAATTGACATATATCCATTGTCCACAGATTGTTAATGCTGCACCAAGTATGACTTTTAGAAAATCATATATTTCCATAGTTACTTTTACAAATCCCTCGGGTCGGCGATCTTGCCTGCGACGGCGCTAGCTGCGGCGACGGCGGAGTTTGCCAGATACACTTCGCTCGTTCTATCACCCATGCGACCCACGAAATTTCGATTTGTCGTGCTTACGCAGCGCTCGCCCACGCCCAAAATCCCCATATATCCGCCCAGGCACGCGCCACAGGTCGGGTTGCTCACGACTGCGCCCGCTTCTACGAAAATATCCCACAGCCCCTCTTTTTGCGCGGCTAAAGCGATCTTTTGCGTCGCAGGCGTGATGATGAGGCGGGTTTTGCGCGCAACCTTGCGACCTTTTAAAATTTGCGCGGCGATCCGCAGATCGGAGAGCCTGCCGTTGGTACAGCTGCCGATAAAGACCTGATCGACGGCGATATCATCGCGTACTGCTTCGCGCACGCTCTTGCCGTTGCTAGGCAGGAACGGGTATGCGATCACCGGATCAAGCTTGCTAACGTCGATCTCTAAAATTTGCTCATAGTTCGCGCCCTCGTCGGAGTAGTGAAATTTCGGCTCGGCGCGCAAGCTTTTATCCGCCAAAAATTCCTTCGTGATCTCATCAACCGCGACGATACCGCTCTTACCGCCCGCTTCGATTGCCATATTGCAAAGCGAAAATCTGCTATCCATATCCAAATGCTCCAGCGCGTTGCCGCAGAACTCCAAAGCCTTATAGCGCGCGCCGTCCACGCCGATGAGGCGGATCACTTCCAGGATCAGATCCTTGCCGTAGATGTGCGGCGCGGGCTTGCCGTGAAAAATTACTTTGATCGTAGGCGGTACTTTAAACCAATTCTTGCCCGTTATCATCGCAAAAGCAAGATCGGTGCTGCCCATACCGGTCGCAAATGCCCCAAGCGCGCCGTGGGTACAGGTGTGACTATCCGCGCCGATAATGACGTCGCCGGGCACTACGAGCCCTTTTTCAGGCATCAGCGCATGCTCGATACCCATATCTTTTTCGTCGAAATAGTTTTTCAAATCGTGCTTATAAGCAAACTCGCGTGAAATTTTAGCTTGGTTTGCGCTTAAAATATCCTTCGTAGGGATGTAGTGATCCATCACGATCGCAAAGCCGTCCGGGTTGGCGAGCTTTTTCGCGCCGCTAAGCTCGAACTGCTTGATCGAAATCGGCGTCGTGATGTCGTTGCCGATGACCATATCGATGGCGCTTTCGATGATCTGTCCCGCAAAAACCGCCTCGCCCACGTGCTCGCTAAAAATTTTCTCCGTGATCGTTTGCTTCATAAAATCTCCTTCGTATCGGTTAAATTTGCGCGATTTTAGCTAAAAAATCATAAATTTTTGCAATTTTATGTATAATTGAGCCGCAAGGAGCGAGACGATGGAAATTTTAGATATTTTTGCAAACCGCAGAAGTGTAAGAAAATACGCGCAGGGACCGCTTGAGGACGAGGCGCTGGATAAAATTTTAAAAGCGGGCCTGCTTGCGCCGTCGGGGCATGCACGCCGCCCGTGGGAGTTCATCCTCGTGCGCGACAAACGGATGCTTGATCGACTAAGCGCGTGCCGCAGCAGCGGAGCGAATATGCTAAAACAGGCCGCAGCCGCGATCGTAGTGATCGCAGATGCGCAGAAGCAGGACGTCTGGATCGAGGACTGCTCGGTAGCGCTAGGCTACATGCACCTTGCCGCAAGCGCGCTAAATCTCGGCAGCTGCTGGGTGCAGGTAAGATTGCGCGCCGCTGCGGACGGACGCAGCTGCGAGGAGTTTTTGCGCGAGGCGCTGGACTTTCCGCTAAATTTCAATGCAGAAGCGATACTAGCCCTCGGCGTGCTGCAGCAGCGCCCGAGCCCGCACGATCTGCAGAAGCTAAATTTAAGCAAAATCCACAAAGAGAAATTTTAACGCGTATGAAGTATCAAAATTTAATTCAAATTTGCGAGTATCTACGCGCCAAACGCTTCCTTTCGCACATTAAACGCGTAGGAGATAACCTTTTTAAAGTCTGCTTTGACGGCAATGAGACGCTGTTTTTTGATATGAATAAATCAGGCTGCAATATCCACGAAAATGACGCTTTTACCGAAGGTAAGGTTTACGCGGCGCCCTTTGATGTGCTACTTGCCAAGCGCTTCGTAAAATCGCGCATTACCTCCGTTAGCGTGCCAGAAAATAATAGAATTCTATGCCTTAGCGTAAGCCAAAACGCAAGCTACAAAACCCAAAGCTCAAATATCTACTTCGAATTTACCGGGCGATTTACCAACGTAATAATCAGCGATGAAAACGATGTGATTTTAGAGGCGCTGCGGCACTTCGAAACGGAATTTAGACAGATCAAGGTAGGAAGAAAACTTCGCCATCTACCGCCTGCAAATATTAAAGAAGCCCCCGTGCCAAAAATTTCGGACTTTAGAGCATTTTTTCGCGCGGAATTTAACGCGCTAAATGCGGATCGCTTAGACGCGCTCAAATCCGCAAAAATCACGGCGCTAAATAAAAAGCTAGACTCGGTGCGTGAGGCTTTAGACTCTTTGCAAAGCAGCGCCGAACTACTGCGAAGCGCCGAGCTTTTAGGTGCGAAAGCCGCCTTGCTAAAAGAAAATATCTATAAAATTCCAACTAGCGCGCGAGAATTTACGCTGCAAAAAGGAGACGCCGAAGCGGTAGAATTTAAGCTGCAAAAACCTGCAAGCGCTGCTTTGGGCGAGCTTTACTCCGAGGCAAAGCGTCTGCGCCAAAAGGCTGCTAATATCCATATCGAAGAGCAAAATTTAAAGGAGAAACTCGCGTTTTATGAGAATTTAAAATCGCTCGTCCTTGCCGCACAGGACGCACGCGAGATCGAAATTCTAATGCCTAAGCGCACGCAAATTAGGCAAAAAAGCAAGGAAAAAAATAGCGAATATGTAGCGAGCTTTTATCTCGGGGATTTTAAAATCAGCGTCGGTAAAAACGAAAAAGGCAATGAGTTCTTACTAAAAAATAGCTCCAAATCCGACTATTGGTTTCATCTTAAGGATATTCCAAGCGCACACGTCATCGTAAAGACAAATAAGCAAAGTCTAAGCGAAGAGGTAATCGAATTCGCCGCTAAAATTTGCGTGAGCTTCAGTGCAAGTGGCAGCGGAAAATATCTCGTCGATTACACCAAACGTCAAAATGTCAAAATCAACGAAGGTGCTTTCGTAAACTACGTAAATTTTAAAACAATCAGCGTTTTAAAGCCGTAATAAGCGAGCTTGCAGTATAATTATTCAAAATAAATTCCAAGGAAATTCTATGAAGCAAAGAATAATCACGGCAAGCATTTTACTAGCCGTATTTTTGGCTCTAATTCTAATAAACGCCAGGTGGCTAAATTTCGCCGTATTTGCGCTGATACTCGTGCTTGCGTTTTTTGAAAGCCTCAAATTATGGGGTCTAGAGGAAACTAGCAAAAAGTGGCTCGCGCTGGCGATCGCGTTTTTTGCGCTGCTACCATTTACGCAGACCGACGAACCCTTCGTCTCAGCGCTAAAAGTTAGCATCCTAATGATCCTATGCGTCGCCTCTGTCGTGGCCTTTACCAAGGGCCCCAGCCTAAAGATCACACTTCCTTTCATCTATCCCGTTGCGCCGATATTTTTTATGTGGGCGGCCTATGATGATTTCGGGGAAGTTTTTCACTTCGTTTGGCTGATCTTTATTATCGTAGCTAGCGATAGCGGCGCATATTTTATCGGAAGAGCCTTCGGCAAAACCCCGCTAAGCGCCAGTTCGCCGAATAAAACCGTAGAGGGCGTGCTAGGTGGTCTTGCGCTCGCGCTTATAGTTAGCCTCATTTATGCGCGCATCTTTACCAATATGCCGCCGCTTGAAATTTTAGGAAAAACCATCATCATAGCAATTTTTGGCGTATTCGGCGATCTGTTTGAGAGCTACCTAAAGCGCGCGGCAGGTCTTAAAGACAGCGGCGCGCTCTTTCCCGGACACGGCGGGATCTTAGACCGCATCGACGGCTATATGTTCGGCGCGATCGCGATGGCGATAGTCTATTCATGGTAGTTTTAGGCTCCACGGGCTCTATCGGCACAAACACCCTAGACGTAGCCGCGCGCAGCGGTAGTATGATCGAAGCGCTTAGCTGCGGGCGCAATATCAAGCTCTTAAACGAACAGATCGCAAAATTTCACCCAAAGCTCGTCTGTATCGCGGACGCGCAGCAAAAAAGCGAGGTAGATCACAAGCGCGTATTTTACGGCGCGGATGGAATTTTGCAAATGCTTGCGGAGTGCAAAAGCACGACCGTGGTAAACGCTCTCGTAGGCTTTGCGGGCATGATGCCCAGCCTAAAAACCCAAGAGCTCGGAAAGAGGCTCTGTTTAGCCAACAAAGAGAGTCTCGTCGTCGGCGGGAAATTTCTGCAAACGGATAAAATTTTCCCGATCGACAGCGAGCATTTCGGGCTGAAATTTCTACTTAGCAATGCCAAAATCCCCGTTTCTCGCCTAATCATCACGGCTAGCGGGGGCGCGTTTTACGACGTGCCGTTAACGCAGCTCGGCTCGCTCACGCCGCAAAACGCCCTCAAGCACCCCAACTGGAAGATGGGCGCAAAGATCACGATCGACAGCGCCACGATGGCGAATAAGCTCTTTGAGGTGATCGAGGCATTTTGGCTCTACGGCACGCGCGAGATCGATGCGCTTATCGAGCGCACCTCGCAGATCCACGCTCTAGTCGAATTCGCAGACGGCTCTACGACGGCGCACATTAGCAGGGCCGATATGCGCCTAGCCATCGCACACGCGATGTTTAGCGGCGACGTACGGGAGCAGATCACCGCGCCCGTGGATCTGTGCGCCCTGCGACCGATAGAGTTTAAACCGATCGACGAGATGAAATTTCAAATCTTTACCCTCAAAGACGCGCTGCTAGCGAACCCCGATCTAGGCGTCGTTATCAACGCCGCGAACGAAGCGGGCGTAAATGCGTTTTTGCAACAGCGGTGCCGCTTCACCGACATTGCGCGCGTGGTGTTAAAGTGCGCGGAGAAATTTAACTCGCCTAGCGTAACGGATGCGGACGCGCTTGTAGCGGTGGATGCGAGCGTGCGAGCGTATGCAAACGAACTGCTGAAATTTAACGGAGAGCTTTAAGCCTAGCTTTGCCTGCTTAAATTTAGAGTTTAAATTTGAGCTATCTTGCCGCAAGCGGTGAAATTTAGGATCGAAAATTGTTAGACGTACAAACTATCGTAAATTTGGAAAAAGAGCGCCGCAAGCTGCTGCAAAGCCGCATAAAATGGAAAATAATAAGCCTGCTTAAAGCCTATGCGATATTTATCCCTGCGGTTTTCCTAATGAGGTATATGGCTAGCGAAGAGGGTACGCCTTTGGGGATGCCGTATCTTTTATTTGGTCTGGGCATAGCGCTATATTTTACTTATAAGCTATTTTACGAAAAAACCTACAAAGTCAAAACGCGAGAATTCGCGCTACAATACAAAGCCCTCTACATAGCACCCTACGTCGAAAGTCTAGGATACAAATACAACAGATTCGGCGCCGTAACTCAAGAGCAAGATATTCTGCAAAGCGGGCTTTTTAATCAATATGCAAATTCCGGCGGAGATGACTTGATATGCGGAAACATAGACGGTGTGGATTTCAGCTTTTGCGATATTTGGATGTCTAAAGAGACTATAGATGATAGCTTTTTCACTTTGATTTATGAAAAAAAGGAAACGGAGATATTTCAAGGTCTTTTTTTTGCAGCCGATTTTCATAAAAAGATCAGATCCGATGTTTTTATTCTTCCAAGACAAATAAAGCTACCGCACGGCGTCTTGGAAAGCGGTGCAAAATCTTGCAATATGGATAACGCGGAATTTAATAGATATTTTGCTGTATATGCAAAAGACGCGGTCGCCGCAGCGTATGTGCTTACGCCCGTGCTGATGGAGAAAATTTTATTTTTAAAAATGCTTACAAAATCGAAGA
>ERZ772924.710-NODE-710-length-15926-cov-9.450822_pt1 | contig 15926 bp, 11 predicted proteins | sample MGYA00512116_ERZ772924 | MGnify/ENA primary metagenome ERZ772924 (study PRJEB29015, sample SAMEA2737920) | human oral metagenome | biome: human oral; feature: human-associated habitat; material: dental | place: China | collected 2134 ...
TTTTCTATATCAACTACGGATTTGTTTGAGGCAACATACATTTTAGGACACCTCCGAGGTTTTTAAGGGGAGGGCTATATATGCCCGATATTCTTTTGATGTCGGTCTGGATGACCGGCCTGCGTTTGCTTGTACAGAATTTTGTGAGTATCGCTATAAAAAAGCCCGCCAATGCGGGCTTTTTTGGGTGCCGTTAGCGGCGGCGGGTCGCGGGGCGGGGTGGTTTGTTGGCGGGAGCGGGCTTGTTGCCCTCCAGCGCCGGGGCGCTGACGCCGTATTGGTCGAGGCCGCCACCCATGCTGATGTACAAATCAACGTTGTTGGTCAGGATTTGCAGCTCGGTGGCGAGCAGTCCCTGGTCGCTGCTGTAGCTTTCACGTTGCGCATCGAGGCGGTCAAGTGCGGTGCTGACGCCCGCTTCAAAGCGCAGGTTTTCCAGGCGCAGCCGCTCGCTGACGGCCTTGTTGCCGCGCACTTGTGCCGCGTATTGTTCGGCGAGCGTTTGCCGCGCGGCAAGCGCGTCGGCCACTTCGTAGAAGGCGGTCTGCACGGTGTTCTGGTAGCTTTCGACCAGGATTTTTTGTTGGGCTTCGGCGATGTTCACCGCGCGGTTGAGTTTGTCGCGGTTGAAGATGGGCAGGCTGATGCTCGGTGCGATGCTCCAGGCGAGGTTTGGCGCCTTGATCAGTTCGTCGAGTTCGGGGCTGGCGTAACCGACGCTGCCGGTGAGGCTGATGCTCGGGTAGAGCGCCGCGCGTGCCGCGCCAATGTTGGCGTTCGCCGCTTTCAGCTGGTATTCGGCTTCGCGGATGTCCGGCCGGTTTTGTAGCACGGTGGCGGGGATGCCCGCAGGCAGGCGCAGGTCGGCAAAGGCGTTTTTCAGGCTGCCCGCTGGCGGCAGGTTGAGCTGGCTTACCGGTTTGCCAACCAACAGCGAGAGGGCGTTCAGCGCTTTTTGGTGGGCGCGTTCGGCTTCGGCGTAGCTGCTGCGCGCGCTTTCGATTTGGGTCTGCACGCCACTCAGGTCGCCTGCGGTCATCAGCCCCGCGTCAAATTGCATTTTGGAGAGGCGGTAGCTTTCTTGCCGGCTTTGCACGACGTCTTCGGCCAGTTTTTGTTGGGCATCGGCGATGCGCGCCTGGTAGTAGGTTTTGGCGACAGCGGAGATGATGCTGAGTTCGGCGGCGTCGCGTGCTTCGCGGGTGGCAAGGTATTTGTTCAGCGCCTGGTCGCTCATCGCTTTGACCCGGCCAAAGAAGTCGAGTTCAAAGGCGCTGCTGGCAAGGGTGAGGTTGTGCACGGTGCCAACGCGCGCCTGGCCGGTGCCGGTGAGGTCGCGCGCGGTGCGGCTGCGGGTGATGCCGCCGTTGGCGGCCACCGTCGGCAGGAATTCGCTGCGCTGGATGCCGTATTGGGCTTCGGCGATTTCGGTGTTGAGCGCGGCGGTTTTGAGGTTGTGGTTGTGCGCGAGTGCTTCTTCGATGAGTTTTTGTAGTTGCGGGTCGCGGAAGTATTCGCGCCAGTGGGTTTCGGCGGCGGTTTTGCCGCTGCTGTTTGCCTGTTCGGCGACGGCGACTTCCATCCAGTTTTGCGGCAGGGCGACGTCGGGCTGGCGGTAGTCGGGGGTGAAGCTGCACCCTGCGAGGAGCAGGGCGAGCGCGAGGGGTTTGAGGAGGGTTTGCATGGGGGTCTCCTTTAGTAGGGCTGGTCTTCGGGGCGGGCGTATTTGTCGTGCACGCCGAGTTTGCCGGGGAAGATTTTGCGTACGAGGACGAAGAAGATGGGGATCATCACCAGTCCCATGAAGGTGCCGATGCTCATCCCCCAGAAGACGCTGGTGCCGATGGCGCGCTGGCTGGCGGAGCTGGCGCCGCTGGCGAGGTAGAGCGGCACGACGCCGAGGATGAAGGCGAGCGAGGTCATGACAATCGGGCGGAAGCGCAGGTGGGCGGCGGCGAGCGCGGCCTGGATGCGGGTTTTGCCGCCTTCTTGCAGGTCTTTGGCGAACTCGATGATGAGGATGGCGTTTTTCGCCACCAGCCCCATCACCGTGACCATGCCGACGCTGAAGTAGATGTCGTTGGCGAAGGTTTCCGCCCTCTGTCCTGCCATCATGACGTTAAAGAGGTTGCGGCCGTAGATGCCGCCCGCGGTGCCGAGCAGGCCGAGCGGGATGACGAGGACGACGGCAAACGGGATTGACCAGCTCTCGTACAGCGCGGCGAGGCAGAGGAAGATGGCTATCAGGCTGAAGGCGTAAACGTAGAGTTTTTGGTCGCCGGAGCGTTGTTCTTCCAGCGCGAGGCCGGTCCATTCGAGGGCGAAGCCGGGCGGCAGTTGGGCGACGAGTTCTTGCATGGTGTTCATGCCTTCGCCGGAGCTTTTGCCTTGCGCAGCGCTGCCGGAGAGTTGCATTGCCGGGTAGCCGTTGTAGCGGGTCGCCTGCATTTGTCCGTTTTCCCAGGTGAAGTTGGCGATGCTGCCAAAGGGGACTTGTCCGCCACGGGTGTTGGGGATGTTCAGCGTTTTCAGGTCGTTTTCCTGCATCCGCGCGGCGGCGTCAGCCTGGACGGTGACACGCTGCAACCGCCCCTTGTTGGGGAAGTCGTTGATGTAGGCGGAGCCGAAGTTGGTACCCAGCGTGCTGGCGATGCTGGTGATGGGGACGTTTTGCGCATAGGCGGCGTTGCGGTTGATGTCGATGCGCAGTTGTGGCGCGTCGGCGAGTCCTTGCGGGCGGATTTCGCCGATGACGTCCTTGCGCTGCATCGCCATGCCCATCAACTGGTTGCGTGCGGCAAGCAGCGCTTCGTGTCCGGCACCACCGCGGTCTTCCAGCATCAGGTCAAAGCCGCTGGAGGTGCCGAGCGAGGGGATGGCGGGCGGGCTCAAGGCAAAGATGGTGGCGTCGCGGATGCCCATGAAGCCGCCCATCAGTTTGCCGGAGATGGCGTTGGCAGTCTGGTCGGGGCGGGTGCGTTCTTTCCAGTCTTTGAGGATGATGAAGGCCATCCCCATGTTTTGTCCTTGGCCGGTGAAGCTGAAGCCCTGTACGGCGACGATGTTGTCGATTTCCGGGATGTTTTTGGCGACCGCTTCCATTTCTTTGAGTTTGTCGATGGTGCGTTCGGCGGTCGCACCCGCAGGCAGTTGCAGGCTGGCGATGACGAAGCCTTGGTCTTCGTTCGGCAGGAAGGAGGTCGGCAGGCGGGTGTAGAGGTACACCGCCCCGGCACTGACGGCGAGATAGACGACAAACATCGCGTAGCTGATGCGGATGAATTTGGCGATGGTCGCTTCGTAGGCGTGGGTTGCCACTTTGACGAGGCGGTTGAACCAGCCGAAGAAGCCGCGTTTTTCGTGGTGGTCGTCGCGTACCGGCTTGAGCATGGTGGCGCAGAGCGCGGGGGTCAGCGTCAGTGCCAAGAAGCCGGAGAAGCCGATGGAGCCTGCCATAACGAGGGCAAACTGGCGGTAGATGTTGCCGGTGGAGCCGCTGAAGAAGGCCATTGGCAGGAAGACGACGATGTTGACCAGGGTGATGCCGACGATGGCACTCGATATTTGCCCCATGCTTTTCCGCGTCGCCTGGTAGGGGGTGAGTTTTTCTTCGGCCATCAGGCGCTCGACGTTTTCGATGACGACGATGGCATCATCGACCACGATGCCGATAACCAGCACCATCGCAAACATGGTGAGCACGTTGATGGAGAGGCCGAGCGGGCTCATCAGCGCCACCGCGCCCATGAGCGAGATGGGGACGACGATGGCGGGGATAAGGGTGTAGCGGAAGTTTTGCAGGAAGAGGAACATCACCACTACGACCAGCGCCATTGCTTCGACCAATGTATGCAGTACCTGCTCGATGGAGAGGCTGACGAAGGTGGAGGTGTCGTACGGCGTACTCCACGAGATGCCTTCGGGGAAGTATTTGGCAAGGTCGGTCATGCGTTCTTTGACCGCCTTGGCGACGGCGACGGCGTTACCGCTGTTGGAGAGCTGCACCGCCATCCCGGTGCTTTCTTCGCCATTGACGCGGGTGGAGAAGCCGTATTGTTCCTGGCCGAGCTCAACGCGGGCGACGTCTTTCAGGCGGACGGTAGCGCCGCCTTCGGTGCTTTTCAGCACGATGTTTTCAAATTCGGCGACGTCGGCGAGCTGGCCGGGGACGTTGATAACGGCGGAGAAGGTCTGGCCGGGCAGGGCGGGCAGGGCGCCGAGGCTGCCGGTCGGGATTTGCCGGTTTTGTGCGGCGATGGCGCTGGAGACGTCATCGGCGGTGAGATCATAGCCGCGCAGTTTTTCCGGGTTGAGCCAGATGCGCATCGAGGATTCGGAGCCGAAGAGGCGGACACCGCCGACGCCGTCAATGCGTTGCAGTTCGGGGACGATGTTGCGCTGCGCGTAGTCGTTCATCTCGCGCACGCTGATATGCGCGTTGGCATCGCGTTGCAGTGCCACCACCATGAGGAAGTTGCTGCTGCGCTTGGAGACGGTGATGCCGTTCTGATTGACCGAGGCGGGCAGGCGCGAGGTGACTTGCGCCAGGTTGTTCTGCACGTTGACCTGGGCGATGTCTTCGTTGGTGCCGGAGACGAAAGTCAGCGACAGCTCGCCTGTGCCGTTGGCGTTGGCGCTCGCGTTCATGTAATCAAGACCGTCCACGCCGTTCATTTCGCGTTCGATGATGGACAGCACCGACTCCTCAATGGTGGCGGCGCTGGCACCGGGATAGGTGACGCTGATGGTGATTTGCGGCGCGGAGACATTCGGGTATTGCTCTACCGGCAGGCGGTAGAGCGAGAGCAGGCCGCCGAGCATGATGAAGATGGCGACGACCCAGGCGAAGACTGGTCGGTCAATGAAAAATCTGGACATGATTCCCCCGGATTACTGAGCGGCAGGCTGGCTGGCGGCGGGTTTGCTACTGGCAGGTTGCGCGGCTTGCCCCGGCTGCGCTTGCGGTTTGCCGTCCGCGCCGAGAATGACCGGGGTGATGCGGGTCGCGCCGCCCATCAATTGCGACAGGGTATCGACCATCACCATTTCGCCCGGCTTGAGGCCGCCGGTGATAATCCACTGGTTCTTCTGCGAACCGGCAATCTTCACCTCGCGCGGCGCAAAAGTGCCGTCTTCGGCGACAACGCGCAGCGTGTCGGTCTTGCCACGGGTGACGGCGCTTTGCGGCACCAGATAGGCATTATGGAACTGGCTTTGCGGAATGTCGGCGCGCACATACAGCCCCGGCAACAGCATCCCGTCCGGGTTCGGCACCTCGGCGCGCAAGAGCAGCTCGCCGGTGCTGGCATCGACCGTCTGGTCGGCAAAGAGCATCCGCCCCTTGTGCGGGTACGGCGTGCCGTCATCCAGCGTAATCTGCACCGCAAAATCCACGCCCTTGAGCGCGCCGGACTGGAATTCCTTCTTGATGCGCATCAGGTTGGCGGCGGACTGGGTGATGTTCACATAGAGCGGGTCAAGCTGCTGAATCTTCGCCATGCTGGTGGTGCCGGGGGAAACCAGCGCGCCTTCAGAAACATTGGACTTGCCAATCACCCCGGAAATCGGTGCCAGCACCTTGGCGTACTGCACATTGATTTCCGCCTGCTTGATCGCCGCCTCGGCGACGAGAATATTGGCAGAGGCCACCTTGACCTCGGTCAGCGCCTGATCATACGTCTGGCGGGAAACCGCCTTCTCCTTGACCAGCGGCGCGTAGCGGTTGGCGGTACTCTGCGCCAGCGCCTTGTTGGCCTGCGCCAGCGACAACTGCGCGCGCGCGGACTGCAAATTCGCCTGATAAACCGCGTCATCAATCTGATAGAGCTGCTGCCCGGCGCGCACCAGCGAGCCTTCCTCAAACAGCCGCTTCTGCACAATGCCGCTCACCTGCGGCTGAATCACCGCCTCGCGCGAGGCTTCCAGACGGGCGGGCAGGTTTTCGGTGACGACCACCGTCTGCGGCTTGACCACCAGTACCCCGGCCTGCGGCGGCGGGGGTTGCTGACCGGCAGCGGGGGCGGCGCCGCCTTCCTTGCTCTCCTTGTCGGCATCCTGCACCTGCGCCAGCGCGGGCTGCAAAAACACCGCCAGCGCGGCGGCAACCATCAGATAAAACGGGCGAATCTCCATCATAATGTCCTCGGAATTAAAAAGCTGAAAGAACCGCGCATTATATACAGCGCCGAATGTAAGTCCATAAACATTGCTATACTGCGGCCAAATCCGCAAAAACCGTCCCCGAACCATGCGCAGAACCAAAGCCGAAGCCGAAGCCGAACAAACCCGCCACGACATATTAAAAGCCGCCCTCATCCTCTTCGACGAACAGGGCTACGTCCAGACCAGCCTGAGCGACATCGCGCGCAAGGCCGAAGTGACCCGCGGCGCCATCTACTGGCATTTTGACAACAAAGAACAAATCGTCGCCGCGCTGGCGCAGGCACAATTTGACGACCTGATGCGGCAAAACGCCGCCGCCATCAGCGCGCCCGACATCTGGCAAACGCTGGGCGACAACTTCATCGCCTACTTTCACGAACTCATCCGCAGCCCCGACCGCCTCCGCTTCTACCGCGCCTTCCACCAGCACGGCAAGGCGGCACCGCTGGAAAAACTGCACCAGGAATACCTCGCGCTATGGCAGGCACAATGCCGCGATGCCGTAAAACGCGGCAAAGAAAACGGCGAACTGCGCAAAGAGGCCGACCCCGAATACCTGCACTTTTACCTGTCAATGATCATTAGTGGTCTGATTGAGCTCTGCCTCGAACAACCGGCGCACCCGCACCTCGGCGAATACTGCGAACGCGCCATCCGCGACAGCATCGCCTGGATAAAGGCGCGGTGAAGAAATGCCTGTTCGCCCCCGAATCACGGCTACCTGCATGGCAAACACCATTCCATTTGACGGCTGCATCCCGTCCGAAATCATTGACCTCGTCTTTGCCAACACTGGACTGCCCTGCGCGCCAGCAGTCGCGAAAAACTGGCGGCAGCTCTTGGCATCAGCGCCGGACAACCCGATTTCTAACCAAATCGTCACAAACTATTTGCCAAGCACCCTGCCCGCCCCTACACTAGGCGGACAAACCGCAACCGGACGCCCGCGCCCATGATCAAACGCACCCTCGCCTTCATCGCCGTCATCTGGCTCATCATCGCCATCCTCGCGCCCTCCTTCATCGCGCCACAAATCGAGAACCGGCTGCACGCCTACATCGAAGGACCGATGGCATGGCAACTGCGCGACAAGGGCATCGAACTCCAGCTTGAGCACTACCAGCGCGGCTACTTCAGCAGCCAGGCCGACCTGCGCGTCAGCATCCGTCCCTTCAGTGGCCAGCCGACCTGGTACAGCACCACCCTGCACGCGCGCATCAACCACGCACCGCTGCTCAACAGCGGCATCAACCTCGTCAGCGCCAGCATCACCAACGGCAAAAGCGACGGCAGTCTCGCCGCCTACCTGCCCGAAAACCACCTGCGCCTGCAAACTCGCATCGCCATCCTCGGCCAAATCCACCAAATCATCCGCATCCAGCCGAACCGTACCACCAACCTCGACAGCGACGGCCTCACCCTGGGCTGGCACAGCCACATCCGCGCCCCCGACCGCGGCAACGGCGAATGGCTGCTGGGACGCCAACAATGGCTGCAAGGCCGCCACAGCCTCAACATCAGCCGCAGCAGCGGCACCTACCGCAGCGACGGCGAAACACTGCGCCTGAGCGCCGCCCAGCTCAACCTCAGCCGCCGCGACATCAGCACCAGCGCCCAGCAGGACATCACCCTTTACAACCTGCAGGGCGACCTCACCCGCGCCGAGCAGAAATACAACATCGAAGACATCAGCATCAAGGACAAAGGCACCATCGGCAAGACGGCGAACCAGCGCCTGCAACACAGCACCATCACCCTTCACCGCCGCGACAACGGCAGCCTGCGCAACCTCGAAGCGCAGACCAGCCCGACCTTCGACCTGCCCGTTGCCAAGGCGCTCAACGGCGACCGTCTCTACCTCTCGCTCCAGCAGGAAGCGGACGGCAACCGTCTCATCATCAGCAGCAACCGCGAACAAACCACCCATATCAGCGGCAGCCTGCTTTTCCCCCTGCTGTTCCCGCCGCCGTACAACATCGCCCAACTGAACGGCACCCGTGGCGAATTCGTCCTCTATGGCGATTTCGCCCGCGACAGCGGTCTCTTGCCGCTGCTCACCCTCGCACTCGGCAAGGATCGCCTGCCTGCCGATGGCGATGGCAATTACCCGTTGCAAATCGACGTCAACGGCGACGAAGTCCGCGTCAACGGCAAAACCCTGCTGATGCTGCACTGAACCCCTGCCAGCCCGCTGCGGCGGGCTTTTTCATTGCGCTATACTTTGGTCAAAACCCTATGGAGACCCCCATGCCCCGCAAAATGCTCACCCTCGCCGTCGCCCTGGCCCTCGGCGGCTGCATGACCGCACAACAATGGACGAAAAACCCGCCGCTCACCACCGTCAACGATGACCGTGCCTTTGGTGGCGACAACCTCGTCGCCTTCGGCCAGGTCAGCGAAGACCACCCGCCGCTACAGGCGGGCAGCCTGATTCTCGTCGGACAAATCTACTGGTTCGCGGTGAACAAGGCCGAATCGGCAGAGTTGATGCGGGTACTGACCAGCGACCTGCCGCGCCAATTCCTCTTTACCGACCAGAGCGGCAGCAAAACCTATCAGGTATTGACGGTGATTTTGGACGAAAAAGACCGCCAGCATTTCTCCAGCGAAGTCTGCCTGCGCTACGACACCACCGAGCCGACGGAAGTCGCCAAACTGCAGGCGCTGGACTTCCAGCCGCGCAAAATCGGCAACGAGCCCGCCTATGGCCGCTGCCTGCCGATGAATGGCTCGCTGTTTATCAAACCGCCGAACCTGCCCTACGACCAGCGCTTCGGCCAGGACAAAAACCTGCCCATCGAAATCAAGGTACGCCACAGCAAGCGCGAGGCGGACGTGATGAACATAGTCAGCAACCTCGCCACCTTGCCCGCGACACTCTCCGCCGACACCGTCGGCTCGGTCATCATGTCGCCCGCGCTGCTCAAGGCGGGGATGAATTACTTCATGAAAAAAGAAGACGGCGAGCAAACAGGCACACCATAAAGCCCCCCAAACCCCGCGGCAGGCGGGGTTTATCATGACCACCCCCGCCCGCAACACCGTCCAATACCCGCCTCCCCGTCACTTCCCCCGCCATGTACCGCCTCATCGAAAGCGCCGACTACCGCACCCTGCGCGACCACTTCATCGCCGACTACAACCACCACAGCCGCCGCGACCCACTCGGCGACACCCCGCTCATCGTGCCGACCCTGCCCGTCGGCAACATCCTCGTCCAGACCCTTGCCAGCACGAACGGCGTCGCCAGCGGCATCACCCTGCGCCTCTGGCACAACTACGAATGGATGCTCATCGGCCGCATCACCGGCAGCCCATATGGCAGCCAGGCACCGCTCAGCAACACCGCCATCCGCTGGGACATCTTCAGCTACCTGTACCAAAACGGCGACACCATCCTCGCCGACCCCAACCACCGCCAGCACGTACTATTGCGCACCCTCTACCCGCACGAAACCCGCCTCACCGCCGCCATGACCCGCCGCCTCTGGAGCTACAGCGGCCAACTCGCCAACCTCTACACCGCCTACCTCAACCAGCGCCCCGACTGGCTCACCGCCTGGCAAAGCGACAACCCGCCGCCGCTGGACGACCTCCTCGACGGCGACGGCCTGAAAACCCTGCCGCCCATCCTTGCCGACCACTACCGCGCCCACTACCAACAACAAAGCCGCCTCTGGCACGACCGCTTCGCCGCCATCCACGCCGCGCGCGAACAGCGCAACCAGGCCTTCTGGCACATCCTCAACACCCGCCCGCGCGCCCGCGAGCTGCTGCCGCGCTGGATACCCGTCTTCGCGCCGACCCGCATGACCGCCGCCGAACGCGACACCATGCAGCGCCTCGGCGAATACACCGACCTCACCCACTACCACCTCGCCGCCAGCGAACACTACATCGACGACATCGTGGACAGCCGCTGGCTGCGCGACCTCAAACGCCGCGCCGCAGGCAGGGCGACGGACGACCGCCACCGCGAACACGGCCACGAACTCGTCTCCCGCTACGGCAAACAACAACGCGACCTTGCCCGCCTGCTGCACGAACACAGCGACCCCGAACGCCCCGACACCCCCGCCATCACCCCGCACAACCTCCTCACCGCCCTGCAAGCCGAAATCCGCGAACTGCGCGAAGACCACATCGCCGCATACCTTGCCCAGACCACCGCTAACTCCCCGCTCACCGAACAGCTCCCCTCCCCCTGTGGGGGAGGGGTCGGGGGTGGGGATAGCCTGCAAACCGCCGATGCCAAAACAACCGCCGCTAACTCCCCTTTCACCGAATTGCCCCCTCCCTCGCAGGACGCGCAAGCGTCCGCAGCGGGGGAGGGCTGGGGAGGGGGTAGCGATAACCTTTCCATCACCGCTGTCGAACCGTACACCACACAAAAAACCTCCACCGAACACTCCCCCTCCCCCCGTGGGGGAGGGGGCGGGGGTGGGGATAGCCTGCAAACCGTCGATACCAAAACAACCGCCGATGCCCCCCCTCCCCCCGTGGGGGAGGGCCGGGGTGGGGGCAGCACACCCGCCGCGCCAGCGACCCCACAAATCCTCCAAACCGACGACAGCCTGCGCATCCACGGCTGCCACGGCCTCCAACGCCAAAGCGAAACCCTGCGCAGCGACATCACCGCCTGGCTCAACGCCGACCCGACGCGTCGCCTCTCCGACATCTACATCCACCTGCCCGACCCCGTCGCCGCACAAACCATCCTGCGCGCCACCTTCCCGTCCGGCGGCGACTATGACGGCAACCACCTGCCCGCGCGCCACATCGGCATCACCGAAAACAGCGCCGAAACCCTCTGGCGCTCCCTCAGCGGCCGCTACACCCTCGCCCACAGCCGCTACGACGCGCCTACCGTCCACGACTGGCTGCACAACCCGGACACCTGCCACAGCCTCAACCTCGCCCCCGAACAAATACAGCGCATCACCGCCGCCCTCACCGCCGCGGGCTACAAACGCGGCTACGACGGCGCCCAACTCCAGCCCGCGCTGCATCCGGACGACCACGACCACCGCTACACCTACACCTACGCCCTGAACCGCCTCATCGCCGGCGTCCTCACCCCCGACGCCGAACACTACCGCGACGCCGTGCCACAACCCGGCCTGACACTGGCCGACCTGCCCGCGCTCGAAGCACTCGCCACCCTGGCCGAACAAACCGAAGCCGAACGCACCGACACCGGCATCGCCGCACAAACACGACTCCAACAACTGCGCGACACCCTGCACCACGACTACGCCTACGCCCAAAACACCCCGGCCTGGCAAACCATCGACCAGGCGCTGGACGAACTCCAACAACAACTCGCCAGCCACGCAGCCCTTGCGCCGCAAAACGAAGCACACTACCTGCCGCCCGCCTTCATCCACGAACACATCGAAGCCCACCTCGCCGCCCAACAAAACAGCAGCGAACCGAGCGGCGTCATCACCATCGGCAGCCTGAAAAACCTGCGCAACCTGCCGGGCAGACTGCACATCTTCATGAACGCCGACCGCGACCACTACCCGGCGCGCCAAAACGACGAACGCTACAACCTCATCCCCCTCGACCGCCCGCGCCCCGGCGACCAAAACCGCGAACACGAAGACCTCGGCGCCCTGCTCGACCTCATCAACCGCGCCGAAGACGCCCTCTGGATCTACTACAACACCGCCGAAAACAACGAACCCCAACCGCCCGCCAGCCCCATACAAGAACTCCTCCAGTACCTGGACGACCAGCGCGAACGCGGCGAAACCCTGCTGCGGGAACAGCACAAACTGCACGACAACGGGCCCCTGCCGCGCTACTACCACCACGAACACCCCGCCGACCCGTTCAGCGCTGACCCGTACGAAACCGCGACCCGCCCCGCCGCTCCGCTCTGGCAACACATCCGCCAGACACTGAACCAAACCACCCCCCTCCCCTGCGCAGCGGTGGAGGGCCGGGGAGGGGGTGAAAAAGCGCCGCGCCGCGACAACACACAACCTGCGCCAGCGACAACTCCCGATATTTCCCCCTCCCCCTGTGGGGGAGGGGCCGGGGGTGGGGTTCGCCCGCACACCACCGCTGCCGAAAGCACCACCGCACAACAACCTGCCACCCAAACCATCCCCCTCCCCTGCGCAGCGGGGGAGGGCCGGGGAGGGGGTGAAAAAACGCCGCGCAGCGACAACTTGCCCCCCCGTCCCTTCCTCACCCTTGACATCCCGCCCGCCATCACCGCCAACAGCGCCCCCGAAACCCTGACCCTCAGCCAACTCATCCGCGACACCCAAAAACCGGCGAGTGCCTACGCCCGCGCGCACCACATCGCCAACACCGCCGCGCAAACCCCGCTCGCCGCGCGCGAACCACTCGCGCTGACCCCGCTCGAACAAAACCAGGCCGAGCGCCTCATCATCGCCGCACTCGAACAAAACCAGCCTGACCCGGCGGCACAACTCGCCCGCCTGCCCGCCTGGCCGGGCGGCATCGGCGGCACCATCCAGCTCGAACAAACCCTCGCCGCCTACCGCCAGCGCCAACACAGCCTGCTCGCCCGCGCCCGCCTCGACACCTGGCCCGGCCTCAAAGAACACACCCTTGACCTCGGCGACCACACCACCCTCACCGCCCGCCTGCCCACTGGCGGCGACACCTGGCCGCGCCTCAGCGCCAGCAAGGCGCGACCAAAACACCAATACCGCTACTGGCTCGAACACCTCGCCTGGAGCGCCAGCGGCGACGGCGGCACAAGCCTCATCCACTACGCCGACGACACCCTGCAACACCTCGCCCCCGTCCCCGCCGCCGCGGCCATTACCCAACTGCGCCAATGGATTGCCGTGCGCGCCTGCGCCCAACAAACCCTTTGGCTCGCCCCGGTCGAATTGATGCAGCCGTACTTGGACAACCTTGTCGCCGGCAAAGACAAAAACAACGACACACTCATCAAAGACTGGATAAACGACGACCGCAACAAAGCCGACAACGGCGACCTCTGGCGCCACCTCTGGCGCGGCCACGACCACGACACCCTCGCCGCCCGCATCGCGGCAGCGCTCGCCATCCACGCCACACTGCTGCAACCGCTCACGGCGCACAGCGACATCCGCCGCGACACGCCATAAAAAAACCGGGCATTCCCGCCCGGTCTTTCTGAAAAGTGCGTTTAACTCACCATCGCCTGATGAATGAGGAAAATGGCCGACAAGGTAAAGACTGACAATACGTTGGTGGTAATCATGCTGACCGTGCCGCGGTGCGGATAACCATAGTGCTGCGCGAATATGGCGACGGTATTGGCCATGGAAATGCCGCCCATCAGGGCACCGGCAAAAATGGCTTCTTCGCTGCCACCCAGCAGCCAAATAAATAATGTCGCCAGCGCAGGCATCAGAAACAGTTTGCCAATGGTAATCTGGGTAATGGCGACGACATTGCCCTGAATTTTAATCCCGTTCAGGCCGCAACCAATGACGAAAATGGCGACCGGTGCCGCCGCCCCCGCAAGCAGGCTGATGGATTTGTCAATCGGGGCGGGCAGGCGCCATTGAAAGGCGGAGAAAATCATGCCGAGAATCAGCGCAACAATCAGCGGCTTGCGCAGCATATTGAGAATAATGGCGCGGAAACGCTGGCCGAAACTGCCCTGGCCGCTGGTATGCGATTCGGCAATGGCGAGAAACATCGGCACCAGCAAGACGTTTTCCACCAGCGTATTCAATGAGAAATAAATTCCGGCGTTATTGCCGCCATCGCAACCCAGCACGCTCAATAACAGGGGATAACCGATAAAGGCGCTGTTGGAAAAGGTCTGGCCGACGGCAGTCACCGCCGCACCGCGCAAATCCTGGCCGAGCAGGCGCGAGATAACAAGGCCAATCATGAAACAGAGAAATGTCGCTGCGGCATAGCCGAACAAATAGGCGGGAATAAAGACTTCATCCAGCCGTTTTTCCGACAGCGCCTTGAAAATCAGCGCGGGCAGGGCAATGCTGATAACGAAACGTCCCAGTGCAGACAATCCTTCCAGGGTAAATGCCCCGGCGCGGGTGGCGGCATAGCCGAAGGCGATGACGATAAATATCGGCAGTAGCGCCGTAATAATATTGAGCATGACAGAACAGGGGTGGTTGAAAAGCGCGCATTCTACGCCCGTTGCGCGCCCGCTGCCGCATCGGTGAACAAGCGGCCAGCTTCACCGCCGCCCCTACTTTCCCGCCGCAAACGCCAGTATAATCGCCGCCTTTTCCATAACCTGCGGGTATTCAGATGACTTTCGGACAATTCTTCCAGGACAATCTCTTCCTCTTTCTCATGCTCTTCGCCGTGGTCGGCGGCATCATCTATTTTGAAATCCAGGGGCGCAACGCCGCCGGGCAGAAGGTGAGCAATGCCCGCGCTGCCACCCTTGTCAATGACCGTGGCACCCTGATTGATCTGCGCCCCGCCCAGGATTACCGCCACGGCCACATTGCGGGCGCCAAGAATTTCCCGCTGGCGGAGCTGCACGACCAGCTCGGCAAAATCCGCGCGGCGAAAGACAGTCCACTGGTGATTTATGACAGCGATGGCCTGAATACCGCTGCGGCGGCGAAAACCCTGCGCGATGGTGGCTTTGCAGACATTTATGCGCTGGAGGGCGGCATCAACGGCTGGCTCGCCGAAAACCTGCCCGTCGTCAGCAAATAAGGAGCGCACCATGCAAGCCGTCACCATGTATTTCAAACCCACCTGCCCCTACTGCCAGCGCGCGCACCAGTTGCTCAGCGCCAAGGGCGTCGCCTATGAAGGCATCGACATCAGCCGCGAACCGGAGCGGCGCGACGAGATGATTGCCCGCGCGAACGGGCGCAAGACCGTGCCGCAGATTTTCATCGGCGCGACCCACGTCGGCGGTTGCGACGACCTCTACGCGCTTGAAGCCGCCGGCAAACTTGACGCGCTGCTCGCAGGATAAGCCATGCAATTCCTGCCCTCGAAAATCGGCCTGCGCTACAGCTACGCCCGCAGCGGCTCGCGCTTCATCGGCCTGAACGCCATCCTCGCCATCATCGGCATCACCATCGGCATCGCCGCGCTGATTGTCGTCCTTTCCGTGATGAACGGCGTGGTGACGCAGGTGCGCGACAAGATGCTCTCCATGACCTCGCACGCGATGCTGCGCAGCAACGACGGCAGCGGCGTCATCCCGCCCGAATTTGACCCCGCGCCGTATCTGGCCAACATCCCCGAACTGGTTGCCTACGCGCCCTATGTGCAGGGGCAGGGGCTGATTGGCGACAGCGAACGCTTCCAGGGCGTCGTCCTGCAAGGGGTTGATCCGGCGCAGGAAGGCAAAGTCTCGCAGACATTCGCCAAAATTGACCCGGAAATCACCAGCCAGCTCGAAGACGGCCATTTCAACCTCATCCTCGGCGAAGTGCTGGCGGAGAAAATCAACGCCAAAGTCGGCGACAAAGTGACCATCATCGTGCCGCAGGTGACGGCGAGCGCGGCGGGGCTGCTGCCGCGCATCAAGCGCTTTACCCTCGTCGGCACCTTCAGCAGCGGCCATTACTCCTTTGACAACGGCGTGGCGCTGGTCAATTACCACGACGCCGCCAAACTGCTGCAACTGCCCGACGGCGTCACCGGCTACCACATCATGCTGCACGACCCGATGCAGGCGCCGCTGGTACGCGAACGCCTCGCGCCGGAGCTGCCCTACGGCGTCTATGCCAGCGACTGGAGCGTGGACAACGCCTCCTACTTCAGCGCGGTACAGACCGAGAAGA
>ERZ772924.711-NODE-711-length-15915-cov-19.332472_pt1 | contig 15915 bp, 21 predicted proteins | sample MGYA00512116_ERZ772924 | MGnify/ENA primary metagenome ERZ772924 (study PRJEB29015, sample SAMEA2737920) | human oral metagenome | biome: human oral; feature: human-associated habitat; material: dental | place: China | collected 2134 ...
GCAGGTCTTTGGAATTCATGATGTAGGTGCCGTGTTCGTCTTCCATAATCGGCATCATTTCGCCCGGGCGGTTGGATTCTTCAATCAGGAAGACCTTGTCGGCGTAGGGGTGGCGTTTCTGACCGTTGATGCCTTCGAAGTTTTGGTTGGCTTCTTCTTGGGCTTTTTCAAAGTTGAAACCTTGCAGAAGCTGGGCGTCGCCCGCATCGCTTTCAGTGGCGTTGTGAACTTTGTAATCCCAGCGGCAGGAGTTGGTGCAGGTGCCTTGGTTGGGGTCGCGGTGGTTGAAATAGCCGGACAATAGGCAACGGCCTGAATAGGCGATGCACAATGCGCCGTGGATGAAGACTTCAAGTTCGATGTCGGGGCATTCTTGGCGGATTTCGGCGATTTCTTCCATGCTCAATTCGCGCGACAGGATAATGCGCTCGACGCCGATGTTCTGCCAGAATTTCACGCCCCAGTAGTTGGTGGTGTTGGCCTGTACGGACAGGTGAATCGGCATTTCCGGCCATTTTTCGCGCACGGTCATAATCAAACCCGGATCCGCCATAATCAGCGCGTCGGGTTTCATGGCAATCAGCGGCTCCATGTCGGCGACGAAGGTTTTGAGTTTGGAATTGTGCGGCAGGGTGTTGACGGTCAAAAAGAATTTTTTGTTGCGCTCATGCGCTTCTTTAATGCCTTGCTCGAGGACGTCGAGTTTGGCAAATTCGTTGTTGCGGGCGCGCAGGGAGTAACGCGGGCTGCCTGCATAAACGGCGTCTGCGCCGTAGTCGTAGGCGGCGCGCATACGTTCGAGGCCGCCGGCGGGAAGGAGGAGTTCGGGTGCTTTCATGTTCGTGCTTTATAAAAGGTTTCAGACGGCCTGAGTTTGGGCCGTCTGAAAAAGATGGGTAAACGGGCGGATTATCCGTGCTTTCGCCCGCCGGGTCAATTTACCACCACCAAGGCCCCCACGGACGCGGGCCGTACCACCAGTCGTCGTAATAGCGGTAGCGGCGCATGTCTTCCAATTCGACTTGGGCGGCATAGCTCTGCCAGGCCATTTTGTAGCAGGCTTGGAACATTTTGTCGTTTACCCTGTCGAGGTAGGCCAGCCGGAAAGCCTGCCTTTCCTTTTCGCCCGAACCGGTATCGCCGTCGAATTGGCGGCGCATCAGGCGGGCGGTTTCGGGGTCGCATTGGGCGGCCAGCCCGACTTGCAGGTTTTGGCGCGCCCGAATGCGGGCTGCCTCTCGTTCGGCCTGCTGTTCGGGTGTCAGGGCGCAGGCGGACAGCAAAACGGCGGCGGCAAGTACGGTATATTTCACAGCATATTTCATCGCAACACTCCTTGATTGCAAAACGGTGTCGGACGGCGGCGGCATGTGTTTGTTTTTTTTGGGGGCGGCGTATGAATTTTCTGTTTTCAGACGGCCTGCCTTTATTATCGCGCTTTGCGGCGGCTAGTCCAAGCCGCCCTTGCCTTTTTTACCTTCCGCCTTACCTGACGCGATGTGCTCCAAAGCAGCTTGGGCGCAATACAGGCCGAAAGGTGCGGTTACCAACATACTCGCGCCGTAACCCGCGCACGACAGTCCTTGCGGCGCGGAACCGGCGGCACAGGCTTCCGCCGTTTGCGGCGGCGTGATGTTTTCCTGCGAATACACGCAGGGCACGCGCATTTTTTCCTTGGCATCGCGCGGAAGGCCGTAGCGTTTCCGCAAGGTGTAGCGCAGGTTGGCCAGCAGCGGGTCGTGGGTAACGCGGCTCAGATCGGCGGTTTGAATCAGGGACGGATTTTTCTGCCCGCCCGCGCCGCCGCTCAATATGAAAGGCTGCCCGTGACGGACGAAATAGGCGGCCATCACCGCTTTGACGCGCATTTGGTCGATGGCGTCGATAACGAAGTCGAAAGGCCGTCTGAAAAGCACGGGCAGGTTGTCTTCGGTAACGAAATCCTCGATTTCGGTAACGCGGCAGGCGGGGTTGATCTGCAGGATGCGTTCGTGCAGGGCGGTTACTTTGGCCTTGCCGAAGTCGCAGGTCAGCGCATGCAGCTGACGGTTTACATTAGACTCGGCCACATTGTCCAAATCGATCAGTGTCAACGCGCCGATGCCGGAACGCGCCAAAGCCTCGACCGCCCACGAACCCACGCCGCCCACGCCGACCACGCAGACATGCGCGGCGGCAAAGCGGTTTAAGGCGTCCGCACCGTAAAGGCGGGCGATTCCGCCGAAACGGCGTTCGGAAACGGCGGCAGAAAAATCGTTGTCGTTCATTGTTGCATATCAAAACAAAATAGAAAAATTGCACACTCGGGCGCAGGCTGCATTATACTTCAGGCCATGCGGTGCGTCCGTAAACGAAATCTTAATAATTTCATGAAGGAGGGTTGTGTTATGTATAAACATCTGGTGGTAGCGGTAGACGGCAGCGAAACTTCCGTCAATGCCTTGAGACATGCCTGCAGCGTGGCCGCCGCGGGTAAAGCGAAACTGACTTTGGTCCATGTGGCCAACCCCGCCGAATATATGGCTCTGGCTCCCGAATTCCTGCAACAGGCCAGCTATGAAGAAGCCGCCATTACCAACGGCAACGAGGTGCTTTCCGAAGCCGTGGAAATTACCAACGGCGCGGAACCGGGCATCTCCGGCGTCAATACCCACCTGCTGCTGGCCAATAAAGGCGCGCGCGAAATGGCGCAAGAATTGGTAGATTATGCCAGCCAACAGGGCGCGGACCTGCTGGTGTTGGGCACCCACGGCCGCACCGGTCTGATGCACCTCTTGATGGGCAGCTTCGCCGAAACCGTGATGCGCCAAAGCCATCTGCCGCTGCTGATTATCCGCAGCGAACAGCCTGACGAAGCCTAAGCGTCATCATCTTCCCGTAACAATCAAAATAGCAAAAGGCCGTCTGAAACATGGTTTTCAGACGGCCTTCCCTATTGCCGGGCTACCTGCTTATTGCGCCTTCACCGCCGGCACTTTCGCGCCTTCGACAATCTTCATCCCTGCGGAAACCAGGCTGCCGATGTCAGCCACGTTTGCCGGCATAATCAGCGTATTGCTTTCTTTGGCCAGTTTGGCGAAGGCTTCGACGTATTGCTCGGCGACTTTCAGCTTCACCGCCTCATCGCCGCCCTCGGTGCGTATCGCTTCGGCCACGGTGCGGATGGCGTCGGCACTGGCCTGCGCAACCAGGCGGATGGCTTCCGCCTCGCCCTGCGCCTGATTGATTTTCGCCACTTTCTCACCGTTGGACGCATTGATGGCGGCCTGCGCCTCACCTTCTGATTTTTGAATTTCCGCTTCGCGCTGACCGGAAGCCAGGTTGATTTGTTCGATTTTCAAACCTTCGGACTGGGCGATACGGGCGCGTTTTTCGCGTTCCGCCGTGGTCTGCGCCTGCATGGCGCGCAAAATTTCCTGCGGCGGCACCAGGTCTTTGATTTCGTAACGCAGCACTTTGACGCCCCAAGAGACGGCGGCCTCATCCAATGCCGCCACCACTGCTCGGTTGGTATCCTCGCGCTCTTCGAAGGTCTTGTCCATTTCCATCCGTCCGATAACCGAGCGCAGCGTGGTTTGCGCCAGCTGCGTAATCGCCAGCACATAATTGCTGGAACCGTATGACGCAAGCTTCGGATCGGTTACTTGGAAATAAATGATGCCATCCACGGTGAGCTGGATGTTGTCGCGCGTGATACACACCTGGCTGGGCACATCCAGCGGGATTTCCTTCTGCGTGTGCTTGTAGGCCACACGGTCGAGGAAGGGAATCAGAAAGTTCAAACCCGGCTCCAATACGCTGTGGAACTTGCCCAAGCGTTCGACGACGTGCGCCTCCTGCTGAGGCACAATGCAGACGGCCTTAAAGCCGAATATGACGACCGCGGCCAGAATAATCAGCGGCAAACCCAAAAATTCCATAATATCTCCTTAGTTTAAGTGGACAAGCAATATATTGCCTTCTTTGCCGCCAATCACGGCGAAGGAAGGCTCGGCAGCGGCTTGGGCGTTCAGGGCGCGCGCCTGCCAGGTGGTGCCCCGGTAAGAAACTTCGTATTGCCCTTCGCTCACGCGGCGCAGGATTTTCACGGTTTGACCGATGTCCAAATCATTGCCGGCTTCATCAGCCGGCGTGCGGCGGCGTTTGATAAAGCCGTGCAGCCAAAAAAGGCCGACGGCGGAAATGGCGGCCGCCGTCAATATCGGCACGGCCGAGCCGTCAAACAGAAGCGAGGCCGCACCCGCGCCGGCCAGGGCGGCACTGATGATGAGCAGGTACAGGGTGCCGACAAACATTTCAACCACTAAAACGGCAACGGCTGCGATAAACCAATACATAACTCCCTCCCGCGTGGCAACATTAACAAATAATGTTGAGAATATAATCTATTTCAGGCCGTCTGAAAACCGTATCCGACCTGCCGCGCCTGTTTTTCCGCCGTACAAACTGCGGTAGAATGCGCACCTGTCGCATCCCGCACACAAAGGCCGTCTGAAAACCGGTTTTCAGACGGCCTGTTACAGGAAATCCCCATGAACACCAAACTCTTCCCGCTTGCCGCCGCCATGTTGCTGACTGCCTGCGGCTTCCACCTGAAAGGCAGCCTGCCCTACGACCGCCTGTCCTATAAAAACTGGCACATTCAGGGCGGAGAACTGCAAGTGCCGCTGGAAAACGCCCTGCGCCGTTCAGACGGCCTCCCCGTTTCCGCTGCCCAAGCCCAGGCTTCCGTTACCGTGGACGGCGTCGAACAGCAAAAAGACGTACTCACCATCACGCGCGCCGCCATGATTAACGAATTCCAGCTGGCCCTACGCGTGCGCGCACAAGTTTCCCGCAACGGCGAACCCGTCGGCGAACCGATGCAGATCGAAGTACGCCGCACCCTGGAATATGCCGATTCCGAAATCTTGGGCAAACAGGAAGAAGAAGCCATGATATGGCAGGAAATGCGCCGCGATGCCGCACAGCAAATCGTCCGCCGCCTGCCGTTCGCCGTACACTGACCGCCTTTTCAGACGGCCTCCATGCCATTACACCAACCACAACACAGCAAATACAACCATGTTCCATCCCGCAGACCACCCGCACCGCCGCTACAACCCCCTTGCCGACCAATGGATACTCGTCTCCCCCCACCGCGCCAAACGCCCGTGGCAGGGACAACAGGAAGCGGCCGACACCGCCGCCAAACCCGCGCACGACCCGTCGTGCTACCTTTGCCCGGGCAACAAACGAATCACCGGCGAGCAAAACCCCGATTACACCGAACCCTTCGTCTTCACCAACGACTTCTCCGCCCTGCTGCCCGACACCCCCGCCTATTCCGACAGCAGCCACCCGCTGTTCCAAAGCCAAAGCGTGCGCGGGGTCAGCCGCGTCGTCTGCTTCTCGCCCGACCACGGCAAAACCCTGCCCGAACTGCCGCCCGAACAAATCGAAGCCGTCATCCGCGTTTGGCAGCAACAGGCAGAAGAACTGGGGCAGGCCTACCGCTGGGTGCAAATATTTGAAAACAAAGGCGCAGTCATGGGCTGCTCCAACCCCCACCCCCACGGCCAAATCTGGGCGGGCGACTTCCTGCCTGACCTGCCCGCCAAAGCCGACGCCGCCCAAAGCCGCTATTTCGCCGAAAACGGCCGCGCCCTGCTGCAAGACTATGCCGAAGAAGAAGCCGCCCGCCGCGAACGCATCGTGGCCGAAAACGACGACTGGCTGGCCGTCGTCCCCTACTGGGCCGCATGGCCGTTTGAAACCCTGCTGCTGCCCAAAGGCGACATCCGCCGCATCACCGACCTGAACGACGGCCAACGCCGCACACTGGCGCAGATACTCAAACAGCTCACCACCCGCTACGACAACCTGTTCCAAACCAGCTTCCCCTATTCGATGGGCTGGCACGGCGCACCCTTCGACGGCGGCGAACACCCCGAATGGCAGCTGCACGCCCACTTCTACCCCCCGCTTCTGCGTTCCGCCACGGTTCGTAAATTCATGGTCGGCTACGAAATGCTGGCCGAAGCCCAACGCGACCTGACCCCCGAACAAGCCGCCGAACGGCTTGCCACCCTGTCAGATGTCCATTACAAACAGGCCGCCTGAAAACATGCAGCTTCCCCGCCCGATAAGCATCGACATGCTCGATTTCCTGCGTGACGGCCGTTTCGACTGCATCGAACCCGGCCAAACAAAAGAATGGATACTCAACAATTTTCCCGATCCCGATGGAAAATGCCGCATCGCCGACGATATCTGGCTCTACGGCAACATCGAATTCCACTTCGGCGACGGGGAACTCGTCAACATCTATTCCGACCATTTCCCTCATGAGAAACTGCATGGCGGGCGGCACATCGTGCTCAAACGCCGCCTGCTGTCGCGCGTGAAAAAACTCAGCCTGCCGCGCGTCATCCGCTGGCTGAACCGACGCGGCATCGACTTCGTCAAACAAAGCGACAAATTAGGCATCCGCCTATATCTGCAAAGCGGCGTGGAACTCTACTTTGAAAACGACAGCGGCCGTCCCGACCGGCCGCGCCGCTTCAAAATGACTGCATTCTGCCACACAAACGGCGGCGCAAACCGCTATCCCGTCATCCGGCGGCTGACAGGCGGCGAATGACAAAGCCTCCGACTATGCCCAACATCCGCATCCTGACCCGCAGTATTTCCGAAGAATGGGAAGACCTATTGCTTGGCGCGTACACCGCCGACCCCAAACAGGCCGAAACCGACCGCCTGCGCTATCTGGCCGCCATCGGCGTGCAAGACCCTTGGCAGGAACGGTACGATGACGGCGACTTGGAAAACTCAGTCAAAATCACCGCCGTCCCCTATCACGGCGATGCCCCCGCCGAAACGCTGCACATCGTCATACTTTACGAAGAATGCTTCGGCCAAACCGCCAAAACCATGCTCGCCGCCTTTCCTTCCGAACAACAGGCGGAGCAATACGGCAATCGGATTGAAGCGGACAACGAAAAATCATTGTGGCCGGCCTATTGCGCCATCGCCGCCGTTACTCCAAACCGCTTGAGCGGGCTGCCCGAAGGCTGGCGCGACAACGGACGGCAGCCCGATTACCCCTATTTCGAACACAGCGGACAAGCCGTCTGAACGTATGTTTTTTACCTTTCCGTTTTCAGACGGCCTCAAAGTAAACGCTATGAACCCGACCGACCGTTACCGCCAAATCTGCACACAAACCGCACAATGGTTGGCAAAACAGCCCAAACGCCCCGATTGCCGCATCGAAACCCTGCAAACCCGCGACTCGGACGGCAGCCTGTTTTACGTCATTGACATCGAAACACCGAGCCACGTCTGTAAAATCAATGTCAATACCCCGATATTTGTCCCCTACCGTTTCATCTGCATCGAAGCCGCCGGACTTGACAGCGAAGCAGCCAACTACCGCTGGCACGACGGCGGATGCGACCCTGAAGACAGAGAAATCCGCATCCGGCTGCAAGAATTCGCCGAACAGATATTTTCAGACGGCCTCTGATGCCGTCTGAAAGATTCAGGCTGTTTCCGACAGTTTCATCACCAACCCGCATAACCGGACGACGCACACACACCTCCGTCAGTACCCGCCGTCTGGTTTCAAACTGCCTGAAACACCGAAGCAAACAAGCAAATACCTGATTTCGTTTGCACTGCGGTGGCGGTTTGCGTATGGTATGCGCCGTTACCGTCCCGCCGCCATGCCCCGCACCGTCGCCACAGAAAGGAAAACCATGCCGAACACCCGCTCGCCGACCGGTTGGTATTACTGCTCCTACCTCTTGCGACTGACCCTTGCCGGCAGCCCGTCCGCGCAAGACCCGGAAGCGCGTTTCCTATCGTATGAAAACACCGTGCTTATCCGCGCCGACAGCAGTTTGGAAGCCTACGACAAGACCCTGCGCATCGCACGGGAAAACGAAACGTCCTACGCCAACGAACATCAGCAGGATGTGCAATGGAAACTGGTCGGCATCACCGACATCCTGCCGATTTACGAAGCACTCGGAGACGGGGCGGAAATCGCGTTTACCCCGCGGCCGCCGCGCAAACTCAAAAACCTGCAAAAATGGGTGTTGCCGCGCGAACGGTTTGCCGAAAGCTGAAGCCATCCGCCATTATTTTTTCAGACGGCCCCAATCCATGCAGGCCGTCTGAAAAAATTGATACAATACGCGCCCCGTAAAAAGCCTGCCCGTTGGGCTTTTTCCTTATTCGGGCATAGGCCGTCCGGACGGCCTGCCCGCAGATACAACCACCACCGACTTGGCACGCATCATGACTCAACCTACCCCTGCCGCATGGCGGCAAAAAATCGGCGCGGTCGTCCTGCACCCGACCACGCAGCTGATCATCCTCCTCATCATCGTACTGAACGCCGCCGTACTCGGCCTGCAGACCTCGCACGGCATCGTCGCCCGCCACGGCACGCTGCTGCACTGGCTGGACATGCTCGCATTGGGCATTTTCATTATCGAACTGGCGGCGAAATTCATCGCGCTCGGGCGGCGTTTTTTCCGCGACGGCTGGAATGTTTTCGACTTCCTCGTCGTCGCCGTCGCCCTGCTGCCGAACGCCGGCGCGTTTTCCGTCGTCCGCTCGCTGCGCGTCTTGCGCGTGCTGCGCCTGATCAACCGTATGCCTCAGCTGCGCCGCATTGCCGATGCGATTCTGCAGGCCGTGCCCGGCATCAGCGCGATTGCCGGGCTGATGGGGATTTTGTTTTATGCCGGTGCGGTGATGGCGACCACGCTCTTCGGCGAACGCTTCCCCGAATGGTTCGGCAGCCTCGGCGATTCGCTGTACACCCTGTTCCAAGTCATGACGCTGGAAAGCTGGTCGATGGGCATCGTCCGCCCGGTGATGGAAGTGTATCCGCACGCATGACTGTTTTTCGTCCCGTTCATCCTGGTTTCCGCCTTTGTGATGCTCAACCTGTTCGTCGCCGTGATTGTGGACACCATGGCAAACTTGGGCGCGGACGGCGAAGAAACGGACAAACAGGCCGGGCCGGAAACCAAAGACGGCGAACTGCCCGTCAGCAAAGACGAAATCGAACGCCTTCATCGGGAACTCGCCGAAATCAAAGCCATGCTGCGCGAACAATCACCGCGATAGTTTTCAGACGGCCTGACCCGCAAACCGAACAACATCCTGACAAACACCAACCGAAAGAACCTTATGAACCTCTCACAAATCTTTGAAAGCCAATTCGGCTGCCGGCCGGAATTCACCGTCCGCGCACCCGGCCGCGTCAATCTGATCGGCGAACATACCGACTACAACGACGGCTTCGTCCTGCCCTGCGCCATCGATTTCGCCACCTGCGCCGCCGCCGCCAAAAACGGCACGGACACCGTGCGCGTATATGCCGCCGATTACGGCGAAAGCGACGAATTTTCCCTCGCCCAAGCCATCGAATCCTCCGGCAAACAATGGGCGGACTACATACGCGGCGTGGTTTGGGCATTGCGCGAACACGGTTTCGCCTTTTCAGACGGCCTCGACATCGCCGTCAGCGGCAACGTGCCGCAGGGCGCGGGCCTGAGTTCGTCCGCCGCATTGGAAGTCGCCGTCGCCCAAGTGTTTCAGACGGCCTTCGACCTGCCCGCCGACAAACCCATGCTGGCCAAAATCGGCCAATACGCCGAAAACCGCTTCGTCGGCTGCCAATGCGGCATCATGGACCAACTCGCCAGCGCGTGCGGCCAACGCGGCCACGCCCTGCTCATCGACTGCCGCAGCCTGCACACCGCGCCCATCCCCGTCCCCGACACGCTCAGCGTCATGATTATCCATTCCCACGTACAACGCGGCCTGGTCGGCAGCGAATACAACACCCGCCGCCGCCAGTGCGAAACCGCCGCCGCCCACTTCGGCGTCAAAGCCCTGCGCAACTTGACCTTGGAACAATTCGAGGCCGGCAAAACAGGTTTGGACGAAACCGCCGCACGCCGCGCCCGTTACGTCATCGAAGAAAACCGCCGCACGCTGGATGCCGCCGAAGCACTCCGCCACAACGACGTCCCCGCCCTCTCCCGCCTGATGGCCGAAAGCCACGCGGGTATGCGCGACGGCTTCGAAATCACCCACCCCGCCGTCGATACGCTGGTGGAACTGGTACACGAAATCATCGGAGAACAAGGCGGCGTGCGCATGACCGGCGGCGGCTTCGGCGGCTGTATCGTCGCCCTGCTGCCGCACCATCTGGTCGAACCCGTCAAACAGCATCTGGCGGCAAACTATCAGGCACGCACGGGGCTGAAAGAAGAAGTCTTCGTCTGCACCGCGCACGAAGGTGTCAGCGTAGCGAAAGAGGCCGTCTGAAAACGGCTCGGGGATTCAGACGGCCTTGCGCGGCAACGGCCGTTCCATCCCATTTCCTCATCCGTTGAAAAGGTGTTGAGGGCAAGGCGGCTGGATGTGCGGCGCATGACCGGCCTGTCCGCCACACTACGCATCTAAATCGAAAGCAAAAAGGGAATTCTAAACGGTAGCTTGCCTGCACATGGAGTAAGGGCATACAAACCCGACGGCAGTTCCTCCATTCATAGCGGAGGAGCAAAAGTGTCATTTAAGGCACAAATGGGCGGCTGCATAATGTTTAAATGGGACTTTTGGAACAGGGGGAAAAAAACATGAACACAAACTTAAATGACAAAGACAAAGCCATGGATACCGCAATCAGGTTTCAGAAAAGGATGAGGATTCCGAAATTTTTCTTTTTAATTCTCGGAATCACAGTGGTTTTAGCATTTATCCAAGACGTGATAACGGGTTCTAACTTTCTGCAAATAACAATTGTGCAAATAATATTTGCGATATATTTCAGTTTCGGAGGTATCATAATTTTATTCTACATAATCATCGCAGGAATCTGCCCCTATTGCCACGAATTCCAAAAGATGAATTATGGCACCTCCGTCGGCATCGAGTCGGATAGCTTTACTTTCTTTAAAGGCATTTCCCCTGTTCCAAAAATCGATTACTGCAGCAAATGCGGTAAGCCCCTGTCTCCAGAAGCCGTCAATAAGGTAATGGATGATAAAACCGATGCAGAAAAAACTGATATTTAATGTAAATTGATGCGCGACAAGCAGCCGCAAGCCGGATTCTTAAATTCGACACACAAACAAAGGCCGTCTGAAAACCGGTTTCACCATTTTCAGACGGCCTTTTTATGCCCGACGCAGCCGTTATCCTTGATGCAGGCTGTTCACATAATCCACTTCTTCGCGGCTGCCCAAAACCACGGCGACGCGCTGATGCAGGCCTTCGGGGCGGATGCTTAGAATATCTTGAACGGCATTGCTGGCCGCCCCGCCCGCCTGCCGCATAATCAGGGCCATCGGATTGGCTTCGTACATCAGGCGTAGCTTGCCCGGTTTGGACGGATCGCGCTTATCCTGCGGATACATAAACACCCCGCCGCGCATCAGGATGCGGTGCACTTCGGCCACCATGCTGGCCACCCAGCGCATATTGTAATTCTTGCCGCGCACGCCGGTTTCGCCTGCCAAAAGTTCGGCAACGTACTGTTGAACGGGCAGCAGCCAATGGCGTTGGTTGGATGCGTTGATGGCGAATTCTTTGGTTTGCACCGGAACCTGCGGCTCTTGTTGCGTTAAGACGAAATCGCCGCCTTCATTCAAAGTGAAAACGTACACGCCGTGCTTGAAGGTAATCACCAACTGGGTTTGCGGGCCGTACAGCACATAGCCCGCCGCCGCCTGGTTTTCGCCGCTTTGCAGGAAAGAGGCCGTATCCAGCCTGCCTTCAGGCTTGGGCAGGATGGAAAAAATCGTGCCGACGGAAATATTGACATCGATGTTGGACGAACCGTCCAAAGGGTCGAACAGCACCAGATAGCGGCCGTTTTCATGACAGGCGACGAAGCTGTCTTCTTCCTCGCTGGCCAACCCCGCCACCTGTGGGTTCTGCCGCAGCGCGCCTATCAGCAAATCATTGGCCAGCACGTCGAGTTTTTTCTGTTCTTCGCCCTGCACGTTGCCGCTGCCCGCCGTACCGAGCACGCCCGCAAGCGCGCCCAGCCGCACCAGCCGGCCGATCTGCACGCAGGCGGAAACGACGGTTGCCGCCGTTTCGCCCAGTTCGGGCGGCAGATTATGCCGGCGCAGGTGTTCGGGTAAAAATTGTGAGAAGGTGGTATTCATGGCTGCTCCCTATCGGTTCGGCATTCAGGCCGTCTGAAACAATCGAAGCCTCCGTTTATACCCTTTTCAGACGGCCTGAACAAGCCGCAGACGCACTTATCCGCGCCTTTTTTCCGATTTTGCCGCGGCAAAAGGCGAAATTTCTTGGAAAAAATCCCGTCGGCCTTTAAAATACCCCGTTTCCTGCGGCATACAGCATGCCGCCGCCATTTCTCAAACCAAGGATAGAAACCATGATTGGACTAACTTATGCCGCAGATGCCGCACAACCCGGCGGATTGATGTCGTTTGCCCCGTTGGCACTGATTTTAGTGGTATTTTATTTTCTGATCCTGCGTCCGCAGCAGAAAAAATTTAAAGCCCACCAAGCCATGCTGGCCGAACTGAAAACCGGCGATAAAGTGATTCTGGCTTCCGGCTTTACCGGCAAAATCACCAAAGTCGGCGAAAAATTCTTCACTGTCGAAATCGCGCGCAACGTCGAAGTCGAAGTGGAACGCCATGCCGTGGCGGCTAAAAGAACCGATGCATAAGCCGTCAGAAGATTGATTCCGAACAGGCCGTCTGAAACCGGATTTTCAGACGGCCTCATCCCGAAGGTTTGATTATGAACCGTTATCCCTTGTGGAAATACCTGCTGGTTCTCGCCATACTCGGCCTGGGCCTGCTCTACACCCTGCCGAATTTCTTCGGCGACACCCTGGCGGTGCAGATTTCGACCAACCGCCAATCCCTCGCCATCAACAGCCAAACTGAAGCGCGCGTCAGCGAAGCCCTGCGTATGGCCAACATTCCCGATGACGGCATGTTCATCGCCAACGGCTCGTTGAAAGTGCGTTTCAAAGATTCGCAAACCCAAATGAAGGCGCGTTCGGTGATTGAAAGCACCCTGGGCGAAGGCTACATCACCGCCCTCAACCAAATCGCCAACACGCCCGAGTGGATGGCGAAAATCCGTGCCAACCCGATGTTCCTCGGCCTCGACCTGCGCGGCGGCGTGCATTTCACCATGCAGGTGGACATGAAGGCCGCGATGCAGAAAACCTTCGACCGCTACGCCGGCGACATCCGCCGCGAGTTGCGCCGCGAAAAAATCCGCGTCGGCACCATCGTGCAGAACGACAACAGCCTGGCCGTCCCCTTCCAAGACGAAGCCGACCTGAACAAAATCCTGCCGACGCTTAAAAACATGTTCCCCGAAGCCACGCTCACCAGCGACGGCAGCCGCCTGATTCTCACCCTTTCGGAACAGGCCGTGGACAATATCCGCAAACAGGCCGTGGCGCAGAACATCAACACCCTGCACAACCGTGTGAACGAATTGGGCGTAGCCGAACCGATTATCCAGCAGGCGGGTGTGGACCGCATCGTCGTGCAACTGCCCGGCGTGCAAGACACGGCCAAAGCCAAAGACATCATCGGGCGTACCGCCACCCTGGAAGTCCGCATGGTGAGCGATGATATCAACGCCGTCCAAGCAGCCTTGGACGGCAACGTACCCGAAGGTTACGAACTGTTGTATACCTCCGGCGATATGCCGCAGCCACTGCTGATTAGCAAGCAAGTCGAGCTGACCGGGGAAGACATCGACGACGCACAGCCCGACCGCAACGAAAAAGGCCAACCCGGAGTAAGCGTCAGCTTCAACAACTCCGGCGCCGCCATCTTCGCCGACCTGACACGCAACAACGTCGGCAAACGCATGGCGATGGTTCTGATTGACCAAGGTAAAGCCGAAGTCGTCACCGCACCGCAAATCAACGAGCCGATTCCGAACGGTAAAACCATTATCTCCGGCAGCATGTCGTTCGCCGAAGCCGAAGATATTTCCCTGCTGCTGCGTGCCGGCTCGCTGGCCGCACCGATGGAAATCGTCGAAGAGCGCACCATCGGCGCCTCGCTCGGTGCGGAAAACATCAAAAAAGGCGTGGATTCCACGCTGTGGGGTTTTGCCGCCGTCGCCCTGTTCATGGTGGTTTACTACCGCCTGATGGGTGTGTTTTCCGTAATTGCGCTGGTCGCCAACATCCTGTTGCTGGTCGCCGCCCTGTCTTTCCTCGGCGCCACCCTAACCCTGCCGGGCATCGCCGCCATGGCATTGACGCTGGGTATGGCAATCGACTCCAACGTGTTGATTAACGAACGTATCCGGGAAGAACTGCGCGACGGTGCCAAACCGCAGGCCGCAATCTTTGAGGGCTACAAACACGCTTGGGATACTATTGTCGATTCCAACATCACCTCTCTGATTGCCGGCATCGCCCTGCTGCTGTTCGGTTCCGGCCCGGTGCGCGGCTTTGCCGTGGTGCACTGTCTGGGCATTCTGACCTCGATGTTCTCGTCGGTCGTCGTATCCCGTATGTTCGTCAATCTGTGGTACGGACGCAAACGCAAACTGCAAAGCATCTCCATCGGCGGCGATATCAAACCGGCCGTGGCTGCGGATAAGGAGTAACCATGGAACTGTTCCGTTTCAAACGCGATATCCCGTTTATGAAATACGGCAAGCTGACGACATTCATCTCGTTGGCCACCTTCATACTCGCCGTATTTTTCCTTGCAACAAAAGGCCTGAACTATTCGGTGGAATTCACCGGCGGCACGGTTATGGAAGTCGAATACGCACAAGGTGCGGAAGTCGATAAAGTGCGCGATAGCCTAAACAGCCTGCAACTGGGCGAAATTCAGGTTCAGGCCTTGGGAACCAACAAACACTTGATGATCCGCCTGCCGAACAAAGCAGGCACCACATCGGCCCAGCTTTCCAACCAAACCATGGACATCCTGAAAAAACAAGATGCCTCGGCCAAACTGCGCCAAGTGGAATTCATCGGCCCGCAAGTCGGCGACGAGTTGGTGCATAACGGCCTGATTGCATTGGGCATGGTGGTGGTCGGCATCATCATCTACCTGTCGATGCGTTTTGAATGGCGTTTTGCCGTCTCGGCCATCATCGCCAACATGCACGACGTCATCATCATCCTCGGCTGTTTCGCCCTCTTCCAATGGGAATTTTCCCTGACCGTATTGGCGGGCGTACTGGCGGTGTTGGGTTATTCCGTGAACGAATCGGTGGTTGTGTTTGACCGTATCCGCGAAAACTTCCGCAAAGGCGCGATGCGTAACCACACCGTGCCTGAAGTCATCGACAACGCCATCACCGCCACCATGAGCCGTACCGTCATCACCCACGGTTCTACCGAAGCAATGGTTGTTTCCATGCTTCTGTTCGGCGGTGCGGCACTGCACGGTTTCTCCATGGCACTGACCATCGGCATCGTCTTCGGCGTTTATTCTTCCGTACTCGTCGCCAGCCCGCTGCTGCTGTTATTCGGCCTCAGCCGTGAGAACATCGGCCGCGTCAGAGAGAAAAAGGAAGAAGCCGTCGTCTAAAACGGCCGGCCGTATACGAAGGCCGTCTGAAAAGGAATCATCCGTTTTTCAGACGGCCTTGTTCCTTTCAGACGGCCTCATTCACCACCAAGCGATAAACTGTTATACTCTTCACATTTTTTAACATCCATTGCACGTTGAACAGATAACCGCGCTTGACGATATCCGGCTGCCAATCAAAGCCGGTTCGAATAGCGTAGCGAAGTACCACCGCGCTGAAGCCATAATCGGGTTCGTCCGCACTATATTGCCAGGCCGTCTGAAACATCCGCTTCAACGGAGTGAAACATGATCAGCAAACAAGAATACCAAGCCCAAGCCGCCCAAGGCTACAACCGCATCC
>ERZ772924.713-NODE-713-length-15893-cov-7.870817_pt1 | contig 15893 bp, 4 predicted proteins | sample MGYA00512116_ERZ772924 | MGnify/ENA primary metagenome ERZ772924 (study PRJEB29015, sample SAMEA2737920) | human oral metagenome | biome: human oral; feature: human-associated habitat; material: dental | place: China | collected 2134 ...
GTGGGGTCGGTACCGTATTGGGCAAAGTACGGGTGTTTGCTGTCCGAGACAATGGTTTGCTGTTTGCCGTTTTGGTCGGCAACGACAAGGTATGCGGTATCCGGGTCTGTGCTGTTGATGGTGCGCAGCACGGACTGGTAATTCATCAGTCCGCTTTGTTCGTTACGCGCCCAGACTTTGTCTTCGATAGCGATAAAATTTTTGTTAATTTTGATTTTTTAATTACCACCCATGTTTTATAAAATGATCTGACATTGTTTTCAAATATTCTTTGGCTCTTTCCGGCGAATCACGATAATCTGCGATTAACCTAATCTCTCCTTTTTTGCTTACAGCAAAAGCGCTAGTTGCCGGTCCTTTTTCTGGGGGAATAATAATTCTTTCATGTCTAAAAAAAATCCAACACCCTTTATCTTCCATATAATAATTAGAAAGATATGGCGGAGAAGGGGTTTCTAAATCACCCCATACAGTTATTAATTTCTTGGCAGAACTTTCTGCTAGCATTTTCGCTTCTATAAAATTTATTTCTTTATCGTTCATATTTTTAGATGTTTAACTATAAGTAAATACCGACAAAAAGAATCCCCCGCCATAGGCTTACCATGACGGGGCGGATAAAACGGATTTGAACACAACCTACGATTATCTATTTATTTTTTTAGGTTTTCGTTTACAGTATTTATATACTGGCATCCTAGATCAAAAATATCCTGCAAGCTTACATTTCCTGATATATGAGCAAATCCAACTTCTATCTCTTCAATATACTCTATAAGTTTAAAATCTTTATTATATATTCTATTATAGGTTTCAATAGTTTCTACAATACTATCTTTGTCGCAACACATGGCTTCAAATTCTCTATATTCTACGTGATCCATTATTTAACTCCGTTAACTAATATCAACTTAATATTTGGAAACATTTCATGAAACTGCTGTATTATTCCTATGCAAGAAGAACAATAGGCATTTTCTGATACTATTTTAAGTGTCCCTCTAACATTAGGATAAACTCCACCAGCACGGGCACCATAATTATGAGCAAATTGGTTTAGCATCTTATATTCCGTATCCGAATTTCTTAGCCAACTCCTCCCACTTCTACCTTCTACTACACTAGGTGTGAAAATTTGTGGTTCAGTTTTTGTATTAACTGGACCACTAGTCCAAAATTTATTATCTACATTCTTGCCATTTATTTTACCCTCCAGATATCCAATGTTTGAATGCCTTAATTTACTATTCCCCAAATTTTTAAATTCATTAATCCTACGAGCAGCGATCGAAATTTCTTTCTGTGTCGCAAATCTAGGTGCAAATCTTATGTCATGTACCATGCTGCCGATACTAGAATATACTTTGCCAGTACCAGAAATAATTGGTTTAACTGTAGGCAACCAAAACTCAGGATAAACTGGTTCTACTTCGCCTGTGCCAGTGTAAGCATAATAGGCATGATTCATGTAATCACTTACATCAAGCCTGCGATTGTTAAAAGCAAAATTGTATATTTCTTTTGAATGTTTGCTTTCATCATTGCCATATATGCCGCCAGCAGGATGCTTCCTGAATTCTTCAAGATCTTGTGCGTAGTCGGTTGTGGGTATGGACAAGTTGTTGCCAAACAGGTTGCGATTGCGATATTGTTTTTCTGTTGACTGGAATTTTCTTATATTTTCTCCATACGCTTCTATAGGCGAACCATCTTTCCACGTAATCAAGGTATTTTTATTGGCCTCTTTTTGCAACGCATCTTGAGCCAATGTGAGTGCATAAACGTATCTGGGTCCCAAGGAGAGATTTTCAGTACCATACTTGGCCAAATACTCTATACCCCAAGACGGGCGGCTTAATTCTCTATTTAAAGTAAGGTTATCCTCTTCATCAACCATTGCTGCAGCAGTGGTTTCCAAAATTTTTGCCCATTCTGATTCAGAAAATCGCAAGTTGTCGATATTTTCTTTTGCCAGTTCTTTGGCCAGCTCGCGGATTCTCTCTTGTTCACTCGGATGCAACTGCCGGTTATGCCAGTCGGTATTTGCCGCCCCGGCAATCACTGCCGGGTTGTTACCGCCTATCGCCGCACCTATCGCTGCCCCGCCGATGGTGTTGAGTAGCGGGTTGTCCAGTTTGTTCAGTGTCGGCGAGAGTGCCGAGGTGGTATAGCCTGCAAGCGCTCCTTCCGGCGTTCCGCTCATCAGCGCGGTGCTTGCCGCGTGCAGCAGGTTTCTGCCGCTGCCGCCTTCTTTCCAGTAGTCGTAGTTGGCTTTATTGGCGGCAAGGTAGCTGTTGCGTTCGTTGATGTAGTTTTGCAACGCTGCCCGTTTTTCAGGGTCGCTGGTGCGGGTCAGCGCTTCTTCAGCTGCTGCTTTAGCCAGTTGTTGTTGTTCGTATTCGCGCAGGTTGCCCCGGCTTTCGGCGATGTCGTTGATGGCGCGCGGCGCAATTTTCCCAAATTCCCGGGTGATTTCGGCATCGGCTTCAAGTTGGCGCTGGAGTTTTTCGCCATTGTCGATAGCGGTAAGGGCGCTGCCATGCTGTGCGCTGTCTTCAGTGTGGATGCCCTGGTTGGCGCGGGCGATGGTATCCGCCACGCTTTCTCCGGTTAACGCCTGTTGTGCTACTTCGTCCCGGATGGTGATGTTTTGGGTGTTGATTGAGGCACGGCTGGTGTCGTAGGCGTTTTCCCGGATATGGCCACCGCCCAGCCCCCTGTTGAGCTGTCCTTCTTGTTCCATGCCATCTGTGTAGCCCAGGCTGGTACTGATGGACGAGCCTTTGAGGTTGCGGTGGTTTTCGATGTCTTCCAACTCGAGGGTGGCCGTGCTGAAGCGGTTAAGCCCCGCTTCTTCTGCCGCCTTGCTGCTGGTGATGATGCCACCACGGTTTTTGGTCGCGCCTGCCACGTCTATCTGGAAGCCGTCGTCTCCGGCGTAAACGCCTGCCTGGCGGTTGACCAGGGTGGCATCGCCTTGCAGTTTGCTGCGGCTGTAGTCCATTGAGCCTGAGTAGTAACCCCAGCCAAGGGTGCCGCCTGCGCCTTTGTATTCTTGGCGGCCTTTGTAGTCCGAGGTGTCTTGCAGGCTTTCGATGTTCAGCGCGCTTGCCTGGATTTGCACGCCTTTGCCGATGGCTTGCGAACCGCTGAGGGTGGTGGCTTCGCCGCTTTGCAGGGTGGTCTGGCTATCCGCATCGCCTATGTGGCTGCCGCGCCAGCGGTTGCTGTTGGCATGGCTGTATCCTTTGCCTTCGCCGCCTTCTGCGGTAACGCCCAGGGCTACGCCGTTCTTGCCTGCACGGGCGGCAACGCCTGCGGCGGCATTGTAGTTTTGGTTGTAGTTGTTTTCGTGATGTTCTTCGCTGGCGGCGTAGAGGTTAATCTGGTGTTCGGCTTTGAGGTGGGTACCCATTTTGCCCGCTACGTCCGAGCCGGTGATATTGATGTCCGACTCCGCGCCTGCGCCTTGTGCCTGCAGGTAAACTTTGCCGCCCGCGTGGATGGTGCTCGGGGTGAGGGTATTGCCGTGGTAGTCGTTTTCGGTTTTGCTGCGCTGCACGGCGTAGGTGGCCGCGATGTTGATGCCGTTTGCCGGGTCGTTCATGTTTTGCACCGCCTTGTAGGCCTGGTAAGCCTTGTACGCGGTGGTGGCGGTGGACATGAGGTCGCTGCTGCGGCCGCTGCCCTGTCCCATGCGTTGTGCGGCAGCGCCGGTTTCTTGTAGGGCACTCAGTGCCGGGGTGCTGATGCCGATGTTCAGGCCTTTGCGCTGGTAGGTGTAGCTGGATTCGCCCTGGTAGGGGTTGGCGGCAGCGGTGACGTTGATTTTTTGCGCGAGGACGGCAACGTCTCCCTGGGCATCGACCTGGCTGCCATTTTGGTTGTAGTGGTGTCCGGCATGGATGTTGATGTTGCCTTTGCTTTCGAGGCGGCTTTCGAGGGTCGCTGCCTGCTCGCTGTTCATTTTGCCGTTTTCACGGATTTTGCCGATGAAGTTGGTGATCCCGCCGACCTCAAGGCCACGAACCTCCTGTTTGCTGGTGCCTTCTTGTTTTGTGCGTCCGCCTGCGGCGAGGATGTTGACGTCGTGTTTGGCGTTAAGGTTGATGCCTTCGCCACCATAGAGGTGGCTGCCGAGGACGTCTATGTTGCCTTCGGTTGCGACTGCATTGATTTTGCCTTGGGCAAAGAGGTTGCTGCCGCTGTTTTTGTAGGTGTGGATCGTGCTGTCTTGTTCGCTGTTGCCGTGGCTGTAGTTAATGCGTAGCGGCGAGTCGAATTTGGCGATGGTGCCCTGCGTGACTGCATTAACGCCTTTGCCTGCCAGGCCCACTATGCCGTCACCTTTGGCTTCTTTGAAGCCTTTGGCCGCACCAAAGAGCATGCGCCAGCTGGACGGTTTCGGGTCGAGGTGGACGCCAAAACCTGTGCTTTTGCCTTCGCTGTGGCTGTGTTCGCGGTCTTCGCTGCCAGCAACGTCTATTTTGATGTGTTTGGCGAGCAGGTTGAGGTCGCCTCCGGCAATGGCGTTTGAGGCGCGGCTGTGGATGGTGTTGCCCGCAATCAGGGTGGTATCGCCTTCTTTGCTGCCGACCAGGGTCCCATTCATGTTATGCAAGGTGCGGTTTTCTGTGGTCAACGCCTGGCTCTTGCGGTAACCGACGTTAATTACGGCAGAGCGGAGACTGCCGGTCAGGCCGGATTTTTTGTCAAAGCTGGTACTGTTGTGATTCCAGGTTTCTTCGGCGGCGTTGAGGTTGATATCGCGGGTCGCTTTGAGCACGGTGCCTTTGTCAGAGATGACTTCCATGCCGCCGAGGGTGATGTCGGCATTGCCGTTGGTGTTCTCACCGCTCATGTCACGTCCGGCGACAAGGGTGACGGTTTTGCCGCCAATTTTGCCGTCTGCTTTGAGGTGGCCGCTTTCTTCGATGTAGCGCTCGCTTTCGCGTTTGCTAAAGATGCGGCGTTTTTTGCTGTGTTCGGTGTAGTTGTTTTCGACGTCCTGCCAGCTGTTTTGCAGGTCGATGCCGTCGCGGGCGAAGAGGGCAACGTGGCCGTCGCTGCTGTCAATGTCCGCCCCGCGGCCGGTGATTTTGCCTTCGCGTGCGTCAAGGATGATGTCGCCTTTGCCTTTGATGGTGCTGCCGTGGTCGCGCGTGGTGCGGGTGTGCAGGCTGTCGCGCGCCGGTGCGCCGACGCGGCTTTCGCCACCGCCGTTGTAGGTGAAGCTTTCGTCCGTGCGTTGGGTGCCGAAGCGGATGTTGGCACCGCTGAGGATGGTCTTACTGCCGTCGTTGCGGTTTTCGATGCTGCCTGCTTTGGCTTCGATGTCGCCTTTGGCATGGAGACGGAGGTAGCCTTCGCTTTCTTGCCCTTCGCCGTCGAGGATGACCTGGCCTTCGCGCAGGCGCTGTTCGCTGCGGCGCATGGCGTCGTTGCCGGTGCTGTGGGCGGCGGTTTCTGTCGCCGCGTTGGTGATTTTACCGCCGCTTTTGATGTCAATGCTGCGGCGGCCGCGCAGGGTGCCGGCGGTGTTGTTGATGTCGCCTTCGCTCTGCATGTGCAGGTCACGCGCCTGGACGGTACCGCCCTGGTTGTTCACTTGGCTGAAGGTGGCGTCATTGGTGCCACGTGCGTTGAAGATGGCGTGGTTTTCCAGTTTGCCGCCCTTGCCAGTGATGTGCTCGGCGCTGATGTGGGTCATGCGGCCGTCAATGTCGCCCGCGCGTTTTTTGCTGTAGAGCTGTAGGGTGGTGACTTGTTGGGTGCTGCCGTCTGCCAGGCGGATGGTCCGGTTGACCGGGATGACGGTGTCGCCGGTCAGTTGTTGCATTTGTTCCGCGGTGAGCGCCACGCCGGGGGTGAGTCCCAGACGCTGGATGATTTCAGCGCCGCTGTTGAGCAGTGCTTTGTAGCGCTCAATCGGGTCGCCTTCGCCCGGCAGTTCGCCGCGGCCAGTTTGCAGCGCATACTGGCGGCGCAGGTTTTCCATTTCGGCATAGATGTCACCCATGCGTTTGTGCAGGTCGTGCGGGTCAATGCCGCTGGGGGTGTAGGGCGCGAGCGCGGCGATTTTGCGTTCGTCCACGCCGAAGTTCACGCCGTTTTGCGGGGCGTCCGCCGGGTTGATGCTGGCAAGGCCGCCTTCGATGTGGTTAAGGCGGTTTTGCAGGTGCTCTGCCAGGTTGGCACCCACTTGGTCAAAGCGGTTGCCTGTCGCCGGGGCAGTGTTGGCCGTGCCGCTGCTGCCTGTTGCGGTTTGTGCGGCGGCAGGTCCGCGCCAGGCGGGAACGTCGGCGACTACGCCACCGATGTAGTCCGGGTCGGTCTGCACCAGGTAGTCGCGGTTGTTGGCTGCGCTGTTGAAGAGTTTGTTGCCCGGCAGTTGTTGGGCAACGCCGGTGATGGTGACGTAGCCGCCGCTTTCGATGCGTTGCAGGCCGCCGTCGCTCGCGCCAACGTCGCTGCCGGCGGTGCTGTTGTGCTCGCGCAGTTCGGGCTTTTGGTTTTCGTTGAGGGTGGCAACGGGAAGGTCAATGTGGGTTTTGTCATCGGCTTCGTGCAGTTCGCCGCGCGGGTTGGCACCCAGGTCAACGCGGTCTGTTCTTCCATGTCTCAGGCGGCGCCCAATGCCTTTCCAACTGTTTTTTACTTGTTGGCTGTTGCGGAAATTGCCGTCGTAAAAGATCTGCGCGGTGGCGTTGACGTCTCTGTCGGAGTTATGGATATCACCACCGTTACGGTTGATCACGCCATCTATGGTTACGGTACTCTTGTCGTTGTAGATGTTGCTGTGGTTCAGGTCAAGCCCGCCGCCGGCAAGGATTTGTCCCGGGGTGCTGCTGGCGACTTCGGTACGCTCTTCCCTGACGTCGGCGGTAATCTCCGAGGCGTGATTGATTTGCGTGATACCGCCCGTTTTGCCGGGGTCTTTGGAATAGAAAATGTCTCTCTTGGGGTAGAACAGGTCGCGGTCATACAGCTTGCCGTCGCTGCCGGGATCGAGGCTGCGCAGGTATTTTTTGCCCTGCTCCCGCTGGTAGGTGACTTGCCGGGTGCTGAAGAAGGGGTTTTCGTTTTTCACCTCCATCCCGTTCAGCACCATCCGTCCGGCGCTTTGTACAGTGGCGCCCGCATTGTTCAGGCGTGAGCCGGTAAGGGTCATCGTGCCGTCGCTCTTGATGAGCGGGCTGTCGCCGTCGGCACGCTCGCGCAGGTTGTTGATGGTGTTGATACGGGCTTCCAGATGCTCGCGCGCGGCAATGGCACCACCGCCGTGGTTTTTCAGGTAGGCGGCGTTGAGGTTGACCCGGTCGCCGTAGAGGCGACCGAGGTTGTCAATACTGCCTGCCCGGATGTTGGTCGCGCCGCTGCTGTTAATCAGGCCGTCTGCGGCGTTGTTGAGCTGGCCGGTCGTCAGGTTCAGGGTCACGCCCGCAAGGATGCGGCCGTAGTTGTTGAGGTTGGGGATGTTGATGTCGGCCTGTCCGGCGGCGCCGAGGGTGCCGTGGTTATCCACGTCACTGGCGACGTTCAGCTCCAGATGCTCGCCTGCGGTGACGCTTTGTCCGCCGCCGAGGCTGCCGACGTGGACTTTTGCCCGTTCGGCACCAGAGACGGTGCCCGCGCCGTAGAGGCTGTCGGCGTTGATTTCGGTGTGGCGGGCAAGGATGTTGCCGCTGTTGTGGATGTCGAGGCGATCATGCAGTGCGGCGACGCTGATTTTTGCCGGGCTGGAGAGGGTGCCGCTGTTGCTGAGGTTGTCTACCCGTACCTGGTAGCCCGCTTCGCCGTAGATGAGGCCGCTATTGCTGATGTCCGGAGTGTTCAGTGCGAGGTTGCGCGCGATGATGTTACCGCCGTTGGCAAGGCGACGCAGCAGGTTCAGTTCGAGATCGACCGCGCTGATGCGGCCGCCGGTGCTGTGCAGCTCCGGGCTGTTGACGGTGAGTTTTGCTGCCGAGAGCAGGTTGCCGCTGTTGTGGACGCTTTCGCTGGCGTTGATGTCGTAGCTGTTTTCCGAGGCGAGGGTACCGCCATTACGCAGGCGCTCGGTTTCCAGGGTGAGCTGACGCGCCACCATGTCGCCATTGTTGTCAACGTCCGGCGTGGTGATGCTGGCGGTTTCGGCGTCGATTTTGCCGCCGCTGTGGTTGGCAAAGTGTTTGCCATCCACTTTCAGGGTTTCTGCCCGTATTTTTCCGCTGTTATCAAGCTCTTCGCTGTGCAGGTGTACCGGGCGGTTGCTGATGAAGCCGCCACGGCTGCCGATGTCTATGCTTTCTTCGGCTTCCACGCGGCTGTCTGCCAGTTGCGGCGGCTCTGCCGGCGGGGTGGCGGGTTGTTTGTCGTCTGGCTGCTGGCCGTTGCTGGCGGCCGGGTTTTGTGCCTGCTGTTTGGCGGCGGCGGCTTTTTTGGCCGCTTCGTCTTCGGCGGCGGTGGCATCGCTCAGGGCGCGGGCACGGTTTTCCAGGACAACGTCGGTCTGGCCGATGATGCCGCGGTTGTTGATGACCGGCGCTTCCACGTGCAGGGTGCTGTTGCCGGTGATAAAGACGGCGCCGCCGTTGTTTATACGTGGCGCTTTCCAGTCAATGCGCGCGGCGTCAATTTCGCCATTGCTGCCTTGTTCCAGTTTCTGCGCGCGCAGGGTCTGGCTGTCGCCGGTGGCGAGCAGGCCGTTGTTGTAAAAGTTCTCGGCAGTGATGTTTTGCGCGCCATGCGAGAGCAGGGTGCCGTGGTTTTCGATGGTCTCGCCCTTGAAGTCAAAGCTGCCGGCGGTGCGCAGTTTGCCGCCTGAGCCGTTGTTCAGATGGCGCATGTTCCAGTTCAGGCTGGCTTTGCTGTCAATGTCGCCGTAGTTGGAGAGCTCTTGCAGTTTGCTCCAGTTGATGTGGTCAAAGCGCAGGATGGAGCAGTTGGTGAAGGTGCCGGTATCGAGGTCAAGGCTTTGTCCGCTGAAGCGGCCGCCGATTTCGGTGTGTTTGGTGCGGATGGTAGCCCGGGTGGCGTCAATGTTGCCACTGCCGTCCATGTTCTCGCCTTCGGCGAGCAGGTGGCTTAGTTGCATCTCGCCGTCGTTATGCAGGCTTTCACCAGTCGTCAGGCTGACCGCGCCGCCGGCGATGATTTGACCGCGGTTGTCGAGGGTTTCCCTGATGTTGATGCTGCCCGCTGTGTTGCTGCCGGGTGTCGCGGGTGCGGTAGCGGCCGGGGGCGTAGCGTTGCCGCTGTTTGCTTTTTGCCCGTCTTCTTCGGGTGGTTTGACGCGGTTTTCGCCCAGGCTGGCGCCTCGCCGGTTGTTGAGGCTGGCGGTGCGGATGTCGAGTGCGCCGCTGCCGGTCTGGCGGATGCTGCCGCTGTTGTCGAGGCGATCAAGGCTGAGGTTCTCGCTGGCAGCGACGAGTTCGCCGCTATTGTTCAGCTGCCCGCCCTGGATGTGCTGGCTGCCTTCGCTGGCGAGGGTGCCCTGGTTGTTAATGGCTTTGGCGTCAATCGTCTGCGCGGTCCTGGCGCTGATGGTGCCGTGGTTGTCCAGCTGTTCTTGCAGCCTGAAGGTGGTCGTGCCGCCGAAGAGGTTGCCGTAGTTTTCCAGGAGCGCTGCCTCAAAGTCGAGGGCGCCGCCGGCGGCAATGGTGCCGCTTTGTTGTACGGCGTTTTCTACCGCCAGCGAGAGGCGGTCGCGCGCAAACAGGGTGGCGTCCGGCTGTTGGTTCAGCTGTTGCAGTTTGAGTTGCAGGTTGCCCTGACTGGCGAGCAGGCCGCTTTGCTCCAGGGTGCCGATGCTGCCGCTGATGTTTTGCCCGCCGTGTATTTGCCCGCGGTTGTCAAGACGATCGAGGTTGAAGGCGAGCTGTGTTTTGCCGCCAATTTGGCCGTCATTGCGCAGTTGACCGCCGCCCAGTTGCAGCTGGTTGCCGGCAATACTGCCGTGGTTGTCCAGCTGTTTGGCTTGCAGTTCGGCATTGCCCGCGCTGTAGAGCAGGCCATGGTTGGTCGCCGTATCCAGGTCAAAGCGCAGGGCGTGTTTGGCAAGAATGCGGCCGTGGTTGTGCAAGGTGTCGCCGTCAGCCGTGATGGTGCCGCCTGCGAGTACGCCGCCCGCCTGGTTGTCGGTGCTTTTTTGGCTGAGTTGCAGGGTGTTCTCGCCGGTGACGTTGCCACTGTTGGTCAGTTTGCCGTCACCGCTGATGACCAGTGTGCTGGCGCGCAGTTCGCCGCGGTTGTCTATTCGGCTGTCGGCGAGCTCCAGCCGGCCCGCGCCGAGGATTTTGGCATCCTGGCCGTTAATCAGCCACGGAGTATCTATGCGGTAGTCGGCACGGCCGAAGATTTGTCCCTGGTTGTTAACGCTGCTGCTGTAGCGGAACTGGTCAAAGCGGTCGGCAATCAGCGCGCCGTAGTTGTTGAGCTGGCTGCCTTGCAGCCAGGCGCTTTGTGCCTGCAGGTGGCCGTGGTTGTCGAGGGTGCCCAGTTCGCTGTGCAGTTCGGCCACCTGGATGTGGCCGTCGTTGCGGAACTGTGCGCCGGTCTCCAGGCGGATGCCGCCGGCAGCGCCGATGCGGCCGCTGTTGTCCAGTTTGCCGCTGACGGCGATGTGCCCGGGGGTACTCGTGCCGCTGCCGCCTGCCGGCGCGCTGCCGGCCTGGGCAGCAAGCGCGGCACCGGTGTCGCGCTTATCGGGCGTGGCGGTTTTGTCCTTGTCCGCCGGGGCGGTACCGATAACGCCGTCTTTTTGGTTGTGCAGGTTGCCCGCCTTGACGGTGAGGATGCCACGCCCGGTTTGTTCGATGGTACCGGGGTTGTTCAGTTCAACGGTATCAATCGCCAGCGCGCCGCCTTGCAGGTTGCCGCGGTTGTTCAGCCGCTGCGCTTCGAGTTCCAGCACGTTGCCCGCAAAGAGGCGGCCGTCGTTGTCAATGACCGGGCTTTTGACGCTCAGGGTTTTGCCGCTGCCGATGGTCGAGCCGGCCAGGTTTTCAAATCGGGCAACGCTGAAGCGCAGGTCGTCACCGGAGTAGAAGACGCCGTTTTTGTTGTTCAGTTTCTGGATGTCGAGGCGGGTGATGTGTTCGGCAGCAAAGAGGCCGCTTTCGTTGTCGAGGGTGGTCGCTTGCACTGCAGCGGTTTGGCTGCGGATTTTGCCTTCGCGGTTGTCCAGGGTCTCGCCCTGGTAGTTGAGGCTTTTCAGCGTCATCTCGCCACGGTTGGTGAAGGTGCCGGCGACGTTGAGGTCCACGCCGCCGCTTTGGCTGATTTGTCCGCTGTTCGTGATGTGGCTGAAGGTGAGGCTGCTGCCGCCTGTGCTGTTGTCGCTGCCCGGATTGGCTACTGCGCTGCTGCCACCGGTTTGTTTGCGGGTAGCAGTTTTGTTTTGTGCGCCGTCAGTATTGCTGTTGTCCGGCGCACTGCCGCCGACGCTGTTGCCAACGTGGCCGTAGTTGTTCCAGTCGGCTGTCCGGATTTGCATGCTGCCGCTGCCGGTGCCGATGATTTGTCCGCTGTTGTTCAGGCTGTCGCCACGCAGGTAGAGCGAGGGCGCCATCAGTACGCCGCTGTTGTCCATTTCTTGGGTGGCGGCGTCTATGTGTTTGCTGGCGCTGAAGTGGCCACGGTTATCCAGTTTGTTGCCGCGGATGGTCGCGGTCTCTGTCTGGATGCGGCCGCTGTTGCGGGTCTCGCCGCCCCTGACTTGCAGCGCGCCGACGTCCAGCTGGCCGCGGTTGTTGAGGTTGTTTTCGACGTGCAGGTGCAGTTCGCTGCCGCTCGTGATTTGTCCGCGGTTGTCCAGCCCTTCTTTGAGGCGGATATGGCCGTCTTTGCCGCGGCTTTTGGCGGTGGTTTTTGTGCCTGCCGCGTCGCTGCCGTTTGGTGCTTTGGGCGTTTCCGGGACGTGGTTGCGGCGGATGCTGCCTGTGTTGTCCAGGGTTTTGGCACTCACTTGCAGGGTGCCGCTGCCCTGGCTGATGCGGCCGTGGTTATCGAGGCTGTGCGCGTCCAGTTCGAGTTGGTCGCTGTCGATGCTGCCGCGGTTGGTAAGTTTGCCGTCGGCACTGATTTGTAGTTGTTGTGCCTGTATTGCGCCGGCGTGGTTGACGCCGACGCCCTGGTCGGTGCTGATCAGACGGATGCTGCCGCCGTACATGCCACCCAGTTGGCCGGTATCGATGGCGGTGTTGGCGCCGCCTGTATTGCTGCCGCCTTTGGCGGTAATCTTGCCGTCGCTGGCGACGTGGTTGCTGCCGGTGATGACGTCCAGCGGGCGATCACCTGCCTGTACCGGGCCGTCAATTTGGCTCGCCCTGGCAATGATGGCGGCGTAGTCGGTGTTGCGCACGTCCAGGCCGCGTTCGCCGATGTGCACCGTGCCGCGTTCAACGTTGACGCCGGTGAAGACACCGTGCTCCAGCTGCGGGCTGCCGGTAGTCAGCCAGGTTTTGCCCGCGTTGATGAAGCCGCTGCCGTTGACGCTAATACCGGCCGGGTTGGCAAGGATGACGTCGGCTTTTTGGCCGGCGACTTCGATTTGTCCGCGCAGTTGTGAGGGGTTGCTGCTGTTGACCTGGTTGACGATGACTTGTGCTTCGCCCTTGATCAGGTTCGGGTTGCCACTGACCCAGCCGCCGGTGTGGGTGGGCGCACCCTTGCGGCTGTTGTTGAGCAGCGCGCCTTCCTGGCCAACGTCAAACTGGCGGTATTCGTTGACGGAGACACCGGCCGCGCTTGGTGCCTGGATGTCCACCTGCGGCAGTTGTTCGCTGCTGAGCAGCACTTGCGGCTGGTGTTCGCGCGGCGCCTGTGGCTCGGCGACGATTTGTGCCTGCGCCAGCGGCAGGATGAGCAGGCTGCCGGTGGCAAGGGCGATGCGCCAAACGGGTTGGCGCAGGGCGCAGCAGCGGTCGGCGATGGAATGGGTGGTGATGTTGCCGCGCCCGGCCTTGCCTTCGCCGCGGGCATGTTCGGCAACGACGATGATGCGTTGCAGGGTCTTGCTGTAAATCGTTTTATGGCAGTGGCGGTTCATGGTGGTTCCTGTCTTTGTATTTGTTTTTGCCGGGGAGTCAGAAGCTGTAACCGAACTGGAAGCCGGTGACGAAGTGGTCGGCGTTCATGCCTTGCGGCTGGCGGACGGGGGTGCCGACGAAGAGGTCGTAATTCCAGCGGCCATGCCAGTCGTGTTGTCCCTTGATGCCGAGTGCGCTGCCGATGAGGTGTTTGCCAGGAAGGTTATGTGCCGAGGGTCCGGCGACGCTGCCGCCATCCAGCGCCAGATAGAGGCTGTGTTGCGGCTGGAAGTGCCATTGCAGGTCGTTGCGCAGGTACCAGCCGCGATCACCGGAGAGGGTAATCTCGCCGTTAAATCCGCGCACGTTGTAGCGGCCGCCGATGCTGAGGCGATCTACCGGGGTCAGGCGGTTCGGCGTCCATTGCCCGTGCAGGCGGCTGTTCCAGGCGAAGGCCTGTTTGCCGAGGGTGAAGGGTTTTTGCCAGTTGATGTCGGCCGTCCAGATGCCAAAGCGTGCCGTGCCTTCGCCCAGCGCCGCTTCCGGGGCGGGCAGCGAGGAGAAGATGCCGGCGCCTTTTTTGTATTGCAGCTGGCTGTAGAGGCTGGCGTTGCCGAAGTACACGGTGTGTTCCAGCCCTGCCTGCCAGCCGCCCTGGCGGCGGCGTTGCACGGTTATCTCGGCGTCATCGACGTAGCTTTTGTTGGTCTTTTGCCACAGTCCGACGCTGGCATCGAGTTTGCTGCGCGCGCTGCGGTAGAGGGTGCGCGAGACGCCCGCCTGTTCCTGGGTGCTGGTGCCGCGGTAGTGGTAGGTGCGGGTTTGTCCGGCAACCGCCTGGTCGTAGTAGTAACGGCTGGCGCCGAGGTCAAAGGCCCAGTAACCCAGCGGCACGCTGTAGTGGGCGCTGTAGTTGTCGGTACGGCCGCGCCCGCTGTGCCCGCTCAGGCTGGTACGGCGCTGGCCAGGGATGAGGTTGCGGCTGTAGTTGAGGTTGAGGCTGTCGCTCAGACGCAGCGGGTTGTCCACGGCAAGGCCGATGGTGCCGAGGTATTTGCCGGTTGCCTTGCTGCCGCTGTCGTCCAGGGTGAAGTTGAAGCGGTACCAGCGGGATTGTTGCCAGCGGATGCGCAGGTCGCTCCGCCCTGGTGCCGCACCGGGGGCAATGTCAATCTCCGTTTGCACGCCGGGCAGGCGGCGCAGGTTTTCCAGCCCCTGCTCGATGTCGCGCAGCGAAAGCTTTTCTCCCGTGCTGACCGGTACGGTGCTGGCAAAAAACGGGGCGCGTTGGCCGGCGCTTTCCGGCGCGAGGCTGACCTGTCCGGCATGGCCCGGCAGGATGGTGAAGGTCAACTCGCCACGGTTGAGGTCCTGTTCCGGCACAAAAACGCGGGTTGTTATCCAGCCCGCGTCAATAATGGCGTTTTGTGTCAGCCTTGCCAGTTGTTCGATGTTGGCGCCATTCAGGCAGGCGGTTTTGCCGTTTTTTTGTTGGATGCTTAAGGTATTGTCGCCAACACGTTTGCCGCGCAGGTTGAGCTGCGGCAGGGATTTGGCGAGATGGCGGCGGAAAAAGGCGGCCTCCTGGCTGTCAATGTGCACGATGTGGATGTTCAGGCAACGGCCGGGGTCGGCGGCGGTGACGGCAGGCTGGATTTGCGGGGTAACATCACCTGGCCGGAAACCCAAGGGCGCCTGCTTGCGCTCAAGCTCGGCCTGGCGTGCTTCGGCCTGTTGCTGCAATTGCGAGAGGGGAACGGGTTGTTGTTGGGCGCAGAGGGCAGCGCTGGCAAAAAGCAGCAGCCAAAGGGTATGACGGGGCGGCATTGCGGGTTTCCTCCCTGAAGGTTTTTCCTTCATGTTGTTTGTACCGGGTGCCTTGAAAAGATGACCGGATTATAAAAATGCTTTCAGATAGCGGTAAAGGTTTTTGGGACGGTTTTATCTTGTTTGGAACAAAACGCGGACGAAAATGTCGCAGGGTACAACCAAACAAATGGCTAAAATTTTTACGGCATGACAACAGGTTATACATCAGTATCGAATGCGGTAAATCCTGAAAATACCATGTTGTTACTGTTCGTTCATTCTGATGGTTTGGGCGGTTTGGTTCGCACCTCCCCGCTGCAAGTCAGCGTCAAAATCAGCAAACGCGGCAGCAACGCGGTTTTGCGGTTGGTGTATTCCTCCAGACAACGCAGGAATATGCCCATTTCTGCAACAGGCAGCGCAGAATGGTGTTTGACCCGCCGCTTGTCTGCGCTGTGCACGATTTTCGGGACAGCTGCTGCCCGGTTATGCGTTGCCCGCCCCGTCTGGATGGCGTAGTCGCTGATTTTGTTGTAACCGCCCAAGGCAAGGGTGCAATTCTTGCCTGCAAAGCGATAGCAGTAACACCAGTATTTGCCACACTGCGGTGTGATGAGCAGATGCAGACCGCCACCATCAAACAGTTTGCGCGGACATTCGGCAGGCAAGGCGTGTTTGATGGTTTTGTCTGTGAGGGGCATAAGCAAAAAAATCAGGTAACATGCCCTGATTCTACCCCCCAAAAAATGCCCCGTTTTACGCCTGCTTGAGTGAACCCAAATGAAATTGACCGGAATGGTTTTGAACGGGAGAATTTTTGTTATATTTTGTTTTCAATAGAAAATTTAAGAAAATTGGCTTGTTTGGAACGACAAAGAAACTACCCTGAACAGGGTGTTTTTTTAGGGAAATAACTGAAAAACCGGAATTTCAGCTCGTCAATAATATCGCTTACCCCCTCCCCTGCTCTCCCCCGGGTTCCATTCAAAATGCGGACGCATTTTGAATGGGTACCCGCCCGCTGCGGGTTTCGCCCTGCAGGGGAAGGAAATTTTTCAATTGCAAACAACCCCG
>ERZ772924.714-NODE-714-length-15892-cov-3.569110_pt1 | contig 15892 bp, 16 predicted proteins | sample MGYA00512116_ERZ772924 | MGnify/ENA primary metagenome ERZ772924 (study PRJEB29015, sample SAMEA2737920) | human oral metagenome | biome: human oral; feature: human-associated habitat; material: dental | place: China | collected 2134 ...
CGGATGAGTTCATGCGCCCGTCCCTTCAGCTGCAAGATGCGAATGGTGATATTCATAGCCATCATCCTCTCTGTGACCGATTTCCGTTTACGTTACAGCATTTGTATTACTGATCCTGTCCGTGGTTCTTCCGTGTCATCTGCATCGCCTCCGTATTCCTTTGCATCGCTGACCTCGACAAAGCAGAGCGCGTTTCGGTCAAAGTCCCAATGCGGCGTACGGTACCAGCGGTTCATCAGTCGAACATGCGCCTGTACGCGCTCCTCAAAGTGCTCCGGTGAATAGACGGGGTGGATGAGGCGCAGATACCGTTCGAATGCGGCGAGCCGTGTATCCTCAATGGCGTTATAGATATACGACCTTCGCTCTGCATAGAGCCATTTTCCGTTTTCGACGCGTACTCTTACATAGCGCCATTTTTTTGCATTTTCCGTACGGTGCTCCAGTTCCAACGCATAGCTGAGCAGCTCACAAACGTGATCAAACTGCCACAGGCGAAGATCCTCCTCGTCGCGTGCCGCATACTCCAGTGTGTCCGGTTCACCGCGCTCACCCTCCAACATGACGTTCCTGCCGTCCAAGTAATAGCCGCCAAAAAATCCGATGTCCCAATCTGCAAATTCTCTCGGCAGGTGTGAGCGAATCCATGTCCAATCTACATGCATCTTGCTTTTCATGGTATCTTCTTCTCTCTCTTTATTATGTATGTCTTTCTATATTCTATGTGTATAGGGAATCGCCGTCAATGCGTATGAAATTAAGGAAATGAATACTTCTTCTCAATATCTTTACAACGACCTCCGAAAAATGGTAAGATGGGCGCGTGAGTTTATGCCGCATGGCATTCTTTTAGAAAAAGGGTGGTACGCAAAGATGAACGAGCTCCTCTATAAGATTCCCGCCAACACGCCGCGTGAAGAGGTTATTCGCCAGCTCAAGGCGCATCCCGAGGTGCGCTTCGTCTCGCTTGTCGGCATCGATATGGCGGGCAACGATACGGACGAGAAGATTCCCGTGCGGATTTTCATTGAGGACATTGAGAAATTCTACAACGGAACCGCCGTGCAGACGGATGGTTCCTCCGTCGTCCTGCCGAAGATCGCGACGATCAACAACGCGAAGGTGGATCTTCCGATTGATCCTGCGGTCAACTGGTTTGTCGACTACGACCCCGAGGGGGCGGATGAGGAGACGGGGCTGCCGATTGGGACGCTGCGCATTCCCTCATTCATCATACATGAGGAGAAGCGCGTCGACTCGCGTGCGGTACTCGTGGATACGCTCGCCTATGTGAAAAAGGAACTCCTCGACTTCTTCCATCGGAATCCTGAGATTTCCGCTGCGCCCTCTCTGAACGGCGCGGATATCGTGGACATCGCCTTTACGTCGGCGACGGAGCTCGAGTTCTGGGTCAAAACACCGCTCGATGACAACGCATCCATCGAGGAGATGTCTGCCTCGCAGGTGATGAATGAGCAGTACTGGGAGCGTACGCACGGTGCTGTGCGTACGGCACTTGAGGACTGCATTATCCAGCTCGACAAATACGGCTTCCACATGGAGATGGGGCACAAGGAGGTCGGCGGCCTCAAGGCGCAGATCAACGAGAGCGGGCGCATGACACATGTCTGCGAGCAGATCGAGATCGACTGGCAGTATGATAGTGCTGTGCAGGCGGCGGATAACGAACTCTTCGTCCGTACCTTTGTTCGTGAGATCTTCCGACTCTACGGACTCGAGGTCAACTTCAAGGCGAAGCCGCTGATCGGGTTGGCGGGTAACGGCGAGCACACGCATTTGAGTCTCGCGGCGATCACGAAAGACGGCAAGCGTCACAGCCTCTTTGCCGCAGACGACCAGAATGCACACTATATGAATGCGGTCGGCTATAGCGCACTGATGGGGCTGCTCAAGAACTATGAGGCGATCAATCCGTTTGTTTCGGCGACGAATGACGCATTCAACCGCCTGAAGCCCGGATTTGAGGCGCCGGTCTGTGTCGTCACCTCGTTCGGGGCATCGCCCGCGATCCCGTCGCGCAACCGTACGGTGCTTGTCAGCCTCATCCGCGATCTCAAAAACCCGCTCGCAACGCGGTTCGAGCTGCGTGCGACCAATCCCTACTCGAACACCTACCTCGTCATTGCCGCTTCGTACCTCGCAATTCTCGACGGCATCAAGTATTCGGAGGGACGCACGGCGGATGAGCTGCTCGCGGAACTCTCGAAGCAGCCGGGGGAACCTGCGGGTTACCTCGAAACCGACCGCGCCTATCGGAGCGAGGAGGACGTATTCGAGCACTATACGGCGGACGAGCGCGATGCGCGCTTCGGCAAGCCGCCCGCGACGGTTTGGGAGAACATGCTCGGCTTTGATCTCTATCCCGAGAAGGTGGCGGTGCTCACACAGGCGAACACACTTCGCCCGCAGATCATCGACTCGTTCCGCACGGGAGCACTCCTGCGCTGGAAGATCGAGCTCATCAGCCGCATCATTCCCGAGAACCGCAACATCGTCCGCCGCATGACGGAGATCAAGAGTGATTTCCTGACGGATCAGGATGCCTATATGTGGAACAAGATCCACGATCTGCGCATCTATCTCGCGAAGGACACGATCGACGACAAGGCGCTCTTTACGCTGCTCATCAAGGCACTCAATGAGGGCGACTATCCGACGGCATCCGCGCTGCAGCTTGAGATGTATGCAAAGATGGAGGAGCTCAAGGAGCTTTACGACGCGTATAAAAAGAATATGATCTGAATGTATGAGGCTCTGCTCAACGAAGGCAGAGCCTCTTCTAAAAAATAAAAGTCAAAAAATCAAAATTTATATTTGACTATTTGACTTTATCTGGTATAATAAGCTCATAAATATGAAATGAACTGTGGAGGGACACATTATGGAACAGGATAAATACACAGCGCGCACGCTCGCGGCACTGCAATCGGCACAGCAGATCGCGGCGATGCGCTATCATCAGGAAATCACATCGGTACACGTACTGCTGGCACTCGCGAAGGAGCCGGAGGGGCTGCTCGCAACCATCTTCGATGTCTGCGGTGTTGACCTGCCGCTGCTCAAGGCAAGGCTCGAAAAGGAGCTTGCCTCCATTCCGAGCGTGCGCGGGACGAATCGCCTTGGCATGGGGATGGACATGGTGCGCGTGCTCGGGCGTGCCGAGGAATTGGCGAAGTCGATGAAGGATGAGTACGTCTCGACCGAGCATCTGCTGCTCGCACTTATTACGGACGGGAGCGACGAGGTACAGAGCATCGCGCGTGAGTTCCGTCTGACGAAGAGCGCGGTGCAGGAGGCGATTCAGAAGCATCGCAAGCAGAATGTCACGAGCGACAACCCCGAGGAGGGCTATCAGTCACTTGAGAAATACGGACGCGATCTGACGGCGGCTGCGCGTGCGAACAAGCTCGATCCCGTGATCGGGCGTGATGAGGAGATTCGCCGCTCGATCGAGATTCTCTCACGCCGTACGAAGAACAACCCCGTACTCATCGGTGAGCCGGGTGTCGGCAAGACAGCGATTGTCGAGGGGCTTGCCCGCCGCATTGTGGCGGGGGATGTGCCCGAGTCGCTGAAGAACAAGACACTCTACTCGCTTGACATGGGCGCACTGGTCGCGGGCGCGAAATTCCGCGGCGAGTTCGAGGAACGCCTCAAGGGAGTGCTGAACGAGATTGCAAAGTCCGAGGGGCAGATTTTGCTCTTTATCGACGAGGTGCATACAGTCGTCGGCGCGGGCGCGGCAGAGGGTGCGATGGATGCGGGCAACCTGCTGAAACCGCTTCTCGCGCGCGGTGAGCTGCGCTGCATCGGTGCAACGACGCTGAACGAGTATCGCAAATACATCGAGAAGGATACGGCGCTCGAACGCCGCTTCCAGCCCGTCATGGTCGGCGAGCCGAGCGTGGAGGATACGATCTCCATTCTGCGTGGGCTGAAGGAGCGTTACGAGGTGCATCACGGCGTACGCATCCGCGACGCGGCTCTTGTGGCGGCAGCGACGCTCTCCGACCGCTACATCTCCGACCGTTTCCTGCCCGACAAGGCAATTGACCTCGTCGATGAGGCGGCAGCAAAGCTGCGCACGGAGATCGAGTCAATGCCCGCACCGCTTGACGAGATCCGACGCAAGATTCTCCAACTCGACATCGAGCAGGAGGCATTGAAAAAAGAGACAGACGAGGCATCGAAGGAAAAACTCGCCGCTCTTGTCGCTGAGAAGGAGCAGCTGCATGCCGAGGAGCAGAAGCTCCAAGCAAAGTGGGAAGAGGAAACGCAGTCCATCCTGCGCGTGCGCGCCATCAAGAAGGAGATGGACGAGCTGCGCGGTGAGATGGAGGCGGCGGAGCGCGCCCAGAACCTTGCGCGCGCCTCGGAGCTGAAATACGGCAAGATGCCGGAACTCGAAAAGAAGCTCGCGGAAGAGGAGGCGGCGATTGCCGCCAAGGCGTACGGCGAGCGGATGCTCAAGGAGGAGGTCGGCGAGGAGGACATCGCGCGTGTCGTCAGCCGCTGGACGGGCATTCCTGTGACGAAGATGATGACGGGCGAGCGAGAGAAGCTGCTCCGCCTTGAGGAGGTGCTGCACGAGCGCGTTGTCGGACAGGACGAGGCGGTGACCGCCGTTAGCGAGGCAATCCTGCGTGCGCGCGCGGGCATCAAGGATCCGAACCGCCCGATCGGCTCGTTTATCTTTCTCGGCCCCACGGGCGTGGGCAAGACGGAGCTTGCAAAGACCCTCGCCGAATCGCTCTTTGATGACGAGCGGAGCATGATCCGCATCGACATGAGCGAGTATATGGAAAAGCACAGCGTCTCGCGTCTCATCGGTGCGCCTCCGGGCTACGTCGGTTACGATGAGGGCGGGCAGCTGACGGAGGCGGTACGCCGCCGCCCGTACAGCGTCATTCTGCTCGACGAGATCGAAAAGGCACACCGCGACGTGTTCAACGTCCTGCTGCAGATTCTCGACGACGGGCGTCTGACAGACGGCAAGGGGCGCGTCGTGAACTTCAAGAACACCGTCATCATCATGACGAGCAATCTCGGCTCGCACGAGATCCTGAGCAAGGACTACGCGGAGGCGGAGACGGCGGTGCGTGCTCTCCTCAAAGAGTATTTCCGCCCCGAGTTCCTGAACCGCGTGGACGATACGATTGTATTCAAGGCTCTCACGAAGGACGATGTAAAGCGCATCGCGGCAATCATGCTCGCGTCACTCAGCAAGCGTCTTGAGCGTCAGGCGGACATTCAGCTCACGTGGGACGATGCGGCGATTACGGCACTTGCAGACGAGGGCTTTGACCCCGACTTCGGTGCGCGTCCGCTGCGTCGCCTGCTCACGCATACCGTGGAGACGGCACTCTCGAAGAAGATCATCGCGGGTGATGTGCGCGGCGGCGATACCGTGGAGCTTAGCTTCGACGGGCAGGAGTTTACGTTTAAGACACTGTAAGAATAGGGGGCTGCTCTTTTTTCGGAGCAGCCCTTTTTTCGTATCAAAGGTTACAGTACTTTTTCATCGCTTTGCGTTATAATCGTCACACAGAGATGATGATGTACGATAATATAGATAAAGGAGAGAACCCATGGAAAAGGTACTCGATTTGAAAAAGACGGTCGCCGAGCTGGTAGAGGAGAATCCAGAAGTAAAGGAGATCATGGCGGGGATCGGCTTTAAGGAGATTACAAACCCCGTTGCGCTGAATGTGATGGGGCGCATTATGACAATCCCACGCGGTGCGGCGGTGAAGGGGATTGAACTCTCGAAGGTCATCGCGGCGTTCGAGGAGCGCGGATATCAGGTGATCAGCGATGATGCACAGTCGCGGCAGGGACGCATTCGGAACTTCATCGAACGCCTGTCGAGCGGCGAGGATCTCGACTCCGTCCGTGCGGACTTCGTGCAGGAGTTCAGCCATGTCGAGGCGCAGGAGATTATGGACGCAGAGCAGACACTCATCAAGGAGGGAATGCCGATCACGGAGGTGCAGCGTCTCTGCGATGTGCATTCGGCACTCTTTCACGGCGTGGCGAGCGAGCCGCCGGCGGGTGCGCTCTCGCACGATGAGATTCACGCACAGGCGGCATCGGTGAATCCCGACGATATCGACGCACTGCCCGAGGGGCATCCGCTCACGATCCTGCGTGCGGAGAATGCGGCACTCGACGCGCTGCTCGACACGATTGAGGGCGAGCTGGACGGCGCAAAGCGAACGGATGTCATGCTCCAGCACATTCTCGCGCTCGGCGATGTGCGCTCTCACTACATCAAGAAGGAAGAGCTGCTGATGCCGATTCTCTACGATTACGGTGTCACGGGCCCCTCGCAGGTCATGTGGGGCATCGACGATGAGATGAAGCGCGAGCTGGCGATGATTATCAAAGCGCTTAAGGCAGACGCGGAGACGCTGCCGCTCTACGAGGCACGTATCCGTGCACTTACGCAGCGCATCCGCGAGATGATCTTCAAGGAGGAGAAGATTCTCTTCCCGCTCAGTCTGCGCTATTTCACGCAGATGGAATGGTATCGTTGCTATCATGACCTGCCGGATATGGGCATCTCGTTCGGTGTTCCGATTCCTGCGTGGGCGGAGGCGCAGCCGTGGCTCGATCAGGAGGCGGCTCGTCTCGCACAGTCTCAGGTGGGCGGGAAGCTCCAGTTCCCGACGGGCGAGCTCTCGATGGAGCAGCTGACGGGGATCCTTCAGCTGTTACCCGTGGACATCACGTTCATCGACAAGGACGATGTTGTCCGCTTCTTCACGAACGAGGGGCAGGTCTTTACGCGTCCGTTGTCCGCACTCGGGCGGGACGTGATGAACTGCCACCCGCCCGAGATCATCCCCGTGGTGCGGAATCTGATCGCGGACTTCAAGGCGAAGAAGCGCACGCAGATGATCGTGCACCGCTACATCCGCGAGCGTCCGATTCGCGTGCAGTATCAGGCGATGTATGATGCAGCGGGCGAGTACATCGGCACGGTCGAGTTTGTGACCGACCACGCAGAGCCGCTGGAAAAATTCCGTCGCTGAGACGTGACATAAGGATATGACAATACAATGAGTTCTTAGGCATGAACTGGCACGAAGCCGCTTCATGCCTTTTGTGATGGGGGTCCTTTAGTCTTGACATTGTTTATTGAAGTACGTACTATGATACTAGTAGTTGTATAAGGAGGGGCAGAAATGAACAAACGTGAAGCCTATGAAAGTCTTGTACAAGACGCGCGGGAGTTCTATCGGAAACAGGATGGATCTTCTTTTCTGGTGCCGCTTGATGAGACCTTTGGTGTTTGTAAAGAAATCAATCTTTATACCTATTGGCAGGGCAGAGGATATGCCGAAACGACGCCGGAAATAAAATACTTGTTGGTCGGACAGGACTGGGGCAACCCTTATTCTGCGCCGAAGACTTTTCAAGATAGGATCAGAGAGATTATCAGCGGAAAAGACTTACCGTATATCAGTGACGAAAAGAAAATGGACAGTGGGTTCCAAACGGATAAAAACTTGATTGAGCTCTTTCGTCATTTGGGTTATGAAATTGCACAACAGCAGTATGATGAGCTTTTCTTTACGAATTTTTGCTTGGGCTACAGGCGTAAAGAAAGCAGCAGGGGCATGACGAAGAAACGCATGAATAAGGACATGAAGCGTTTTCAGGAGTTATGTACCATATTGCAGCCAAAGAATATTTTGTGCTTGGGACGTATGAGCTTTGAATGTGTTTATAAGGCACTTGTAAAAGGATCCAGAATACCATATAAGGGCTATATGAAATATATCGAAGAACATCCACAGATCAACGCGGATCCTGCGTATGGGGGCGGGGTGATCTATCCGCTGGCACATTGCGGCGGTCTTGGGATAAGGAATCGACCATTGGAGCAGCAAATTAAAGATTGGAAGTGGGTCAGGGAGAAATCCATGCAATGAGATGAAAAAGGAGGGGCTGCCATGTCTCGGCAGGAACGCAGGCGAATCGCGGAAGAAACCATACAGATCACGCATCAAGGCAGGTACCAAAAGCATGGAAAAACAATAGTTCTTCCCAATGAGGACTATAGCGCAGCAATTCTCATAGATGCCAAAGAGGCAAAACGCTGTGGAGAAGTTGTAAAAAGTAGCTGCTCGATATCAGATACACCTGATATCTATGTCTTGGAGGCAGATTCTTTTGCCTGTGCCGAGGGAATGGAGAATGAACTCGTAATGAATTTCGCCAATGCACATGTACCCGGCGGCGGCTTTCGAAACGGCGCAAATGCACAGGAAGAATGTTTGTGCAGAGAGAGTACGCTTTATCACTCCATAGGCGGCGATGCGGCATATAAGATGTATGACTATAACAATCGTCGGAAAAATGCCTGTGATTCCGACTACATGATACTATCTCCCCATGTATGCGTCTTTCGGGATCTTCATGATGCTTTTTTGGATGAGCCGTTTCTGATCTCTGTCATTACGATTCCTGCGCCGAACCGCAACGGTGCGGCGCGGGAGGTTTCTCCCGATGTGCTGTCCCGTGTAATGAAATCAAGGCTAAGGAAAATGTTTGCCGTTGCCGCAGCGCATGGGTATTCGTCACTCGTTCTTGGCGCATGGGGATGCGGGGCATTTGGGCACGATCCGCACAGTGTTGCAAAGTATTTTTATGATATTCTTATGGATGAAGGATATCACAAATACTTTCAGACAATAGCATTTGCAATTATTGATAGAGGTGAAAAGAAAAATTTTCACGCATTTGCAGATGTATTTCAGGATGTTGGAACAATATGCACCAATGATACATCTGAAGCTGTGACAGCAGTGCCGGGATTTTATCAAGCAAATCATCCGTTCATCACATACAACTTTTCGCAGGAAAACATTTCGCCTGAGAATAAAGGTTATTCTTATGGCACAACCAAGAACGGAATTCCCTTTATGGCAGAAATCTGGGAGCAGACCGATGGAGATCGGGCTGTGGCATTCTATCTTCCTGTTATGGAAGACTTCATGAAGCTTGAGGGCGTGCCGCTTGTCAATGAAGAAACCGATACGAAGACCTTTTTTGTTCAAAAGCCGGTCAAGGCGTTTCATGCTTTGTGTGTCGGCATGGCGGACGGCGGCATGGTGGACGATTTAAGCGTTCTGTTTGCTTATGTCAGTTTTTTGGAAGAATGTAATTTACTTGCATTTTCAACCGATCTCCAAAATGCGTATGCGTTTCTCTTGACGGATGTGACAGGGCAGGATCTGATTGCGATTACGATATCGCTCACCATAGAGGGGGAGACGGTGGCATCTACACCGCTTTCATGGATTCCGTTTCACCATCCGTCCTCCAAGAGAACACATCTACGTTTGGTGTAGTGCATTCAAAAAGGCTCGTGGACGCATATAGATCGAAGCCTGTCAAGAAAAATACTTGACAGGCTTTTCGTTTGCCGTTATAATCGCAGAAGTGTTTATAGGTGGGTGATGTGTATGGAGCGACTCTACTACCTTGCAAGACTGTATGACCTCTATGGAGGGCTTCTGACAGGAAAGCAGCGGGAGAGTCTGCGTCTTCACATCGCAGAGGACTTCTCCCTCGCGGAGATCGGCGAGGAGCTGGGCATCACGCGGCAGGCGGCGCATGACAATATTCGCCGCGCCGAGCGTGCGCTTGCGGAGATGGAGGAGACACTCGGGCTGCTCGCACGCCAGCAGGAACAGGAGCGCGCACTTGCTATTGTCTGTGCAAAGCTGCGTGCATTCAGAGAACCAATCGCGTGCGCCGATGTGCGCCGCATCGCGGACGAACTGGAACAATACACATCACAGGATGATACGAAGGAGGTGGGAGAATGATCTTTGAAAATCTGTCCGATCGACTGCAGGGCATATTCAAGAAGCTGCGCGGACATGGCAAGCTGACCGAGGACGATGTGAGCGATGCCATGCGCGAGGTGCGGATGGCCCTCCTTGAAGCGGATGTGAACTTCAAGGTTGTCAAGGACTTCGTCAAACGCGTCAAGGAGCGTGCCGTCGGGCAGGAGGTGCTCGACACGCTCACGGCAGCACAGGCGGTCATCAAGATCGTTGACGAGGAGATGACCGCGCTGATGGGCGGGACGGAGAGCCGTCTGAATATCAGCCCAAATCCGCCGACGGTCATTATGCTTGTCGGACTCCAAGGCTCGGGTAAGACCACCTCGGCGGGCAAGCTCGCACTCATGCTCAAGAAGCAGGGTAAGCGCCCGCTGCTCGTCGCAGACGACATCTATCGCCCCGCTGCGATCAAGCAGCTTGAGGTGATCGGCGAAAAGGTCGAGGTTCCCGTCTTCTCACAGGGACAGGAGGATGCCGTTGCTATTGCGCGCGCCGCGATTGCACACTCGGCATCGCATGCAAACGATGTTGTCATCATCGACACAGCGGGACGTTTGCAGATCGACGAAACGCTCATGCAGGAGCTGCGCGATATCAAGGCAGCGGTAAAGCCGCACGAGATCCTGCTTGTTGTGGACGCAATGACGGGACAGGAAGCTGTCAACGTCGCGCAGTCCTTCGATGAATCGCTCGGGCTTGACGGCGTCATTATGACGAAGCTGGACGGCGATGCACGCGGTGGCGCGGCACTCTCGATCAAGGCAGTCACGGGCTGCCCCGTGAAATTTGTCGGTATGGGCGAGAAGCTCGAGCCGCTCGAGGTCTTCCACCCTGACCGCATGGCATCGCGCATCCTCGGCATGGGCGACGTGCTCTCTCTCGTGGAGAAGGCACAGGAGAACTTTGACCTCGAGAATGCTAAGAAGATGGAGGCGAAGCTCCGCAAGAACGACTTCACGCTTGACGACTTCCTCGATCAGCTGCAGCAGGTGAAGAAACTCGGGTCACTCAGCAGTATTCTGGGCATGATCCCCGGAATGGGGAGCCTCAAGAAGAAGCTCGGTGATCAGGAGTTTGACCTCGACGGCAAGGAGATGCGTCAGCTTGAGGCGATCATCCGCGCGATGACACCGAAGGAGCGCGCAGATATCACGATCATCAACGGCAGCCGCCGCAAACGCATTGCTGCCGGCAGCGGAACGCGCGTGCAGGATGTGAACAAGTTGCTCAAGCAGTTTGGCGAGATGCGCAAGATGATGAAGAAAATGAAGAAGATGAAGGGCAAGGGCGGAATGCCGTCGATGCCGTCGCTCGGCGGCATGGGGCTTCCGAAGATGCCATTCTTCAAATAATACACAGTAAATAACACACAACGAAAGGTGGTGAAATTATGGCAGTCAAGATTCGTTTGAACCGCATGGGTGCGAAGAAGAATCCCTTTTATCGCATTGTGGTCGCCGACTCGCGCGCACCGCGTGACGGTCGATTCATCGAGATCCTTGGAAACTACGATCCGTCGAAGCAGCCCGCCGTCGTCAGCATTGACGAGGACAAGGCGATCGACTGGATGAAGAAGGGCGCACAGCCGACCGACACGGTCAGGAACCTCCTGAGCAAGAACGGAACGATGGCGAAATTCGCCGAGGCAAAGCGTCAGAAAGATTGACAAATACAGCGCGTGAGCGGGGGATCCATCTCGGTGATCTCTCGCGGCGTGCGTATTGCGATGAGGAGAGACGACCGGCGTGAAAGAGATAGTCGAGGTTATCGCAAAATCCTTGGTCGATCATCCGGAAGCTGTCGTCGTTGACGAAACGCAGGATGATCAGGAGATCATTTTAAGGCTTCGTGTGGCAGAGGATGACATGGGCAAGGTCATCGGCAAGCAGGGGCGCATTGCAAAGGCTCTGCGCAGTGTTGTCAAGGCTGCTGCGACGAAGGAGAATAAGAGGGCAACGGTCGAGATCGGCTGAGCCTTTAGGAAGCATGGCAACGGCGTGCGTCTCAGACGGTCGCCGTTTTTGCATAAGGAGAGATACAGGGTGGATTCTATTTCAATCAAGGTGCCTGTCACCGTTAAGGCAAAGCTGACGGAGAAGCTGCGCGCAAAGATGCTCAAGGAGATGGAGGAAGGTCTCAGCCGCGCGGAGCTTGAGGTGCAGCAGCTCGGCATTCAGGAAAAGCGTGTCATGCAGGAGGCGGAGCAGGGAGAGCTGACGCCGCAGGCGATCCAGCACATCAACACGATCCGTCAGGAGCGCCAGCGTCGTCTGGACTACATCGAGGAGACGAACGTACACCGTGAGGAGCTGCAGAAGTTCGTCGAGGGCGCAGAGATCGTGCAGGGCACGCTCGAGCGGCAGGTCGAGGCGAAGGTCGGCGACGATATGCGCGAGCTCATGAACGTCGAGATCTTGGTGGAAGATGACAAGATTATCGCCATCCGTTCCTGATACGAGCAATGAGCGCATCGTCATCGGGCGTGTCGGTGCGGCGCACGGCATTCGCGGCGATCTGCGCATCATGCCGCTCACGGACTTTCCCGAGCGCTTCACTGCGCTGCGCGAGGTCATGGTGGGCGATGAGCTGCTGCACATCGAGCAGATGAAGCCGCAGGGAAAGAATATCCTGATGCGCTTCCGCGAGTATGGTGTGCGTGAGGAGGCGCAGCGATTGACGGGGCGTCTCCTCACGGTTGCACGCGAGGAAGCAGCGCCACTCGATGAGGGCGAATACTATGTGTTTGATATTGTCGGGCTGACGGTGTACGATGAGGAGGGAAGTGTTCTCGGCACGGTCGAGAATGTTCTCCGTACGGGCAGCAACGATGTCTATGTTGTGCGCGCCGAGGATGGGCGTGAGATTCTCATTCCTGCACTGCGCGCAGTCGTGCTTGCGATTGATGTGCCGGGGAGACGCATGACAGTACGATTCCCACAGTAAGCGGTCGGGGAGAACATCTCTCCGTTCCGCTTTTTCTTTGCGGAGAGCCTCGTAACATGTTATAATGTATCAAAAGTTTCTATTTTTTTCACGCATAAGGGGATAGAATATGTTCACCTGTATCACGCGTTCTCCCGAGGAGACTGCGCATTTAGCGGGAACGATTGGTAAAATTATTCATGAGGGGACGGTGATCTGCCTCGATGGAGAGCTTGGTGTGGGCAAAACCCTCTTTGTGCGCGCACTGGCGCGGACGCTCGGTGTGGAGAGCGACGTGACGAGCCCGACGTTCAACCTCATGAACATCTATGAGGCGGCATGTCCCATCGTGCATTTTGATCTCTATCGCATCGCGTCCGAGGAGGAGCTCGAGGACATTGGCTTCTATGAGTATGTGGAGGCAACGGAGGGCATTGTGCTGATCGAGTGGGCAGAGAAATTCCCGGAGGCGATGCCAGAGGATCGTGTTCAAGTGAATATTGCAAACCTGGGCGGTGAGGGGCGGCAGTTCACCTTTGCCGCCGAGGGGGAGAAGAGCACGAGGCTCTTGGAGGAGTTGAGTGAGATTGTCGATCCTGAGCATTGATACCTCCTCGCAGGTCTCGAGCGTCGCCGTTCTCTCAGCCGAGCGCATTGCGGCAGAGATTTCTATGCAGGGCGCGCTGACACACTCGGAGACGCTGATGCCGCACATCGAGACAGCGCTCCATATGGCGCGTGTGAAAAAGGAAGAACTTGAGGGGCTCGCCGTCAGCATCGGTCCCGGTTCGTTTACGGGGCTGCGCATCGGACTTGCGGCGGCAAAGATGATGGCGTATGCACTGCACATCCCTCTCATCGCAGTACCGACACTTGAGGCGCTTGCCCATCACTATGTATGTGAGGGTGTGCGCCTCGTTCCCATGATGGACGCGCAGAAGGGAAATGTCTATGTGCAGGAGTTTGCGTGGGAGACGGGTGTGGATGGACTGACCCTGCGGGAAATGCACGCGCTCTCCATTCTGCCGTTGACCGAGGTCATTGCGGCACTCACGGGAACGGCGCAGCCCGCTCTGCTGCTCGGCGATGCAATGCAGAAGAAAAACACAATCGAATTGCCCGCACATGTGCGTCTTGCACCGATTCATGCACGTATGCCGCGTGCGGCGTGCGTGGGGCTTGCGGGGCTTGAGCGCCTTGCGCGTGGAGATGTGGACGACCCCGTGGCAATCCAGCCCCTTTACCTGCGCCGTAGCGAGGCGGAGGTGTTGTGGGAGAAGCGGCACGGCGCGGAGGGGGCGCAGTGATTCACTTTCGGGAACTCCTGCCCGCGGATGCGGAGGGGGTGGCGCGTGTCGAGTCGGAGAGTTTTCCGACGCCGTGGTCGCGCGAGGACTTCTGGCGAGAGGCGTCGAACGAATTTGCCTGCTATATTGTCGCGCTCGACGATGCGGAGATCATCGGCTTCGGCGGGTGTTGGATCTCGTTCGAGGAGGCACAGGTGACCAATATCGCACTGACAACGTCGCAACGGGGCAGGGGACTGGGGAAAGTCCTCATGGAAAAGCTCATGCGTGCGGCAGCAGAGCGCGGCGCAGAGCGCATGACGCTTGAGGTGCGCCCGTCGAATACACCTGCTCTCCGCCTTTACGAAGGTTTGGGCTTTGCGGCGATCGGCGTGCGCAGGAAATACTATCAGGACAACGGTGAGGACGCAATCCTCATGTGGTATACAAAGCTAAAGGAATTTGTAAATGAAAGATGTGCAGGAGAAACTGACGCTCGGGATTGAAACGAGCTGTGACGAGACATCGGCGGCGGTGCTGCGCGGAACGCGCGAACTCCTCTCGTGCGTCACCGCAACGCAGATTCCGATCCATCAGAAATACGGCGGCGTCGTGCCTGAGATCGCCTCGCGCAACCACATCTTGAGCATCCTGCCCGTCGTAGAGCAGGCGCTTGAGGATGCGAACGTCCGGCTTGTAGACATCGATCAGATCGCCGTTACCTACGGACCGGGACTCGTCGGCGCGCTTCTCGTCGGCGTGTCAGCGGCAAAATCGCTGGCGTTTTCGCTCGGCGTTCCGCTCATCGGCGTGAATCATCTCGAGGGGCATATCTTCGCAAACTTTCTCGCGACGCCGCAGCTCGCGCCGCCCTTTATGGCGCTCGTCGTTTCGGGTGGACATACGGCGCTCGTTGATGTCATGGACTACGAGACGTTTCGCCAGATGGGCAGGACGCGTGATGATGCCGCAGGCGAGGCGTTCGACAAGGTCGCGCGCGTGATGGGGCTGCCATACCCCGGAGGCCCCGAGATCGATCGGCTCGCACGCGAGGGCGACCCTGCTGCGATCGACTTCCCGCGTGCGCTCGCGCAGGAGGGAAACTACGAGTTCAGCTTCAGTGGACTGAAATCCGCTGTACTGAACTACATCAACAGCGAGAAGATGAAGGGGCACGCGCTGAAGAAGGCGGACATTGCCGCCTCGTTCCAGTCTGCCGTCGTCGAGGTACTTGTGCACAAGGCGTTTGAGGCGATTCGCGAAGCGGGGCGTGATACGCTCGTGCTCGCGGGTGGCGTTGCGGCGAATGCGGCGCTCGAGAAGCGTCTGCGGATGGTGGCAGAGGCAGAGAGGATTCGCTATCTCTACCCGCCGCCGCGCCTCTGTACGGACAACGCAGCGATGATCGCGTGTCGCGGTGCGTATCAGGCGGCGGCAGGGAAGTACAGTGACCTCTATCTGAACGCCGTCCCAGGACTGGATTTTCAGTAAACTGAACCACAGTCAATAGAGTAGACACAAAAAAGAGCAACTAAACTGATGAGAAGCGGTTGAAGAAATCAGCTTCAAATTCATTAGGGGTTTTATATGCAAGAGATCCATGAGGAAGCCGATTGTTATAAAGATTCTCGATATAGTCGAAGATATCCAAACGTAGCTCCTCGACAGAGTGATAGGTACGTCGATTGGTACAGTTTTTCTTTAAGAACTTAAAGAACGATTCACAACAGGCATTGTCAAACGGACAACCTTTCTTGGAGAACGACTGGACAATATTGTTTGCATCCAAAAGCTTACGGAAAG
>ERZ772924.722-NODE-722-length-15788-cov-4.435708_pt1 | contig 15788 bp, 8 predicted proteins | sample MGYA00512116_ERZ772924 | MGnify/ENA primary metagenome ERZ772924 (study PRJEB29015, sample SAMEA2737920) | human oral metagenome | biome: human oral; feature: human-associated habitat; material: dental | place: China | collected 2134 ...
CTGACGACGCGGGAACGTGAGGTCGCGGTCCTGGTGGCGGAGGGCCTGGTGAACGGCGAGATCGCGGACCGGCTGGGGATCGGGTCGGCGACGGTCAAAACCCACGTCTCGGCCCTGCTGGAGAAGTTCCAGGTCAGGAACCGGGTGCAACTCGCGGTTGCGGTGGCCGAGTGCCAGCTGACCACCCCCTGAGCTGGCACCGGCCTGGCAGTGAATGCCTGGTGAGGCCGCTACCCCGACTTTGGGGGTCGGCCTGGGCGGCGTATGGGGGCGGCCTCGCGGGGGAGCCGGCCGGCGCGTTTCAGGGCGTCGCGGAGGAGGTATTCGATTTGTGCGTTGACCGACCTCAGGTCGTCGGCGGCCCAGCGCGACAGGGCCGAGTGCACGGATGGATCGAGCCGGAGCAGCAGCTGTTTGCGCTCCGGCCGATCCGCGGATTTCGGGGTCACTGATACAGCGACCCCGTGTTGACTATGGGTGTCGCCCGCGAGTCGCCGCACAGCACCACCAGGAGGTTGGAGACCATCGCGGCCCGGCGCTCGTCGTCGAGGACCACGACGTCGGCGGCCTCGAGCTGGTTGAGGGCGTCCTGGACCATGGAGACCGCGCCCTCGACGATCTTCTCGCGGGCCGCGATGATGGCGGCGGCCTGCTGGCGCTGCAGCATCGCCTGCGCGATCTCGGAGGCGTAGGCCAGCGACGAGATCCGGGTCTCGACGACGCGCAGCCCGGCCAGCGCGATTCGCGCCGCCACCTCGTCGGCCATCTCCTTGGCGATCACCTCGGTGTCGCCGCGCAGCGTGATCGTGGTGTCCTGGTTGTCGTAGGGGTGGCTCATCGCGATGTGCCGCAGCGCCGCCTCGGACTGGACGCGCACGAAGTCGATGTGGTCCTCGACGGCGTACTTGGCCTGGGCGGTGTCGGCCACCTGCCACACGACGATGGCGGCGATGTTGATCGGGTTGCCGTCGGCGTCGTTGACCTTCAACTCGTGGGTCTCGAAGTTGTGGACCTTCACCGAGATCTTCTTCTGGACGACGAACGGGACCACGAACCACAGGCCGGGCTTGCGGACGGTGCCCACGTAGGAGCCGAAGAACTCCAGCACCTTCGCCTCTCCGGGGCTGAGCATGCACAGGCCGGAGGCGAGGACGGCCAGCAAAAGCGCACCGACCCCGATGAGGATCGGCCCCAGGGGCAGGTTCTTGGCCTGGGCCTGCTGAACCCCGAGGACGATCAATCCGACGGCCACGACGATTCCCAGCAGGCCGACGGGGGCGGGCATGGTCCAGGCGCGGCGCTCCTGCACGTCGACATCCGGGGTGGAGGGAAGCGGAACGTTGGTTGTCATGTCGACTCCTTCCTGATGATGTCAAAATGATATCAGATTTTTGGGTCCGCGTGCTGGTCGCGACGAGACGCTGGTGCGAGGTTGCGTATTCCGGGAGGTTTCAGGGAAAAACTCGATGCCCGGGGCGGAGCGCTCTCGTAGTGTTCTGAATGGTTGGTGACGGGGTGTGTGACACAGGGGCGTCGCCGACTTCCACCGCACACCTGTGATCTCCAAGGAGAAGCTCATGAGAATAATCGACCGGTTACGACCCTTGGCGGGAGTGGCGGCCATTGCGACGGCGGCGTCGCTGGTCGCCTGCGGCATCAACCGCAACGGCGGTGACGCCCATCCTTCGAGCAGCGGTTCCGTCCCGTCGACGGCGTCGCCGACGTCCACATCCCCGGCCCCGCTGTCCCCGTCGCCGACCTCCTCGGTGGCCGTCCCCTCTCCCTCTTCTTCTCCCTCCGTATCCTCGTCTTCCGAGGTGCAGGCGTGGCCCGGGGTGCCGGCGACTCCCGTCGCGGCCCACGAGGCCTGGCCCGCGGTGGAGGGCCGGAACCGGGATCGCCAGCTCGATTACAAGGGCAGCGGTGATCCCGCGGTACGGCTGCCAGCCGCCTTGGGCGATGACCTCTCGGCGTATGCCGGGCAGGAGATCACCTGGCAGGCCTGTGGCGAGGGCATCGAGTGCGCGACGATGAAGGTTCCGCTGGACTGGGAAAACCCGGGCAAGGCGTCGCTGGACATCGCATTGACGCGCAAACCATCGGCCACCCCGGGCCGGGGCCCGCTGTTCTTCAACCCTGGTGGGCCGGGCGGATCGGCGCGCCCCACCATCCGGGCGCTGCCCGTCGATGTGGTCCCCGGATACGACCTCGTCGGCTGGGATCCGCGTGGGGTGGGGGAGTCCACCCACGTTGAGTGTGGCACCACGGAGCAGACGGACGCCGCTTTCCTCGCCGACAACACCCCCGACGACGAGGCCGAGACGACGGCGCGACGGGAGGGATGGATGGGTTTCGCCAAGCAGTGTCGCGACGCCTCCGGTGAGCTGCTCGATCACGTGAGCACCATCGAGAACGTCCGCGACCTCGACCTGCTTCGGCATCTCCTCGGTGCGGAGAAACTGAACTATCTCGGCTGGTCCTACGGCACCTTCGTCGGCGCGACCTATGCCGAACTCTTCCCGGAACGCTCCGGAAACCTGGTCCTCGACTCCGCCGTCGATATCTCCATCCCCTCCCCGCCCCTGCTGGGCGTCGGGGGTTTCGAGAAGGCGTTGCAGCATTTCGCCGACTGGTGCGCGGGGGAGGCGTCCTGTTCTCTCGGGGAGGACCGTGATGCCGTGCTCAGCCGCATCGACACCTTCCTCAAGGGCCTCGATGCGACCCCCGTGGCCGCGGGGGAGCGGAAGCTCACGCAGTCGGCTGCGGCGCTCGGGATCGGGGCCGCGCTGTACGGCACCGCGGCCACCTACCCGAGGCTGGCGGCGGCCATCCAGCAGGCCGCCGACGGTGACGGGAAGGCGCTCCTCGCGTCCTTCGACGCCATCACCGGGCGCCAGGGCACTGGGTGGACGACGTTCACCTACGCCTTCCCGTCCATCTCCTGCACGGACCGCCCCGACCGGGGTATCGATGCCGCGGCCAAGGACCTGTCCGATCACGCCGCCGAGGCCCCGGTGTTCGCTGCCAACCTCGGGATGCTCCCGATGTGCGAGTACTGGACCGCGGACTCCGCGCCCAACCTCAAACTGACCGCCAAGGGGGCCGGCCCCATCCTGGTGATCGGCTCGAGGGTGGACCCCGTGACCCCACACGACCACTCCGCCGCCATGGCTGCGCAGCTCGAATCCGCCACGTTGCTCACGTGGGAGGGGGAGGGGCACGCGGTCGCCTTCTCGAGGAAGAGCACATGCGTCGACGAGGCGGTGGTGAAATACTTCACCGCCGGCGAGATCCCCGCCGACGGCACCTCCTGCCCGGCCCGCTGAGGACTCGGCTCAACCAGTTTGGAAATGGTGAAGCTGATTGAGCCGGCCTGCTCGCTCGGCGAACGGGTCGTGTCGAAGCCATCGTGCGTGTGTCTGAGGACTCGTGGTCGGGTGGTTTCGACACGGACCGCTCGTTTCCTCGCGGCCCGGCTCAACCAGCTTCAGGGGAGGGACGTCGCGGCCCGGCTCAATCGGCTTCAGGGGAGGGAAGTTTGCGGCCTGGCGCAGCCGGGTGGTGTGCAATCACGTCTCCCCCTCTCCCATTCGGACGGTCTTCCGGGAGATTCTCTCGGGTGTGAGAAGCAGTCTGGTCATGTCGTCGGTGCGGGCCTGTGTGCTGTCCGGGGTCGCGCTCAGCCAGGCCGCGGGTGTGCTGGTGGTCTTCCCCTCTCCGGTCGTGGCGACCGTCCGCAGGAGCAGTCCCGGACCGTCGGGCAGGTCCACGTGGTCGACGGACATGCCGGTCACGTCGATCACTGCCCCCGTGGTGACGTTGAACAGTTCGCGCGGCAGCGCCAGGACGTCGGACGTGGAGGTCTCCTCCCGGGCGAGGGCTTCGGCCGCGGTCCTCGGATTCGTGAAACGGATGACCCAGCCGCCCGGTTTGACACCGTGAACGCAGGGAACGACGCCCAGGACCTCACCGCCGGTGCCTGCCCTGGTGAGGGTCATGCATCCCCCGCCGGTTTTCCGGGGCGACAGGAGGACGGAATCCGGCGTGGCGCCGACGAGCCACTGATCGGTCGGAAAGGTGGAGGGGAGGAAACCGAGGGCATCGTCGAGGGAGAACACGTTGATGGTCCCGCCCTCGGCCGGTGCGTGCCCCCGGGAGGTCTCGACCACCAGTTTCGTGTCGGTCAGCTCGAAGCCCAGAATGTTGACCCCCGGCAGCTCCGCGGAGCGAACCTCCCTTCCCGTGGCGGTGCCCAGGACGCTGATCTTCATGCGCTGGGCCTCGACGCTGTGATCCACGGATTCGGTGCCGTCGCCTCGGGAGAGCTCATCCGGGTGGAGCACGAAAGCCATGTACCGCATGTCCGGGCTGTAGCGGACCTCGTCGATCCTCGTGTCCGCCCGGCGGGCCCATCGCACCGACCCGTCTGCGGGGTTCAGAGAGACGATCGTCGTCGTCTTGAGGGTGAATTCCGGCTGCTCGTGGAAGATGTGGGCCCCGGGCCGTACGGAGTCGAGGAGAATGAGTGGGTTGGAAGCCGTCCCTTGGCTGTGGGGTTTGCCCACGACCTTGTCGCCGGGGCTGAGGACCAGGTCGGCGTCGCCGGATCGCGACACCGTCAGTAGATCGGAGACGTCCCCGGCGTCGTTGACACCGGCCCGGGGTTCGAACGGTGAACACGCCCCCACTCCCAGGAGCAGCGTCCACAGCAGCGAGGAGACCACCGTCCGGCGGAAGATCCGATGCCGGCTCATGACACGCCTTCCGGTAGGCCGTGGAGGCGGTACGCGTGTCCGGCTTCGGGGCCACGCTGGCCGTGGCCGGACGATGATCCGTACGCGGAGTTGAAGACGACGACGGTGGCGCCGGGGGCCTGCAGCAACGTCAGGGCCTCTCCGAACTGGCTGACCGGGTTGGGTTGGCCCGGCAGGAGCGGTTCGTCCCTGGTGAGTTTGCTTGCGATCAGCGTGGGTGAACTGTACGTTGCCCGCTCATCCACGGGAATGAGTGCGCCGCCGGAATCGTCGCTGGGCCGGAGCGTGAACGCCCACTCCAGGGTGTCGTTGGTGGCGATTCTCGTGAAGTCGACCGTGGCGGTGGCCACCCCGGCATATCGGGAAGCAGGGGTGACATTCCCGGTGCCGGGGTCGAAGACGGTCTCTGCCCACGGCCCATGGGATGCGACGACCTCGTCGCGGGTTCGTGGGGAGTAGGAGGGGTAGGTGGTGATGGTGTCCGAGATGGTGGAGGCGATGGTGTTGGGACCCGATGTTTCCCCGAGCGGAACGGCGGCCTTTTCCTCCCGGCCCGCCAGGGAGTCGAGGGTGACGGCCTGTGCCGTGGCGGCAGAGCTTCCCGCGTACTGGACGGTCCAGCCGTCGATGATCGCGAGACGATTGGTGAACGGATCGACGGCGATGTCCGACACCTTGGCCGTGGCATCGGGTTCGGAGTCGGAGATGAGAACCACGGTGGCGGTGGCACGCAGACCGGTGTCGTCGCCGGACGGTGTGGGCATCAGGACGAAGGAACTGCGCCCCGCGGCCCCGGAGTGGACGTCGCGGCGTTTGACGTCGCCACCGGTCAGGCTCCCGGGGGTCGGCAGGGTCCAACGGGTCTCGCCGGTGTTCAGGTCGTATGCGGTGGCGCCGTCCAGGAGGGCGGAATCGGTGAGCTGGAGGGCCCACGTCGAGTGGGAGGCGTGCTGCCCGGTGACCTGACCGGTGCGGGTGTCGAGCACGATCGTCAGGGCGTTGTGGTCGCCCTTCCCCGATGCCGGTATCCGGCAAGCCAGGTGGGTGCGGTCAGGGCTGAGGGCCAGTCGGGAGCCGACGAGGTCCTTCCGTTCGAAGGGACCGTTCGGCAACGTGGCGCAGGAAAATCCGGGACGGTTGTAGCTCCACAGGGCGGTGCCGTCCCGTGGATCGAGAGCGGTGATTCCTGCACCGGTGAGGATCAGCGGCCCGGCTGGACCGGCGGCCACCTCCTGCAACTCCGGGAGATCTTGCTGCCATGCGACGGCCGTGCCGATGCGCGCCGGATGCCCGGACGGACCGGCCGAGGCCGTGGAGGCGTGGGTCTGCGTGTGGGGCTGCGCCACGGCGTGCAGGGAAATGGTTGCGATCACGAACACGACGGCCGGCGCCAGGGGGATGGCGCGCTGCCCAATGGTTGCGGGTCGCGCGGTCCACACCGCTGCGGCGGATTGCTCCGGGGCCTCGCCCGCCTCTTCGGGTCGCGGGGATGGGCGGAGCCGAGCCGGGGACGTGGGATCGTCGGAGGCGATGCCGAGCGATTCACCCAGGCACCGCAGCATCACGTGGCTGATGATCAGCACCCCCACCGACAGCATGGCCAGCGCCTGGGCCAGCAGAGCCCCGACATTGAACGAGGAATGCTCAAAGGTCCACCACCACAGGAAACCCTGGAGGAGAACCAGGACCACGGCGCACATGCCGAAGAAAGGGACGAGCCCCTGCGGAGTGAACGCGGCGATCATGATCCCGATGAAGAGGAACAGGCCACCACTGAGGATGAGCCACTGAGGAACCCAGGGAAGGAGCACACTCAACGGCAGCGGATCGTTCCACCACACCACGGTCAGGACGAGAGCCGCCACGAGGGTGATCAACCCGCTGAGACGCGACACCCTGAGGACCACCACCCGCCGGGTCAGGGAGCGTCGGACATCGTCGAGTGCCTGGGACATGCGCCTCATTATTGAACGGGGGTGGCTCAACCGGATTCGGCAAAGGGGAATGAACTCCTGCGTCACTAGCATCAAGGGATGTTGGGTGCTGAGAGGATCAGGGGGATCGTCGCCGGACTGGAATTGAAGTATGCGCGCACGCGGCGGAGATCCGACAACCTGAGGGGCGACCACGACCGCTCGGTCCACGAACCACCGCGCAGCCCGGTGCTCGAACCGGGCCACCTGGAGCCCGCCCCGGGCATTGAGCGGGGTCCGATGCAGCCGATCGACGCCCGCACGGGAACCATGCCCTTCGCCGATCGCGACGAACCGTACGACGAGATCCTGCGACGTGAGATCTCCGCCTGGCAGACAGAGGCCATCAGGCGCGGACTGGAGGAACTCCCCGAGGCGACGTGGAGAACCGCGGCGGCGACGCTGAGCCTGCTTCGCCCCGTCACGCCGGAGGAGGCCCGCGATGTGCTGTCCCGCCTGCCGGAGGCCAACGCCGTGCCGGACGCCGAGGGGTACGCCCGGCTGCTGTTCGAGATGCTGTCGCGGCCCGCGGGAGAATGCGCTCTGCGCCCGGAGTCGATCGCGGAGCACCTGATCATCGCAACCTTCGTGAACGGTGAAGGCTGCGAGGACCCCGAGAAGCTGCTGGGCCAGGTACTGCCGGAGCCGCCCGGCGCTCCCGGGTCAGGCGACACCGGGTGCTCTACGCCGGGAACCGGGCAAACCGATGCTCGTGATGCCCGGGACGAGCGGGTGTGCGACGCGATCACACGGTGCACGTCCCGGGAGGTCGCGGCCGCGGTGCGCCTCGCGCGTTCCGTTCTGGGTCACCGGCCACACCTGTGGGTGGCCGCCCTTGACGTCGCGCAGCGTCAGGGAGGCCCGTTCGTCACGGCGCTGGAGGAGGCGCTGAAAGGCGGGGAGGATCTGCCCGCCATCACGATTCTCGCCGCAATCTGGCCGGGGGATCCGGTCTTGCGCGGTGTCGCGGTCGCGGCACTCGCTCGTGTCCTGGAAACAAGCCGGGAGCCGATGAACCTGCTTGGTCTTTCCACGCACCTGGCCGATGCGGGAGATCGCGTGGGCGCCCTGGAGATGGCCCGGAAAGCCGTGCGAATTCACCGCGAATCCGCAGATGAGGATTCAACGGGCCAAGGCCTGATTCTTCCCCTGGCCAATCTCGCCTCCCGCCTGTGGGATGTGGGGGATCACGCGGGCGCGCTGAATGTGGAACGAGAAGTCGTACGGATTCATCGTCGGCTCGCCGGAGAATTCCGCGTGTTTTTCGGCTCCCACCTGGTTGTGTCGCTGGCCTGTTGGTCCGCCCGGCTGGTGGAGGCGGGGAATTCTGCGCAAGCCGTGGAGGTGCTGCGGGAGGCCGTAGGGATTCACCGGGAAACCATCGAGGTGTATCGGGGGCTTTCCGCAGAACTCCGCCGGGGCTTCGGGCCGTTTCTGGCCATGCCGTTGTCCGCTCTAGCCACCCAGCTGGCGGAGCTGGGGGATTTCCCAGAGACCCTGGTCGCCGCTCGGGAGGTCGTCGATCTGCAGCGCGAGGTCGTCGAGGAAACCGCCGCGCGAGGGGACGACGCGCCGGCCTGTGCCACCGACACCCCACCCCGCGCGGAAGCCGATCGAGGCTCCCGGGACGTCCTCCCCGACAAGGAGTCCGGGCACATCGAGCACGGGGAGTTCATATACATCGAGGTCCTGCTGGCTCTGGCCGCCGTGTCCTCAGCCGAGCAGGCCCATGACGTCGCAGGGAGTTCCGGGAAGGCCCACGAGGCGGTCCGGGGGTTCATCGACGAGGCCAACGTCTCCGCGATCCTCTGCGCCCTGCGTCTCCGCCCGGAGCTCGCCGATCACGCCCCCTGCGGCAGGTTCGCCGCGGCGCTCCACGCCTGCCTCACCGACGCCCCCGGGGAAGCAGAGCGCCACCTTTCCGGAATCGGCGACCACGTGGCCCCGGACGACCTGGACATCTTCCGGCGATGCGTCGAGACCCTCCGGGTTGAGCCCGTGTACGCGGACAGGCTCCGTCCCGTGCGGGAGTGGGTGGGCAAGGCGACCTCCGAGGCCGGCTGAACCACTCGTCGAGCAGCCGACGGAACTCTGCTGATCCCCGTTCCTCCCCTGCGGGGTTCGCTACCCTGTGGGCGGAGGTTATTTCAATGACGAAACTCGATTATCTCTTTGTCATCGTTCCGGGTATCGGCGGCAGTGTTCTCGCCGACGAGAGCGGGAAGAAGGTGTGGAAACCGGACGTGCGGTCGGTGGGGAAGGCGATGTGCCGTCCCGAGGACTTGGCGATGGACCGTCCGCTCGTGCCGACCGGCCTGTTCACGGACTTCCACATCGCCCCGTTCTGGCTCGTGCCCGGCTACAGCAAAATCACCAAAAGGCTTGCCTACGTTTTCCAGGAGGCCGTCACGACCGCACATCCCACAGACCACGTCGACCCAGATGCTTTAATAGTCAATTTTCCTTACGATTTCCGGCAGTCGATATGGAAGAGCGCCGAGGCGCTGGGAAGGGAGATCGCCTGGCGGCTGGAGCACCGGAAACGCAGGGTCGTCATCTACGCCCATTCGATGGGCGGGCTGGTCGCTGCTTGGTGGTGGGGCATGCTCGATGGCTACAAGGTCACCGAACACATCATCACCCTGGGAACACCGTTCCGCGGGGCGACGAAGGCGCTGGACATGCTGATCAACGGCGTTCGGCTCGGGCCTTTGCCCCTTGATGCTGCCACTGGCGTGCTGAGTGGCTGGGACTCCATCTACGATCTGGTGCCGAAGTACCGGACGATCCGGGATGCCGACACCGATGTCTACCCGCACGACCTGTCCCTGGCCAGCGAGGGCTTCCGTCGTAGGGCGAAAACCTCTTACGAGCGGTTCCAGGAGATGATCAACCGGATCGGGGAACTTGTTGAGGATCCGGCACTGCTGGGCGCTTGGACGCACTTCTACAGCGAGGGTCACGGCACGCTGTCGCGGGCCGAGGTCGTCGCCTGCCGGCTTGTGTGTTCCAAGGAGACTCCGGACTGGTCCCACCTGCCGGGTTGGGAACCGCAGCGCTGGCAGGGTGGCGACGGCACGGTGCCGAAGATCAGCGCCTTCCCGGTCTGGCTCGATAAGGACGAGAACACCGGACGGCGTCCCAAGAAGGACACCAGACGCAGCCCGGCGAAACACGGCCAGCTCGTCGAGGACAGGGCCGCCTGGGCTCAGACTGAGGATTTCGGACTTCCCGGCCTGCCCTCCGCCGCGCGCGGCGCGAAGGAGGACGAGGCCTATGTGCTGCTCGATCACGACGACGTGGTCCCGGCGGGGCAGCCGACCGAGGTCGGCATCCGGCTGGATGCGCCCGACCCGGGAGACCCCGAGCTCCAGGTGACCCTTACAGGGGATGTGGTGGACGTCAGCAGGAGCGGCGACGGCTGGGTGGCCCACCTGCCCGGCATGAAGGCCGGCCTGAACCTCCTGGACGTCACCTTCAGGAAAGTCCCCGACTTGGACAAAGTGAGCATCCGAACCAAGATCGGAGCCATCGATGTCTCCGCATGAATCGATGATCCGGCGCGCCGTCTGGGACAGCGTCGCGGATCCTGCCCGACTGGCCGAGTATGTGCCCACCGGAGCCGTCACCTACATGATTCCGTCGAGGAACCGTCGCGAACTCCCCGGCCCGGACAGCTGCCCGGCTGAGGAGAAGGCGAAGGCGATCTTCGAGCTCATGGCGAAGCTGGACATCAGGTACGTGCTGGAACCCGCGGACAGCCAGCCCGGCGTTCAGTTCGTTCGCCCCGTGGAGGAGGTGTTCCGCGCCTCGGGGCAGGGCACCTGCCTCGACCTGTGCGTGGCCTTCAGCAGCGCTGCCCTGGACGCCGGGCTGCACCCCATGATCCTGACGGTGACCAAATCGGACAAGGACTGTCACAGTATCGTTCTCATCCCCCTTCACAGGACGTGGTTGGCGAGTGGACGACCCGAACCGGTCGCGGACCACGAGGTGGTGCACGAACCCTTCCTGCTCGACGACATGCCTTTGACGGCGATGGTCTACCGGACAGCAACTGGCTCTGGTGAGTTGTTGGCCATTGATGTGCAGGAGGCCTCCCGCAAGCCGGATGGGACCCCGTTCGGTACCTGGGAGTCGGCGGTGAGTAGGGGTGCGGACTTCCTGACCGGCAAAACGGGCTGGGACTGGGACGTGTGCGTCGATATCGGGGCGCTGCGTGGAGCTATGGAGGCTCCCCAGTCGGTCTATGCGCCACCGCGGGCACGGGTGCTCGAGCCGGGCTACCTGAAACCCGCCCCGGGTGCTGTGCGAAGCCCGCTGCAGCTGATCAAGGCCCGCACGGGAATCGTGCCCTTCACCGGTCGCGACAAACTCACGGGGCTCACCGACTGGGCCAATGCCCAGCCCGGGGAAGGCCGGGAGGATCTGGCTGTGGCCGTCGTGACCGGTGTCGGCGGGTCGGGCAAGACCCGGCTCGCGGCCGAGTTGTGCTCGAACCTGGAGAAAAATGGCTGGGTGGCAGGGTTCATCCCGAAAACCACCGAGCTGAGCGAGGCGGAATTGGCTTGGCTTACCAGAGTGGAATCACACCTGCTACTGGTACTGGACTACGCCGAAGAGTCCCGGAGAGCCGACCTGGCCGATCTGCTCCACCGTCTCCGTGAACGAGGCGCACCCACTCGGGTGGTGCTCACCGCACGCTCCGCAGGCGCATGGCTCGATGACCTACTCGAAGACAAAGCGCTCTCGGGGGCCATGGCGCAAGGGCTGTTTAGGGTCGAGCTTCCCCGCCAGGTAAAGACCAGCGCCAGGATGGTCGGGAGGGCGGCGAAGAGATTCGCCCGATATTTGGGAACACCCGAACCAGATGATGTGGGAATCCCGGAGAACTCGCGGTGGACAACCCTTGACTTCGTGCTTCATGGCTGGCTGATTGCATCTGAGGTTGACGCCGCAGACCTGCCGAGTTCGCGGGAGAGGCTGTACGAGGACATCCTGCGGCGCGAGATTGAGTACTGGCAGGATGAGGCGGCGCGACAGGGGTTGGCCAAGGTGTCCGAGGCCACGCTGAGAACCAGCGCCGCGACGCTGAGCTTGGTGGGGTCACGCACGGTTTCCGAAACAGCTGATGTGCTGTCGCGCCTACCCGAGTGGAGTGACGTTGATCTTTGTAAGACCTACGCGGAGTTCCTGTCGAAGATGCTCGCGGACCCGGGCGATGCGTATGCCCTACGCCCCGACCCGGTGGCCGAGAAACTCGTCGTTGAAGTCTTCGTGGACGATGGTGAAACCCTGGATGATCCCGAGGAACTGCTGGACAGGGTGCTGCCACCCGACCCCTTGAGCGATTCACGCCTGAACGAGACCACCTGCCCACCAGCGATCGCTCGCCGAGCGCTGTGCCACGGCAGGCAGAGCCAACAGGTCTGCGACGTGATCACAAGATGCACCTCACAGGGGGACGCTCCCGCGGTACAGCTTGCGCATTCCGCCCTGCGCTGCCGAACGCACCTGTGGAAAAACGGCTTGGAAGCCGCACTCAAGCAGGGCGGCCCCTTCGTCGCAGCATTAGAAGACGCCTTGAAAGGCGGAATGAATATTCCGGCAGCCGAAATAGCCAACTCGATTCCGCCTAGGCACGCGTATCTGCGCAACGTTGCCGTGACAGCAATGATTCGTGACCAAGAAAGGGATATGAACTCCGCCGAGAGGGCGGTCCACATGAACAATCTTTCCGGCCGGTTGTCTGAAGTGGGTGATCGCGAGGGGGCGTTGAAAGCGATTCGGGAAGCTGTTGAGATTCGGCGTGGACTTGCTGCGGGGAATACTGCTGCGTTCAACCCGAGCTTGGCGGGGTCGTTGAATAATCTGTCTATCGTGCTGTCTGGGGTGGGTGATCGTGGGGGTGCGTTGAAAGCGGCTCGGGAGGCTGTCGGGATTTATCGTGGGCTTGCTGAGGGGAATGCAGAGGCGTTTAATCCGGATCTGGCGATGTCGTTGAGTAATCTGTCCAATCGGTTGTCTGAGGTGGGTGATCATGGGAGTGCTTTGGAAGTTGCGCGAGAGGTAGTTGAGATTCGGCGCAGGCTTGCTGAGGGGAATGAGGCTGCGTTTAATCCGGATTTAGCTGCGTCGTTGAGTAATCTGTCAAATCGGTTGTCCGAGATGGGTGATCGTGGGGGCGCGTTGGATGCTATTTGGGAGGCTGTCGGGATTTATCGTGGGCTTGTCGAGGGGAATGCAGAGGCTTTTAAGCCGGATCTGGCGATGTCGTTGAGTAATCTGTCAAATCGGTTGTCCGAGATGGGTGATCGTGGGGGTGCATTGGATGTGATTTGGGAGGCTGTCGGGATTTATCGTGGGCTTGCTGAGGGGAACATGAAGGCGTTTAATCCGGATTTAGCTGCGTCGCTGAGCAATCTGTCAAATCGGTTGTTTGAGGTGAGTGATCGTGAGGGCGCGTTGGAGGTGATCCGGGAGGCTGTCGGGATTTATCGTGGGCTTGCTGAGGGGAACGTGGAGGCGTTTAAGCCGGATCTGGCGATGTCGTTGAGTAATCTATCAAATCGGTTATCCGAGATGGGTGATCGTGGGGGTGCATTGAAAGCGGTGTGGGAGGCTGCCAGGATTTATCGTGGGCTTGTTGAGGGGAATGCAGATGCGTTCATCCCGGTCTTGGCAAGGTCGTTGAATGATCTTTCTAGTCGGTTGTCTGACCTAGGTGATCGTGGGGGTGCGTTGAAAGCGGTGTGGGAGGCTGTCGGGATTTATCGTGGGCTTGTTGAGGGGAATGTTAAGGCGTTTAAGCCGGATCTGGCGATATCGTTGAGTAATCTGTCAAATCGGTTATCTAAGGCGGGTGATCGCGAGGGGGCGTTGAAAGCGATTCGGGAGGCTATTGAGATTCGGCGTGGGCTTGCTGCAGAGAATGCTGCTGCGTTCACTCCGGTCTTGGCCTCGTCATTGAACGATCTTTCTGTCATACTATCCGGCCTGGGTGATCCTGGGGGTGCGTTGGATGCGGCTCGGGAGGCTGTCGGGATTTATCGTGGGCTTGCCAAGGGGAACGCAGCTGCGTTCATCCCGGTCTTGGCGGGGTCGTTGAGCAATCTGTCAAATCGGTTGTCTGGGGTGGGTGATCGTGGGGGTGCGTTGAAAGCGGTGCGGGAGGCTGTCGGGATTTATCGTGGGCTTGTCAAGGAGAGCCCAGCTGCGTTCAACCCGAATCTGGGGATGTCGTTGAATAATCTGTCAAATCGGTTGTCTGAGGTGGGTGATCGTGAGGGCGCGTTGGATGTGATTCGGGAGGCCGTCGAGATTCGGCGTGGGCTCGCCAAGAGGAATGCAGCTGCGTTTGAAGCCGATCTGATCAGGTCATTGAACATTCTCGCTTGCCTCCTGACCGAAGCCGGGGAGACCGATGAGGCGCTGCGCTGCTTTATCGACGAGACAGAGAGCTTCTCGACGGGTCTCCAGGCCCGGCTCTGGCTTGCCAGGGCGCGCTGGCAAGGACAAGCAGGCGGCGTCAATGACCTGCACCACGCGGTGGAGCTCGCCGATGCGCAGGACGATCCACGGCTGCTGGGCAGGGTCCGAAGGGCCATCGCGGAGACCGCCAGCGAATGGCAGACTGTGATCCCCGCCGAGCGATGGGAGAAACTGCCGGACTGGGCCGTCTGTGACCTGAACGAGCACCTCGAAACGCTGCAGGCCTGGCTCCAGTGCACGAACTGGGACGACCAGGCCCGGCTGCTGCGCTCCGCATGGCCCGCGCCCACCGAGAACGATGTGGCCCTTGTGTGGGCGGCGGCGGAAAGATACGTTGATGTTCCCGGGATGTCCACTCTGGCGGGCTTCGTGGAGGCGATCGCCGAACAGGGGATCGAACTCGTCCTGTCCGAGATGCAGGACCTTCACGAGGCCGGGGCACTGGTCATCGGCTGGCGGACCGCTCATGCCGAGCGGAATGGACGTCAATACCTGAAGGAACACCAGAACATGGTGGGCAACCCACGCTGTCACTATGCGCTTCAGAGGTTCGGTCTGCCCGACGAGGAACGCGAGTCCCTCCTGGCCCTGCTGAACCTGGCAACCGTGTCCTCGGTGGATCTTGCCTATGACGTCGCCGAAGACCTGGAAGACGCCGACGAGGAAATCCGGGATTTCATCGACGCGGCCAACGTCCCCGGAATGTACTGTGTCCTGCGGGTCCGCCCGGACCTCACCGAAGCCACCCCGCACGGCAGATTCGCAGCGGCGCTCTGCGCCTACCTCACCGGCCACCCCGAGGAGGGGAGACGATACCTCGACCTGATCGGCACAACCGCGAACCCGGATGACCGGGAGAGCTTCCGGCGATGCGTCCACACCCTCGGTCGCGACCCCGACTACACGGAAGCACTCGCCCCCGTCGCCGAGTGGCTTCAGACCGGGTGATCCCCCATGCCGGCAAGAGCTGACGAGATCACACGCTTCCAGAGGCTCCGCACTGCGACGGCACCCCGGGTCGTCTCAGCAGATGGTTTCGACTCGGATCGCTCGTTCCTCGCGACCCGGCTCAACCAGCTTGGAAGTAGTGAAGCTGGTTGAGCCGACCTGCGACGAAGGAGCTGGTCGTGTCGAAACCATGGTGAGGGTGTCTGGGATCTTGTGGTCGGGTCTGCTTGTCGGCTGCTGGGTGGTTTCGACTCGGGTCGCTCGTTCCTCACGACCCGGCTCAACCAGCTTGGGAGTAGTGAAGTTGGTTGAGCCGGCCTGCTCGCTCTGCGAGCTGGTCGTGTCGAAACCAGGTCGTGGGTGTCCGGGTGCTGGGGTTGGGTCTGGCTTGTCGGCTGCCGGGTGGTTTCGACTCGGGTCGCTCGTTCCTCGCGGCCCGGCTCAACCAGCTCCGGGGGAGGGTTCGCGACCCGTCTCAGCCGACTTCGGGGAGGGACGGTTCCTCCCTCACCACCACCTCCGTCGACTGGCCGATGGCGGCGTCGGTGAGGGCGACGAACGTGGCCCTGGCCTCCTCGATGGTGGCGGTCGGGGCCTTGACCTTCTGGAAGCGGGCGCGGGC